>Ga0111539_10011141_pt1 | contig 11311 bp, 24 predicted proteins | sample RhiMethybrSRZTD1_FD_79667 | JGI IMG/M metagenome (GOLD analysis project Ga0111539, IMG submission 79667) | Populus rhizosphere microbial communities from Tennessee, USA - Rhizosphere MetaG P. TD hybrid SRZTD1 (version 2) (version 2) | ecosystem: Host-associated > Plants > Roots > Rhizosphere >...
CGGCGACGCTGATCAGGGCGGGCAGCTCGTCGCGGAACTCGCTCGCCGCGTCGTTGCGATACTTGCAGCTCGGACCGTCTGGGCACTTGTAGTCGTGCCAGACGCGAGCCAGCTCCACGATCGCCAGCTCATCCGGCGCCTTCGGGACGTCGTGCTTGCGCTGGTAGACTACGCCGCCCCAGTCGATGATCTTCCCGTCCATGGTGATCGTGACCGCGGGGCCGAGACGAATCACGCCCGCGTCCTCGTCCCTGTACGGGTACGTCGTCTCCTCGTCGCTCTCGGGCTGACGGTCGAGAATGTCCTCCGCGGTCTCCGAGCGAGGCGTCGGCTGCTGCTGTCCGGTCATCGCTGATCCTCCAGGATCTCGAGGGCCATGCCGAGATGGCCGAGCGTGTTCGCGCGGGGGTCGCCGGTCTCGTTCTCTCGCAATCCTACCAGCATGCCGCAGAGCAGCAGCATGCCGTGGAACGCGTCCGGGTCGATGACCGGCCGCTCCAGCGGGAGCAGGATCTCGCCCGTGATCTCGGTGCGCAGCAGCTCCTCGTTGCGAGGATCTTCGCAGAGCGTCATGATCCGGATCGCCTTGCGGACCAGATCTCGCTCGTGAGCCGTGAGCTCGGAGCTGTCGTCCCTCATCTCACCGCCTGCCTTCCTGGTGCCGGGTCGTGGCAGTCGCACGAGCAGCCTCCCGAGACACCTCCGCAGCTCAGGCGCGACTGATGCACCGCCGAGCTCGGGTCCGCCGGGTCGCCGAACGTGACGATCGCGCGCATGATCGGGTGGCAGCGATAGACGTGAACCTCGCCGGACACCGCTTCCAGCGACTCGGTCGGATCCTCGAGCCACATGTGGTCGTACGGCTGAAGACCACACGCTCTTCGCAGTCCGGCGATCGCCTCGAGCTGACCAGCGCTGTCGTCCAGCACGTCCGAGAAGCTCTCCTCGCTCGTCATCTTCGTCACGCCCGGCACCGAGACGGTCGGGTTCACCAGCCGGATCGGCGAGATAGCCATCAGCGCGCCTCCGAGAGCAGCAGAACCTCGTCCGGGTTCTCGGAGCGCCACTGCGCCCAGGAGCCGTCGGTCAGCAGATGGTCCACCCAGTCCGGGTGCTCGGGCGGCAGCGCGTTCTCGTCCACGTCAGTGCACTCGTGGTCCGAGCAGACGAACAGGGTCGGCCGCTCGAGAGGGTCCGAGGGATGCGCGCCGCACTCGCAGCGCCAGCCCAGCCCTCGGTCGTTCTCGGCTCCGCAGCCGGCGTCGCAGTACGCCGGCACGCCGTAGCCCAGCCAGCGACGGTGGTCGAAGTCCCAGCCGACTGCCCAGCTCACGTCTTCTCCATCGTGCCCGGCGCGGTCTTGATCGTCTCGTGACGAACGAGGACGAAGTCGACGACCCCGCGACCTTGAATCTCCACCCGGATCATCGGATACCAGCCGGGGTGAGGAGATCGCAGGACTAGCTCGTCGCCCGCGTCGCTCTCGTAGACGCCCTCCTCGACGAACCTCACTGGAAGCTCCAGTGCTTGACGATCGTGGAGGCCATCCAGATCAAGGCACCGAGCGGCGCCAGGACGAGCGTGACGATGAACAGCAGACCGACGACGCCGGTCCACGGTCCGTAGGTCTCCACGTTCGGCACGATGTCGCCGAGCGCTCCGACGTACGTGTCGACGAGCATCAGGACGCCACTCGTCCAGAGAAGCGCAACGATGGTGTCGGTCCAGTCCTTCTTGTCCATCTTGACCTTGATCTCGCTCATACCCGCTCCGGCCAGTGCCAGGTGCCTGGCTTCTTGCCGTCCTCGTCGTGGCGGATCTGGTTGTCGAAGAGCAGGCCCTTCGGGCTGAACACGGCGAGGCAGACAGTCTCCGGGTCGGTGTTCGTGAACGCGTCGCCGGGGATCGCTCCCTCCGGCATGACCTCGGTGATCTTGGCGGCGCGGCACGTGGACGGGTACGCGCCATCAGCGCTGCCGTGGCTGACGTAGTGGACGTCGCGGCCGACGGACGGCCGCTCCTTGTGTCGCATCACCGGCTCGCTGACCGTCGTGTCCGGGTGCTTGTCGGCGTGTTCGTCCGAGACGAACTTCCCGGTCTTGGCCGACCGGTCGCGATCGTGGTCTTCTGCCATCAGGGAACCTCAGTTCTGTGGTCGTCGTGGTCGTCGTGCCGACGCTTCAGCATGTGCATCGTAGCGATCAGGAAGTACGCTCCCGTCGCGGTGACGAACGGGACCGGAAGACGGAAGCCCGCGTCATCATGAATCGCCGAGGCACTGCCGATGATCACCGTGATGCCGAAGAGCACGCAGCCCATCAGCATCAGTCGCAGCGGGCCGCGATCCGTGTAGCGCGCGATCGCGACGACGGCGAAGACCACCACCAGAACGGCGATGACGATGTTGGCCGCGCGCCACAGATCCATGATCAGCCCTGCTGCTCATTCCGCTCTCGAGCTCAAATGACGACCTCGACCCGATAGGCGGACCGGATCTCAGCGTCGATCTCGGAGGCAAGCTCCAGGAGGTCGGATGCGATCCAGTCCAGGGAGCGACGTCCGTTGTCGTTGCGGTGGAGCATCTCGATGGCTCTGTCCGCGTCTTCGGCGATCCCAGCCCAGGAGCGAGTCCGCTCGAAGCGGAGAGTCTCGGGTGGGTCCTGTCTGCTGGGACCGCAGTTCGGGCACGGAGCCATCTCGCGAAGATCGAGCGGCTTCACGCCGCCGGGAACCTCGTGGCCGTACGGCATGCGGCTCTGGCGAGCTTGGAGGCAGTCTGAGATGTGGAAGACGATCGATCGGCCGATCCGGTGGATCACGAACATGCCGCGCTCGGTTCGGTAGAGCTCCATCTCGGTCCATCGGGGAGCTGTCCTGCGCTCGCTCGACACCTTCGCCAGCAGCTCTCCCGTGAACTTGACGACACGCCCGCCGTCCTTGATCTCGTGGCGCGTGAGTGCCGTCTCGGGTGCTGTCGTCATGTGGCGAACTCTCCGATCAGTCAGTCTCCGCGTCCCCGCCTATTTCCAAAGTATCAGCCTTCCCCGCGAATGGCACCAGGGACCTAGGGTTTACAGACGGACAGATGCGTGATATGGTAGCTCCGTCGGCGCCCGTCCAAGGAGCGCCACCGATCCGGCAGCCCGGTCCACCGGGTAGCCAGAACAGGAGCGACATGACCCTTACCGTGAAGGACGTCAAGGACCGTCTGCTCGACAAGGTCCGTCCGTATCTCCGGATCACGTATCACCAGAACGCGACCGCGTACGTGCGGCCCGGGTCCGGGATCGTGGACACCGACTTCTACAAGGACGACGCGTTCTACCGCGCTGTTCAGTATGCTCGCGAGACGCACGGCTGGCTGTTCGAGCAGAACGCGAAGAGTCGTCCCGGAGTCTGGACCGTTCGCACGCCCTACGGCGATCGCAGCGAGATCCCCGAGCGCCACCAGCGTGGCGAGCAGCTGACCCGGTCAGTCTGACGCCGCCCCACAGACGGGAGGTCGGGGTCGCGCCACCTCGCTTGCTACGAAGGGCAGACCCCGATCTCCTAGGTACGAAAGGATCCGCGATGAGCAGTGGTCAGGCAGACATCATCGTCATCGCCAACGTCATGACCGCGATCGGCGTGTTGGCGATCTACTTCATGCTGGTGTTCGGGAAGTTCGGGAAGTGAGACGCTGGGAGCTGTGCGAGAAGCTCGACGGCGAGTGGCACGCCGAGCGCTATCGCATCGAGTACGCCAGGCGCGAGGAGGACAGCGACCACCTGCTGTACGGGCCGAACGAGGATCTCTACGCGGAGGTCGTCTATGACGGTTGCGACCAGCACGACCACCACAGAATGGAGCTGTCGGCGAAGGTGAAGCGCTGGCAGCTCGAGGGCAGCAAGGAAGAGGAGCTATGAGACGAATCGCAGCAGCGGCTGCGGTCGCCGTGATGAGCGTCAGCGGCGTCGCCGTCGTGACAGGCGCTCCGGCGAGCGCGGACCGCGACCAGTACGGCAAGTGCATCCACAGGAGCGACTTCAACAGAATCCACCGGGGGATGACCAAGCACCGCGTCACCCGGATCTTCGACGGCTACCGCGGCTGGTTCGCCGACGGCGCCGCCGGCGGCTATACGCGAGCGTACCGCGGGTGCCTCCCGAAGGGTCACGTCGGCTACGTGACCTACCGCGGCCGGCTTCACAAGCCGGACACCGTGCTCGAGAAGAGGTGGGTCAACGACGACTGACGTCGTCAGTCTGCGACGGTCTTCGCTCGCGTTCGACTCGCGAGGCAGGCACGGACTCGCGTCACGCAAGGCGCGGGCAGACAGAAAGGAACGCAGATGAGCCAGCAGCAGCAACCACCCCAGTACCAAGCACCGCCGCCAGGATGGTATCCGCCGCCAGAGCCGAAGAAGAGACACACGTTTCTCAAGGTCCTCGGCGCCGTGGTCGCGGGCGGCCTGATCCTGGTCGTCGGGCTGATCGTCCTGTTCGCGGTGATCCTCGGGCAGGCCGCGGACGAGATCAAGGCCAACGACGAGCGACCCGGCGGCGCGGACAACCCGATGACCATCGTGGAGGGCGAGGCGTTCAGCGTCGCAGGCTTCGACTACGCCGAAGGCTGGAAGCTCGAGCGAGACGTCTTCAAGGACGCGACGGTGAAGCATCTCAAGGTCACGAACGGGCGCGACGACAAGGACTCCGCGCTCGTCGAGATCAAGGTCTGGGACGGCAAGGAGGTCAAGGCGCTGGTCGACTGCACCACCGAGCCGATCGCCGTCGGGACGACCGTGACACTGACGTGCACGAGCACGGACCGGCTCCCGAGGGACTTCAGCCGGATCACGATCAACGACACCTTCTGAGACCGGGCGCGGTCAGGGATTGAGTTCCGGCTTCGGCCGGCCTGACCGAGTCCAGCCGGGGCGGGGATCGCTCGCGGGAACCGAGACCCGCCCCGGCACCCCCTTACCGCGAGAAGGGAAGACGGATGGACATCGCAGAATGGAACATGCACGTCAGGGCCGGGAGAGCCTTCGGCGAGGCAAGCACGTGCGGGGTCAAGATCGACTACCGCTCCGAGGAGCGAGCCGGCGAGGTCGCCGAGACGCTCCAGACCAAGTACGACAAGGATCTGGAAGCCTACCCGTGCGCGTTCTGCTGCGGGTGGCACGTCGGCCGGAAGATGACCGACGAGGAGCGCAAGGAGTTCACGGAATGAGCAGCAAGCACAAGACCGACGACGGAGCGCTGGAGCTGCTGGGGCAGCTCATGGACGCGCAGCTGTCCGAGACGCACGCGGCGACCAACAGGGTCATCGAGGGTCTCACCCACGAGATGAACAGGGCTCGGGCCGAGCTTCTGACCGTTCAGGAGACCGTCTGCGGTCTGCTGGACACCGGCTGGATGCCGACCAGCGAGAGCCTTCGCGCCGCCGTGCTGTTCCCGTCCGAGGAGCGCGTACGGCAGCTGATGCCGTCCGAGGAGCAGGAGCAGGCATGAGCAGCGACGTCGCCAGCGACCGGCTTCGCAACGTGCGCTGGGCCATCGAGGCCTGGCGCGACGCGGACGTCGACGAAGCTGACTTCGTCGCGCTCGGCGAGGAGATCATCGACGCGGTCGCGCGGCTCGACGAGCACATGACCACCTGGGGGCCAAGCCATCTGCCGAAGGACTGGCAGGAGCGCCGGATGCACCCGGACGTCATGCAGCTCTGGACTTACGCGACGGGGAGGGACAGATGACCTATCTGCAGTTCGACGAGATCAAGGACACGGGCAAGACCAAGGTCTGGAAGGTCACGAACTCCAACGACGGTTCAGTCATCGGCGCCGTCGCGTGGCACGGCCCGTGGCGCAAGTACGTCCTTCGAACGCCTCCGTACGACTGCGTCTGGAGCCCGGACTGCCTTCAGGACGTCGCCGCCTTCATCGAGGCGCGAATGGAGGAGCGCAGGAGATGACCGACTCCGAAGATCAGGCGGACCGAATCGAGCGGCTGGAGATCCTCGTCGGAGAAATCCTCGCGCACGCCGACGTCGACTGGGAGCGCTTCTCACCGACCAGCAAGGTGATGATCGCCGAGCTGATGCACGACCACGAGGAGCGAACGCATCCGTATCGCGGCTACGGCACCACCTCGATTGGGCCGATCGGCGGCGTCGGGCCGTGATCATCCGGTGCAGCTGCGGGTACGCGCCGGAGATCGACCGAAGCGTCAGCGAGCCCTTCGTGCAGTACGCGACCCATCAGATGGAGGTCGGACTGCACGTCATGGTCGCTGCGATGCTTCGGCTCCCCGGTGTTCACGAGGCGGTGAGGAAGCAGTGAGTCTGCCGACCACCCGGTACGTCTGGATCACGAGCAGGTGCTGGGTCTGCGGTCAAGCCGTCTCGGTGGTCGCTGTTCGCGCGCACGTGATCACGACCCGGGTCCTGGGACGCGGCGAGCATGAGCAGCGAGTCGAGCCGTGGCAGTGGTTCTGTGAGGCCGACGAGGTCAGCTGGGTCGCGACGCCGAGCACGATCGCGGCATACGCGAACCCGCACGAGCCGCACGCGGGCCGCTACGACGCTGAGCTGCGCATGATAGCACCGACCGAAGGACGCGATCTCGAGGAGTGGGACGAGTCCGAGCAGCCTGATCCGGATCCGGATCCGGCCGACGACTTCCTCGGGGAAGCCACAGAATGCCGTCTGTGCGCCGCCGACGCGGAATCCGCAAACTAGCCCCGATCAGGGGTTACGGCAGCGCGGCTAGACGGATATGATGAACAGGCGGGTCAGCCCTCCCGCTTCGTTCCGGGGGCCGGAGCGAAAGCCCTGAGAGGGGCCTCATCGTGCGATCTTCGCTCCGGCCCCTCGCATCTTCGAAGCGCCGCGAAGCTGGGCTGACCGGGAACGACATGAGGCTGAGAAGACGGAGGCGACGACCTTGCTGGTTTACGCCACGGCACTTCTCGGGCTAGAATCTGGTATCGCGGGACCGTCTTCCCCCGCCTCGCAGACGAGCGAGGCGCCACCGAACCGTTCTCCCTGGTTCGACGCCGGCGCCTCGCTCGTCGATTTCTGCAGGGGAGCGGACCGCGGCGAGGCGAGAGGAGAGGGCTGTTGTCGCAGGCGCACGAAGGGTTCACGGGATCGGGTAGCCCGGGTCATGGCGGTTACACGGGTGATCTCACCATGGCGATCAGGAGACCGGAGGAGCTCTACGCGAGGGGCTCGGTGTTCGGCCTCGCGCCGATCCCGGTCGAGACCGTCCGGATCGAGCTGACGTTCAAGGACGCTCCCAAGGCCTGGGCCTGGGCGATCGCGTGGGCCATCGTGGAGGCAAGGACCGGGACGTCGCTGGCGTCCGATCGCGTGGTGGAGCCTCTGCTGCTCTCGGCCGCCGGCGAGGTCACGGTCCCGGCCAGGATACCTGATCTCGAGTCGTGGGCGGTCACCAGCTTCGTCCAGGAACGCTCGTGATGGTGATGGACGGCGTGGTCACCGAGGACGGTCGCCGCCACGCCATGCACCAGGCCGCTCGCTGGTACGTGGGTCTCGGCCTCACGGTCATCCCGCTGCGCCGCGGCACCAAGAAGCCGATCGGCGACGGCTGGGAGAAGCCCGACACGGGTCACTGGACGACCGACGAGGTGACGTGCGACCAGCGATGGCTCGGGGACTTCGGAGGGTCCGGGATCGGACTCATGTGCGACCCGCTGACCCGCACCATCGTGCTGGACGTGGACGTCAAGAACGGCGCCACCGGGATGATGGACTTCGCGCAGATCCAGTCCAAGTACGGCGTGATGCCGACGACGCTGAGGAACTTCTCGGTCTCCGGCGGCTACCACCTGATCTACCGGGTCCCCGAGATGTGGGCACCCAGCACGATGGACGAGAAGCGAGCCCGGATCGGGGACGTGGAGCTGCTGTTCGGGCGTCGGCAGGCCGTGATGGCGCCGACCGCTCTCGAGGACGGCAGAGCGTACTCGCTCGAGAAGCACGCCGGGCGGCCGGCAGCAGTCGCGGAGCTTCCCGGCAAGCTGCTGGATCTGCTGCTGTACGATCGAGAGGTCAAGCGATCAGAGCGATCCGAGGAGGCCGAGTTCACGGATCTGAGGCTCCAGGGCGACGAGCTGGTCGAGACGGCCACGACGATCATCGACGTCTTCTCGCGAATGGATCACGACGCGTTCGGCTCCTCGATCGTGGACAGGGCCGTCAACGAGATCTTGGGCGCGGGGCCCGGGACGCGCTACGCGACCCTGAAGTCACAGGCCAAGCACGTGGTATGGGCTATCGCCAACGACGGCGCCCAGATCAATCTCGGCAAGGCCGTGAACCAGATTCGCAAGGCGTACGCGCACTGCCAGAACGCGACCGGGGAGTGGTCGGACGGCGAGGCCGGGAACTGCGACAACACGATCTACTGGGCGGTGGCCGATGACCCGGAGCTGCTCGAGGCGGCGAAGCTCGAGGTCGGGCGTCTGGCGTGGCTGAAGGGTCGCGGCGTCGACGTCGGAAACCTCGACGAGCGGCAGGACGACGACTGGGATCACGGCCTTCCGGAGCCCTCCAAGACGCGCAGACGGCCGCAGAAGGTACGAACGAGGGTCACCCTCGGAGGAGGACGATCCGCCGCTGACCGCGCCAAGAACGCCGACACGCCGTGACGGCCCGAGACGACGAGGAAGGTCCGGAGAAGGGCGTCAAGCTGACCCGAAGCCTCCAGGAGTTCAGGGACCTCAAGGCCCGGGTCGGCGAGCTGCCTCCCGTGACGCCGGAGGAGGTCCAGGACCGGGAGCACGAGAAGCTCGTCGTGAAGCAGCTGGAGCTGCTTCGTGCTAGGGACGAAGCGAAGGAGCTTCGCAGGGTCGAGGACCTCCAGGAGGAGCTTGACGAGATCGACCTCAAGGAGGCGATCCTGCTCGGACCAGCGATCGACAGCATCACGGATCTGCCGTTCCTGGTCAGGGGCAGGATCCACGAGGTCGGTCTCACGCAGCTCGCCGCCCAGTGGTATCAGGGCAAGTCACTGCTGGCCGTGTCCCTCGCGATGGCTGTCTCGAACGGGTGGGACGAGTGGCTCGGCTACCCGATAGACCGGCACGGGCTCGTGATCTACGTGGCGGCAGAAGCGTCGCCGGTCGTCCAGATCGCCGTCAAGGCGTGGATGGCCAAGTACGGCGGTCACCGCGACAGGCTCGCGATCCTGACGGAGCGGTTCCCGAACGACTTCACGGTGGACGCGGCCACGGACGTCATGGACCAGGCCGTCGCGTACGTCCAGGAGGGTCTCGGCACCGACGAGGAGCCGGTGCTGGTGATCGGCGACACCCAGATCGACATGGTCGGGAACGCGGAGGAGAACAGCATCGAGCTCGGGCGCGCGATCCGGCGAATGCGGCAGTGGGCCGTGTCGCGGGAGCTCGCGTTCCTGCTGGTCCATCACGCCGGGCACGAGGGTGAGCGCGGGAGGGGCCACTCCAGTCAGCTCGCGAAGGCGGACTCGCTCATGTTCATTCATCCGCACGAGAAGGACGACTCGCTCAAGAAGCTGCAGTGGCAGAAGGTGAAAGGCGTCCAGAAGCCGGACAAGGAGGACGAGCTTCACATCGTCGCGGTGCCGGGGACCGGAGGCGCGGTGATCGAGCTGCCGACCGCAGGTGTCCTGATCTCGAAGGCCGCGAAAACGGACTGGGATCTGAGAGCCCGGATCTGGGAGGCAGTCGGCCAGATCGTCAAGGCGGGAGACCCGGCCCTGAAGAACCGGATCATCGGCAAGATCGGCGGAAAGCGCGAGCGCGTCATGGACGAGATCGACCTGATGATCGAGGACGAGCAGCTAACCGTCGTGGGCAAGGTGAACGGACTCTACCCGCACGTCGATCAGGGCGTCAGGCCGGAGGACCTGGGCAGCAAGGGAGCCTCCTGGGCCGATCTGGCGAGCGAGGGCGTGGACCCCGAGACCGGGGACGGGGAGGAGCGAGAGTGACCGGAGCGAGCGCGCCGTGCGCCTGCGGGACGGCCGCCGATGCTGCGGCGCGGGGGCTGCTTGCCGAGTGCCCGAGGCACGGGCTGGGCGAGGAGGAGATGCTGCTGGCGCTGGCGGACGTCTGCGCAGAGCGGCGCTTCGAGATCTTCGGCGAGCTGGTCCGGACGACGAGGTCGGGAGGGCTGGCGATTCGGGGGAGAGGCGCGGACGGCAAGCTGTGGCGGTCAGGGACGCTGCACGCCGGGGAGCTGTTCGAGCGACAGCTCGCGATCCGGATGTGGAGCGAGAACGAGGACGGGCAGATGGGAACGGAAGGAGAGCAGCATGAGCGCGAGATCGGAAGATGGAGAGTCGACGGCAGAGGGCAGGGCCGAGCGAGAGAGGGAGAGCTCGGACTCGAGGTCGCCCGGGTCCGGGCCAGAGGCGTCGTGGTCCGCTGAGGACTCGGAGCGGCTCAGGCGAATCGGGGAGGAGATCCAGGAGCTGACCGAGAAGGGGCTGACGGTCGTGGAGGCCCAGGTGCGGCGGGCGGTCGGCGAGATCCGGGAGGCTCTGGAGCAGACCGGGCTGCTGGATCTGCTGGAGGGCTCCGGGACGTCCGCTGACGGGCCGGAGAGTCAGGAGCAGGGAGGGGAAGGCGGGAAAGGGCAGACGGAGCCGGGAAAGGAGGAGAAGGCGGGAGAGGCTCAGGGCTCCGCGGCCCGGCATCGCTGCTGCGGGAGCCTGCTGACGGACGGCCATCGAGCTGACTGCCCGCTGGGGGAGAAGGGCGTCGGAGGCTCGGGAAGCGTCGTGGGAGGCGGCGGAGTGAGCGCGGGCTGGTGGGTGAGGTGGGGAAGCGGCCAGTGGACCCAGGTCGCGGACGTCGTCGAGGAGGACGGCCGGGTCCTGGGCTTCTGGGTCTCGGACGGAGAGGGCGGCAAGCGGACGATGCTGGCCCAGCGACAGGTGCTGGAGATGTCGCCGGTGGACCCTCGCGGGGATGCCTGGAAGCCGGTGATCGATGAGGATGGGGAAGACGAAGGGAAGACGGAATGAGCGAGAAGTACGAGGAGGTCGACGTCCCGTTCGTGGACGGATGGAGTCACGGCGCGGCGCAGAGCGGGATCTGGCTGCTTCGCGGAACCAGAACTCGATCCAGTGATCTTCGGCGGCCGTGGAGTCAGGTGCGCACGATCCGCGATTCCAAGAAGTAACCGAGATGACCGCAGATGATCGAGATCGCTCGGACCTCCATACGCGGGTGCGTGCGTACGCGTGCGCCCGGTCATGGTGGGTCCGGACCGGAAGGCGGGGAAGCGCCCTCCGGACCGCGGAAGTCGGGGGTGGTTCCCGGCA
>Ga0111539_10011142_pt1 | contig 11311 bp, 10 predicted proteins | sample RhiMethybrSRZTD1_FD_79667 | JGI IMG/M metagenome (GOLD analysis project Ga0111539, IMG submission 79667) | Populus rhizosphere microbial communities from Tennessee, USA - Rhizosphere MetaG P. TD hybrid SRZTD1 (version 2) (version 2) | ecosystem: Host-associated > Plants > Roots > Rhizosphere >...
AATCCAGACGACAGTGAAGGCGCCTGCGACGTGCCCGCGGCAGAGGCCGCGGCGCCGCCGGTCGAGTTTTTCCCGTTCCCTGACGTGCCGCGCGATGCGATCGCAACCGCTCGACGCATCGCCGAGGCGGCGCGTCTCGACGTCGGTGGCATCGAGTACCTCGATACATTCGACGGCCGACGCGTCTTCTACGACATCAACGCCAATTCGAACCTCCGGCCGTCCGTGGCGGCGGCCTTCGGTTTCGATCCGTTCGAGCGCGTCGTCGATTACTTAGTCAGAGAAATGGTGAGAGTGCAGAATACAGAGTGACTTCTGCATTTTCATAGTCGCCTAGGCGAAGCGTTCCTGGGCTCGCTCACGCGCCTTTCGTGCTTCCTCTTCGCGATTGCGCGGCGGCGCGCTGGTGGTCAGCGACCGGATGAGGCGTTCCGCAGCCTCGGTCACTTCAACCACGGCTCGATTGAACGCCTCTTCATTCGCACGCGACGGCTTGTTAGCGCCGCTCAGCTTACGCACGAACTGCAGCGCTGAGGCCCGAATCTCGTCGCCCGTCGCCGGCGGTTCGAAGTTGGCGAGCGTCTTGATATTTCGACACACGACGAAGCTCCTTACTGATGCACGAGCCGGCCGCCGACGACAGTCATGACGGCCCGGGCATTCTCGATGTCCTTCTCGGGACCGGACAGAATGTCACGATCCACGACGATGAGATCGGCCAGCTTCCCGGCTTCGATCGATCCCTTTTCGCGCTCCTCGAACGTGAGGTGCGCGTTCGCGATGGTGCTCATCCGGATGGCGTCGCGCCGCGGCACGCGCTGATCCGCTCCCATCACGCCTCCCGTGATCGTATCGCGGCTGACGAAATGATAGATGACCCAAAAGGGATTGAACGGCACGACCGGTGAGTCCGTCCCGGCCGAGATCGGCAGGCCGGCATCGAGATAGTACTTGACCGGTGTCGTCCAGAACGCCCGCTTCTGACCCCAGTACTTCACGAGGCTCGGACCGGCCAGATACAGGTGATCCTGTACGGATAGCTCGAGCCCCAGCTTTTTGATTCGGGGCAACTGATCAGGCTGGGGGATGAACCCGTGCTCGATCGACCAGCGGCGGCCGACGATCGACCGGTCGGCGTTGGCGGCTTCATAGCCGGCGAGCACCAGATCGATCGCCGCATCGCCGACGGCGTGCGTCGCCACACGCCAACCGAGCCGGTTCACCTCTCGCGTAATGGCGGTGTACCGATCGGCCGGCATGGTTTGCAGGCCGCGAAACGTTCCGTGTTCGCCCCACGGCTCGACGTACGGCTCGCGCATCAGACCGCCTTCGAATCCGCCGTCGAGTCCGAGCTTGATCCCGCCGATGCGCAGCCACTCGTCACCTTCGTCCGGCCTGACACCCGACTGCTCCAACCATCCGCGCACGCCGGCGGCGTCCAGGTCACGATCGGGTCGCAGCAGCACGTTGACGCGCACTTTCAGCAGCCCGCGCCGGCGCACTTCCTGGAGCGCCCGGTACTGTTCGACTGACGTGCCGGGGATCCGAATGCTGGTCAGGCCGGCCGCGACCAGCTTCTCGTGCTGCGCGACCTCGGCGGCGACACGCTGATCGAGCGTGAGCGCCGACGGCGGCGGCAGCGTGACGAGATTCCTGGCCCGATCGACCAGCTCGCCGTTCAACTCGCCGCTCGAGTCCCGCGTGATGCGGCCGCCGGTCGGCTCCGCCGTCGACTTCGTGATGCCCCACTTCTCGAGCGCCCGCGAGTTGAGGATGTACTCGTGTCCGCCCCGGACCAGGACCACGGGATGGCGCGGCGCCGCCCGGTCGAGGTCGCCTCTGAGCGGCAGCCGCTGCTCTTTGAGCTGCGCCTCGTGCCAGTCGCTGTTCGAGATGATGACCTCGCCGGACGCGCGCTTCTCGGCCCACGCCGAGACGCTCTTCAGGACGTCATCGATCGATCGGGCGGCCGACAGATCGACACCCGGGCCGCCGCCGGCGTCGTGGAGGTGATTGTCGGCCAGCCCCGGCAGCACCATCCGACCGCCGAGATCGATCTGGCGGGTCGTGCTGTCAGCCAGGCGCCTGATCTCGGCGTTGGTGCCGACGGCGACGAAACGGCCTCGCGACATGGCCACTGCCTCGGTGATCGCGAAGGCGTCGTTCACCGTGACGATGCGGGCGTTGTAGAGGATGAGCTCTGGCGCCGAAGACTGTGCTAGAGCATGTCCGAAGACGCCAGCCGCGAGCGCCAGAATGAGAACCAGGACGCCGTTCCGTGTGCAGCGTTTCATGATCGTGCCGACGAACTGAAGCATAACGTCACTGGCTCGCTATAATCGAGTCGCCCTTGAAAGATCAACAACGCGCCACGGGGATGTTCGGCGACCTGGTCCGCGCTCTGCGCTCGCGCCGAACGGCCGCAGTCGCTTTGCTGTCGTTCGCCTCAGGTCTACCGCTCGGCCTCGTCTGGTTCGCTATTCCCGACTGGATGCGCGATATCGGCGTCGACATCCGCGTCGTCGGCCTGTTCTCGCTGGCGCAGGCGCCCTGGGCGTTCAAGGTCCTGTGGTCGCCGCTCATGGATCGCTTCGTTCCGCCCTTCTGGGGCCGGCGCCGCGGCTGGATGGCGATCACGCAGATCGCCCTGCTCGCCCTCGGACTGCTGCTCGCCGGCGTGGGTCACCGGCCTGAGGCCATCTGGGTCGTCGCCGCGATCGCCCTCGCAACGGGGCTGGCGTCGGCCTCGCAGGACATCGCCTACGACGCCTACACGGTCGAAGTCCTCGAAAAGGATGAGCAGGGCGCAGCCGTCGGCGTAAGGGTTGCGTTTTATCGCGCGGCCATGGCGCTCGCCGGAGGTCTCGCCATCACCATGGCGGCTCGCATCGGCTGGCCGGTCGTGAACATATTCCTCGCGCTGCTCTACGTTCCAGTGCTCATCGTCACGTGGTGGGCGCCCGAGCCGGCCGTCCCTGCCGCGCCGCCACGGTCGCTCCGCGACGCCGTGTGGCTGCCGTTTCTCGAGATGCTCTCGCGGCCGCGAGCACTCGAGATCCTGGCGTTCGTCGTCATGTACAAGATCGCCGATCAGCTGTCGCAGGCGCTGACGCGGCCGTTCTTGATCGACATGGGTTACAACGCCGACCATCGCGGGATTGCGCTTGCAACGATCGGTCTGGCAGCCACCATCGTCGGATCAGTCGTCGGCGGCTGGATTACGACGCTGGCCGGCCTCGGCCATGCGCTGTGGATCTTCGGCCTGCTGCAGATTTTCTCGAACATCGGCTACTGGGCAATCGCGTGGGTCGGCTCGCCGAACCTGCCGCTGATGTATTCGGCCACGAGCTTCGAGCTGCTGACGTCGGGCCTGGGCACGGGCGCCTTCGGGGTCCTGTTGATCCGGCTCACGGAAAAGCGGTTCTCCGCGACGCAGTATGCGCTCTTCTCGAGTCTCTTCGCGTTGCCGCGTGTGCTCGCCGGCCCCATCGCCGGTTTCGCGGTCGACGCGATAGGCTGGCAGGCGTTCTACCTGTCGACGCTGGTGGTTGGGATTCCAGGCCTTGTGCTGCTCGCGCGCTTCGTGCCGCCAGGTACCCGGGAACCTCGGTTCGAAGCGAGCGAGCTCGTGAGTCAGCGCGCGGTGGGATCGGCCGCGTCGCCGTCAGAGCTTGCGACGTGGGGGATTGGATTCGGGATCCTGGCTGGAGTGGCCGGTTCGTTGATTGTCGCGCTGATGGCGGCGCTCGACGCGATCCGCCAGAAACGCGGCTCGGCTTTCGACTTCAGCGCCGCGTGGTCCTCGCTGTGGCACCCGGCATCGATCGGCGACTGGCTGCAGCTCCTGAGCATCGTCGCGTTCGCTGCGGCCAGCGGCCTCGTCGCCGTGGCCGCCCTCGCGGCCCGGCGACGCCACGCGCCGCTTACTTCGCCTTCTGAAGTCCTTCCGGATCGGGCCGGTAGATCAAGTATCTGATGTCGCTGTCGAGGCTGCTCCACCAATGGGGCAGCCGGCCTGGGATCACGATCACATCCCCGGGGACGACGTGCTGCGACACCCCACCTTTGATGCCGCTGCCCCGCAGGTTCGGGCGTCCCGTGTTGGGACTGACGCCCGCGCTTTTCTCGTCGATGAGCGTTCCGCCGGTCACCAGCGTGCCGGAGCCCGACAGCATGTAGTAGATCTCCGTCACGCTCGTCTGATGAAGATTGGCATCCCCCGGCACGGCTTTCGGCCGGAACACCCCGTATACCCCGACCTTGTATCCCCCGACGTCCGTCACGTGTATGGGCAGATCGCTCACGCGATCCTTCGGCAGCTTGTCGATGAACTCGTTGATCTCAGTCGCTGGAACGCTCAGCGCCGGCGGCGGCGATTGCGCCGCCGACGCCAGGGGGAATAGCGCGATCACAAGAGTCGCAGCGGCCGATCTGAGCACGTCGGGCTCCTCTTGACGAGATTGACGCTCAATTCACGCTGACCAGCGCCACACGGTTGACGCCGCTGCACGCCATCACGAGATCGCCCTGGGCCGTCGCCATCATGTTGCGGACGACGCCGCCGCCAGATGGAATGGTCCACGTCTGGAACTTCTCCGTCTTCGGATCGAAGCGGACGAGCGTATTCGGGCGAACCGCGGACTCGCTATACCAGACGATGTCCTTCGATGTCGTGATGCCGTAGGGCTGCGACTGCCGACCGCTCGGCGACGGATACTCCTTGACCGCCCCGGTCTTCGGGTCGAGCCGACCGAGATAGCCGCGCGAGTAATCCGAATACCAGATCACATCGTCGCTCGTGATGGCGATGCGCCGCGGCCGCGTCTCGGCGTTGGGCAGCGGATATTCCTTGATGGCCATGCTCTCGGGATCGAGGCTGGCGACCTTGTTGGTGCCGAACTCGACCAGGAACGGCACGCCAGTGGAGCTGAGCACCATCCCGTACGGTAGCGAACGCTCCGTCGGCATCGTGACCAGCTTGATGGTGCCGGTCTGAGGATCGAGCCGGCCGACCATGTTTGCGCCCTGAAGCGTGAACCAGAGCCGGCCCTTTTTGTCGAAAATCGGCGTGTGCGGATCGCGCGCCGACTTGTCCGGCATCGGATATTCGGTCACGACGCCGGTTTTCGGATCGAGCTTGCCGACGAGCGCTGCCGAATTGCCGGTATACCAGATGGCGCCGTTGGCGTCTTCGGTCAGGCCGTGTGGTCCGGACTGTGGCGTTTTGAGCGGGAACTCTTTCATCGTGCCGGTCTTGACGTCCAGCCGGCCAAGGACGTTGGCCCACTGGCCGGTCCACCAAAGCGAACCGTCATGGGCGGCCAACGGATCGTGCGGGCGCGAGCCGAGCGACGGCACCACCCATTCCTTGATTGAGACATTCGCCTGGCCGGGGACGACGACGGCCTTCGGTTGATCTTTCTCAGGGAAGTTCTTTCCCAAATACTCCGCGATGACGCGACTCTGCTCCGGCGGCATCGCGACCATCGAGCCGATGAGTTCCTGCCACCCGTCACGCGTGTGCCCCCACGAGCCGGTAATCTGCTGCAAGCCGTGGCACTTCGTGCAGGCGGTCTGCGTTTCCTCTTTTCCCGGGCCGTCGGGCAGCGAGACGGCGGCGCCGCGCCCGCCGCGCTGGGTTTCAGCCGGCACGACCCAGACGAGCACAATCAACGAAAGCAGGAAGGCGAACACAGCCTTGGACATACGTATCCTCCGGAACTGGCAGGTCTCCTCAGGTTGTGAACTCGCCGAATCATACCCGCGTCGCGGCATCCGGGCACAGAAACCTCGCCGCTCGGGCGTTGCAACGCGAGCGGGCTGATTTCCACTCATACATGACGGGTCCTGGCGGCGAGCTACGCCGATGGCCGGGGTGGCGGACCGCCGGGCGACTGATCAGGAGACATGCCCATGCCGCGCGAACCGATAGTGAGCGACCTCACCCTTAGGGCAGCCATTGTGACGTTACTCGCCTGGGCTACGCCGATCGGCACCGCACACGCGCTGGTTCCCCCCATCCAGTTCTCCGCGCAGACGACGCCCAGCAATTCTGACGGAGTCAAAATCGCATTCGCCGAATGCCCGATCGGCACCACGGTGCTTGGGGGCGGGGGCTTCACCACGGGCGCCGCCGGGGAGGTTGTCATCCAGGCGGCATTCCCGATGTTTGACTTCGGGCTGAACCGGAACATATTCGTGGTGAAAGCGACCGAGAGCGAAACGGGGACGGCGGCTCCGTGGAGCCTCACGGCGCACGCGTACTGTACGGTATCGGACTTTGGCGATCGCATTGTCGCGCTCAGCGCCTACGACTACAGCCCGATCAAGTCGGTCACCGTGAAGTGTCCACGATGGACCGAGGTGGCCGGTATGGGCGGCGAGGTGTCGAGACTGCCCGACGAACCTCGGCGCCTCACGAGCTCAATGCCACCAGCGTCCGTGATCTTCCAGGGCTTCGAGGTGAACGCGGATAGAACGGAGGTGACCGCGTGGGCAACAGAGGTCGGCGCCGCGATCGGTGCCGATCCGTACGGCGGCCAGTGGCAGGTGGCCGCAGTCGCGTACTGTATCCAGCCCGCGTATTACAACGGATTGGAGCGAAACGAGTACGGCCACAGCAGCCTCAACGCCAGCGACAGCGTCGTGTCGGTGGGCTGCACACCCGGCAAGCAGATCGTCGCCACGGGCTCAACAGTGGACGACTCTGAGATGGGACAGTGGTACTTGGACCGCGTGAGCACGTACAGCACGCTCCAAAACCGCGCCGTGGGAGAGGCCACCCGGCACGAAGGGCTGACGTCGGTGCATCAGCATGTCTATTCGATCTGCGTCGACAAGAAGTGATGGGCCGGATCGCTCATGACGGAGGCCTTGTGCACACGAACAATTCGTACGGCCGATCGAGCTCCGAGTGCTCGATCGGCACGACACGCGCGTCGAAGCCAGCCTCGGTCAGAAGCTGAATCCACTCGCGGCGCGAAAAAAGACCCTCGACGTGGCGATCCGACTCGACGCGAACCGTGCCGTCCGCTTCGCGGAGCATGAAAGCGTAGTCGACGAGGTACGTCGTGTCATGAGGATCCGGATCCCACATCCACTCGAGATAGCGTAGACCTCGCACGCCATCGTCCGTGCCGCCGTGATCCGTGGCCGGCTGAAAGGTCTCGCGGACGTGATCTGGCGCGAAGAGTGCCGCGCCTCCCGGCGGGCAGTGCACATAGGCGGTCTCGATCGCCTGCCGCAATCGGCGACGGTGGTCATGTAGACAATCGCGTCATGGACGAAGACGCAGTCGAACTGCCGACCGAGCCGCACGGTTCGCATGTCGCCCTGGATGTGCTCGCACTCTGGGTTGAGCGCCCGGCTGACGTCGAGCATGCCCGCCGACAGGTCGACCAGCACCATCTCGAATCGGTGCTTGAGATACGAGGCGTTACTGCCGCCGCCGCTGCCCAACTCGAGCATCGTTCGGGCTGATGCCGGGCAGACCGCGGTCAGCGCGCGCTCGTAGGCTGCCGCCTCTTCGGCGTATTCGGACGCCGGAGACAACAACGGCCACCACGTCGCCAGGTCCGAGTACATCTTCGGGACGCTCATGTCAACGTCACCCAATTCGGCTGCAGTTTCGCAGCCGTATCTCACTCTTGGTGCTTCGTGCTTGGTGCTTGGTTCTTCGTGCTGGTGCTAGGTGCTTCGTGCTGGTGCTTGGTGCTTTTTGAGAGTCAGCGTGGCCAGCCTGCGATATGCGAGCACCGTGGCGATGACCAGGACGAGCTCCGCGACCACGGCGGGCCAGACCGAACCGCCGGCTGCCCATTGACGCTCTGCCGCCGATGGAGACTGCCACTCGGCACGTCCTCGCAACCACAGGTCGGTATTGCTGTAGATGTTCCCCACCGTATGCAGCACGATGGCCGGCAGAATCGAACCGGTCAGGTACGTCACCAGACCGTAGATCGCGGCGACGGCTACGTAGTACGGCAACAAGACCGGGGTGAAGTCCAGATGAGCGACGGCGAACATGACGCCAGTCACGACGATCGCCACGACCGGGCCGGCTTGCCGCTCGATTGGTCCCTGCATGTAGCCGCGGAACGCCGCTTCCTCGACGAACCCGGCGTTCAGCGAGCTGACGAGAAGGAGCGCGCCCACCGTCACCATCGGCACCTGGGAGAAATCCGGCACCTGCTGTTCGGGCAGCGTGACGAACTGGTTCAGCAATCGCAGCGCGACCACGAGCGCGGCGATTCCCAGGAACCCGGCAATGAGTGCGTGCCACCACACGGACCACGCAAGGGGCAACGCGCGAAGGCGTTCGCGCCGCCGTGTAGCGTCCGCGTCGCTGCTTCCCCATCCCCGTAGAAAGCGCCAGAAGCACCAGAGGTACACCAGCGTGACGAATGCCGCCCACGGCACGGCGCGGAAGTACCGCATGTTCGCCAGATAGACGATGTTGCGGGGAATCGTGCCGGCGACGAGGACGAGCATTCCCGCCAACACGGCTTCGACGATGGCCGTCATCGAGCGGCCCGGCTCAAGTGCGACTGTCGCGTCCGATCAACGCTTCACGTACCGGTGAAGCGCTGGCTTGACCGTGTCGGCGACATAGATATCGCCGTTCGGAACGATGGTCATGTAGTGCGCCTCGCCAAACTCACCCAGCGCCTTGCCGGGCTGTCCCATCGCCGCAGTCGCTTTGCCGTTGGCGTCCAGCTTCAGGATCTGGCCGGCGAATCCGGTCGCCAGGTACATCTGCTGATCTTTGCCGATGTAGAGACCGCACGGCAGGCCGGCGAAGGCCCAGGCCTTGATGAACTTGCCATCCATGTCGAAGATCTGCACGCGGCGGTTCTGGCGATCGGCGACGTAGACCAGGTTCTTCGCGTCGATGACGACCGAGTGCGCGAGATCGAATTGACCGGGCTCTTTCCCGAGACCGCCCCACGACTTGATGAACTTGCCGGTCTTATCGAAGCGCAGCACCCGCGGGTCGCCGCGGCCGTGTCCCTGCACGACGAGGACATCGCCGTTTGGCGCGAACCCGACGTCGTTGGGTTCGGTGAAGAGTCGTGTGCCCGCGGCCTCGTCCCATGTTCCGGCCTGTCCCTTGGTGCCGAGCGTCAGCAGCACGTTGCCGTCGGGACTCATCTTCGTGACCGTGTGGCCGTTCACGTCTGTGGTCCAGATGTTGCCGGCCGGATCCACGCGCATGCCATGCGATCGGACGTACGCGCCCTCGCCGAACGATTTGATCAGCGCACCGGTCTTCAGGTCGAATTCGAGGAGCGGGCGCGGCGCGCGCGTGAACACGAGTAGGTGCCCGTGCGAATCGACCGTGACGCTGGACGGCGCCCCGAGCTCCAGGCCTTGCGGGAGCACGACGCCGGACTCAACGGCCCGGTAGCCGAGATCCGGTGCCTTCTCCATCTGGGCGGGGTCGGGTCCGCTCAGGACCCCCGACGCGACCTGGATGAGCGCGACGATCCACAGTGGCTTCACGGGTCTCTCCTTCTCGAATAAGTCCGGGACGTCATCGTCTCACAATCGGGGCATGAAAAGTCGTTGGTCCATCCAAAGCTTCGGTCAGCACCCGCCCCGCCGAACCTGATGGAATCTCGACCTTCAGCAGCGTCGCCAGCGTCGGCGCCAGATCGTTGAGCGCGACGTCGTTGGCATACTCGCCGGCTTTGATCCGGCTGCCCATCAGAATTAGGGGAATGTGCGCGTCGTAGTTGTACGCGGTCCCGTGGGTCGTCCCGTTGGCCTGCCGAATCCAGAACGGCGCCAGAATGATCTCGAGGTCTCCCGAGCGCTGCGCGTTGAAGCCGCGGAGCACGCGCTGCCCGACTCGGTCCTGCGCAATCTCACCGCGCAGCAACTGATCCCGCGTGTACACCCGCGTGACGTGCGGTGCGGTCATGGCGGCCTCGGCTGCGACCCGCCTGACGTCCTGCAGATCGAGACCTCGACCCGTGGCCAGCTCGTAATTCAGGTAGGGAGATGTGCCAGCCGTCGACAAAATCCACTTGCCGTCACCAAATTTCTTCGACAGCGCGTTCTGGATGGGATCGAAGAGATCGGCGCTCGTCATGCGGCCACCGGGCGCGCCCCGCTCCTTGAGGAATTCCGGCAGCGGGGCAACGCCGTGGTCCGAGGTGAACGCGACCACGGTGTGGTCGAGGCCGACCAGCTTGTCCACGCGATCGAGCAGCCGTCCAATCGCACGATCCGTACGGATGGAGATGTCACGGACCTCCGGCGAATCGGGCCCGTATGTGTGGCCGATTGGGTCGTTCGAAGAAAAGCTCACAGACAGCAGGTCGGTGACGTTCCGCTGACCGAGTAGCTCGCGCGTCAGGAGCTCGTCGGTGAACTGGAGCAGCAGATCAGTGCCGAATGGACTGCCGAAGAGATCGAGGTACAAGTCTTTGCCGAGCGGCGGCAATCGGTGCAGGAGCTTGTGCGGCGCGTCGAACATCGTCCACTGGGCGCCAGCGCTGGCATCGGACGGCTTTCGCTCGTTGAACTTGTGCACCCATTCCGGCGCCGTGGACATGTAGTACGTACTCGTGATGAACCGCCCGGTAGTCGTGTCGTACCAATAGGCGCCGTCAGCGGTATGACCAACGGGCAGAATGGCACCCCGGTCCTTCAACGAGAGGCCGTAGACGCGTGGAGCGTCAGGCGAGCCCTTGCCGAACCGTGACGCCAGCTTCATTTGATCGCCGAGCGTGGTGACCAGCAGGCGTCGTGGCGACGCCGCTCCCCCAGTCTCAGACTCGACGGTCTGGACCGTCGTGTCGGTGATGCTCTGGACGGTCGACGCGGTTTCACGATCGAACCAGTCGTTGCCGATGATGCCGCTCACCGACGGCGTCGCGCCGCTGAGCATCGTCGCATGACCGACGGCGGTGACCGTGGGATAGTGCTCGAGGTTGGCGTTGGTGAAGACCGCGCCGTGAGTCAGAAGCTTCTTCAGTCCGTCGCTGTAGTCGCCCAGGAATCGTGTGAGGTAGTCGTAGCGGAACTGATCGATCGCGATCAGGAGCACGAGGCTGATATCCGGACCCGCCTGCGCTCGTGCCGGCGGCAGGTTGACGGCGAGAGCGAGAAGGCAGCACGCGGCGGCGACGATTCGCTTCATAAGTTCTTCGACCGGCTCTTCAGGTGGCGGCTCTGAAACGCGTCGAGGGGGCCCCGGCTCTACCGATTCTAAGGCCTGGCCTGCTCGGCACGCGCGGCAAGAACTAGAGCGACGCCGCTCAGCACCGCGAGTCCGGCGATGACCAGGCGGGGATTGAGACGCTCG
>Ga0111539_10011143_pt1 | contig 11310 bp, 11 predicted proteins | sample RhiMethybrSRZTD1_FD_79667 | JGI IMG/M metagenome (GOLD analysis project Ga0111539, IMG submission 79667) | Populus rhizosphere microbial communities from Tennessee, USA - Rhizosphere MetaG P. TD hybrid SRZTD1 (version 2) (version 2) | ecosystem: Host-associated > Plants > Roots > Rhizosphere >...
GGCCCGACCGGCGTCATCGGGACGAACAAGAAGGACGCGACCGAGACCGCCCAGGCCGTGCTCGAGGACGCGCGCGCCGGCAAGCTCGGCCGCGGCGACGCCGCGTCCGCGATCGACGCGTTGCTCGCCGGGCGCGGCGTCGCCGTCGTCAGCCAGACGGGCTGGGAGGCGATCGACGCCGCCGAGCGGGCAGCCGGCGAGCCGCTCGGGCGTCCGCGGGTCAAGCTCGCCGAGTGGGACGCGCTCCTCGGTGCTGCGGAGGGCGACCGCGTCTCGGGCTAGCGCCCGGGTCTCGACTCGCGGTGCTGTCGGCGCGAGCGGTGTCTGACACTGTCCCTTCCGCCCCCCGGATACACTCGCGACATGGGCGACACCGCCGAACGGCAGGAGCTCTGGGGAGGCGAGACGGCCAAGGCCGTCGACAACTTCCCCGTCTCCGGTGAGCCGATCCCGACCCCCGTGGCCCACTGGCTCGGCCGCATCAAGGCGGCTGCCGCGCGCGCGAACGCCGACCTCGGCCTGCTCGACACGGACGTCGCCGAGCGCATCGCGACGGCGGGCGACCGCATCGCCGTCGGCGAGTTCGACGACCAGTTCCCGATCGACGTCTTCCAGACGGGCTCGGGGACGAGCTCGAACATGAACGCCAACGAGGTGATCGCGACCCTCGCGGGCGAAGGCGTGCATCCGAACGACCACGTCAACATGGGGCAGTCCTCCAACGACGTGTTCCCGTCCGCCGTGCATCTCGCCGCGCTCGACCGCGCCGTCAACGAGCTGCTCCCCGAGCTCGAGCAGCTCGCGCACGCACTCGAGGCCAAGGCGCAGGAGTTCGACGACGTCGTCAAGTCCGGGCGGACGCACCTGATGGACGCCGTTCCGGTGACGCTCGGGCAGGAGTTCGCCGGCTACGCGGCTCAGGTGCGGCAGGGAATGGCCCGCGTCTCGGACGCCCTGCCGCGGCTCGGCCAGATACCGTTGGGCGGCACGGCCACGGGCACCGGCCTCAACACGCACGCCGAGTTCGCCGCGAAGGTGCGTGCACTGCTGCACGAGGCGACGGGCCTTCCGATCTCCGCTCCCGCCGACCCGTTCGAGGCGCAGGCTGCCCGCGACGGCCTCGTCGAGCTGTCAGGGGCGCTCAAGGTCGTCGCCGTCTCCCTGACGAAGATCGCGAACGATCTCCGTCTGATGGGTTCCGGCCCTCGCGCCGGCCTCTCGGAGCTCTTCCTGCCGGAGCTCCAGAAGGGCTCGTCGATCATGCCCGGGAAGGTCAACCCGGTGATCCCGGAGGTCGTCACCCAGGTCGCCGCGCAGGTGATCGGCAACGACGCCGCGATCACGATCGGCGGGATGAACGGCCACTTCGAGCTCAACGTCTACGTGCCGCTCATGGCGAGGAACCTGCTCCAGTCGCTCGGCCTCCTTTCGAGCGCGTCGCGCCTCCTTGCCGAGAAGTGCGTCGCGGGCATCGAGGCGAACCGGGAGCGGAACGAGGCGTACGCGGAGGGCACCCTCAGCGCCGCCACCGCGCTCAACCCGTTCATCGGCTACGACAAGGCCTCGGAGATCGTCAAGGCCGCCGTGGCTTCGGGCCGCTCCCTGCGCGAGGTCGCGCGCGAGGCGGGCGTGGAGGAAAGTGTCCTCGACGAGGCGCTCGACTACCACAAGATGGCCAAACCGCACGGTTGAGCGGCTCCGATCGCGTGTTGTGTCACCCGAAGGGGTGAATTGCGTATCCCTCTTGCCCTTTCCGGGGTGCGCTCGGTAGGGTCCCGCGCTGCAGGCAGTCGTCAGCAGGGTTACAACCATCCACAAGGGGAGAGACATGAGGAGGCACTTCCTCGCGCTCCTGTTCGGAGCGCTCGCTCTCGTCCTGTCGATCGGGGTCGGCGTATCACTCGCCGCCTCGACCCAGACGAGCGCGAACGATCCCGCGAGCTTCAGCGGGACCGACAACCTCTCGCATCCGCTGGGCGAGAAGCAGGAGGCGCTCAGGCAGGTTGCGCTCCAGCAGCTCGCAACCGGGAAGATTCCGGCCGGCACGAAGGTCGGCCAGGTTGCGAAGGGGCAATACGTCGAGCTCGCCCGTGAGGGCGAGGACTCGATCTGGACCGTGCTCGGCGAGTTCGGCACGGCGACCAACACCACGCATCACAGCCATGGCGGAGGAACGCCCGGGCCGCTTCACAACGCGATCCCGGCGCCCGATCGCTCGGCCGACAACACGACGATCTGGACGAGCGACTTCAGCCAGCCGTATTACGAGGACCTGCTGTTCGCCGATGCGGCAGGCGCCAACTCGATGCGGAACTACTACAAGGAGCAGTCGTCCGGCCGGTATGCCGTCAACGGCGACGTGACCGACTGGGTCCAGGTTCCGTACAACGCGCGGAGCTACGGGTCGAACTACTGCGGCGGCATCGTCTGCCAGGACACGTGGCGCTTCGTCAACGACTCACTCGACGCGTGGTACACGCGGGCGAAGACGACGATGAGCGACGCGAAGATCAACGACTACCTGTCGAAGTTCGACGTCTGGGACCGCTACGACTCCGACGGCGACGGCAACTTCACCGAGCCCGACGGCTACATCGACCACTTCCAGTCGATCCACGCCGGCGTCGGCGAGGAGACCGGCGGAGGCGCCCAGGGCACCGACGCCATCTGGTCGCATCGCTGGTACGCGTACTTCTCCGCCAACGGGCCCGACGGCGCCGGGCCGCACAGCTTCGGCGGTGTGAAGATCGGCGGCTCGAACTACTGGGTCGGCGACTACACGATCGAGCCGGAAAACGGCGGCGTCGGCGTGTTCTCGCACGAGTTCGCGCACGACCTCGGACTGCCGGACGAGTACGACACGTCGGGCAACACTGGCGGCGCCGAAAACGGCACGGGCTTCTGGACACTCATGTCGAGCGGCTCGTACGGCAACAACGGCACGCCCGCCGAGGGGATCGGCGACCGGCCGTTCCACATGAACGGCTGGGACAAGTTCCAGCTCGGATGGCTCAACTACGAAGTCGCACGGGCGGGCGCGAAGTCCGAGCACAAGCTCGGGCCGTCGGTCACCAACACGAAGCAGGCGCAGGGCGTGTTCGTGCTCCTGCCGGACAAGAAGGTCACGGTCCAGCTCGGAGCTCCCTACGCCGGCTCGAGCTTCTACTACAGCGGTAACGGGGACGATCTCGACACGTCGATGACGCGATCCGTGACGCTCCCTGCGGGCGCCGTGAGCCTCAGCGCGAAGGTGCGCTACAACATCGAGCAGGACTGGGACTACGCCTACCTCACGGTGAACGGCAACCCGGTCGCCACCAACCGCTCGACGAACACCAACCCGAACAGCCAGAACTTCGGGAACGGGATCACCGGCGTTCAAGGCGCCTGGGGTGACCTGACAGCCGACCTCACGGCATTCGCCGGCCAGACGGTGACGCTCGGGTTCCGGTACTGGACGGACGGGGCGCAGCAGGGCCAGCCGGGCGTCAGCTCGGTACCCGGCCTTCAGGTCGACGACATCGCGGTCACGGGCCTCGCCACGGACGGCGCCGAGAGCAACACCGGCTGGACGTTCGCACCGGCGGACGGCAGCGGCTTCCGGGTCACGACCGGAACCGAGACGCAGGAGTACTTCAACGCGTACCTGGCCGAGAACCGGCAGTACCTCGGCTACGACGCGGGCCTGCAGACGGGGCCGTACAACTTCGGCGGCAACATGGGAGCGAACTGGGCCGAGCGGTTCCCGTACCAGGATGGCGTGCTGCTCTGGTACTGGGACACGTCGTTCGGCGACAACAACGTCGGCGACCATCCCGGCGGCGGCCTGATCCTGCCGATCGACGTGCGACCCGCACCGCTGCACGGCCCGAACGGCGAGGTGCTCCGGCCGCGGATCCAGTCGTTCGACGCGCCGTTGACCCTGACGCCGACGGACGCGTTCACGCTTCACGTCGGCGGCGTGGCGGTCAGCATCGGCTCGAGCCCGGCGGTGCCGGTGTTCGACGACACGAACTCGTACTGGGTCGCGAGCGACACGGGCGACGCCCCGAACAACGGGCGGTACCAGGCGAGCTGGAACAGCGTGAAGACCCCGAACACGGGCACGCAGATCCGGCTCAAGAGCCTCACGCCCGGCGGATTCGCCCAGGTCGAGGTGAGACCCTCGAAGTAAGAAGCCTCGAGGCGCAGTACGTCCGGACGGGCGGGGGAGACCCCGCCCGTCCTCGTCTTGCGAGCGACTCGCTAGTCGATCGGCGGCGGCACGCAGGGCGGGCCAGGCACGGCGAGCGTCGCGGGCCGGCTCTGCTCCCCGACCGCCCGGACGGCGAACGCCTTGCCGCACGGCTGGTTCGGGAGCCGGAAGGTTGCGCCGAACCGGCCGCGCGCGGTCGCCCGCACGACAGCCCGCTTCGGACCGATCGCCGTCAGGGCCGTGACGACCACCCGTTCGCTCGGCCGGAACGACTCCCCGCGAACGACGAGCGGCTGCGCCGTGACGAGCCGGAGCTTCGGCACGGTGCCTGCCTGCGCGGCCGGCACGGCCAGGGCCGTGGCGCCGATCGCAGCAAGGACGAGGATCGAGGCTCGCCTCATGCGGCGACCCTAGACCCGGGATGTGAGGAACGGATGAAGCCGGTTCAGCTAGTGCCGGGGCCCGTCCTGGTCGCCCTCGAACTCGCCCGGCCGTCCGCGAAGACGGGTCTCGGCGATCGTGTCCGCCCGATCGGAGGAGTACTCGCGCTCCGCCTCGTCGGCTTCGGCCTCCTCGAGGTCATCGCCCTTCCCGGGCGTCGAGCGCAGCCAGCCGAGGATGGTGTCCTTGAATCCCATGCCGCGAGCGTATCGCGACGTCCTCTCTGACGGAAGACGTGGCTTTCCCCGCAGTCCTGCCCGTGGACCGCCTCGCTATGCCGTGAGGAAACCGCTCGATCCAGTCGAGGACCTCGGGAGTGTCGACTCGCGACGAGTACCCGACCTGACGCCGAGGTGTCCGCGGCTCAGTACGCGACAGCGCCGCGGCCCGTTTCGGCCGCGTGGCGCTGCTCGTCGGCGCGGTAGCTCGAACGGACGAGCGGCCCGGCGAACACGGAGCCGAATCCGAGCGCCTCTCCCTGCTCGCGCATCCAGCGGAACTCGTCCGGATGCACCCAGCGGTCGATCTTCGCGTGCCGTGACGAAGGCTGGAGGTACTGCCCGATGGTGACCACGTCGACCCCGTTCGCCCGCAGGTCGCGCATGGTGTCGACCACCTCGTCGTTCGTCTCGCCCAGTCCGACGATGATCCCCGACTTGGTCAGCACCGGGTAACCCGCGATCTCCTTCGCCCGCCGCAGGAGCCAGAGCGCGCCGTCGTAGCTGGCCCGAGCGCCGCGCATCCGCCGGTGCAGCCGGCGCACCGTCTCGATGTTGTGGTTGAACACCTCTGGGCGGGCGCCGATCACGGTGGCGAGCGCTTCCTCCTCGACGCCGAGGAAGTCCGGGGTCAGCACCTCGACGTGCGACTCGGGAAGCTTCGCCTTCAGCGCGCGGATCGTCGCCGCGAAATGGCCGGCGCCCCTGTCGGGGAGGTCGTCCCGGTCGACCGAGGTCACGACGACGTGCGAGAGCCGCATCGTCGCGGCTGCCTGCGCCAGACGCAGAGGCTCGAGGGGGTCCGGGGCATGCTCCGGCTTGCCGGAGGTGACGTAGCAATAGCGGCAGGCGCGGGTGCACGTGTCGCCGAGGATCTGGAAGGTGGCCGTGCCGCGCCCCCAGCACTCGCCGATGTTCGGGCAGCGGGCCTCCTCGCAGACCGTGACGAGGCTCGCTGCATGGAGCAGCTTGCGGACGTCCCAGTACTTGCCGTCGCGGCTCGGCGCGCGGACCTTCATCCACTCGGGGCGGCGCGGCCGCTCCGCCACGGGCAGCGACGTCTCCATCCTGGCAGTCTACGGACCGTGGTTCCCGAGGCGCCGCTCCGAGACACCGGCGCAGGGCTCGTCCCCGCCGGGGAAGGCTGGTTCGTGGTCAATGCGCGCGAAGCGCGCTGGCGCGAGGGCGACCCGCTGGGCCGCGTCTGCTTCTTCGAGGCGGAGTCGGAGTTCACGCAGCTCGGGATCAACGTCAGCGTCCTCGAGCCGGGACGGCCGATGTGCATGTATCACTGGGAGAACGAGCAGGAGGACTTTCTCGTCGTCGCCGGCGAGGCACTGCTCGTCGTGGAGGGCGAGGAACGGCCGCTTCGGACCTGGGATTTCGTGCACTGTCCCGCCGGGACGCGCCACGTGCTCGTCGGCGCGGGCGAGCGGCCGTGCGTCGTCGTGGCTGTCGGCTCGAGGACGGCGGGCGAGGACTCGGGCGCCTACACCGTCGACGAGGCGGCGCTCCGCCACGGGGCAGGGGTCGAGGCGGAGACGACGAGCCCGGCCGAGGCGTACGCGCGCTTCCCCGAGGGCCGGTTCATGCGCTATCGCGAAGGCTGGCTCCCGCGCTGACGCGCGCCTCCACGGGCTGCGGCTCGAGCGCGAGACCGAACACCTCGGCGATCGCCTCGGCCGCCGCGGGCCGGACGTCGTCGACGGTGACCGGCGCTCCGAGCTCGGCGGCCATCGACGTGAACGCTGCGTCCTCGAGGCCGCAGGCGGTGATCCACTCCGTGAAGGGCGCCGGGTCGAGGTCGACGTTGAGTGCGTAGCCGTGGGTCGTCACCCACCGTGAGGCGTGCACGCCGATCGACGCGATCTTCCGTGGTCCCAGCCCGCGCGACGGCGGCATCCAGACGCCTGTCAGCCCGTCGTACGTCGTCGCGTCGAGCTCCAAGGCCGCAAGCGTCCGCGTGATTGCGTGCTCGAGGTCGCGCACGTACTTCCTGAGGTCGCGTCCGTGGCGGTTGAGATCCAGTATCGGGTAGCAGACGAGCTGACCCGGACCGTGGTAGGTCGACTTGCCTCCGCGGTTCGTCTCGACGACCTCGACGTTGACGCCATCGGGAAGGTGGAGCTCGGCCGCCTCGTCCGTCCGCCGGCCAAGGGTGACGACCGGCTCGTGCTCGAGCAGGATGACCGTATCGGGGCGCGCTCCCGCCTTCACGTCCTCGGCGAGCGCGCGCTGAAGGTCGAACGCCTCGCCGTACGCGGTCAGTCCGGGAAGGTCGAGGAGGTGGGCGTCGCTCATTCGGCGCTCCGGATGCTCGATCATCAAGCGGCCTCCAATCCGGTCTGGGAAACGGGCCTGACGTCGACGGTCACGAGCCCGGCTGAGCCGGCTGCCCGAACATCCAACGGTGCCCCTCGAGATCCTCGGCCGTATAGATCCGCATTTCCGCCTCCGCGGAGTCCTCCAGCGGCCGGATGACCGTCGCTCCCGCCGCGACCGCCTGCGCGTGGTGGGAGTCGACGTCGTCGACCGTGACGAAGAGCCCGTCGATCACCCACGGGTTGTCCTGCCAACGGCGCGCCGCCTCGCACGTCTCGCGGTGACGCTTCGGACTCTGGTAGTCGGCGTTCGGCGTCGCCAGCATCACGATCGCGCCGTCGCGCTCGAGCTCCGCGTGGGTGACCGTCCCGTCCGCGGCCGTGTATCGCTGACCCTCGCGTTCGCGGAAGCCGAACGCCTCCGCCAGCCACTCGATCGCTGCCGCGGCGTCCTCGTACGCGATCATCGGGACGATCCGCTGCATCGCTAGGCCGAGCCTTCGTCCCACCCCTCGAGCCGCGCGCGGAGGTCGCGCAGGAAGCCGCCCGCGTATGCGCCGTCGACGAGGCGATGGTCGTACGTGAGCGTGACGTTCATCATCGGGCGGATCGCGATCACGTCCTGGCCGAGCTCGTCCTGCACGACCCAGGGGCGCTTGACGAGCGCATACGTGCCGAGAATCGCAGCCTGCGGCTGGCTGATGATCGGCGTGCCGTGGAACGTGCCGAAGCCGCCCGGGTTCGTGATCGTGAAGGTGCCGCCCTGCACGTCGTCGGGCATGAGCTTCTTCGTCCGCGCCTTCTCGGCGAGATCGGCGATCGCGCGTGCGACGCCGAGCAGGTTGAGGTCCTGCGCGTTGCGGATCACCGGGACGATCAGGCCCTTGCCGTCCTCGAGCGCGACGGCGATGCCGACGTTGACCCACGGCCGTGTGACGATCTTCTCGCCGCGGATCTCGCCGTTGACCCACGGCCAGTCCTTCAGTGTCTCGATCGCGGCCTTCGCGACGAAGGCCAGATACGTCGGGTTGACACCATAGGACGACTGGTAGTCCTTCTTGAGGCGCTCTCGGGCCGCGACGACCCGCGACATGTCCACCTCGATCGCGCTCGTCACGTGCGCCGACGTGTCGAGCGAGCGGCGCATGTGCTCCGCAACGCCGCGGCGCATCGCGTTCATGGCCTCCTCGACCTCGCCGACGAGCGGCTCGGCGGCCGCGACGGGCTGCGGTGCCGGTCGAGGCGGCGCGGGCGGCGCCGTCGGAGCGGCGGCCGGCGCAGGCTGCGCGGGCGGGGGAGCGGCCGGCGGCGCCGGCGGCGGAGCCACCTCTGCGGGTGCCGCAGCCTCGCTCGGCTCGGCGGCCGCTCCGGCCGCGACGGCGGGCTCGGCTGCAGGCGGAGCGGCAGCACCCGATTCGATGTACGCGAGGATGTCCTTCTTCGTGACGCGGCCGCCCTGGCCCGTGCCGGTGATCGCGCTCGGGTCGACGCCGTGCTGTGCGGCGATACGGGCAACGACGGGCGAGACGAACAGCTTGCCGTTGCCCGCGGGCTCGGTCTCGGCGGCGGGAGTCGGTGGGGCGGCGGCCGCCGCCACGGGCTCCGATGTTGCTTCCGGCGCAGGGGCCTGTGGCTCGGGCTCCGGCTGCGAGAGCGCGACCTCGTCCTCCCTGGGCGCTTCCTCTGCAGGCGGGGCGGTCGCCTCGGGCTCGGCGACGGCCGCCCCTGCGGGGGCGATGGTCGCGAGCACGGTCCCGACCTCGACCGTCTCGCCCTCCTGGACGCGAATCTCACCCACGACGCCCTCGCCGGGGCTCGGCACCTCGGTGTCGACCTTGTCGGTCGAGATCTCGAGGAGGGGCTCGTCGAGCGCGATGGCCTCGCCGGGCTGCTTGAGCCAGCGCGTGACGGTCCCCTCGGACACGGAGACCCCCATCTGGGGCATCACGACCTCGATCTGGGTGCCGGTGCTCACGTGTCAGCCTCCCTGGATGCTCAGTACGCGGCGAGCTCGCGGAGCGCGGCCGCGACGTCGTCGACCTGCGGGATGAACGCCTTCTCGAGCGAGGGCGCAAAGGGAACCGGGCTGTCCGGGGCCGCGAGGCGGCGCACAGGTGCGTCGAGGTGCTCGAACGCCTGCTCGGCGATCGTGGCGGCGATCTCGCCGCCGAACCCGCCGGTTTTCGTGTCCTCGTGGAGAACGAGCACCTTCGAGCAGCGCTCGACGCTCGCGAGCACGGCATCGCGATCCCAGGGGACGAGCGTGCGCAGGTCGAGTACCTCGACGGAGACGTCCTCCTCCGCCAGCTTCCCGGCCGCCTCGTCGGCCGTGTAGACCATGGCGCCCCACGTGATCACCGTGATGTCGTCGCCCTCTCGGTGCACCCGCGCCTGCCCGAACGGGGTCGTGTAGCGCTCGTCCGGCACCTCGCCGCGGATCCGCCTGTAGAGATGCTTGTGCTCGAAGAAGAGCACCGGGTTCGGATCCTCGATGGCCGTGGCGAGAAGCCCCTTCGCGTCCTCGGGCGTCGACGGGCAGACGACCTTGAGCCCCGCGATGTGGGCAAAGCTCGACTCCGGGTTCTGCGAGTGGAACGGACCGCCCGAGAAGCCGCCCCCCGACGGCAGACGCAGGACGATGGGAATCGGCGTCCCGGTGCGGTAGTGCTGCTTCGCGGCGATCGTCACGAGGTGGTCCCACGCGCACGAGACGAAGTCGGCGAACTGCATCTCGGCGACGGGCCGCATCCCCATGAGGGCGGCGCCCGTGGCGCCTGCCACGATCGCGGTCTCGGAGAGCGGCATGTCGAGCACGCGGCTCGCGCCGAACTCCTCCTGGAAGCCCTGCGTCACCTTGAAGGCGCCGCCGTAGACGCCGACATCCTCTCCGAGCACGAAGACGCGCTGGTCGCGCCGCATCTCCTGCCGCAAGGAGTCCGAGATCGCCTGGAGATAGGTCTTCTCCGCCATCAGTCGCTCACCGGTGATGGGGGGTCTCGAGCTCGTCGGGCGCCGCGAAGACGCCGTCGGTGACCGTCGCGGGGTCGGGGATCGGCGAGTCCTCCGCCCGCTGGATCGACTCGTTCAAGAGGCGCTTGACGCCGGATGTGATCTCGTCTTCCTCGTCGTCCGTCAGCTCGGCGTTGTCGCGCAGCCAGCTGCGGAACCGTTCGATCGGGTCGCGCCGTGCCCACTCCTCGAAGAGCTCCTTCGGGACGTAGAACGCGTCGTCGTGCACGGCGTGGCCCTCCATCCGCAGCGTGACCGACTCGATCAGTGTCGGGCCGCCGCCCTCTCGCGCCTTCTCGATCGCCCGCTTCGCCTCGCGGTACACCGCGAGCACGTCCGTCCCGTCCACGACGACGCCGTCGAAGCCGTAGCCCGCGGCGCGGTCGGCGAGATGGTCGACCGCGTACTCGAGGTGCGACGGTGTGGAGTACGCCCACTGGTTGTTGTCGATCACGAAGACCACGGGCAGACGACGCACACCTGCGAGGTTCATGCCCTCGTGCGCATCGCCGCGGGCGGACGCTCCCTCTCCGCACCAGGCGACCGCGACGCGCTTCTCGTCGCGGATCTTGAACGCGAGCGACATGCCGACCGCGACGGGGAGCATCGCAGGGAGATGGCTCACCATCGTGTGCAGACCGAGTCGCGCGTCGCCCATGTGCACGTTGCCGTCGCGTCCCTTCGTCGGCCCGTCGACGCGACCCATGTACTGCGCGAAGACGCGCCAGGGCTCGACCCCGCGCGTGATGTGCACGCCCATGTCGCGCTGGAGCGGCGTGCCGACGTCGTTCGGCCCCATCGCCGTCGCGACGGCCACCGCAGACCCCTCGTTCCCGCGGCCCGTGTAGAAGGAGCCGGGAATCTTCCCCTGCTTGTAGAGGATGTGGCCGCGCTCCTCGATCGCACGGGTGACGAGCATGTTGCGGTACATGCCGAGCAGGTCCTCGCGGTCGAGGCCCGCCTCCTTCACCTGTTGCAGCGTCTCGACCGGCTCGGCCTCACGGACTGCCATCTTCGCGCGCTCCCCTTTCCTGGGCGTCGATCGGCAGGGACTCTAGCGGGTCGGGAGGCGGGCGGACCCCCGCCCGCAGGGCGCCGCCGAGGGCGGTTCCGCATGGCGTCGAAC
>Ga0111539_10011147_pt1 | contig 11307 bp, 8 predicted proteins | sample RhiMethybrSRZTD1_FD_79667 | JGI IMG/M metagenome (GOLD analysis project Ga0111539, IMG submission 79667) | Populus rhizosphere microbial communities from Tennessee, USA - Rhizosphere MetaG P. TD hybrid SRZTD1 (version 2) (version 2) | ecosystem: Host-associated > Plants > Roots > Rhizosphere >...
CAGACCTGCCACCGGCGATTTCAGCACTGGGTCCGCGCCGGCCTGTTGCGGACCATCCTCGAAGTCCTCGCGCAGGCGCTCCACGACGAAGGCTATCTGGATTTGCAGGAAGCGTTCATCGACGGGAGCTTCGCGCCAGCTAAGCAGGGTGGCGCCGCGGTGGGCAAGACCAAGCGCGGCAAGGGGACGAAGATCATGGCCATCGCGGATCGGCAGGGCCTGCCCATTGCGGTGTACGTGGAGAGCGCCACGCCGCATGAAGTGACACTGGTGCGGGCGACCCTTGCCCAGCGGTTTGTCCGGTCGCTCCCCACGCGTCTCATCGGCGACAACGCATACGAATCGGACCGCCTGGATGCAGAACTGGCCCGGCGAGGCGTGGAGCTGATTGCGCCACATCGGAAGACGCGAACGCACAGAACGCAAGACGGTCGTCCACTGCGTCGCTACCGACGGCGTTGGAAGATCGAGCGACTCTTTGCGTGGTTCCAGAACTTTCGGCGACTGGTCGTGCGATATGAGCGATTCACCGAGAACTTTCTCGGGATGCTACACCTGGCGCCTGCTGGCTCATTCTGTTGCGGGGTTTATAAGATGTCTTCTAGTGTCCTGAATTTGAAGTTCGTTCACAAAATCGCGCGAAGCTGGCGAGAATCTCGTCAGCAGTTTTTGTCCAGACGAAGAGCTTGGCGGTTTCGTTCGTCACCGCGAGATAGTGTTCGATGGCTTGAATGAGATCGCGCGCGCTGCGATGGACGAAGAGTGCCGTGGTGCCATGGCGAATGTAGTCGTGCGCCTGTCGCTCGCTGCCCGGGGCGCATCGCGAACGCCTGCGCGGTTGTCGGTCGGCGCGTCCCCTGCTCCAACATTTTTCGTTGCTCGTCTGTCACCTTGACCGGCGGAATTGGACGACCCTTGGGCATCAGCGCCTCCTTTGTACTCGAAGTACGAGAGGCGCTCTGATTATGTTTAACGACTTGTAACTCAGGACATTAGAACTGGTTTGAAAACCGATAGCGGGTGGCCGCGCCCGCCTCCGCCCGCTCACGCGATACCGCGCGGGCTCCGGCGAGGTCTCGCCGAAGCGGTCGCGTAGGCGGAAACGGGGCGCCCCGCGGCCCGCCGCAGCGCCGTCTCTCGTGACCAGCGCTTGTCGGCGCGAGGAGGCCGTGGGGCTGTTCGCGGACAGGACCCGCGCCTGACACGGCTTTGAAACCAGTTCTAATGATTAATGATTCAGAAACTAAACCCTACCCCCACACGCACATCATTGACGTGGTAGTCGCCGCCGTTGACCGTCGCGGCGAGACCCGACGCCAGGATCTTCTTGTATCGATACCCCACGTCGATCGCCAGCGGACCGGTTTGAAACACCACGCCGCCGCCGACACCGAGCAGCGGATCGGTGCGATTCAGAAATCCCAGTCCTTCTTCGATGGCCTCATAGGCGGCGGCGCCGAACCCGCTGACATCAGTGTTCAACCGCGCCCAACCGGCCGTCGCCTCGCCATATGGCCGCACGCCGGAGTGCGGTGACGAAATGAAGCGTACGCCGCCTTCGCCATACCACGCCGTCACATGGAGGCCAACCGGCGTGTAGCCAAGCAAATCGAAAAGCGGCGGCTTGATATCGGACATACGTCCGAACTCTCCGACGACCTGAAGATTGGGAAGGAAACCGGCGACAACGGTGCCGCCGAACGTGGGAGCCGCCGACGTGCCGCCGACAAACGGTGTCGACGATGTTCCGAAGGTGATTCCGCCGAAGCCCTGGATTGCTCTGTTGGTCGTCTGGGCGTGTGCTGGTGTCGTGAGCGAGCAGACCGAGAGTACGGCCGCAGAAACGAGGAATGTTTGCAGCATTGAAGACACTCCGGCGCCGGCAGTGTCAGCTGAGCAAAGGAAGTACCGTGGCCTCCTTGGCGGAAACGTTCGAAGAAAAGCGCGGATCGCGGCTCTCGGGCGGCTGAGGTGTCGTTTGCAAAGGCCAGTGACGCAGCCTCCCTACGAAGGCCGGCGCAGCCGGCCACCGGATCCCGGTTCCCAGGAACCGTTATCACGCGCCTCGTCACATCGCCGTTGGCGTCTTCTCGGAGGGTGAAATAATCTGGCGGTTCTTTCGTCAAGACAGGAGATCGAAAGATGAAGCTGTCCCTCGCCATCGGGACCGTGGCGGCCGTGATCGTTGCCGCCGCCCCGACCGACGTTGCTCCGTCAATCGCCGAAGCGTCACAAACTCCAGCCGCCGCGCCGGCGGCAGGCGGAAACCGGCTGCGTGTGCCAGTCGATTATTACAAGCTGCCGAATGGACTGAAGGTCGTGCTGTCGCGCGATACGACGAGCCCGACTGCCTGCGTCGCGGTGTACTACAACATCGGGTTTCGCAACGAGCCAAAGGATCGTACCGGCTTCGCGCACCTGTTCGAGCACATGATGTTCCAGGGATCGGCAAACCTGGGAAAGATGGCGTTCATTCGGCTGGTTGAATCGAACGGCGGCCTTCTGAACGGATCGACGCTCTTCGACTTCACCAACTACTTCCAGGTGGTCCCCTCCCACGTGCTCGAGCCAATTCTATGGGCCGAGGCGGATCGCATGCGTTCGCTCGATATCGATATCGAGAACTTGAAAAACCAGCAGGAAGTCGTGAAGAACGAAGTGAAGGTCAACGTGCTCAACCGGCCGTACGGGGGCTTTCCGTGGATCGATCTTCCAATGTCGGCGAACGAGAACTGGTTCAACGCGCACAACTTCTACGGCGACCTCGCGCATCTTGACGCCGCCACCGTCGACGAGGTTCGCGCGTTTTTCAAAACCTACTACGCACCGAACAACGCCGCACTTGTGGTGACGGGCGATTTCTCGCCCGACGAAGTCAAAGCATGGGTGCAGAAGTACTTCGGAAACGTTCCGTCGGCGAAGCTGCCCGGTTCGCCGGATGTGAAGGAACCGCGCCAGGAGAAAGAGAAACGCGCCGGACGCACCGATCCTCTCGCCAACCGTCCGGCCTTGGGTATCGCGTATCACGCGCCCAATCGACTGACACCGGAGTGGTACGCGTTCGGGTTACTTGATGAAGCGCTCGCGCAGGGTTCGGACTCACTGCTCTACGACGAACTGGTCAGGAAGAGAGGCATGACCGGCAGCGTCGCAGCAGGCATCAACTTCGGGCTCGGCAACATGTTCGATTACAGCGGTCCGATGTTGTGGATTGCGCAATTCTTCCACGACTCCTCTGTCTCCTCCGATGCCCTGCTCGCCGCGATCGATGGGATTGTGGAAAAGGTACGAAAAGACGGACTTGATCAATCGGCGCTCGATCGCGCGCGTGTGAAGATGCGCTCCGACCTCTACGCGAGTCTCGAACAATTTGCCGGGTTCGGCCGCGCGAACCTGCTCGCGTCGTTCGCGCTGTTTGACGACGATCCAGCCAAAATCAACCAGCTCGAGGACGGTTTCGAGAAGGTCACGCCGGCACTGATCCAGAAGACCGCGGAGGAATATCTTCGACCCGGCAATCGAACCGTGTATGTGGTGACCCCCGGCAAAACCGCCGCGCAGGGCGACAAGGAGGCGCGATGAAACCGATCTTCGTTTTTGCGCTTGCGCTGCTCGCCGGCGCTCAGCAGACACCGCAGCAGAAACCGCCGGCTACCGGTGCGCCAAAAGACTTCGTGCTGCCTGCGGCGAAGCGTTTCACGCTCGCCAACGGCCTGCCCGTGACGATGGTGCCGTTTGGACAGGTGCCGAAAGCGGCGATTCGACTCGTCGTCGCCGCTGGAAATCTGTACGAAAACAAAGACGAAGTCTGGCTGGCGGACCTCACCGGCAACTTGATGCGTGAAGGGACAGCGAGCGAAACAGCCGATGCCGTGGCGCGGGGATTCGCCGCCATGGGTGGTGAGCTCGGGATTTCGGTCGGTCCGGACATCACGTCGATTTCAACAGAGGTGTTGTCGGAGCGCGCGGCCGACGCCGTCCGCAAACTCGCAGACGTCGCACAACGCCCGCGATTACCGGAGTCGGAGATCGAACGCGTGAAAGGCAACCTGCTGCGAAATCTCGCGATTGCGAAGAGTTCGCCGCAGGCGATCGCTCAGGAGAAGTTTGCGCAACTTCTCTATGGCGAGCATTCCTACGGTCGCGTGTTTCCAAGCGAAGCCATGGTGAAGGGTTACACGCTCAACCAGGTGCAGACGTTCTACCGCAACCACTATGGCGCCGCTCGCGCGCGGTTGTACGTCGCTGGTGTGTTCGATGCCGCATCGCTGGAATCGGCCATCAAGCAGGCATTCGAAGGATGGACGGGCGGCAAAGCCACCGACGCGCCGGCACTTCCACCCGCATCTGGCCGCCAGTTCGCGCTGATCGATCGCGCTGACGCTCCGCAATCGACCGTGATGCTGGGGCTTCGCGTACCGACCGCTTCGCACAAGGACTGGGTTGCGCTCGAAGTCACCGACGCGCTACTCGGCGGTGCATTCGGCTCACGGATCACGACGAACATTCGTGAGCTGAAGGGGTATACCTACTCGCCATACAGCCAGCTCGACGCCCATCCGGCGCAGGCGAGTTGGGTCGAGGCGGCGGATGTCACCACCAACGTCACTGGCGCGTCTCTCAAGGAAATCTTTCTCGAAATCGACAAGTTGCGGAAGGAAGCTCCACCGGCTGCGGAATTACGCGGCATCCAAAACAATCTGGCCGGCGTGTTCGTGGTGCAGAACGCGTCACGCACGGGCGTCATCGGACGGCTCGCGTTCGTGGACCTGCACAAAGTCGGGCCCGACTATCTCTCGACCTACGTGAAACGGGTGATGGCGGTCACGCCGGAAGAGGTTCGTCGCATCGCCAATGAATATCTGACACCTGACAAGATGTCGCTGGTCGTCGTCGGTGACGAGAAAACCGTGAAGTCTCAGGTGACGCAGTGGGGGCAATAACTATCGAATCTTCTGATCCGGCAGCTCCTTCTTGATCCCTGCATCGAGCGGCATCTTATCGCCGGCTGGTGAGAGGCCCGTCGCCTCCATCAGTCGGACCAATTCCTTGCGCAGCTCTTCAAGAGTTCCGGCTGCTTTGGGATCCGAAATCAGATTCGTGTTTTCCTCGGGATCGTGCCGGAGATCGTATAACTCCGCGATGTGACGATCGGGCCCACCGTCGCCGTGCGGGTAATGCACGTACTTCCATTCTTCCGTTCGAACGCCCCGCACGTTCGGCGTGTAGGGAAACTCTGCTTCGTAGTTGTAGTAATAGAACCAGCTCTTACGCCATTCTGGATCACCAGACTCCACCAGCTTCACCCATGAGCGGCCGTCGATGTTCGACAACGCCGGCGTTCCGGTCAATTCCAGCAGGCTTGGCGCCATGTCTTCGGTCAGCACCTGTTGATCGATCGCTTTAGCTGTCTTGGTCAGCGCTGGATAGCGGACTGCCATCGGTATCCGAATGCTCGGTTCATGCATCGTCCGCTTATCAACCATCCCGTGCTCCCCCTGCAGGAGACCGTTGTCGCCAACGAACACGATGATGGTGTTATCGAGCTGGCCGGTTTCCTCGAGCCAGGCACGAAGCCGGCCGACGCTGTCGTCGACGCTAAGCATCGTGCCCCAGTACGCGTGCACCATGTTTTCGAAGTCTGTCACCGCTTCCGGCCTGTCGTCCGGAAACTTCTTTCGCCACTCGAACAGCGGGCCGTAGATGCCATGCCAGGTGTACATGCGTTGCTTGATCCACTTCGGCTTGTCTTGCAGTGAGAACGCGCTGGCCGGATACGGCACGCGGACTTCGTCGAACGTGTGCGCGAAGCGCGATTCAGGTGTGTAGAAGCTGTGAGGAGCCTTGTGCCCCAGGATCAGCAGCCACGGCTTACCGCCGTGATCGCGGCGCAACCACTCGAGGGCGATATCGGTAACGGCGGTTGTGTAATAGCCCTTTACGGGTTCTCTCTTCTGACCATTGAAGTTGAATTCGTTGTCGTAGTACTTGCCCTGGCCTTTGTGCGTCACGAAGTAGTCGAATCCGGGACGCGGCTCGTCATTGTTTTCTCCCATGTGGTACTTACCGACGTAGGCAGTCGTGTACCCCACCCGTTGCAGTGCTTTCGGAAAACTGTCTAGTGCGGCCGGGAATTCGGTGAAGTTGTTGGTCACTCCATGGCGGTGGGCATACAGACCACTGAGCAGCGACGCCCGACTAGGTGAACACAGCGAGGTCGTGCTGAAGGCATTCCTGAAATTGACGCCTTCGTTGGCAATGCGATCGATGTGGGGTGTCTTGAGATTCGGGTGGCCCGCGTACCCAACGGTATCCCAGCGCAAATCGTCGAGCAAAATGAAGAGGATGTTTGGTCTTGGCGCCGCGGGCGGGTTCGATTGACGGCTGCAGGCAGGCAGAATCAGGAGAATACCGACAGCAATCGCCAGTCGCATCGAGCCGCGTGCGTGCATTTCCGCCGTGCCTCCGGCGGAGATGATACCCGGAAGCGCGGGTGATTCACGCGCTCCCGGCTACACCTCGCCGCGATCCGATCCGTCAGCTTCGAGAAGTGCCGGACTGCCGTAGTCGGTCTGGTGTGGGTCGGTTGCGCCGCTCGGGACGCTGTCGCGATCGAGCTCTGTCATTCCCACTGCAGCTGTGGCCGCGTGCGCGCCGCCCGGCTTCAACGTATCGTTGCGGTCTCGCGCCTTGGATTCGACGTGCTCGGCATTTTCCGGCGCCTTTGTTGCTGAGTAATCACTTGTTTCCGATTTCTTTCCCTCGGTGCCCAAGCGTCACCTCCGTCGGACCTGTAAGCAACCTGCTCTCCATCACCGTTGTCGAGCTGCATCCGCGTGCCAGGACCTGTCGGAGGGCGTATCGAATGGCTCGCGCGCCGGAGTTCGAACTGAGTTGTCCCTCTCCCTTTCGCGTGATATATGTGGCCCCCGAACTTCCGCTTAATGTTCACCTCGGTCACGACCCGCCATTCGCGCGGGCCCGCCGGGTCGATCTCGCTCACGGAAGAACCTCGACGGGGGCCCCATGGGACGACAGCTCCTTGCCTTTGGCATCGCTGCCGCGATTCTCTGCAGCTGCCCTGCCGGAGCCAGTGCGCAGTACTTCGGCCGTAACAAGGTTCAATACGATCGCGCCGAGATCCGCGTCCTTGCGACCGAGCACTTCGACCTCTACTATCCGCGCGAGGATTTGTCGGCGGCGTTGACGGCCGGTCGATTGGCCGAACGGTGGTACGCCCGATTGTCGAAGCTGCTTCAGCACACGCTGACAGGACGGCAGCCCCTCATCCTCTATGCGAGCCATCGCACGTTCGAGCAGACCAACGTCTGGTCCGGGCTGATCGACGAAAGAACCGGCGGGTTTACCGAGTCGCGAAAACGTCGCATCGTCATTCCGTTCGCGTCGACGCTTGCTGAAACCGATCACGTCCTCGGACACGAGATCGTCCACGCCTTTCAATACGACATTTCGGATGAATCGAAATCGCCGCTTGACGTGCCTCTGTGGTTCGTCGAGGGCATGGCCGAGTACCTCACGCTGGGTGCCGGCGATCGGCTGACCGACATGTGGATGCGCGATGCCGCGTCGAAGGAGCACCTGCCCCACATCCGAGAACTCGCGTCGCCACGGTTTTTTCCATATCGCTGGGGTGCCGCGTTGTGGGCATTCCTGTCGGATCGCTACGGGACCGATTTCCCGGCGCGTGCACTGCGCGCGAAGCGTGACCTGCGTCGGCGTCTCGAGTCGTTGACTGGCGAGCGGATGGATGCGATCTCATCGGCGTGGCAAAGCTACGTCAGAGAAAAATACGGAAGCGTCCGGGGCGCGGCAAACGCGACCCCGGCAGTGGTTTCCACCGCACATGGAGGCGGCCGGTTGAATCTCGCCGCCTCGCTCAGCCCGGACGGCCGCCGGATGATTTACTTCTCCGAACGCGATCAGCTCTCGATCGATCTCTTTCTCGCCGACGCACGAACTGGCACGGTGATCCGAAAGTTGATCACGACGGCGGCGAATACCGCGTTCGACAGTCTGCAGTATCTTCATTCAGCGGGAGCCTGGGATCCTTCCGGGAAGCGGTTTGCTCTGGCGACCATTCGCGGAGGACATCCGGCGCTGGTACTGCTCGACGTGGACGGCGGGCAATCATCACGCGATTTGCGTTTCGATCAGTTCGAAGAGATGTACAGCCCGACGTGGTCGCCAACCGGCGATGCGATCGCGTTCGCGGCGTTGAGCGGCGGCGCGACCGATCTGTTCATCGTTGATCTGAAGGAGCAGCACGTTCGCCGACTGACTCACGATCAGTTCGCGGACGTGCAGCCCGCCTGGTCACCGGATGGCAGATCGATCGCCTTTGCAACCGACCGCTTCTCCACCAGGCTCGTCGAACTGAAGTGGGGATCCCTTCAGATTGCCTTGATCGACATCGCAACGGGCGCCGTGTCGCGACTCGGGGCCGACGAGGTCGCTTCGCAGCGCGATCCGGCATGGTCACCCGATGGCGCGAACGTGTTCTTCGTCGGAGATCGGGGAGACATCAGCAACATTTTCCGATTCGATCGCGACAGTGGCGGCGTATTTCAGATCACGGATATTCATACCGGGGTAAGTGGCGTCACCAGACTGAGCCCGGCGTTGTCAGTTGCAGGAGCGTCGGGAGCCCTTGCCTACAGCGTCTTCGCTGGCGGCGGATACGAAATCCACACCATCGAGTCTGGGCCGGGACTGGACGGCCAACTGGTTCCAGCTCCTTCGCCGATTGTCACCGCATCAGCAGACCGAACTGATGAGAACGTGCCGGTTCCACAGCTTCCGGCGATCGTCGATCCTCAGCGCTCGAGCGGCGATCACAAGTATCGACCGAAGCTGGGGCTCGAAGCGCTCGGCATGCCGTACTTCTCCGCTGGTGGAGGCGCATTCGGTACATCTGTGCAGGGTGGCAGCTCGTTCCTGTTCGGCGATCTGCTCGGCGATCGTCAACTGTTCACTGCCGTGCACTTGAGCAGTCAGCTTGATGAATCTGCCTTCATGGCGACCTATCTCGATCGCGGCAGTCGATGGAACTGGGGACTAACGATCAATCAGATCCCGCAGGTTGGCCAATGGCGCTCGCCGATTCGGGCGGGAGAAGAGGCCGACACGTTGGTTCGCACACGAGAACGGCGCGTGTGGACCGAGCGTGAAATCTCCGCGTTCGTGGCCTACCCGCTGAATCGATGGAGGCGAGTCGAGTTCAGCATCGGCACGCGGCAGAACATGTACGAACGTGAGGCAGAGACCGATGTCGTGTCGTCGACAACCGGCCGGTTGATTGATACACAGCCCGCTGAGACTCCAACCAGCTCACCGCTGACCGTCGCGGGCACGTCTGTCGCGCTTGTTGGCGACACGGCCATCTTCGGCGGCACCGGCCCAATTCTCGGCAGCCGATATCGCTTCCAGGTGTCACCCGTCTTCGGCGGCGCGTCGTATGTCAACGTGCTGGCCGACTATCGTCGGTACGTGATGCCAGTCCGCCCATACACGGTCGCTCTGCGAATCCTTCATTCGGCGCGTTACGGTCCGGGAAGCAACGATCCTCGGTTGTTGACGACGTATGTCGGATCGTCGTGGCTCGTGCGCGGCTACGGACCGAGCCGCGTTGCCGAGTCGGAGTGTGGCGCCGGGCCGTGTCCGGCCCTCAATCGCATGCTCGGAACGGGCGTGCTGGTCGCCAAACTCGAAGTGCGTGCGCCGCTCTTGAGTGCGTTCAGTTCGCGATTCCGTTATGGCGCCCTGCCACTCGACGCCTTCGCCTTCGCCGACGCAGGAACGACGTGGGGGGCGATAGACCGTCCGCTCCGCTGGTCGACGATGACAAGCGCGCTGATTCGCAGCCTCGGCGGTGGTGTGCGAGCCAATGCGATGGGATTGATTTTTGATGCGTCAGCCGAACGGCCGCTCGATCTGCGGTTACACGGCTGGCGCTTCTCGATTAATGTCAGGCCGGCCTTCTGAAACGCTATCCCTGCGCCGTCCGGCGGCGACGTCAACCGCGATTTGCGTCGAAGATGTTGTCGACGATGGAATTCGCCCGGCTTTCGAGGCGGCGTTGCAAGTCGTCGAATCTCTTCGTCATGTCCCGCCTGATCGCGCGCGCCGCGAGCACGAACGTAATGTTCATGCCGAGCAAGCCAAGAATCAGAAGGGCGGCAATGAGCCACGGCACCATCTTGTCACCTGCAGATGAGGTTCAGTGTGCTTGGGCCGATGTCGGCCCGGGTACACTAGTCTAACTCGGTGCTGAATGTGATTTTGCAAGACCTCCAGTACTCCTTCCGCACGCTCAGACGGACACCCGCGTTCACTCTCTTTGCCATTGCGACTCTTGCGCTGGGTGTCGGCGCGAGCACCACGATGTTCGCGGTCGTCGACGCCGTTCTGTTAAAGCCGCTGCCGTTCCGTGACTCGCAATGGCTCGCGACAATTCAACTGGATTCGGGAGCGCGAATATCCGAACGTTATGCCTACGAATGGCGATCGCAGGGCCAAACCACTACAGATCTTGCGGGATGGTTCGACGCACGGATGATTCTGAGCGGACGAGGAGAACCGGTCGAGGTGCTCGTCGACCGGACAACGCCGAACTTCTTTGACGTGCTCGGCGCGCGCCCGATTCTCGGTCGGACATTCTCTTACACCCACGATCTGAGGCGAATCGAACGGGAAGTTGTCCTTGGTTACGGTCTCTGGCAGCACCGGTTCAGTGGCGAATCGCGCGTCATCGGCCAGTCAATCACCTTGGACGACGCGTCTTTCACCATCGTCGGCGTGATGCCTCCCGGCTTCGCGATTCGAACAAACGAACTCCCCGAATCTCGGGCAGAACTCTGGACCCCGTTTCAAATCGATCCCGATGCCGGAAGCGGCATGGGCGGTGCGCTGAACGTCGTCGCCCGTCTGGCCAGGACCGCGTCGTTCCAGGAGGCACAAGTCGAGTTTGCGACAATTTCCGATCGACTCGAGGCCGAACGTCCTTCCTTCACGCGGAACTGGCGCGTTCAGGTGGTTCCGTTGCGAGAAGCGACTGTACAGAACATCCGCACGACGCTCGTCGTTCTATTCGGATCCGTAGGGATTCTGCTGCTGCTCGCGTGCGTGAATCTTGCAACTCTGCTGCTCGGTCGAACGACCGCCCGTGCCAGGGAGATAGCCGTCCGCATTTCGCTTGGCGCAACCAGCGCACGAGTGATTCAACAGCTGGTAACCGAGAGCAGTGTGTTAGCGGCAGTCGGCGGAACCGCCGGGGCGCTGGTCGCTTTC
>Ga0111539_10011151_pt1 | contig 11305 bp, 8 predicted proteins | sample RhiMethybrSRZTD1_FD_79667 | JGI IMG/M metagenome (GOLD analysis project Ga0111539, IMG submission 79667) | Populus rhizosphere microbial communities from Tennessee, USA - Rhizosphere MetaG P. TD hybrid SRZTD1 (version 2) (version 2) | ecosystem: Host-associated > Plants > Roots > Rhizosphere >...
AAGGGAGGCGTGCCGACCTGACCGCCGCCGAAGTAGATCTTGCCGCAATCGAGGTCGACCGGATCGGAGGTCGTGGTGAGCCCACCACAGACGCCGCTCGGCGCACGGCTCCCGAAGCGGAGCTCCGTCGGCGGCACGGCACCGCAGCTGCATGCCGACTTCGGCGGTGCCGAGGCGCGCTTCGTCATGACGTCGTCGTTCCGGATCTCGTCGCCGCCGAACGCGGCGCAGTAGCGATCCGTGTCGTCGCCGATCGTGAGGGCGACGTGCAGCTCGCCGGAGATCGGGTTCCGGAGCGTGACGCCGGCACCGCGGCAGGCGGCCTTCAGGACCCGCCGCTTGAGGAGCACGACGCGACACGGATCGTCGACCGTTCCCTTCCCACGGTAGCGGTAGCCGCCGGTGGCGATCGCGCGCCAGCCGAACGGGCTCGCCTGCACCGGGAGGGCGTAGGCGACGTCGTTGCCGTCGGGATCGTCGGCATCTAGGAACGTGATCCGCCCGCCGACGAGCGTCGGATCGCCCTCCAGCGCGAAGGAACCGCCGGTCGGCGAAACCGCGGTGAAGCGAGCGATCCGCGCGTTTCGTACGAAGACGACCCGCCCGGCCATGTGCACCGACTCGGCCTCCGCGATGCCCGACCGAACGGTCAGGAGGAGCGCGAACCACACCCACAGGATGCTCCCGTTCCGCCGCATGCAACCTCCCAGTCAGTTTCACCCCGCGCGACCTGCCGCGCGGGGACCCCGGCCCGACCCAGGCGTCGTGCCGCGGTGCGCGTATCCGAGCGTCGGTTCCCACGCCCCGACCGGCCTGTCAAGCATTTTTGCCAGTTCGAGGGCCAAATCTTGAACGCGGGCAGCGCCCGCGCTAACGACCCGCATGCCCTTTCTCACGCTTGGTGGCGCCACGCTGCGTTATGACCGCGCCGGGGCCGGCCCCGCGGTCCTCCTGATCCACGGCTGGCTCGGGAACCGGACCGTCTGGGAGCGGCAGGTTGCCGCCCTGCGCGACCGGTTCACCGTGGTCACGGTCGACCTCCGCGGCCACGGCGAGTCATCCCCGCCGCGCATCGGCTACACGATCGGCGGCATGGCGGCCGACCTGGAGCAGCTGATCCGGGCCCTCGGCGTGCCCCGTATCGCCCTCGTCGGCTGGTCGATGGGCGGCCTCATCGCGCAGGAGCTGGCCCGCCGACTCGGCGATCGCGCCACGGCGCTCGTCCTGGTGGGGACGACTGCGGGTGGATTGGCGGACGCGAAGAATCCCCACGCCGACCTCGCCCTCGCCGAGCAGCTGCGGGCGGCCGTGGCGGCCGACTTCCGCAGCTTCGTCCGGACCTTCGTTCCCACCCTCTTCAAGGCCGGCTCGGAGTCGCCGCTCGTCGCCTGGCTCGTCGGCCAGTGCCAAAGGACGCCGCCGCACGTCGCGGAGATCTGCCTCGAGTCTGTGCTGGCTACCGACTTCCGCGACAAGCTCTCGGCCGTGAAGGTGCCGACCCTCGTCGTACACGGGCGGCACGATGCGATCTTCAAGCTCGCGATGGGTGAGGAGCTGAAGAAGGGCATCCCCGGCGCCCAGCTCGTGGTCTTCGAGGAGAGCGGCCATTCGCCTGGGCTCGAGGAGCCGGAACGGTTCAACGAGGTGGTGGGCGCATTCCTCACGAGCGCGGGCGCCGCGGGGCCGAAGCCGGGTCCCGCGAAGGCCACGCCGGCCCCTGCCGCGGCATCGAAGCCTGCCGAGGCGAAGAAGCCCGAGAAGGCCCCCGCGAAAAAGCCCGAGCCGAAGAAGGCGGACACGAAGGCCGCGAAGGCGAGCGGCGGGAAGAAGCCGGCGAAAAAGAAGCGGTAGTAGCTATGGACCTCTCGTGAGGTCCTGCCCGACGGCGCGCCGCGCTCCGCCTCGCCCTGGCCGTCGTCGTGTCGTGTCTCACCGGCGCGGGCGCCGCCACCCCGGTGCTCGTAAAGGACATCAACCCGTTCCCGCTCGACATCGAGCCACTCGGGTTCGTCTCGACCGGGACGCTCGCGTTCTTCACGGCGACGACCGAGGCGACGGGTCGTGAGCTCTGGCGCACCGACGGCACGGAGCCCGGCACCTTTCTCGTGAAGGACATCCGGCCGGGGGCGGATGGATCCGATGTGACGGCTATTTCACGGCCGAGGACGACGCCGGCCGCGAAGTCTGGAGGACCGACGGAACCCCGTCCGGTACCATGCGGCTCGAGGACATCCGGCCGGGAATGGCGGGAAGCGACCCCGGTACGCTTCTCGCGGTCGAGCACCGACTCGTCTTCGCGGCCGATGACGGCACGTTCGGGAACGAGCCGTGGGTGAGCGACGGGACCCCCGACGGGACCACGCTCCTCGCCGACCTCTGTGCAGGCGGGTGCAGCAGCTCCGCCGGCGGCTTCGTCGGCTACAAGGGCGCCGGCTACTTCCTCGCGAGCTCGTCGAGCGGCATGGTGAGCCTCTGGCGAACCGACGGGACGTCCAGCGGGACGAGCGCGCTCGTCGATCTGTTCCCCAGCAGCCCCAAGTTCACTGCGTTCCCGGGATCGATGGTGGTCGTGAACGGCCGCTTCTTCTTCACCGGCTACACCGAAAGCGCGGGCACGGAGCTGTGGGCGGTGCTCGTCGACGGTGCCGAGCAGCTCGCGTACCTGATCGGCGAGGCGCGCCGCATCCTCACTGATCTCCACGGCGGCACGACGCGGGAGGAGAAGAAGGCCGCCCGCGCGCTCGGCGCAAGGCTCGCCACGATCAGGGCAAAGATTGCGGCGTTGCTGGCGACGTCCGCCGCCGACGTCTCCGTGGCGCCCGGATCGAATCTCGGCAGGCTGGGCAGACGCGCCAGAAGGGCGCTGCGGAAGGTTGTTCGGGTTCGGTTCGCACGGCCGGAGAAGGATCGGAGGCGCGCGCTCAGATCCCTGGACAACCTCCAGGCCATCCTGGCCCTCTGAGCGCGAGCCGCAGGAGACGCTCGCGCGCTCAGCGCGCCTCGTTCTGACGCTCGCGCTCCTCTACGAGCGGGACCGCGGCCGTCGCGCACGCCACCTGGTCCGTCGCACATACCGATTCGGCGTGTGCGAACAGGATGCGGCGCACCTCCTCGATCGCGACCGGGTTGCTCTGCGCCGAGTGGCTCTGATGGGGCACGACCAGCTCGGAGTCGACCCCGCCGATGTGGGCACTCTCGTACTTGACCACGCCGTCACCCTGGCCGTCGGCGGGGAGGTCGCCGGTCACGGCGATTATGGAGTGGGCGCCGACGCCGGAGGCGATCGGGATCGCCGCGAGCGCCTGGATGAAGCGGCTGCCGGGAGTCATGTTGGAGATCGCGCCGAACGCAGCCTGCGTCGGATCGTAGAGCAGGGCGTCTCGGTTTCCCTGCAGCATCTCCGTGGTCATCCCGACGAGCGTGCGGGGCAGCTTCGCGAAGCCCGAGACCCAGTGGCTGAGGCCCCACCCCGCCACGTAGCTTCCGTGGTGGGGGGTCGAGATGAAGATGAGCTCGCGCACGAACGGGAGTGGCGTGATGAACCGTGTGCGCCGGAGCAGGTCGCGGGTCTCCGCGCTCACCTTGAGCTCTTCCAGCGGCCGGCGGCTGAAGGCGTCCCACAGGACGTTGCCCGAGTCGATGGCGGTCATCTTGGTGAGCAGGCCGCCCTGGCTGTGGCCGATCACCACCATCTGCCGGAGCGCCGGGTCCCGTCCGTCGGGATCGAGTGAGTGGAGAGCCCAGGTGAGCGTCTCGCGCAGCTTCAGCGCCGAGTACGTGATGGGATTCCCGGTCTCGTAGAAGAAGAACCAGTACTGGTAGCGGTCCCGGAGGATGCGCGTGTTGCTGAGGACGTTCAGCATGTCGGCCCAGCGGCCCGGGCTCGAAGCCGTGCCGTGGACGAACACCACGGGTATCCGACCGGGCCGATACGGCTCGACGAAGGCGAGGGGGCGCTTGATCTTCTCCTGGCCGAACAGGTCGCCCGCCAGGAAGCCGCGCAGCTCCCACGCCCACACGTTGGAGCGGCTGAGGCCATAGGCCAACGCTGCGCTCGGCTCCACCTCGAGCTGCACGGGGTGGCCATCGATCACGACCGAGCGCGTATCGTAGGCGTTGAAGATCTCGAGCGCGCCATCGATGACGGGCTCCGCGAGCTGGGCACGGGCGTCGTCGATCCGTAGTAGGGCGGTTACCGGAGCCTTGGCCTCGCGCCCAAGGAAGTCCGCCTTCTCCGGGTTGATCGGCACCATCTCGGCGGCGAGCGGCGCGCCGATGCCGGCCTGCCGGTAGCGGGCGCCGAGGCCCGTCACCTCGAGCTCGCCGACGGGAATGAAGTTCACCAGCCGCCGGTTCGCCCACTCGAGGTCGGCCGGGTCGAGCCGCACGGTGAGCTGCTGGCCGAAGGGCAGCGGATAGGTGCCGGACTGCAGCTCGACGTGCGACCGATCACTGGACGCGAACGCGTTGGTGAGCGCGCGATCGTAGAGGTCGGCGGCCAATCGGGCGCGCGGGTCGAGCTCGTCGAGCTGTTCCTCCTGAGTGCCCGGGAATAGAAACGCGTACGCGTAGAGCGATGCCGCCAAATAGTACTCGCGCCGGTGCCTCCGGGCGGCGTGCGCAAAACAGAGCTCGGCGAGCGCGAACACGGCGGACCTACCGGTCGGCTCGACGAGGATCTTCTCGCGGAGCGTCGCCAACGCGGCTTCCGGATGCTTCTTCCATTCGCTCTCCAGGTTCCAGCGGTAGAGTACGTTCTCGGTGAACAGGCTCGGCCGGCGGGAGTTGAGGACGCTGCGCGCGAGGTCGGCGGTGACGCGCTCGGGCGCCACCCGCCGGACCTGAATGGGTGAGCCGCACGACACGGCGGCGATCGCGAGCGCCGCGAGTAGGAGCGAGCGAACGGCCGGACGCGATGCGGAGAGCTGTCGCGCTACGGTCGCACGCGCGACGGACGCGGAACGCACGCAAGCGGTATAGGGAGAGGGACCGTCATCCCGCAAATGCCTTCGGCTTTGCCGCGTGGAGAAGGGGGACAGAGCCCCCCTTTAGTAAACCAACCGCCCGATCCGCTCCCACCGCACCCAGCGGTCCGGCCCGTCCCACGACCAGTAGATGATGAGCGCCCTGCCCTTGATGTTCTCGACCGGCACCGGCCCCCACGCACGCGAGTCGTAGCTCGAGCCCCGGTTGTCGCCCATCACGAACACGAAGCCGTCGGGCACGACGTAGGGGCCGCAGGTTTCGGGGCCCTTCCGCGGCCACGAGAACGGCAGCTCGGTCGGGAGGCACGGGCTCCGCTCGCTGAGCGGCGATGGCACGGGCGCCAGGACGCCGTCGACGTACACCTGGCGGTCGCGGATCTCGACGGACTGCCCGGCGGTGGCGATCACGCGCTTGATGAAGTCGAGCGAGGTGTTGCGCGGGTTCACGAACACGATCACGTCGCCGGGCGCGGGGGCGCGGAGGCCCGGCAGGCGGCCGAACGAGAGCTGTGTCAGCGGCACCTCGAGTCGCGGGCCGTACAGGAACTTGTTCACGAGGATGTGGTCGCCGATCTCGAGCGTCGGGAGCATCGACCCCGACGGAATCTTGAACGCCTGCACGACGAAGGTTCGGATGACCAGCGCGAGCAGGAGGGCGACGCCGAAGGCCTCGACGTACTCGCGGATCTGGGACTTCTGCCGCGGCACCGAGCGCGCGACGGTTGCAGCCTCGCGCTGCAGGCCGGGATCAGACATGACGGGAGACCTCGATCATAGACGACCGGGCGATCAGCCGCCAACCTTGAGGACCGCCAGGAAGGCCTCCTGCGGAATTTCCACCTGCCCCACCTGCTTCATGCGCTTCTTGCCCTCCTTCTGCCGCTCGAGGAGCTTCCGCTTGCGCGTGATGTCGCCGCCGTAGCACTTCGCGGTGACGTTCTTCCGCATCGCCTTCACGGTCTCGCGCGCGATGACCTTGGCGCCGATGGCCGCCTGGATCACCACCTCGAACATCTGCCGCGGGATCAGCTCGCGGAGCTTCTGCGTGAGCTCGCGGCCGCGGTAGTAGGCGCCGTCGCGGTGGACGATCACCGAGAGCGCGTCGACCACGTCGCCGTTGATGAGGATGTCGAGCTTCACCAGCTCCGAGGGCCGGAAGTCGATGTAGACGTAGTCGAGCGAGGCGTAGCCGCGGGTCATCGACTTGAGCTTGTCGTAGAAGTCGAGGACGATCTCGGAGAGCGGCAGCTCGTAGGTGAGCATGACGCGCGTCTCGCCGAGGTAGCGGAGCTCCACCTGCCTGCCGCGCCGCTCGGTGCAGAGCGCGAGCACGTTGCCGACGAACTCCGTCGGCAGGTGGATGGTGGCGCGGATGTAGGGCTCCTCGATGCGCTCGATCTTCCCCGGCGGCGGCAGCTTCGCGGGGCTGTCGATGACGATCGCGGTCCCGTCCGTTTGGACGACGCGGTAGGCGACCGTCGGGGCCGTGGTGATGAGCGAGAGGCCGAACTCGCGCTCGAGCCGCTCCTGCACGATCTCCATGTGCAGGAGGCCGAGGAATCCGCAGCGGAAGCCGAAGCCGAGGGCCAGCGAGCTCTCCGGCTCGTAGGAGAACGACGAGTCGTTCAGGCGGAGCTTGTCGACGGCGTCGCGGAGCGCCTCGTACTGCGCCGATTCCGCGGGATAGAGGCCGCTGAACACCATCGGCTTCACCGGCCGGAATCCGGGCAGCGGCGCCGCCGCCGGGCGCTCGGCATCGGTGATGGTGTCGCCGATCTTGGTGTCGAGGACCTCCTTGATGGCGGCCATGAGGATGCCGACCTCGCCCGGGCCGAGCTCGGCCACCTCGACCGCGCTCGGCGCGAGCACGCCCACGCGCGTCACCAGGAACTCCTTCCCGGTGAACATGAAGCGGATGCGCTGGCCCTTTCGCAGCGTCCCGTCCATCACGCGCACCAGGACCACGGCGCCGTGGTAGGGGTCGAACCACGAGTCGAACACGAGCGCCGTGGTGGGCGCGTCGGCGCTCCCGGTCGGCGGGGGGATGTCATGAATGACGGCCTCGAGGATCTCGTCGACCCCCCGCCCCTCCTTCGCGCTCGCCAGGATCGCGTGGCTCGCGTCGAGGCCGATGATGTCCTCGATCTGCTTCCGCGAGCCCTCGGGGTCGGCGCTCGGGAGGTCGATCTTGTTGAGGACGGGAACGATCGCGAGGTCGCCGTCGAGCGCCAGGTAGACGTTGGCGACGGTCTGCGCCTGCACGCCCTGCGCGGCGTCGACGACCAGGATGGCGCCCTCGCAGGCGGCGAGGCTGCGCGACACCTCGTAGGTGAAGTCGACGTGCCCCGGCGTGTCGATCAGGTTGAGCACGTAGTCGCGCCCGTCGCGCGCGCGGTACGCGAGCCGGACCGAGCGCGCCTTGATGGTGATGCCGCGCTCGCGCTCGAGCTCCATGTCGTCGAGGAACTGCGCCGACATCTCGCGCGCCGAGACGGCGCCCGTGCGCTCGAGGAGCCGGTCCGCGAGCGTCGACTTCCCGTGGTCGATGTGCGCGATGATCGAGAAGTTGCGGATGCGGTCGGTGTCCAGCGGCGTCAGGCCTTTCCGGCGCGCGTCCGGAACCAATCGACCGTGCGCCGGAGGCCCTCGGCGAGCGGCACGGTGGGACGCCAGCCGAGCCGCTCCGCCGCCTTCGTGCAATCGATGACGCTGCGCCGTTGCTCGCCCTGCTTGGCGGGCCCGTGCTTCACCTGGGACGCGCTGCCGGAGGCCTGGAGCATGAGCTCCGCCAGCCGGTTGACGTCGGTCTCGACGCCCGTGCCGACGTTCACCGCCCCGCAGGGCTCGTGCTCGAGCGTCGCGAGGTTCGCCTGCACGACGTCGCCGACGAAGACGTAGTCGCGCGTCTGCTTGCCGTCGCCGTTGACGGTGATGGGCTCGCCGCGGAGCATCTTCCCGGCGAAGATGGCCACCACGCCCGCCTCGCCGTGCGGATCCTGGCGCGGGCCGTAGACGTTGGCGTAGCGGAGCGCGAAGAAGGGCAGCTGGTACTCCGCCCGGTAGAAGAAGGCGTAGAGCTCGCCGGCGCGCTTGCTCACGCCGTAGGGCGAGACCGGGTTCGTCGGATGCGTCTCCGGCGCGGGGAACGCCTCCTGCTCGCCGTAGGCGGCGCCGCCTGAGGAGACGAAGATCACGCGTCGCGCGTTGGCCTTGCGCGCGCCCTCGAGGCACTGGATGAGCCCGATGATGTTGGTACGCGCGTCGAAGACCGGGTCGGCGACCGAGCGGCGGACGTCCATCTGCGCGGCGTGGAGGTTCACCACCGCGGGGCGCTCGTCGCGGATCAGCTCGATGACGCGTGGGTCCTGCACGTCGACCTGGTGGAACTTCGCCTTGGGGTTCAGGTTCTCGCGCTTGCCGGTGGAGAGATCGTCCACCACCACCACCTCGTGGCCGGCGGCCACGTAGGCGTCGACCACGTGCGAGCCGATGAAGCCTGCCCCGCCCGTCACCAGGATCTTCACGCGAGTCCCAGCACCGGCTTGAAGTAGGCGATCGTCTGCCGGAGCCCGTCCTCGAGCGCCACCTTGGGCTCCCAGCCGAGGAGCTTCTTCGCCCGCGTGATGTCCGGCTGGCGCACCTTCGGATCGTCGACGGGCAGCGGGCGGAAGACGATCTCGCTCTTGCTCTTGGTGAGCGCCTTGATGCGCTCCGCGAACTCGAGGATCGTCGTCTCGATGGGATTCCCGCAGTTCACGGGGCCACTGTAGGCGCTGCGGAGCAGCCGGGCGATCCCGTCGACGAGATCCGAGACGAAGCAGAAGCTCCGCGTCTGCGACCCGTCGCCGTAGACCGTGAGCGGCTCGTCCTTCAGCGCCTGGGCGATGAAGTTCGGGACCACACGGCCGTCGTTCAGCCGCATGCGGGGCCCGTACGTGTTGAAGATGCGGACGATCCGCGTCTCGACCTTGTGCGTGCGGTGGTAGGCCATGGTGATGGCCTCGGCGAAGCGCTTCGCCTCGTCGTAGACGCCGCGCGGGCCGATCGGGTTGACGTTGCCCCAGTACTCCTCGTTCTGCGGGTGCACCAGTGGGTCGCCGTAGACCTCCGACGTCGACGCCAGCAGGAAGCGGGCGCTCTTCTCCTTGGCGAGCCCGAGCGCCTTGTGCGTGCCGAGCGAGCCGACCTTGAGCGTCTGGATCGGCAGCTCGAGGTAGTCGATCGGGCTCGCGGGCGAGGCGAAGTGCAGGATCGCGTCGAGATCGCCCTTCACGTAGATGTACGTCGTCACGTCCTGCTGGATGAAGCTGAAGCGCCGGTTCGCGAACAGGTGCGCGATGTTGTCGGCGGCGCCCGTCAGCAGGTTGTCCATGCAGATGACGTCGTCGCCGTCGGCGAGGAAGCGCTCGCAGAGATGCGAGCCGATGAAACCGGCGCCGCCGGTGATGAGGATGCGCGCCATGGTCGCGGCTAGGCGGTGGGCAGCCGCACCGGCGTGCGGCCGATGGGGTGGTAGGCGAACCCGTGCTCGCGCATGACGTCGGGCTCGTAGAGGTTGCGGCCGTCGAGGATCATCGGGCGCCGCATGAGCTGGCGCATGCGCGGAAAGTCCGGACGCCGGAACTCGTTCCACTCGGTGACGATCAGGAGCGCGTCGGCCCCGGCGAGCGCGTCGTAGTTCACGCGGTGATAGCTCACGCGCTCCCCGAAGAGCTTCTTCGCCTCGTGCAGGGCCTCGGGGTCGTGCACCGCCACGGTGCCGCCGCGCTTCAGGAGTCCCTCGACGATGGTGATGGACGGGGCCTCACGCATGTCGTCGGTCCGCGGCTTGAAGGCGAGGCCCCACACGGCGAAGTGCTTGCCGTTCAGGTTGGGCCCGAACTCCTCGACGACCTTCAGCACGAGGCGGTGCTTCTGCGCCTCGTTCACGTCCTCGACCGCGGCCATGAGCGGGAACTCCATCCCGTGCTCGCGCGCCGGGGTGATGACCGGCCGGACATCCTTCGGGAAGCAGGAGCCGCCGTAGCCGACGCCCGGGAAGAGGAAGTGGTGCCCGATGCGCCGGTCGTAGCCGATGCCGCGCCGGACCTGGTCGACGTCGGCGCCCGTCCGCTCGCAGAGGTTCGCGATCTCGTTCATGAACGAGATGCGCGTCGCGAGGAGGGCGTTGGCCGCGTACTTGGTCATCTCGGCGCTGGTGTTGTCCATGGTGATGATGGGATTCCCGGTGCGCACGAACGGCTCGTAGAGCTCGCGCATGATCTCGATCGCCTTCGGGCTGATCGAGCCGATGACGACGCGGTCGGGCTTCATGAAATCGTCGATGGCCGCGCCTTCCTTCAGGAACTCCGGGTTCGAGACGATGTCGAATTCCTGCGTCGTGAGCGGCGCCATCACGGAGTGCAGCTGCGCCCACGTGGCGACGGGCACCGTGCTCTTCGTGACGACGACGCGATAGCCGTCCATGGCGCGCGCGATCTCCCGGCCCACGGCCATGACCGCCGACAGGTCGGCGCCGCCGCTGTGTCCGGTGGGCGTTCCGACGGCGATGAAGCAGACGAGGCTCTTCCGCACCGCGTCGGCCAGATCCGTGCTGAAGGTCAGGCGCCCTTCGGTGGTGTTCCGCCGGATGAGCTCCTCGAGGCCCGGCTCGTAGATCGGCACCTTGCCCTGCTTCAGGGCGTCGATCTTGGCGGTGACGTTGTCGACGCAGACGACGTCGTTGCCGCTCTCGGCGAAGCAGGTGCCGGCCACGAGACCAACGTACCCCGTCCCCACGACGCAGAGCTTCATAAACGTTCAGGCTTACCGGCCACATGCCGTGAAGTCAATTTCATGGGCCGCAGCGGCTGCGGCACGCGCGTCGCTTGCAACTTCGCAGTGCCCTCGGGAGACTCTTTTCGAGGAGGCTCCATGCGGTGGATGTGGGCGCTGGCGTTGGGGTGCATGGCGAGCACGATTCTCGCGTGCTCGGGCAGGTCGCTCGGACCGGTGGAAACGGTGCGTGCCTTCGGGCCCGTGGACACGCCGATCGCGGCGAGCGGCCTCGCGGCCGACGAGGGCGGCTGGCGCGTCGAGCGGCCGAGCGCCGGGAGCGTCCCGCTCTTCGAGGTACCCGGCCAGCGGCTCGAGAGCACCGTGCTCACGTATCGCGCGCGCATGCGGGGGAACGACGTCGCGGGGAAGGCCTACCTCGAGATGTGGGTACGCGTCCCCGGCAAGGGCGAGTTCTTCTCGCGCGGGCTGGCACAGCCGCTCCAGGGGACGTCGGGCTGGGCCACGTACGAGATCCCGTTCTTCGTGAACGAGCCCGGCGTGGC
>Ga0111539_10011153_pt1 | contig 11303 bp, 11 predicted proteins | sample RhiMethybrSRZTD1_FD_79667 | JGI IMG/M metagenome (GOLD analysis project Ga0111539, IMG submission 79667) | Populus rhizosphere microbial communities from Tennessee, USA - Rhizosphere MetaG P. TD hybrid SRZTD1 (version 2) (version 2) | ecosystem: Host-associated > Plants > Roots > Rhizosphere >...
CGTCACGCTGGTCACCACGCCTCTCACCGCTCGGCTCGCAGTGCGGCTCGGCGCCATCGACCTGCCCCGCGACCGCGATCTTCACGAGTCGCCGTGCTTCGGCTCGTCGGCCCGGCGATCCTCGCGAGGATCCTCGTCGCGGCGCTGATCTTCATGCCGCTCGACGGCCAGACTCGCGGCATCCTCGCCGGCGCCCTGGTCGCCACCGTGGTCGGCTCGATCGACGACCTGTACGACCTGCCGCCCGCGGCGAAGCTGGCGGGGCAGATCGCCGCCGCAGCAATCCCCGTCGCGGCAGGAGTGCGCGTCGAGACGTTCACGCTGCCGTTCGTCGGATCGGTCGACCTGAGCGCCACCGGCGGCGGCATCCTCACCGGGCTGGCGATGGTCGCCGTGATGAACGTTGTGAACTTCACCGACGGCGTCGACGGGCTCGCGGCCGGCGTCTGCACGATCTCGGGGGCGACGTTCTCGATCATCGCGCTGTCGCTCGACCGCGCCGACGCCGGCGTCCTCGCCGCCATCACGGCGGGTGCGGCACTCGGCTTCCTCTGGCACAACTTCCACCCCGCGAGCGTCTTCATGGGGGACGCTGGCTCGAACCTGCTCGGCCTGATGCTCGCCTGCATCGCGGTGCAGGGCGTGTTGAAGACGGCCGCCGTCGTCGCCCTCGTGTTCCCGCTCGTCGTGCTGGCCGTGCCGATCCTCGATACGGCGTTCGTCGTCGCCAAGCGGTTCAAGTACCGCCGGCCCGCGTGGGAGGCCGACACCGAGCACTTCCACCATCGGATGGCGCGGATCGGGTTCTCGCAGCGGCGTACGGTGCTCTACCTCTACCTGTGGACGCTGTCGCTCGCCGCGCTCGCGCTGGCGCTCCGGTTCGTGCCCTACTCGGACGACCACGGCAACTTCGACGCCGGCTGGACGATCGTGCTGATCGCCATCGGATTGCTCGCGATTGCCGCGAGCATTTACCTCGTCTACGTGCTCGAGATCGTCAAGTTCCGCCGCTTCCGCGAGCGGCAGCTCGCGAAGCAGGAGGGCATGACGCAGACCGAGATCGACGAGGAGATCGACCGCGAGATCGAGACCGGGGAGTTCCCCGCGATGAAGCTCGACTCTTAGGCGGCGCGGGTCTCGGCCACGGCCGCGAGCACCTCGTCGGCCAACTGGGGACCGTCCTCGTGCGACCGCGGCGTCGCCTCGATGCGAACCAGCACCTGGTCGCCATCGACCTCCTCGAGCTCGATGTGTGGCTCGTCGATCGTCGGGACCGAGATGCGCCGCTGGATGATGTCCTGCACATGGCTCGGCCGGACCTCGCGCGGGAAGCGTGCGAGCAGGTCGACCTTGTTCGGTTCGCGGAGCGGCTCGACGGCGGACGCGAGCACGACGCTGTTGGGCACCATGATCGGGTCCTCGCCGCGGCGCATGATCGTGTAGAGCAGGCCGAGGCCGGCGATCGTGCCCTCGATGCGCCCGGCGGTGGCGCCGGAGTGCAGCCGGATGCGGTCGCCGACTCGGAATGGGCGCGCGCTCAGGAGCACCGTTCCCGCGATCAGGTTGCCGATCGTCTGCTGCGCGGCCAAGCCGAACAGGACAGCGGTCAGCGCACCACCGACGGCGAGCGTCTCGGGCTTGAGCCCGGCGATGCGCAGCGCCACGAGGATCGCGAGAGCGACCGTGAAGAGGCGGAGCAGGAAGCCGAGCGTGCCGGCCGTGCCGGGATCGAGCCGCTTGAAGAGGGTCGGGCCGACCGCGCGACCGATGTCGCGCGCGAGCGCCCAGCCCAGGATCACCAGCGCGACCACGCACGCGATCCGTACCGGCATGTCGACTCCGAAGAGATCCATGCGGTTCTGGTAGGCGACGATCACCGCGATGAACAGCGGCAGGATCAGAAGGACCTCGGCTCGCGCCCGCTTCGCGCGAGCGCGAGCGTGCGAGCCCAACTCTCGGACCAGTGTCGGGTACATGCTTTCTCGCTCCCCGCTCGGGCGACGCCTAAACGCCGCCTTACCGGACCCTTAGAAAAGCGCCTCTTGCAGGTCCTCTTGCGCAGCTTCGGGGACACGATGCGACGCGGGGTCGTCAGCCGTCCGCACGTACCGCGGACGGCGCTTGTGGCCGGGCGCCACCTTCGTCCAGCCGTCCTCGACGAGCGCGCTCATCCGGTCGCGCTCGCGCTGCGGCGCGTATGCGCCGCGGCCGTATAGGCGCTCGTAGCGGGGAACGAGGTCGGGGCGGTAGGAGGTGAGCCAGTCCATCGTGATGTCCTTCACCTCGCCGCGCAGGTGGAGGTGGATGCCGGTGACGTCCACGACGCCGGCCTCGGCTGCCAGCTCGAGGATCTTCTCGACCTGATGCGGGTCGTCGTTGATGCCTGGCATGAGGGGCGCGACGAGAACGCTGACTGCGATGCCGTTGCGGGTGAGCTCCGCGGCCGCCTCGATTCGCGCGTAGGGGTTGGGGGTCCGTGGCTCGCTCGCGCGCCACGCCTTCTCGTCGATGGTCGGGATCGAAAACGCTGCGCTGAAGAGCCCCATGTCGCTCATCTCCTTGAGCAGCGTGATGTCGCGCGTGACGAGGGGCGACTTCGTCAGCACCGAGCACGGTGTGCGCGAGTCCCGCAGCGCCTCCCAGATGCCTGGCATGAGCTTGTACTTGCCCTCGACCCACTGGTACGGGTCGGTGTTCGTGCCCAAGGCGACGAGCTCGCGCTTCCACGACGGCCGCCGCGTCTCGGCCCGGACGAGCTCGGGTGCATTGACCTTGACGACGATCTGCTTCTCGAAGTCCTCGCGCGCGTTGAAGTCGAGGTACGTGTGCGTGGGGCGGGCGAAGCAGTTGTGGCTTACGACACCGTTCGCGATGAAGTCTCCCGTGCCAGTCGTGATATCGACAAGACGCTCAAGCCCGAGCGGTTCTATTGCGACCACCCCGAGCTTGCTGGGGGACTTGAGGGCCGTTCCCTCTATGTCGCGCTTTCTCGTAATCGCGGGATCCACCAAGTGGAAGAACCGCAGTCGTTCGGAGAGCCCGCCGAGTAGGCGAATACAGCGGATCCCGTTGTCCAGCCCTCGATCCTCGATCACGTAACGGAAGCCAAACCGACGCAGAGACCAGGCCGTGCAGTCGATCAGTTCTGGATCGGTATTCGTGATTCGAATGACGCCGCTGGCACTTCCCTCTGCGTCGAACATGCCCGCGAGAAACCCTTTGGTCCAGTCCGCGGTCTCACGCTGCGGCCAAGCCACTATCGCCTCGATTGCTTCGACATTCGCTTGTGACTGAGTACGGATCGCCCGCATGCGCCGGCCGCTCTCGCTGGCGACTCGGTACTCGAATTCCTTCAGCTGGAGGTTGACGCTGGCCAGATACCCCCTTGCGCGCCTGAGGGCCTCGAAGTCAGTCAACGCGAGCCGGAATCGATTGAGCTTGTAGCGCCGTCCCGTTGGCGACACGTAGTCGCGACCAGAGCACAGATGCCCGTCGCCACGGATCAACCCACAGAGGTATCCCCGCTGGTAATCGACGCAGTCGGTCGACGGCTGTGTGGCGAAATGCCCGGTCCCAATCAGCTTGTTGTTGAGCGTCAGGAATGGACGCCTCATCCGGCCTTGCTCGGCACCCGTGACGTGCTTCCAGCCGCGATCGGTGAGAAACCGGTGGTCGCCGCTCGCGACGAGTTTGGTGCCGTCCTCCAACACCACGCGATAGGTCGGCTTAACGATCTCCCAACGGTCCAGGACCCCCGTGACCTTGTAGCGCCGATAGTTGCCCTCGCGGACCGTGCCATAGATGAAGTCGCCGACCCGGAGATCCTCCAGCGCGCGGTGGCTACCGTCGGCCATGAGAATCGGGGTGTCTCCTCTGCTGCACCACACACACGCATGCGAACAGCCTCTGTACGGATTGATCGTCCAGCGGAAGGGCATGCGGGACGCCTTCGGGACGCGGTTGAGCGCTGACTTGGCGCGGACCTCGTAGAAATTCGTCGCGAGTGCCTCGGGTGCGTCGAAGCGGCGGACGACGGCTGGGTCGCGGTAGCCGGGGAGGTTGCGCTCCTGCTCGCCGTCGATTCTCAGGTTGTCCCAGCGCACGAACATATGTTCGCATACGGGGCGGTCGCACTCAAAATCTCAGATGAGACGCCGATACATGTCTCAGAGGGGGAAAGCGGGAGGCTTGAGCCCGAAAAAACCAGGGGACGTCGGGCGCATCAACCCAGTCAGTCTCCACCTCGAGATAGGCCCCTTGCATGGACGAGAGGGGCCTTTTTCATGCCCTCGATCAGCCGGCTTCGCCGAACGCCGTGACGATCAGCTTCCGCGGGCCGCCGCGGTCGCGGTGCTCGCAGAGGTAGATCCCCTGCCAGGTGCCGAGCGCCAGCTCGCCGTCGCGGATCGGCAGCGTCAGGCTCGGGCCGAAGAGCGAAGCCTTGATGTGCGCCGGCATGTCATCGGAGCCCTCGACCGCGTGGGTCCAATAGGCCGCCGACTCGGGCACCGCCTCGGCCGCCCACGCCTCGAAGTCATGCCGTACGTCGGGTGACGCGTTCTCGTTGAGCGTCAGCGAGGCCGACGTGTGCTTGATGAAGACGAGGGCGATCCCGACCGCGACCTCCGCGAGCTCGGGAACGCCCTGCTCGATCTCCCGAGTGACGAGGTGAAAGCCGCGCGGACGTGGCTCTAGTGTGAGCTCCCGCTGGATCCACATGGCAGGCCAGCGACTATAAGCCGGGGCCGACCGCACCGGCGGCTAGCTTGCCCCCGTGCTGACGAGGATCCGCCGAGAGCCGTCCGCGATCCTGCTCTCTGCGCAGCTCGCCGGGATCCTGCTGTACCCGTTCATGGAGACGAGCGACGCCGGGCGCGCGCTGTTCAGCCTGTTCGGGATCCTCGTCCTCGGCCTCGTCCTGCTCGCCGTGCGCGGGTCGCCGGCGCACACGTGGGTCGCCGTGCTGCTCGGGGTTCCCGCGACGTGTCTGCTGCTCATCCAAGCGGTGACCGGAGACGACGCGCTGCTGCCGTACTCGTCCGCCTTCGAGGCGGTCCTCTACTTCTACGCCGCCGGCGCCCTGATCGCGTACATGCTCGCCGACCACGAGATCACGCGTGACGAGCTGTTCGCGGTCGGGGCGACGTTCACGCTCGTCGCCTGGGCGTTCGCATATGCGTTCACGGTCTGCCAGGCGATCGACCCGGGCAGCTTCACCGCGGCGGTGGATCCCACCGGCGACCGCACCTGGATGGAGCTGCTGTTCCTGAGCTTCACGACGCTCACGAGCACCGGCCTGAGCGACGTCGTTCCGGTGCAGCCGTTCGCGCGCGCCATCGTGATGGTCGAGCAGATCGCCGGTGTGACCTACATCGCGATGCTCGTGTCGCGCCTCGTCGCGTTGACGGTGCTGGGCCGGGCGAAGACGGACTGACCCGCTGCAATAAGCTGGCCGCGATGGCTTCGCTCGACGGCAAGGTCGCGGCGATCACCGGCGCATCGTCGGGGATCGGCGAGGCCACGGCGATCGCGTTGGCCGGCGCGGGCGCGAAGGTCTCGCTCGGCGCCCGCCGCAAGGACCGGCTCGACGCGCTCGTCGAGAAGATCGGCGACGACGCACTCGCGATCGAGACCGACATCGGCGAAGAGGATCAGGCGCGCGCGTTCGTCCAGCGCACCAAGGACGAGCTCGGCGGGCTCGACATCCTGATCAACAACGCCGGCGTGATGCTGCTGGGGCCCCTGCTCATGCAGGAGGGCGACGACTGGCGAAGGATGGTCGACGCGAACATCCTCGGGCTCGTCTACTGCAGCCACGCCGCGCTGGCGATCATGGCCGAGCAGCAGAGCGGGCACATCGTGAACATCTCGTCGGTCGCGGGCCGCATCGCGAGGGCGGGATCGGCGGTCTACAACTTCACGAAGTGGGGCGTGACGGGGTTCAGTGAGGCGCTCCGGCAGGAGGCGGCCTACGTGAACGTGCGCGTGACGTGCGTCGAGCCCGGCTTCGTCGACACCGAGCTTCAGGGCCACAACACGAACCCGATGGTCGTCGAGGCGACGCAGAAGATGCGCGACGAGATCGGGAAGGTGCTCGAGGCGGAGGACATCGCCGACGCGATCCTGTACGCCGTCAGCCGGCCCGAGCACATGGGCGTGAACGAGATGCTCGTCCGGCCCACCAAGCAGACTCGCTGACCGCGCGTGGACCTCGGCGTCCACCTTCCCTTGATGGAGTTCGGCGACGAGGGGCAATCCCTCGCTCGCCTGCAGAACGCCGCCGACGCGGCACGTGAGAACGGCTTCGCGGCCGTGTCCGCCAACGACCACTTCCTATTCGCGACGCCATGGCTCGACTGCTTCGCCGCGCTCGCCGCGGTGGTCGACCGCACGGGCGAGATGGCGGTTGCCACCACCATCGCGCTGCCCGTCCTGCGCGGCCCGGTCGCCACGGCGAAGGCGCTCGCCGCGCTCGACGTCCTGAGTGACGGGCGTGTCGTCGCGGGGCTCGGGCCGGGCTCGTCGAAGGCCGACTACGAGGCGGTGGGCATCCCGTTCGAAGATCGCTGGAGGCGCTTCGACGACGCGGTGAAGAGCCTGCGCGAGCTGCTCGGGCCCGAGTCGCCGCTCGCGCCTGGCCCGCGCCAGCCGGGCGGAATCCCGCTGTGGATCGGAAGCTGGGGCTCCGACGCCGGCCTGCGACGCGTCGCGCGACTCGCCGACGGATGGCTCGCGTCGGCGTACAACACGACACCGGACCGCTTCGCCGCGGCGCGCGCCGGACTGCCGGACGGCTTTCCGAGCGCGCTCGCGACGATGTGGACCTGGATCACCGAGAGCCGCGCCGAGGCGGACCGGGTGCTCGACGGGCTGGCGTCACGGCTACGGCGCGAGCCGGAGGAGCTCCGCGACCAGGTCTGCGTCGGCTCCGCGGACCACTGCACGGAGCTGCTGACGCGTTTCCGCGATGCCGGCTGCGGGCGCGTCTACTTCTGGCCGCTCGGGGACGAGCCGCGCCAGATCGAGCTCATCGCTGAGGCAGCCCGGCGGCTCTGAGCGCCTCGTCGCGATCGAGATAGGTCTGGTTCTCGACGCACTTGCCGTCCTTGAAGGCGAGCACGTGGGCTACCTGGAGGTGCAGCTCGACGCCGCTCGAGCGCCCGCGCCCGTGGGTGTTGAGGAACACGACGACCCGGTCGCCGGCATCGATCGCCTCCTCGACCTCCTGGCGGAAGTCGTCCCACTCGTCGTCGAGCGACGCGAGGTAGGTACGGACGCCTTCGTGGCCGCGGACCACGTCGCCGCCGAGCGCGGTCAGATGGGGGCGCCACTCGACATCCGGATCCAGCTCGGCCACGAGCGCGTCCAGGTCCCCGCGCAGGCGGGCCGCGTAGATTCGCTCGGCGGCGGCTACGTTTCGACTGGCCATCCGCGGCGCTCCCACGTGCCGACGCCGCCGTCCACCACGTGCACGGGATGCTCGGTGCCGTGCAGCTCGAGTAGCCCCGTCGCCACCGCGGAGCGCTGACCGGAGCCGCAGATGACCGCGACCGGCCGGCCCGCGTCGATTCCCTCCGGGACGTCTTCGATGTCGTGGTAGGGGATGTGAAGGGACCCCGGGATGTGGCCGCGCTCCCACTCGGCCTGCTCGCGCACGTCGAGGATCTGGAGGCCGTCCCGCTGATCGTGCAGCTCGTCGACGGTCATGCGCGGGATGCGCTTGACAGGCAGCCGCTCCTCGCGCCAGCTGGTGAAGCCGCCGGCGAGGAAGCCGCCGAGGTTGGTGACGCCGACAGCCTCGGCAAGCTCGGCGGCGTGGCGGGCGTCGTCGTCGTCGCGTCCCACGAGCACGACCGACTGCTCGTGGTCGGCGATCCACGCGAGCTTCGAGCCGAAGCCGGCGCGGAGCGCGGTGATGCAGACGGAGCGGGGGATATGCGCGTCGTCGTACTGAAGCTCCGTGCGCACGTCCACGATCAGCGCGCCGTCCGCTTGCGCCTGCTCGACCTGGCGCGGGGTCAGCGGGTGGATGTCGACCGTCTCGACCTCGAGGGCCCCGCGGTTGCGCGCCACGATCTTCTGGAAGTTCGGCGGCTGCGGCGGGAGGCCGGAGATCGCCTTCTCGACGAAAGCGTCCTCCTCGCCGATCTGGAGCATGGGCGAGTGAGCGCGCTCGAAGCCGATCGTCGACGACACCTTCAGGTCCATCCCCGGGCCGCCGCAGAGCGAGCCGCCCAGGTGCCCCGGCCAGACCTCGCAGGTGTCTGGGAGCTGCAGCAGCTTGTCGTGGAGGGAGCGGAAGATGTCGTGCGCGCCTTCGCTCTTGTCGACGGCAAGGTCCGGGCGAGCGATGTCGTTCACGAACAGCGTGTCTCCGGTCAGGACCGCCCACGGCTCGTCGCCGCGCTCTGAGTCGATCAGGGCGAACGCCGTGTGCTCGGGCCGGTGGCCCGGCGTGTGGATGGCGCGCACGCGCACGCGCCCGAGCTCGAGCTCCGAGTTGTCGTCGAACGGCTCGTGCGCGTAGTCGGGCGACGCGTCGCGGTGGACGTGGATGGTCGCGCCGGTCGCCGCGGCCAGCCGGCCGTGCCCCGAGACGTGGTCGGCGTGGTTGTGGGTCTCGAGGATGTGCTCGATGTGCACGCCGAGGTAGCGCGCGAGGTGCAGGTACTCGTCGATCTCGAGCTTCGGGTCGACCACCGCCGCGACCCCCGCGCGCTCGTCGCCGATCAGGTACGACGCGCAGCCGAGGTCGTCATGGGTGATCTGCCGGAAGATCATGCGTGCATGCGGCCGAGTCCTGGCACGAACCTTCCCACACGCGCGGCGTATTGCCTATAGGCGTCACCGTGTGCGCGCAGGAGGTAGGGCTCCTCGACGAGCCGGACCTGGATCTCTAGTGCCACCCACAGCGTGGCGAGCCCCACCAGCGCGACCACGTTCGGCACGAGCAGGGCGAGCCCGAGGGTCGCCGGAAGGAACGCGGCATAGATCGGGTTCCGGACGAGTTCGAACGGGCCGCTCGTGACGAGCGCAGTCCGTTCCTCCTCGTCCACGCCCACGCGCCATGACTCGCCCATCGCGATCTGCGCATACAGCGTCGCGATCAATCCCGTCAGGAAGAGCGCGACCCCGGTGGCGCGCACACCCGCCGAGTCGAGCGCGTCGAGTGGCTCGATCGTGTCCGTGACGTCGAGGATCGGAGCGGCCGCGCCGATCCCGATCGCAACGATGAACAGCACTCCCGCGAACCACTCGAGCGAGCCCGGCGTTCCGCTGATCCCCCTAAAGCCGGACTCGCCGGTGCGGCGTCGCTGAAGCCAGATCCGGAAGCCGAACGCGAGCGCCAGGAAGAGCGCGTAGAACCCGATCGCGAGCCATCCGCCGATGCGGTCGAAGTCGTCCGCGTCGAGCACCTCCGCGACCAGCACGGCCGTCCCGAAGGTGCCCGCGACGGCCGCGATCGCGGTGACCGTGCGCGGCGAGAGGCCGCCGTGGATGCCGGTCTCGTGCAGGACGGCGTGGCCCTTGCCGCGCTGGATCAGCCGCCGGTTGACCGGGAACGCCGCGACGCCGGCGATCACGAGCGCGAGCGAGAGCGTGCCCCAGAAGAGGACGTCGCCCAGCTCGGCCTCGAGCGCGCCGGGGATGAGCGCGATGAACGCGTTGTCGACCACTTCCATCGTCGCGATGCTCACGGTGTCCGTCGCGAGCGCGATCGGGACCACGGCGGCGAATGTGAAGCCCGCGCGCAGCAGCGGCCAGCTGGTGAGGGTGTACCCGAAGATGAACGCGAACACGACCGCGAGGCCGACGGTCGCCCAGTCCGAAGCGCCGATCGCGGTGCCGACCACCATGCCCACGACCTCGCCGATGGCACATCCGGTGAGGCAGTGGAGGGTCGCGCTGAAGGCGACCATGTCGAGCGCGCGCCCGCTCGTGGGGAGCGGGCCGTGGTCGTGATGGTCGTGGGCGTGGGCGGCGTGAGCGTGTTCCATGCGGGCGAGTATATACCCCTAGGGGGTATTCAGTATGTAAGGTCTCCGCCCCCGCGGGGCGTCTTGTCATGCCGCCGTATGGCCTCGCGCGTATCTCTTACGGAATGTCCAGCCACGCTTTGAGTACGACTGACCCATCGATGGGACTCCGCATTTTGCGGAATCTCGATCTGATCGTGCTCGCGCTGGCTCTGCCGGTCTTCATCGCGGCGGAACTGCCACTCCTGGGCTGGGCCGCCGCCACCTTCGCGTGGGTCGCGAGCCGGGTGGTGCAGACGCTGGCCGAGCGGCGCGCCGTCGCGTCCGGGAACCGCCGCGTGGCGATGGGAGCACGCGCCGCGACGCTCATGGGGCGCCTGTACCTGGTCGGGCTGACAGTGCTCGCTGCCGGCATTGTCGACCGCGAGGCCGGCCTAGCCGCGGGGATCCTCTCGGTGCTCGTCTTCACCGTCTACTTCACGACGCTCTTCATCGTCAAGCCGCTCGAGGAGGCCGAGCGATGAAGACCCGCACCAAAGTCCTGATCGGCCTCTTCGGCTTCTTCACCCTCTTCATGATCCTGCTCGTCGTCTTCGGCTCGGACGGGAAGAACGACGCGTTCCAGCCCCAGGAGGAGTTCAGGCTGACCCCCTGGATCGAGATCAACATCGCCGGCATCGACATGTCGATCAACCGCGCCGTCTTCTACCTCTTCCTCGCCGCGGCGGCGACCTGCTTCACGATGACCTGGATCGCCAAGCGGATGGTCGACAAGCCGAACAAGACGCAGATGGCGGTCGAGATCGCCTACGACCTGACCAAGAACAACATCACGCGCGGCAACCTGCACGACACGAAGCTCGCCACCCGCTGGTTCGCCTTCATCGCGACGCTGTTCTTCTTCATCTGGTTCTCGAACATGCTCGGCTACATCCCGCTGCCGACGAACACGCACGAGACGATCGACATCTTCGGCGCGGAGATCCCGTCGTTCGCGATCTACGCGGCCACGGCGAACATCTCGATCCCACTCGTGCTCACGCTTGTCGTGTGGTTCGCCTACAACATCGAGGGCGTCCGCAAGCACGGCTTCATCGGCTACCTGAAGACGTTCGTACCCGGCGGCATCACCGGCTTCGCGGCCATCCCGCTGTTCGTGATCGAGGTGATCTCACACCTCGTCCGGATCATCTCGCTCTCCGTTCGACTCTTCGCGAACATCCTCGCGGGCCACCTGATCATCCTCTTCATGGGCGGCGCCCTCGCAGTGCTGCTGGGCATCGCCGCCCTGGGCTGGATCACGCTGCCGCTTGGCATCGCGCTCTA
>Ga0111539_10011155_pt1 | contig 11302 bp, 13 predicted proteins | sample RhiMethybrSRZTD1_FD_79667 | JGI IMG/M metagenome (GOLD analysis project Ga0111539, IMG submission 79667) | Populus rhizosphere microbial communities from Tennessee, USA - Rhizosphere MetaG P. TD hybrid SRZTD1 (version 2) (version 2) | ecosystem: Host-associated > Plants > Roots > Rhizosphere >...
TGTGACGTGCCAGACATCGTGAAGTCGTTGAAGCGGCTGTCGACCCACTGCGGATAAGTGCGAGCGAGAGCGCCAGTGTTCGGCGCATAGGCGCGGACGTGTCCGCCCATCGCCACGACTTCCGGCTTGACGAAGCCTTCGTAGGTTGGGCCCGCGGACGAGAACGACGCGAGACGGTACTGATCCGGCTCCATCGGACGATAGCTGTCGGTGACCGCGCCGACGGTAATGACGTACGGGTTGTTGCCCGGCACGCCGATCGACATCGGCGACGGACCTTCGTTGCCCGCCGAGACGACGACGACGATGCCCGAGGCCCACGCAGTCATGACGGCCTGGTTGAGCGGATCGTCCCAATAGTGCGAGCGCACCGGCGCGCTCAGCGACATGTTCAGCACGCGGATGTCGTAGCGCGATTTGTTCGACACGATCCACTGAATGCCGCGGATCACGTCGAAGTAGCGACCGGCGCCGTCGTTGTCGAGCGCCTTCACCGACACCAGATTCACGCCCGGCGCGACGCCCTGGAAGCGGCCGGTGCTCGCGACTGCTGCGTTCGCGATGATCGACGAGATGTGCGTGCCGTGACCGAACGCGTCGTCGTAGTTCGACGGATTCGCGCGCGCGGCGATCGCGTCGTACTGCGCAAGCACGCGCTGGTCCTTGCCGTACGAGGTCTTCTGCAGGGGGCCCCTCTCGCGCCACAGGCCCGAGTCGAGCACGGCGACGGTCACGCCGCGGCCGGTGAGTCCGCCCTTGTGCAGGTTGGTCGCGCCGCTTTCCTGCGGATAGTAGGTCTCGGGCAGCGTGCTGGCGCTCGCGCTGACGCTCGCGTCCTCATAGACGCGCAAGCCTTCGACGGTCTGCCCGTAGAGCTCGGCGAGCTCCTGCGCATCCAGCGATGCGCCGACGGCGCGAATGATGTCGAGATCGCCGGTCACGCGACCGCCCGCCTTCTCGACGGCACGGCGCGCAAGATCGATGCTCGCGGCCTGCACGATGTAGTCCTGGCGCTCGCTCTTCGCGACCTGCACCGGCTTCGTCTGCTGAGTTTGCGCCTTGGGCGGCGACTGCTCTGGCGTCAATGGCCAGGCCACGGCCGCGTGCTGAGCAGCGGCGGGTGGCGTGGGCGCACGATTCAGATACACGAGCGCCGCAATAATAAGTAACACGCCGAGGCCGCCAGCTCCGGCGATCCGGAGCCCGCGTCGAGAAGTCATCGCCATAGTAATCGTCCCGGTTCTTGTTGCTTGCGAAGCCCGCGCTTCGTGGAGGCAATTTTTACCGGAGGTCGGTGCGTGGAGACAGGACCTGTGTCGATCGCGCGCGTGACGCACGTCGCAGGACGCGCATGTCTGCCGCATATGTAAACGAGATCGCGCTCCTGCTGTGAGGAGACGGACATAACAAGGCTGCGCAACTAATCTCTCACCAAGCGAATTTTTCTTCCTTGGCGATCTTGGCGATCTTGGCGAGAGACATTCTTCTCTCCTTCTTCGCCGCAGACCACGTTTCAAGCGAAGTGGTAACCAGTCCACGACGTCGCTGCGGAGCGGAATAGGAGCCGGAATATCTCTCGCCAAGCGCGCCAAGACGCCAAGGAAGAAAAGAGGAGCCGGATATCGGAAGAGAAAAAATCTCTTCCGATTCCTTCTTAGCGTCCTGGCAAGAGAGTTTTCACGCAGCGTTGCGCGCGAAGACCGCCATCTGGGCGGCGAGCGCCCGTTGGAAGGCGGGGCGCGCTTCGCACCGCAGGCGATAGCGCTCGAGCGCCGGGATCTTCGCGACGACGTCGGTGTGACGAAGGAGTCGCAGCACGGTCGTCATGAGGATGTCGGCTGCGGTGAAGCGATCTCCTTCGAGATAGCTGCGCGTACCGAGCGCGGTGGCCAGATCCTGCAGGCGTCGCTGCAGGAATTCGAGGGCGCCGGGGCGGCGCAGCTTCGCCCACTCTTCCTGCGAGTAGGCGAAATCGATCAGGGTCAGATTCTGGACGAACGGCTCGATGGAGTTCATCGCCGCGAACATCCATGCAGTGACGCGGGCGCGGCTCGCAGGGTCCGCCGGCATCAACGCTTCGCTCCGCTGGGCAAGGTGGTGCACGATCGCGGCGGACTCGAACAGCACCAGGTCGCCTTCCTGGTAGGCCGGCACCTGGCCGAACGGCTGGAGCTGGCGATAGTCCTGAGACTTCTGGTCCTCCGGCCCGATCACGTGCTCGCTATAGGGCAGGCCGGCTTCTTCGAGCGCCCAGCGCACGCGCAGGTCGCGCACCAGCCCCTGGGCAAACGGCGGAACCGCCCGCAGGACACTCACTCGGATCGTGTTCATTTCAGCGTACCTCGTCAGTTGGGGATCTCTATCCCAATGACGATCCGGTCCGCCGGCGTTCTACAGCTCAGCGCTTCTTCCTACGAGTCAGGTCGCGAGTTGCTCGGCGATCGGCAACTGACGGATGCGCTTGCCGGTCGCCGCAAAGATCGCGTTGCAGAGTGCCGGCGCAATCGGCGGCAACCCCGGCTCGCCGACGCCGCCGAGCGGTTGCGACCAGTCCGCCGCCGGCAGCAGGTGCACGCGAATCTCGCGCGGTGCTTCGGCCATGCGCGTGACCTGATACGTGTTGAAGTTGTCCTGCTGCGCGCGACCGTTCTTGAACGTGATCTCGCCGTAAGTTGCCAGGCTCACGCCCATGATGACCGCGCCTTCGAGCTGCGAGCGGATGCGATCGGGATAGATCTGCGGGCCGCAGTCGAACGCAATGTCGACACGCGGAATCGTGAGCTTGCCATCTGCTCCGACTTCGATCGCCACCACAGCGGCTGTATAACTGACGAAGCTGTAGTGCGCGGCCAGTCCAAGCCCCTGCCCCCTCGGCAACTTGCGCCCCCAGCCCGCTTCGCGCGTCACGGTCTCGATCACGCGCCGCAGCCTGCCGGTATCGACGGGATAACGCATGGGCGACTCGCCGTGATTCCAAGAGTCCTTCAGCGCGGCAGGATCGATGCGCCGCGGCGGACCGATCAAGTCGAGCAGAAAATCACGGTGATCGCGCCCGGCAGCGGCCGCCAGCTCCGACACGAAGCATTGCACGGCGAAAGCGTGCGGCACGTTCGAAACCGAGCGGAACCAGCCGATGCGCGTATGCGCGACGGCAGCGGGATTCTCGATGCGCAGATTCGGCACGTTGAACGGGACGTTGATCAGTCCGAGGCCCTGCTCGAACGGCGCCTCGTGCTGCGGATCCGGCGCAAAGATCGACACGATCGTCGGCGCGACACTGCGATGCAGCCATGCTGTCGTCTTGCCCTGCGCGTCGAGCCCGGCCTGCAGGCGCTCGACGGAAACAGTGTGGTAGTAGTCGTGGTGCAAGTCGTCCTCGCGCGTCCACACGACTTTCACGGGCCGGCCGCCCATCTGTTGCGACAGGAATGCCGCCTCGGTTGCGAAATCCGGCTTGGATTTACGACCGAAGCCGCCACCCAGCAGCGTGACGTGCACGGTGACCTTCTCCAACGGCAGGCCCAGCCGCTTCGCGACGTTCTCGCGCGTCGCCTGCGGCGCCTGCGTCGGCGCCCACACTTCGCAACGGCCGTCGACGATCCGCGCCGCCGCGCTCGGCGGCTCCATCGTCGCGTGTGCGAGGTGCGGCAGGTAATACTCGGCTTCGACTTTGCGTGCCGCCTTCGCCATCGTGGCATCGACGTCGCCGACTTCGCGAAGCACCAGGCCGGGCTTGCGCGCTGCCTGCTCGAGCTCGGCGCGATAGGCCACGGAGTCGTACGTGCCGTGCGGACCGTCGTTCCATTCGATCTGCAACGCCTGCCGCGCCTGCATCGCGATCCACGTGTCCTCGGCAATGACAGCGATACCGTTGAGCGGCGAGAACAGCGCCGGCCCCGGCGTGCCTGGAATCTCGACCACTTTCACGACACCGGGCATCGCCTGCGCGGTGGCCGCATCGAACTTCGCCACCTTGCCGCCGAACACCGGCGAGCGGGCGACCACTGCGTACAGCATTCCATCGAGGCGCGTGTCGATACCGTACTGCGCGCGGCCGTGCGAGATGTCGTCGACGTCGAGCAGCGGGATGTTTTCCTTGCCGATGTAGCGGAACTGCGCAGGATTCTTCAGGCGCAGCGACTCGCGCGGCGGCACGGGCAACTTCGCCGCAGCGTGTGCAAGCGCGCCGTAGCCGAGCCGGCGACCGCTCTGCTCGTGAACGACCTCGTGGTTGACCGCACGCACGGAATTGACCGGCACGTTCCACGTTGCAGCCGCTGCGGCTTCGAGCATTGTGCGCGCAGCCGCACCGACGCGTCGCATCGGATCGAAGTGATGCCGCATGCTGCGTGAGCCGTCCGTATCCTGATTGCCGAACTTTTCCTCGTCGCCCGGCGCCTGCGTCACGCGCACTTTGCTCCAGTCGGCGTCGAGCTCGTCGGCGACCACGATCGGCAGACCGGTGCGAATGCCCTGCCCCATCTCGGAACGATGCACGACGACCGTCACGATGCCGTCTTCGCCGATCGCGACGAACAGCAGCGGATCGTCGCGCCAGCCGTGCTCCATGCCGTCGGCACCATATTTCGGTGCTTCGGCGGCCTTGGCTATGCGAGAGACGCTGGCGACGAGCACCAGTCCGCTGAGCCCCGCAAGGAATTCGCGGCGATCGATCATTTGCGCGCTCATGCCTTGTTCTCCAGACCTGCGGCGGCCTGCTTGATCGCAGCGCGGATTCGCGGATACGTGCCGCAGCGACAGATGTTGCCCGTCATTGCAGTGTCGATGTCCGCGTCGTTCGGCTTCGCGTTCTTCGCCAGCAGCGCGGCGGCCGCCATGATCTGCCCGGACTGGCAGTACCCGCATTGAGGAACGTTCACGGTCGACCACGCGGTCTGCAACGCCTTGCCCTGCGGCGTTGCACCGATGCCTTCGATCGTGACGATCTTCTTCCCCGCGAGCGCTGCAATCGGAGTGATGCATGCTCGCGTCGCAACGCCGTCGACGTGGACCGTGCAGGCGCCACACAGCGCCATGCCGCAGCCGAACTTGGTGCCGGTCATGCCGAGGCGATCGCGAAGGGCCCACAGAAGCGGCGTGTCATCTGCGGCGGCCACGTTCATCTTGGCGCCATTGATGGTGAGCTCCATCGCGATCTCCCACTGGTTTATTGTGTCGAGGCAGGCATCTCCAAATACCTCTACAAGCGGCGGAGAGTCAAGACACCACGCGACGTCGGCGGCGCAGGAAGGCCAAGCCCACCGCGGACATGCCGAACAGCGCGAGCGTGCCCGGCTCGGGAACGTTGGTGTCGCGCACCGACCACTGGACCGGACGGCCGTAGGCGAGGCCGGGACGCGTCGCATCCGTCATCGCGATGCCGCCCGTGCCGAATCCATCGAAGTCCGGCGCAGCGCCACCGCTCGAAGTGCAGGCGTAACGCAGGAAGCCGCACGTGGCCGGCAGGTACGAGCCGCCGATCGTCCAGTCGGTGAGCACGCCGTCTACGAATGTGAGCATGGCAATCTGCGCGTTCGACTCGTCGAACGACACGCCGAACCAGCTGAAGAACAGATCGAGCGTCGGCAGGCTCACGATCGGGTTGCCGAGGTGACCGCTGCCGCCGCCGGGGATCAGCGAGTCGTCGAACGTGAAATAGCCGGTGCCCACCACACCCTCGCCGTACGACGGGTTGGAGAGCTCATTGCTGGTGACACTGAAGTCGACCGTAATCGGGGTGGCCTCGGCCGCCGCCGCGCCGAACAGCAGCCCGAGCGTCAGGGCTGCGGCCGGGAATCTGCGAGTCATGGGGATCTCCGTGCTGGTTGAAGTGCGATAGAGGGCTAACGCGGCAGGCAGCGGGAAATCAGCTCATATTTTCAAAAAGGGGGCGACCGTGACTGATTCTTAACCGACATTCGACTGACTTGCTAACACCGGCTGCCTAGACTGGCCGCCATGATGAGCACATACCTGGATCCCAACACCGACGCGGCGACTATCGAGTCGAGCCCGAAGTCCGTCCTCGGCGCGCCGCTCAACCGGCTCCGCCGCCTGTTCTCCGTGCAAGGGGACAGTCTCTCCGAACAATTGAGCTGCGCGCACGAGTTCGTGTTCGACGAGATCAACGACGTCTATTGCAAACACTGCCGCAGGGACTTCACCTGATCAGGCCGGGCTGCCCCGCAACGCCCTTTTCAGCACTTGTTCTGCGGCTTTCGCGCCGCCGCGGCCGGTAATACTGAACGGCCGCCCTTGCGCTTCATTATAGGAGCGGAAGAAATGCTCGATCTCGCGCACGGTGTCCCGCGGCACCTCGCGCAGCTCCCGATAGCGTGCTTTATTGACGGGGGTCTCGATCGACGCGACCAGCCGATCGTTGCGAATCGACTTGCGCCGCTCCGTCTGCGTCGCGCGGATCACGCCGATGAGGCGGACGTGCACCAGACAGCCGACGAATAGCGGCGCATCGGTCAGCACCAGCACGTCGAGCGCGTCGCCATCTTCGGCCTGAGTGCGCGGAATCGAACCGAAGTCGAACGGAAACGACATGCCGACCGGCAGGATGCGGCTGATCCTGAAGATGCCGAGCTCGGGATCGAACTTGTACTTGTTGCGACTGCCGGCGGGCGTATCGATCACGACGCGGACGAGATCCGATTCCGGATCGCGCGCGCTCAGCTGCATGGGATCGGCGAGCTGCATGGTCAACCTGCAGACTCGCGCAAGGCGATGGGCACGACATACCACAGGCTGAGCAGAAGACACAGGCCGATGCCCGCAGTCCACGGCGGCGCGGCAGTGCCGGGCAGCAAGCGCGTCGCCGCGACGTACAGCTCGGTCGAGACTCCGATCGAGAGCGGCAGCAACGCAGACGTGACGATACGCGACGCAATGCGCAGGAATCGATCGTCGTCGTCGCCATCGAATGCGATGCGATGGATCGCGGCCGGCGCGATCAGCAGAGCTATCGCTAGAGCGACGCAAGCCAGCGCCGCGAAGTGCGCGATCCGCGCGTGATCCGGCAACGTCGCGAATGACTTCGTCAGAATCACGATCAGCTGAAAGCCGAGCAGCGCCTGAGCACCCGGCAGGATCACGCGCGCCTCGGTCAGCGTGTAGTCGATCTTGTCGTGCAGCTTCGCGGACACCTCATTCGCCCCCATGCGCCGTGCGGATTGCTGACGAAGCAGCATGCCCCACGCTTGCCACGTAGCCGTGGTTGCGAGCGCTGCCAGAATCGCGGCGATCCAGGCAGCACGCAATCCGAGCTCGGTCTCGACCGCAACGAACAGCGCGGCCGCAAGGCTGATGGACAGGGTGAGCAAAGCCGCACGCGCCGATCGCGCCGTGAGGCGTCGCATGCGCTCGGTCGCCGCGCCGCCCTCGGCGATGCGATGAATCGCAGGCGCCGCGATCAGCAATCCCAGCGTGAGCACGATGAACGCAAGCCCTACGAACGCTGCGAGCTGGATCGACAGCCGACCGAGATCCAGCCGATCCTGAAACAGGCTTTGAAACTGGAAGCCGAACGCGACCTGCGTGCCGAGCATCTGCATGCGCAGCTCGTCGAGGCTGACTTTCAGCAACGAGTCCGGACTTGCCAATCACGATCCGCGGCGCTGGCGTCGCGCCGCCCGTTTCCGACTTGCCATGCGGACGGAACGCGGGCAGGCGCGGCCGGTTCCGTCAGGTTCCGCGCTTACTCGCGACGATGCTGCTCCCACTTGCGCCGCTGTTCCTGCTCGAAGTCGCGAAGCTCGCGGCGCTGCTGCCACTTGAGGAATTGCGGCCTGATCACCCAGACGGCGACCGCGACGATGACAAGGATGGCGATGAGTCCGTTCACGTCGGCTCCTTCGGCTCCCAGAGCTCGATCGGATTGCCCTCCGGATCGTGCACCCGCGCGAAATCGCCGTTGGGATAGCTCTCCGGATCGGTGACGGCGATTCCCGCCGCGCGCAGCTGCGCAATCATCGCTTTGAGATCGCCGACGCGGAAATTCACCATCCAGCCCTGCTCCGGCCTGCCGAAATAGGTCGTGTCCTTCTTGAACGGCGCGAACACGGTGATGCCCGCTTCCTGCCGCCACGGCTCCTGCTCGTAGCTCGTCGGCACGACCGCGATGCCGAAATGCGTCTCGTACCACTGCGCGAGTCGCTCGGGATCCTCGGACCTGAAGAACAGACCGCCGATGCCCAGGACCTTCTGCATGACGTTCTCCGTGCGAATGTAAGAATTAGACCAGACGTGAGTTTACCCCGCTTGTGGCCGATGGCCGCGCGACGGACACTAGCCGCATGCCGAGGTCAGCGCTCGAAGACGTCAGTCGCAAATTACAGGACCTTTACGGGGCCGTGCTGAGCGCCGAGCGCCGCTTCGCCCCTTCCGGCGCAGGCCTGGAGCTGCTCGACCGGTTGATGAACGATCCGGCATGGGCATGGCTCCGACCGTTGTCGTCACTGATCGCGGAGGTCGATCATGCTCTGGCGCAGGATCCGGAGCTTTCAGCGATGGAGGGTGCCGCGGCGGCCGCTCACATCCGCGGCCTGCTCTTCGGCGAGGGCGATCTCGTCGACAATGACTTCCTCACGCACTACCGCTCGCTGCTGCAGCTCGATCACAAGCTGGCGAGCACCCACGGCGAGCTGCGCGCACTCGTCAAGAAGCTCCCCGACGAATCGCCGAACGAATCGGAGCGGTTGCATGCGCGTCATCAGTGGGCAATGCGCCGGAAACATCGGGGAATGGGCAGTCCCTGAGCGGGTATGCTGCGCCCGATGAACGACGCATTGGTCGCCCACCCCTCTCCCGCTCTCGCAGTCGAGCTCAAGCAGCGGTTCGGCTTCGATTCCTTCCGCCCCGGGCAGGAGGCGATCGTGCGCGACATTCTCGGCCGGCGCGACGTGCTCGCGATCATGCCGACGGGCGGCGGCAAATCGCTGTGCTTCCAGCTGCCGGCCCTGCTCTCCCGCGGCATCTGCATCGTGGTGTCGCCTTTGATCGCACTGATGCAGGACCAGGTGCGGCTGCTCCAGGACAACGGCATCGAAGCGACCTTCATCAATTCGTCGCTCGATCGCGCCGAGATCTCCCGGCGGTTCGCCCGCCTGGAGCGCGGCGATCTGAAGTTGCTGTACGTCGCACCGGAGCGGCTGCTGCAAGCGGAATTCGAAGGCGAGGTGCTGCCGCGATTGCGGGCGACTCACGGCATCTCATCGCTGGTCGTCGATGAGGCTCATTGCGTTTCGGAGTGGGGGCACGATTTCCGCCCGGAGTACCGCCAGCTGCATCGGCTGCGGACGCGATGCGCAGACGTGCCGATCGCTGCATTCACAGCCACGGCCACGGAACGGGTCAGGGACGATATCGTGCGGCAACTGGCGCTGCGCGAGCCGCACATCCACGTGGCCAGCTTCAACCGCCCCAATCTGTACTACGCCGTGCGGCCCAAGACCAAGGCGACGTATACGGAGGTTCTCGGGCGCGCACGCGACAGTACCGGAGCCGGGATCGTGTATTGCCTCTCACGCAAGCGCGTCGACGAGCTGGCCGAGCGTTTGCAGAGCGACGGCATTCGTGCCCTGCCCTATCACGCAGGTCTCGAAGCCGACACGCGGCGCGACAACCAGGAAGCGTTCATTCGCGACAATGCGCAGGTCATCGTCGCCACCATCGCCTTCGGCATGGGCATCAACAAGCCCGACGTGCGCTGGGTCGTGCACTACGATCTGCCGAAGACGCTCGAAGGCTACTACCAGGAATCGGGCCGCGCCGGCCGCGACGGCGAGCCCGCACGCTGCATTCTCTATTTCGGCGCCGGCGACATTCGCACCGCCGAGATGATCATCGCGCAGAAGATCGATCCGGTGAGCTTCGAGCCGCTCGCCGACGAGCAGCGCATCGCTCGCCAGCAATTGCGACACGTATTGAACTACGCTGAATCGAGCGAGTGTCGCCGCGCGGTCCAGCTGCGCTACTTCGGCGAGATCCTCGAAGGCAAGTGCGGCGCCTGCGACAACTGCCTCGAACCGCGCTCACTGATCGATCGCACCACAGAGGCGCGGCAGTTTCTGTCGTGCGTCGCGCGGCTGGCCCAGCGGCACGAGCGATATGGCATCGCGTACGTCATCGAGGTTCTGCGCGGCGGCGAGACGCAACGCGTGATCACTCGCGATCATTCGAGCCTGAGCGTTTACGGCATCGGCAAACATCTCGGCCTGAACGAATGGCGCGATGTTGCCCGCGCGCTGCTGCATCAAGGACTGATGAAGCAGTCTCAGGACGGCTACGCAGTGCTGTCGTTGAACGAAGCGAGCTGGCAGGTGCTGCGAGGAGAGCGAACGGTCCGGGTCGGCGAGTCAGTCAAGCCTGCCCGCGGACGACGCGCAGCGAAGCCCGCAGCAACGGGTGGCGACGATGGATTGTTCGAGACGCTGCGAGGGCTGCGCAAGCGTCTTGCCGACGAAGCGGGCCTGCCGCCGTACATCATCTTCAATGACGCCAGCCTGCGGGACATGGCGCAGCGCCAGCCCAAGACTCTGGAGGAATTCTCGACGATTGTTGGCGTTGGCCAGGCGAAGCTGGCGCGCTATGGCCCGCAATTCGTGGAGCTGATCGCTACAGCCGCGTCGCAGTGACGGGCCGCTTTCGCGTCAGCCTTTCGCCTTCTTACCGAATTTGCCTTCGCGGCGTGCGTTGAGCCGCTCGACCATGTCGTTGACGAGCAAGGTGACTTCGGCGTGGGTACCGGCGCGCACACCTTCGATCGTGTTCGTGCCTTGAGAGATCACGTAGCTATGCCACACGCCCTCAGCGCCTGCGGGCGCCGCGGCCTTGGAAATCGATTCGAGCTTGAACGGCAGCTCCACCGCGGTTTCCGTGCGCATGCCCATTTGTTACCTCGGATCCCGCACGGGCCGTTGCCGACCCGTGCGGAAGAGCGATTGCTTACCAGCGACCGCCGCCGCCACCGCCGCCACCGCCGCGACGCGGGCCGCCACCGCCGCCGCCGCCGCCGCGCGGCTTGTCCTGCGCTTCATTGACCTTCAGAGGCCGGCCGCCCATGTCTTTGCCATTGAGGCTCTGAATGGCGCGGGCCGCGTCCGCATTCGGCATCTCCACGAAACCGAAGCCCCGGAACTGTCCCGTGTCGCGATCCTTGATCAGGGCGACCGATTCGACCGTGCCGTGCTGTGCGAACAGCGTGCGAACCGCTTCTTCATCAGCGGAAAAGGGCAGATTGCCCACATAGATCTTGCTCATACGATAACTACACTCACTCGATAGTGACGCAAACAAA
>Ga0111539_10011157_pt1 | contig 11302 bp, 12 predicted proteins | sample RhiMethybrSRZTD1_FD_79667 | JGI IMG/M metagenome (GOLD analysis project Ga0111539, IMG submission 79667) | Populus rhizosphere microbial communities from Tennessee, USA - Rhizosphere MetaG P. TD hybrid SRZTD1 (version 2) (version 2) | ecosystem: Host-associated > Plants > Roots > Rhizosphere >...
ACGGGCCCCTAGCTCAGTGGTAGAGCACCTGACTTTTAATCAGGGTGTCCCGGGTTCGATCCCCGGGGGGCCCACCAGCCTTCGCTCCCCGGACTGACGCAACGTGAGCTGCGGCTGGCAAGCCATTCGACGGAGCAACAGGCAGCACCATTGGAGGTCGAGCACTCGACGCGAGGAGTACCTAATCACGCGCCTCGAGGACATGGACGTGGACGCACTGCGCTCTGGTATGCAGCCTGTGCGGGCAACTGGCCGGTTGTGACGACGCCGGCGTCAGACAGTGTCCGACTCCCGCGATATAGTGATCCGGACTGGACGTGCTCGCGTGTCGACACCGGTTCCACTCCCTCCGCCTGGTTTCGATGACCTGTCGGTCGACGAGAAAATCGACTACTTGCAGTCGCTGTGGGACCGAATCGCGGCCACGCCTGAGACGATCCCTGTTCCCGACTGGCACCGCGAGATCATCGACGAGCGCGCGAAAGAGCTCGACGTCGATCCGGACGCCGGCGACGACTGGGACGTCGTTAAGGAACGCCTTCGGAAGAAGTTCGACAACCACGGCTAAGCGCGAATGGCCCGCCGGTTCACCGTTCGGCCGCTCGCCGAGGCCGATCTCGAGAATGCCGCGCGGTGGTACGAGGACGAGCGAGCCGGGCTCGCCGAGCGCTTCTTCAGCGATGTCGACCGAACGTTCGCGTATCCGCGAGCGGCCACTTCACTTCCCCACCGTGTCGGGCGAGGTTCGCCTATCGTTCCGTCGAAGTCGAAGAGAGCTAAGTCCATCTACCTTACAGACTGGATATCGGGCGATTGCCCGTAGCGAGCCACTGTCGTCGTGACGGTGGCAATCCAGACGCACACGCTGGCGACGACACAGCGTTGCAGCAGACCGACGACCGGCAGCTTCAAGACGATCGCGAGGAAGAACAGGACGGCCATTGCTGCCCTCAGCCGCCCGAGTGTTCTTGCCGCGATTCCGCCGATGTTAGCGGCGGTCAGCGGACGATCAGAGACGTGCGTTTGAACTCTTTCAACGCAAAAAGGAACTCGCATTCCGTTGGTTAGCCTTCATGCGGAGCCCTGAGCCGTTCGAGGATTAGCCACGAGTCGGGTGCCTGAGCTTCGCCTGCAACACGGACACTGTAGGTCACACTGAACGGCGTTACAATCCGCGCCGGAGGCTGCGATGACCCGTCTCGGACTGCTGCTGTTCGTTGGTCTGGCAGCCACTCTAACTCTCGCCGCGCAGCAACCGGCCGCTCCAGCGTTCGAAGTGAGCTCTGTGAAGCGCAATGTCTCCAATGCGCCGGGATCAGGAGCGAATGTTTCACCATCAGGGCTCCTCACAATCGCCAACATACCGATTCGTTCGTTGCTACGAAACGTGCTCGAACTTCAGGATGCTCAGTTGATCGGTGGTCCTGATTGGATGGCGACCGAAAGATACGACATCACTGCAAAGACCGCCGACAACGCACCACGGCCTGAAGTCCCGAAAATGATCGAAACGCTTCTAAGGGATCGATTCAGCTTGAAGTATCACCGTGAAACGCGCGTATTGCCTGTCTACGCGCTTGTGCGAGGAACACGCGGACCGCTGGGACCGAACCTGAAAACGACCGTCGTCGACTGCGCTGCGCGAGCTGACGCAACGCGGGCGGGTCGCGGAGGATCAGCGCGTGAGTGCGGTTTCGACAGATCGCCCGTGTCGCTTCGCGCAACTGGGATGGACTTGGCAAGCGTGGCGGCGATGCTGTCCCAGATCGCCGGGAGGATCGTTGTTGATAAGACGGAGCTACAAGGCCAATACGACTTCGAACTGAAGTGGGTGGACTCCTCAACCGTGAGCGCCGATCCGTTAGCCAATGGTGGTTCGATCTTTACCGCCGTGCAGGAGCAACTGGGTCTGAGACTTCAGGCTGACAAGGCGCCCATTCAGGTGGTGGTGATCGACTCGGTGGAACGTCCCACGCCTGACTAAGGCCCTGGATCGCGTCCCCGATCCGGTTCTGGGCTCCAGAAAAAATCGAGCCGAGCCTGCTGGTCCTACGTTTTCGAGCGAAGGCGGGCCGGGCGAATCTGGAAAAACACACGCCGCCGCAAGTTGTTGAAGGCACTGGCCGATGCTGTCACGTTCTCGGCTGTTCCTTTTAATCAGGGTGTCCCGGGTTCGATCCGGGGGACCCACCAACCCCAGCATTTTTCTTCCGCAGCAACGAAGCACAATTCTGAGCGGCGAAGCTGCGAGAGATCCATCGCAAGTACCCTGTCGATCTCGGTCATCAGCGAATCGAGGACGAGGAATCATGATCACGCACCATCGCCGCGACGTGTGACAGGGCTGGCTGGCGGCATTTCGTCAACCTCTTCCCAGCGAAAATACCTTCTTCTCGCCATCTCGAGCATCGGACGATCTTCTTCCGTGTCGCCATACGCGTAAATGGTCCCGTAATCCGTTAGCTCGTAACGCTCTTCGATGCGTCTTGCCTTCGTTTCACCGCAGCAGTCGCCACTGACGTAACGTCCTGTCAGCCGGCCATCACAGGTAATCTCAAGCTCGGTGCAGATCACGTCGACACCCACCGCGCGGCACCACGGCGCAAGGTAAAGGTCGAGTGAAGCGGACACGACAGCGATCACGTCGCCCCGAGCTTGGTGCCAAGCGATCCTCTCGGATGCGACAGGTCGAATCAGGCTTGGTAGAACGTCTCTGGCGTATCGTTCCCCGAGGCTGCGTAGCCGGTCCGCGTCCTCGCCCCGGAACGCGAGTTTCGACATTGCCTTCCGAATGGTCTGATCGGAGACTAGCCCGCCGCGATAACCGATGAGCAATGGACTCAGGATGACGCCGCCCGCGATCTGTCGTCGCCGACGTGCCGCAAACCTGACGAAACCGGGATATGTGCCCTTGACGGTTATCGTTCCGTCGAAGTCGAAGAGAGCTAAGTCCATCTACGTTACAGACTGGACGTCGGGCGATTGCTCGTAGCGACCCATTGTCGTCGTGACGGTGGCAATCCAGACGCACACGCTGGCGACGACACAGCGTTGCAGCAGACCGACGACCGGCATCTTCAAGACAATCGCGAGGAAGAACAGGACGGCCATTGCTGCCGTCAGCCGCCCGAGTTGTCTTGCCGCAATTCCGCCGATGTTAGCGGCGGTCATCCAGATCGCAAGAGCTGCCATCGCAAAAAGGACGAACCCGCCCAACTGGTGAGCGACTGCCTGAATTAAGGGAGGCGATTCTGATAAGGGGAACCCAGCCACGAGCAGACTGCCGAAAGCCGATACGTGCAACAGACGAAAAGAGACCTTGTTCACCCGCTGTCGCCGCTGCAGCAGGTGGGCTGTGCTTAGCAGCGCAATCGCCAGCAGAACGAAGCCGATGCTCATCACCATTCCGTATGGCCCCCATTGATAACGACTGATGCCGTGCGTCACAGGGTCCACGTCAGGACGAAGGACGTGAAGAGCAGCCACAATAAGGACGAACACGACGAGGCAGATTCGGGTTACGAAAAGCATGAGGGAGCGGTCGCCGCGCTGTTTCATGCGCAATTCGGCGTGGGCCGTGAACGAGACTTTCCAAGTCCACCACGACGGAACGCGGGCTTGGCGGTCATCGACAATACCGGATGATATCAACCGACCTGATGGTCTACAGGTGTGGACTCAAACTCGTCATCGCCGCAGTGTGTCTCTTCGCTGTTGGGATAGCTGCTTCTCAAGACGTTCCCTCGATTCGACTGTTGCCGACTGATCGCGAGGCCGCGCGTGTTCGCGTTCTAAAGGACGCTTAGACAAACGCCTGACCGACGACGTCCTTGGCAGCTACAAGCAGCTGAAAACGATCGTGCAGGATTTCGTCATCCGTCAGTTGGATGCTGCACCTGCCATCTCAGACGCGATGCTGCGCGAACAACTTCAGAAGGTGATTGGCCGAACCTGGGCAGACCCACCGCACTCGGGGCTGTACGTTTCCAGTGCGCTGCCTTGGGGACCTCGCTCCACGCAGCGCCTGTGGGCAGTGGCCTATGCCGTGTGGCTCGGGACGCATGGACCAGGTGGTACTGGTGTCGTCATCGATTCATATGTTTGGGAACCGGTTCGTACACGCCTCGCAGGACGTCAAGACATCGACTACGCGGGGTACAGCCTGAATGTTGACTGGCTCTATTCCGGGCCCGACAAGGTTTCCTTACTCGCGTACGGCGGTATGTCGGGAAGCAATGGCTTGGGGAATTGGAAAGCGAGCGTGTACTTATGCGACAAGGAAGGAGTCCGACGCGTCTGGCAGACGTCAGATCTCCGCGGCCTGACTGCAGTCGGGAGCGGTCAACTCATCACGTTGCGGCATGCACGCCCCTGTCAGGGTGCCGCATCGAGCGCGTGCGCCTGGACGTACGCGGTCTATGCGTTTGACCCGGGGACATCTAAGCCTCCAGCCGTGACCCTCGTGTCGCGCGAGACACGTGACTTTTGACGACGTGCACGGTTCAGACGCGCTGATGCGTAGCTAACGAGCAACTTGACGAATTCATCTGGCCGCAGCGAAGCGATCGAGCTGATGCAACCAAGCCGGTCTGGTGGTGTCCGATACGTGCATGCCGAGGCTGTTCCTGGCAGTTGGCTTCTGCGTGACTATCTCCGCCTGCAGTGTGGCTGTAGCGGCGCAGAGAGGAACCGACTTCTCAGGTAGCTGGATGCTTGACACAAGTTCGTCCGGCTCCCGACATCCCGCTCCGGCTGGTGGTCGAGCAGCCACTCACGACGACGACCGCCCGTGGAGCACCGATGCCGCCTGCGTCATCTCACGCTCAAGGTGAAGCGGTATGTGGGCGACGTTGTCCGTGTGACATCGCCAGAACCGCAGAGATGCTACATTTGGCGCGGTCTTCGCGGGCCCGCCCGGATTGAGGCCGACCATGAGTGAACAACCGCAAGAGTCGCTGAGCTTCGTGGAACGAAGTCTTTGGGCCCGCTACGCCTTTTCGCTCCTTCTAGTCGCCTGCGGAACCGTCATCATTTGGACGACGTGGGATGACACCAGTGCCTCGACGAGCGTTCTTCATCACCGGATATTCCTGATGGGGGCGGCGCTGGTATGGGCCATCATCGCTGTCACGCTGGCGCTAGTCCCGTGGTGGGGACAGGTGAGAACGTGGCTTATCGCTGCACATCTGCTGATCATGGGCGTGTATATCGGCCTCGCGATTGCGACCAGCAACTGGACCGCCTTATCGATTCGCGCATGGTGGCAGCTTTGGTGGGCGTATCCGTTGATCGCGACGCAGATCCATCAAGTTCTCAAGCTCTCGCGAGTGGAACCGAATGCACCGCGTCGATCATTGCGACCGGTCAAAGCTCAAAGCGATGCGCTGCCTGAAGCTGGCGGACTGCGTGGGTGATCGATCGGCGGTCATAACCCGCCAGCGGACGCCATAATCTTTAACCCGACACAACCACTCTTTCGGCGGGAACGAGTGAGGGCAGTTCGGGTATTCTCCAGCAGTCAGGTTTGCGCGGAGTACACGAATGACTGTGTTGCGGGTTGGTTACAAGGCCGGCGTGCGGTTCGATCTCGCCTACTACACGCGGAAACATCTGCCGCTCGCGTCGGACGCGCTCGGTGCCTACGCGGTCAGGAATATTGAGGTCGTGACGTGCGGTCCGAATCCCGACGGTTCGCATCCTCCATATCAGGCGATGTTCTCGGCATACTTCGATTCACCGGCAGACGTGCAGAAGGCTCTCGAGAGTGCGCGGATGGCCGACGTGCTGGCCGACATCCCCAACTACTACGATGGCATGCCCGAGGTGATGATTGGCGAGGTGTTGACGCCATGATGTCGTCAATCGCTCTTCGATTTACAGGCTGGGTGCTGGTTCTTGGCGGCGTGCTCTCGCTCGTTGCCACCGGTGACGTGGCGGTCGCGCTGGGAACGCCGGGGCCGATGCCAGCGAACGGTGCGAGTGACGCGGCCGCAATGATGTTCTGGCATCAGCTCGCCTTCATCCGCATGTTCGGGACGGCGGCAATCGGTTGCGGCGCGGTCTGCCTCTGGGGCCGCCGCCACCTCGCAGCGTCGCAGCACGTCTCGCTCTTCAAAGTCCTCGCCGGCGTGCTCGCGTTCATGTGCTGGATCGCAGCCGGTCAGCAAACCGCCATCTGGGGAGGCAACGCTGGTTGGATTATTGTGGCGCTGATCGGTCTGAGTGCGCTCGCGTGTGCGGCCGCGCTCGCGTTGAACAGACGCAGCCAACCGGCCTGACAGCTCTGCGCTGGCAGTTCATCCGCAGTCAGTGCGCCCGCTGCGCAGGCCAGGCGCTCGCTCCCGTCGTTCGACTACGCGGGCTTCGCTCACTGAACTGACGCTGTGTGAGCTTCGGCGAGCAGCCCTTCTTCCGGGATCAACGTTCGCGTGCGGGCGATTAACTCTTACGCGCCCTACGGGTTGGAGCTGAGCAGGGCGTGCTCTACGGAACAGACCCGCACCGCGATCACCAGTACGATGGCGATTCGGTACGCATTCCAAAGGAATCAATGACACAAACTCGGTATGGTCCGCTCGCAACGTTCGCGGTATTCGCAATCGTCGCCATCACCAGTAGTGATACGGTCGCCGCTCAAGCGCCAATTCCGCAATTCGAGGAAACGGTGGTCATCGCCGTGAACGCGCCTGTGAGGAGCGGCGGCCCGGGCGATTACTTCATGACGTTCGGCGGGCCGGTACGGGTGCCCGGAGCATCGCTGATCGCGGGCACGTATTTGTTTACGTTTCCCTCCCCGAACAGCCGCGGCACGCTCCGAGTGAGCAGCGCCGATCGGGCGGTTGTGCATGCCACGTTCAGCGCGACCGACGTCTCGGACTACACACGCGATGCACGTTCGAGCTCGGTCATCACGTGGCTCCCGCAGCAGGCCGGCCTTGCCCCATCGATCGCGTCGTGGTTTCCGGCAGGGTCGTCGAGAGGATGGCAGTTTCGGTACCAGTAAGCCGATCAGCGCATCAGCTCGAACCACAGGCGATGTCGATCGCTAGTCGGCGACGTACGCGATCCGGCGTACGTCGCCATGTGAATGCGCATGACGATCGCGTTTCTACTGCTGAGCGCGTATCCTGGCTGGCATCATGCCGCGCGTCGAGGACAACCTACCCATGAAGCTGTTCAGCTGCTTATGCCTGCTGGCGGTGATTGCCACCGCCCGCCCGGCCTTTGCGCAAGCGACCATCCACGGAGACCTCTCGAAAGACTGGGCCGGGCAGAAGACCTTGCTCGTGACGCTGGCCAACGCCATGCCGGAAGACAAGTACGGGTTCAAGGCGACGCCGGCGCAGCGGACGTTCGGAGAGCACGTGCTGCACATCGCCCAGATCAACGTGATGCTGACGAAAGCGCTGGGCGGGAAGACTCCGGAGCCGGCCATCAACATGAAGGCCGCGACGAAGGCCGACATGATCAAGGCGATGTCGGACTCGTTCGACTATGGCGCGAAGGTGATTGCGGAGTTCAACAACACCACCATCCAGGAGACGATTCAGGCGCCGTTCCTTGGGCCCTCGACCCGGGCACGGATCATGTTCTTCCTTAACGGGCACACACAGGACACGTACGGCCAGATGGTGGTGTATCTGCGCTTGAACGGCCTGACGCCGCCGGCCAGCGCGCCACGGCCGTAAGCCACGCCGCGCCTGACAGCAACGCGTGCCGTCGAAGACCTCCCGCAAATTTATAATGCCGCTGCTGCGGCGCGCGTGCACGATGGCGGGTGTCAAGCACGCGTATCGCCGTGCTCGCAGGGTGCGCCACCGGGCGCCCATCGAGGTTCTCACGACGAACGGGTTTCGTTCCGTCCCGAAAGGCGGTGTTAGGCTTCGCTATGCTCGGTCCCGGTTCGCGAATCGGCTCGTATGAACTCCTCTCCCTGATTGGGAAGGGAGGTATGGGCGAGGTCTTTCGCGCAAGAGACCTGAAACTCGGCCGGGACGTCGCGATCAAAGTTCTTCCCGAAGCCTTTGCCGCCGATCCCGAACGACTCGCGCGGTTCCAACGCGAAGCCCAGGTGCTCGCCTCGCTGAATCACCCGAATATTGGCGCGATCTATGGCCTCGAAGAGAGCGACGGAACGAAGGCTCTGGTGCTGGAGCTGGTACCGGGGGAGACACTGGCAGATCGCATTGCTCGTAGTCCCATTCAACCAAGTGAAGCCCTGGCGATCGCCGGGCAGATCGCAGAGGCACTGGAATCCGCACATGAGCAGGGCATCATTCATCGCGATCTGAAGCCCGCGAATATCAAAGTCAATCCTGACGGCCGGGTGAAGGTTCTCGACTTCGGCCTCGCCAAACTTGCCGACTCCACCGCCGCTGCCGCCAACCCGTCGTCGTTCTCGATGCCCCCGACCATCACGACTCCGGCCATGACGCACGCAGGAATGATTCTCGGCACTGCCGCGTATATGAGTCCCGAGCAGGCGCGCGGCCAGATCGCGGATCGGCGAGCGGACATCTGGGCCTTCGGTTGTGTGCTGTACGAAATGCTCACCGGGCGGCTCGCGTTCGCGGGCGAGACGATCTCGGACACGATTGCCACGATTCTCACTCGCGAGCCTGACTGGTCGGCCCTTCCGCCTGCGACACCCCTACCCATTCGCCGGCTTCTCATGCGGTGCCTCAACAAGGACGCGAAACGGCGGCTGCGCGACATCGGAGACGCCCGCACCGAGATTGAGGATGTGTTGAGTGGCGCCGCCGCGGTTTTTCCGGCGACGTCGATCGCTGCGGTGCCCGCGTCCGAGCCGCAGACCGTCGTCGCCCCAGGCCGGCACTCCCGTTGGCGCCTCGTTCTCGCGACAGCTGTCGTGCTTTCCGCTATCGCTGCTTCCCTTGTCCTGCTGCGACCGGCTGCACCCGAGCGGGTTCGACGAAATTCGATTGTTCCTCCGGCCGGCCATGCCTTTGCGCCGCTCATGGCGGGCGGGGCGCCGTCACTGTCGCCCGACGGAACCAGGATTGCCTTCGTCGCAGAAGGCGGTGCCGGACGGTCGTTGTGGGTGCAGTCGCTGGACGCGTTCGACGCGAGATCGCTGACCGGTACGGAGGGTGCCGCGGCGCCGTTCTGGTCGCCCGCCGGCGACGAGCTAGCGTTTTTTGCCGATGGGAACCTGAAGGCGGTCGAACTCGACGGTGGCGGTCCAAGGGTGCTCGCCACCGGCGTTAGGTTCACATCTCAGGGTGCGCTTCCAGGGACATGGGGTCGCGACGGGACATTACTCTTCCGGCGTGAACTGCAGAGCACCGCTTTGTGGAAGGTCTCCGCAAAAGGCGGCGAGGTCACCATTGCCACTGAGCGCAATGCCGCGGCTATGGAGCAGGACCACTACGCGGCGGCGTTTCTGCCCGATGGCCGTCACTTCCTCGTGCTCATTCGCAGGGGGGCCGAGTTGCGCCTCCAGGTGGCTGTCGGCGAGGTTGGCTCGAACGTGCGCAAGCCGCTGTTGAATGACGTGACGAGTGCGCAGTATGCGCCGGCACGAACGGGGCACGCGGGTCATGTGATCTTCGTCCGTGATCGGAAGCTGATTGCCCGCCCGTTTGATGCCGAACAACTGCAGTTCACTGGGTCGGAGGTGACTCTCGCGGATAACGTGGGCGTGACGTTAGGTGGCGGCCTGGGGGATTTTTCCGTATCAGCCGGTGGTGTCCTCGCTTACCGCCACGCCGCGTCCGGTCAACAGGAAGACATGGCGTGGTACGACCGAACGGGGAAGAGAGTTGGCGGCCTCGGTGACCGGCCAGGTCATCCCAGGAACATCATTCGCATCTCGCCATCGGGTAAGTCGGCGGCCTTCACACGGCAGGGCCCGATGACACAGGAGGTGTGGATTGCGGATGTGGCGACGGGGCAGGCGCAGCAGTTGACGAATAACGGTCGTTCTCCGGTGTGGTCTCCCGATGAATCGGAGATAGCCTTTCTTCGTCCGCAGGGCAGCGATAACACCGACTCACCGATATACGCGATCTACCGCAAGAAGGTCGACGGAGGGGCGGAGACCGCCCTCTGGAGGAACGCCGCCATCATGGCCATCAATGATTGGTCCGGCGATGGACGGAATCTTCTGCTCACGCTCTTTGCCACCGGCCCCGCCGACCGTTATTGGCTGCTCTCCGACCCGTTGGTCCCTGCAGCGTCGCACGAGCCTGTGCGGTTCGACATCGGAGACTCTCCAAACGGTCACCCCCAGTTCGTCCCGTCACAGGGACCGCCGCTTGCAATCACGACCGACGGCGTGATCGTGCGAGGACTCCCAGGTGCGAAGCCCGGTCCGTGGCAGATCGGAAGCAGCAACGCCATCCACCCACGGTGGCGCAGGGATGGCCAGGAACTGTTTTTCATCGATGCTGGGTACCTGCAGGTCGTCGAACGAGCGGGAGCACCGGTGGACTTCAAGTTCGGTCCGCCGCACCGCCTGTTCCCGCTGCCATTTGCGTTTCAGATCGCAGGAGGACAGGCGACGCCCGGATGGGACGTCACGCCGGATGGACAGCGCTTCCTGGTGACGAACCCCCCACCGGACATGCCAACGTCGATTGCGGTCGTGACCAACTGGGACCTGGAATGATTGACACGTGCAGGCGACTGCCTGGTGAAGTAGGTACACCTGCGGCTCGTCGCACGTTGAGTCGCTGCTCGCACAGTCGGAAACCGGCCGCAGGCTTCTGGATATGCCGCCGGGTGCTGACGGGCCGGTCTCGCGCTTCGGTACGCCCATGCTGACGGGTCGCCAATTCGGCTCGTATGAAATCGGCGCATCGATCGGCGCAGGCGGCATGGGCGAGGTGTATCGCGCCCACGACACCAAGCTGGGACGCGACGTCGCCATCAAGATCCTTCCGACCATCTACAGTACCGATCCCGATCGGCGCGCCCGGTTCGAGCGCGAAGCGCGGGTACTGGCGGCCCTGAATCACCCTCACATCGGCGCCATCTACGGCGTGGAGGAGAGCGATGGCATCCGCGCCCTGGTGCTCGAGCTTGTCGAGGGCGACACGCTTGCCGAGCGGATCGCGAACGGACCACTCCCCATCCGAGAGGTTTTGGGTATTGTCCAGCAGGTCGCGGAGGCGTTGGATGCCGCGCACGAGAGAGGCATCGTCCACCGCGATCTGAAGCCAGCCAACATCAAGATCACGCCCGACGGCATCGTCAAGGTGCTCGATTTCGGTTTGGCCAAAGCGGCAATCGGTGACGGCGCGGGCCCCGATCTGACACGGTCACCGACGATCACGCGGGG
>Ga0111539_10011159_pt1 | contig 11301 bp, 10 predicted proteins | sample RhiMethybrSRZTD1_FD_79667 | JGI IMG/M metagenome (GOLD analysis project Ga0111539, IMG submission 79667) | Populus rhizosphere microbial communities from Tennessee, USA - Rhizosphere MetaG P. TD hybrid SRZTD1 (version 2) (version 2) | ecosystem: Host-associated > Plants > Roots > Rhizosphere >...
CGCGCACGCCCTGCCACACCAGCCAGGCGCCCCCGATCTCGGCCACCGCCGCCAGCGCGAACAGCATGAGGGCGCGGGCGACGGACATGGCCCGCAAGCTAGCCCTGGCCTGGTCGTTGCGGACGGGGGGCGGGGCGGTGATGCTTCGGGGATGGAGCGGGTGAGACGGTCTTCAGTTTCGAGCGCTGTGAGCTCGATATGGGCAGGGTCGAGTTGCGGGTGGGTGGGCAGCCTCGGGCGGTGGAGCCGCAGGTGTTCGATGTGTTGGCGTTGCTGGTGCGTGAGCGCCATCGGTTGGTGGCCAAGGAGGAGTTGCTGGACGAGGTGTGGCATACCCGTTTCGTGACCGAGTCGGCCTTGTCGAGCCGGATCAAGAGCGCGCGCCGGGCCATCGGCGACGATGGGCGGGCCCAGCGGCTGATCCGCACCGTGCATGGGCGGGGCTACCAGTTCGTGGGCGAGGTGCGCTCCGATGAGGCACCCGGGGCCGCAGCCGGGGCGGGGGCGACGCCGGTGCCGCGGCCGGCCACGCCGACTGTCGGGCGGGACCGGGACATCGACGCGGTCGTGGCCCTGGTCGACCGGAGCCGGATCGTCACGCTGCTGGGGCCGGGCGGGGTGGGCAAGACCCGCCTGGCGGTCGAGGCGGTGCTGGCCCGGGACGAGACCGCGCCGTGCGAGAGCTGCTTCGTGGACCTGACCAAGGTGCGCGAGGCCGACCTGGTCCCTCAGCTGATCGTGCGCGAGCTCGGCATCCGCGTGGGGCTGGGCAGCGATCCGGGGGCGGTGATCGCCGAGGCGTTGCGGGGACGCTCCTACCTGCTGGTGCTGGACAACTTCGAGCACGTGGTGGACGCCGCGGGGTTCGTGGCCGACCTGGTGCGGGGATCGGACGGCGTGCACGTGCTGGTCACCAGCCGGGCGCGGCTGCGCATCGCCGGCGAGCAAGTCTTCGACGTGAGCCCCCTGTCCGTGGACGCCGGCGACGGGCTGGGCGACGCGGTGGCGCTGTTCGCCCAGGCCGCCACCGCCGTGGACGGCGCGTTCCGGCTGGAGGCGAACCTCGCGGACGTGGTGGCGATCTGCCGCACCGTGGACGGCCTGCCGCTGGCCATCGAGCTGGCCGCCGGGCACGTGCGCACCCTGCCCCCGTCGCTGCTACGCACCCGGCTCGGGGCCCGGCTGGGCTCACCCGGGGCCGCGGCCCGCGACGCCCCCGCCCGCCAGCAGACCGTCCCGGCCACCATCGACTGGAGCCTGCAACTGCTGGGCGGGCCCGAGCAGCGCCTCTTCGCCCGGCTGGGCGTGTTCTCCGGCCCCGTGCCCCTGGAAGCGGTCGAGCAGGTGTGCGGCGACCCCCGGCTCGAGGTCCTCGAGGCCCTGAGCCGCCTCGTGGACCAGAGCCTCGTGCGCCGGGTGCCCGGCCGCGCCGGCGAAGCCCGCTTCGTCCTCCTCGAGCTCCTGCGGGAACGAGCCCGAGAACTCCTCGCCGCCGCCGACGAGGCCGGCACCGTCGCCCGCCGACACGCCGAGTGGGTGGCCGCCTGGGTCGAGGACATGGAAGACCGGCGCTGGACCGACGCCGCGGGCTGGTGGGTGGACGCCATCACCGAGCTGATGGGCGAGATCCGAGCCGCCCACGCCTGGGCCGTGGCGCACACCGACACCGAGATCGCGACCCGCATCACCGCCGCCCTGGGCAACTTCTGGCACCGCGAGGGCCGCCTGGACGAGGGACGCCGCTGGGTGGCGAACGCGCACGCCATGGCCCGCGACGTGGCCGGTGACGTGGACGACGGCCTGGTAGCCCGCTTGGAGTTGGCCACGGGGTTCGTGGCGTGGACCCGCGGCGCGCGGGCGGCGCGCCTCCACTGGGAGGCCGCCGCCGAAGCGTTCCGCCGCATCGGCCCCGACCGCTACCTGGCCTACAGCCTGAGCCTCACGGCCGCGACCTACATAGGTGACCGGGCCCACTACGAGCTGGCGCTGGGACTGTGTGAGGAAGCCACGGGCCTGGCCCGGCGGGTCGGCGAGGGGCCGCTGCTGGCCACGACGCTGAACTGGATGGGTGAGCTGGCCCGGGTCCACGGCGACGACAACCGGGCCCGGGCGGCCTACGAAGAGGCCCATGAGGTTGCACGGGTCGTGGGCGACGACCAGCAAACCGCCATGCTGCTGGGCTGCCTCAGCTTCCTGGCCGACCACGCGGGCGAGTACGCCGAGGCCCGCCGCCTGGCGTGCGACGCACTGCGTCTCGTCTGGTCCACCGGCCGACGGGTCACCACGGCCGACGGGTTGGTCGTCGTCGCCGGCGCCGAGCTGGGTCTCGGCCACCCCGCCCGCGCCGCCCGCCTGCTCGGCGCGGCGGAGGAGGCCCTGCGGATCCTCGGCAGCCACATCGCCCCCGGCGACGTCTCCGAACATGCCCGCACAGTGGAGCGCCTGCGCGCCACCCTCGGCCCGGACGAGCTCGACCGCCTGTGGGCGGAGGGCACCCGCCTGTCCCTGGAGCAGGCGGTCGACCTGGCCCTCACGCCGGGGTGAGGCCGGACAGGAACGTGGCGATGCGGGCGGCTACCTGGTCGGGGGCGGTCTCGTGGGGGCTGTGGCCGGTGCCGGGCAGGACCAGGCGGGTGACGGGGGCGGACACGCCGGCCTCGATGGCGTCGAGTTGGGCGATGGTGCCGTAGGGGTCGCCGGCTTCCTGGATCAGGAGGATCGGGGCCGTGATGGCCGGGAGCGAGTCCGTGATGTCCCAGGCGCGGAACGGCGCGGAGAGCCAGACGTCGCTCCAGCCTCGGAAGGTGGCGTCGACGTCGGCGTGGTGGCGGGCCAGGCGGGCACGCAGGGGGCCTGCGTCATAGGCGCGGGTGGCGGCTTCGATGCCGGCGATGGTGCGGTCCTCCACGAAGACGTGCGGGGCCAGGAGGACCAGCGCGGTGACCGCATGGCCGGCGCGCGTGTAGATGAGCGCGATGGAGGCGCCGTCGCTGTGGCCCACCAGGACCGGGCGCTCGATGGCGGCTTCGGCCAGGACCGTCGGGAGGACCGACAGGGCCTCGTCGTGCATGTACGTGACCGGGCGCGGCCGCGCGGCCGGGGCTGACAGGCCGTAGCCGGGGCGGGAGTAGGCGAGCGTTGTCGGCCCCCCGCAGGCCGCCGCCACCCGGCGAGGGAAGTCCCGCCACAACGCGAGGGAGCCGAGGCCCTCGTGCAGGAAGACCAGCGGTGGCAGGTCGGCTCGACCGGGCACCAGCTCCCGGTCGATCGTCACGAGCCGCGGCTCACAGCTCGCCGGAGGCCAGGGCGTTGCGCAGGGCGAAGCGTCGGATCTTGCCCGTGGGGGTCTTGGGGAGGCCCTCGACCACCACCACCCGGCGCGGGCGTTTGAACGCGGCCATGCGGGCGCGGCAGTGGGCTTCGAGCGCGTCCGGGTCGACCGAGCGGCCGGCGCGGGGCACGACGACGGCCACCACCTGCTCCAGGCCGCGGGCATCGCGGGGACCGACCACGGCCGCTTCCAGGACATCGGGGTGCTCGATCAGCGCCGCCTCCACCTCGGCGGGCGAGACCCAGATCCCGCCGGCCTTGATCATGTCGCTGTTGCGCCCCAGGAACGTGTAGTAGCCGTCGGCAGAACGGGTGTACACGTCGCCGGTCTTGAGCCAGTCGCCGCGGAACGCGGCCTGGCTCGCGTCGAAGCGGCTCCAGTAGCCGGTGGCCACCGACGGGCCCTTCACGTGGAGGTAGCCGGGCGCATCGGGCTCGGTCACCTCGACGTCGTTCTCGTCCAGGAGCTTCAGCTCGTAGCCCTCGATCACCTCGCCACTGGTGCCGGCCCGCTCCCGGCCCGGGTGGTTGCCGAGGAAGCAGTGGAGCGCCTCGGTGCTGCCCAGGGCGTCGAGCAGGGGCACGCCGAAATGCTCGGTGAACCGCCGGTGCAGGTCGGCGGGCAGCGTCTCGCCGGCCGAGGTCGCCAGCCTCACCGAGGACAGGGCGTCGCCCGGCAGGTCGGCGTCGAGCAGGCCGGCCACGAACCCGGGGCTCACCGCGAGGATCGTGGGCCGCTCGGAGGAGACCAGGGCGGCGATCCCCGGCACCGACGACGGCTGCGGGTTGAGGATGCCGGTGGCCCCCACCGCGAACGGGAACGTCATGGTGATGCCCAGCCCGTAGGCGAAGAACAGCTTGGGGACGGCCAGGAAGCGGTCGTCGGGCCGTACGCGCAGCACCGTCTCGGCCATGGTGTGGACGGTGGCCTCGGGGCCGTAGTGCCGGTGCATCACGCCCTTGGGCAGCCCGGTCGTGCCCGACGAGTAGAGCCAGAAGGCGGGCGAGTCCTCGCCCGTGGGTGCCACCGGCGCCTCGCTCACGTCGTCGAAGCCGCCCCAGTCGTCGCCGTCGAGCACCACCGTGGCGCCGGCTCGCTCGGCGTGGCGGGCCGACGCCACGACCGCGCCCGCCACCGCGTCGGCCACCACCGGCGCCAGCTCGCCCTGGGTGAGCATCGTCGACAGCGGGACCGGCACGATGCCCGAGCGCAGCGCGCCCAGGAACCAGGCGAGCCAGTTGGGCTCGTCGTCCATCACCAGGACGATCCGCTCGGTACGCCGGATGCCCAGCGAGGCCAGGGCGTTCTGGGCCCGCCACACCTGGCGCTGCAGGTCGGCGTAGCTCAGGCGGTCCTCGCCGCACACGACCGCCACCCGGTCGCCGTCGCCCGCCTCGACGTGGCGATCGACCAGCCACGCGGCTGCGTTGTAGCTCATGTCATGCCCCCCGCACGTACTCGTACTCGATCGGCTTCCCGTTGATCCCCACCGACGGCGGCGCCACCCAGCCGGCCATCCGCCCCGGCTCGGTCACCGGCCGCATGAGCGAGGCCACGAACGCCTCGTCCGCGGGGGTCGGCAGCCACGACGGCACGCCCGCGGCCCACTCGTCCTCCGGCAGCAGCCGGCCGTCGGGGCTGACATGGTGGTCGCGGAACGCCCCCATCGCCCGGTGGAAGCCGACGTGCGGCAGCCGCAGCTCCGCTCCCACCGGGGCCAGCGTCCGGTTCCAGCGCTCCAAGCCCTTGGCGCAGTCGGCGATGTAGTCGTCCCGCAGCGTCTCGTTCAGGGCGGCCAGGGACGGCACCTCCCGAGCCCCGATGGCCTCGTCCGCCACCGTTGGGACCGTCCGGGTGGCGTCCAGCAGCCGGTGGTCGTCGGCCCGGCGCTCCTCCTGGAACCTTCCCTTGAGCCCGGCGGCGAAGTAGTTGGCCGCGTTGGTCGACGTCTCGGCGCCGAACAGGTCGAGCGAGACGCTGAAGTGGAAGTTCAGGTAGCGCTGGAGCGTGGCCACGTCGATCCCCCCGAAGGGCCGGACGTCGTCGGTGTCGTGCTCGCGCATGAGCTCGGCCGTGCGCTGCACCACCCGGCCGACCCCGGTGGCGCCCACGAACATGTGGTGCGCCTCCTCCTTGAGCATGAAGTCGCACGTACGCGAGAGCGGATCGAAGGCGCTCTCCCGCAGCGACGCCAGCTGGAACTTGCCGTCCCGGTCGGTGAAGTAGGTGAAGAAGTAGAACGACAGCCAGTCCGGCGTCGGCTCGTTGAAGGCACCGAGGATGCGGGGGTTGTCGACGTCGCCGGAGTGGCGCTCGAGCAGCTCGTCGGCCTCGTCGCGGCCGTCCCGCCCGAAGTAGCGGTGGAGCAGGTACACCATGGCCCACAGGTGACGGCCCTCCTCCACGTTCACCTGGAACAGGTTGCGCATGTCGTAGAGGCTCGGCGCGGTGCGGCACAGGCTGCGCTGCTGCTCGACCGAGGCGGGCTCGGTGTCGCCCTGCACCACCAGCAGGCGGCGCAGCTCGGACCGGTGCTCTCCCGGGACCTCCTGCCACACCGGCTCGCCCCGCCGGTCGCCGAAGGCGATGCGCCGGTCGTCGGCCTGCTCGGCCAGGAAGATGCCCCAGCGGTAGTCCGGCATGCGGACGTAGTCGAAGTGGGCCCAGCCCTCCTGGCCCACGTCGGTGGCGGTGCGCAGGAACACGTCGTGGTCCTGGTGCTCGACCGGTCCCAGCTCGCGCCACCAGTCGAGGTAGCGCGGCAGCCACGACTCCAGCGCCCGTTGCAGCCGCCGGTCGTCGGCCAGGCCGACGTTGTTGGGGATGCGAGCGGCGAGGTCGACCGAGGACATCAGACCCTTCCCTTGTCGTAGGCGGGACGAGCCCCGGTGCCGTAGCGCCGCAGCGCGCCCTCGGGCCCGACCGCGTTGGGCCGCTGGAAGATCCAGTTCTGCCAGGCGGTGAGCCGGGCGAAGATCTTCGTCTCCAGCGTCTCCGGCCCGGGGAAGCGCAGGTTGGCCTCCATCCCGGTGAGCGCGTCGGGCGAGAAGCTGGCCCGCTCCTCCAGCAGCAGCCGCACCTCGTCGTCCCAGTCGAGGTCGTCGGGCGTGGCCGTGACCAGCCCGGCCTCGGCCGCGTCGGCCGCCACCAGCTCCTTGCCGAGGGCCGCCCGGGCCCGGGCGAGGTCGTCGTCGCGGCCCCAGAACCGGGTGGCCAGCCGCGACAGCCCGTTGGCCATCGGGTACCAGCCGTCGTTGGCCGCGGTCAGCCGCAGCGCGGTGTCGCCGTCGTCGAGCAGCAGGGTGCGGTCCGCGGCCAGGGCCAGCTCGGCCAGCGTGCCGGCGTAGCAGCTGCCCGGCTCGATGAGCGCCACCAGCGTGCGGGCGGACAGGTCGAGCCGCTTGAGCGTGCGCCCCCAGAACAGGCGGACCTCGCGGGCCAGCCAGCCGTCCGCCCCCACCGCCTCGTCGGCCGCCAGCACCGACGCCGCTTCGCCCTGGGTGTGCAGCACCCAGGTCCCGACGTCGGGTTCGTTGAACCGCAGGTCGAGCACGGCCGCGTCGAGCTCACGGCATGCCTCCAATGACTCCGGCAGGGACCCGAAGGCCCGCACGGTCATCTGCGCCACGCCCAGGTCACGGTCGAGGTCCACCGCCACGAACCGCCCCTCCAGGGGGCCGAGCACCACGCTTTCGGCTTCGTCGGGCCGATCCGACTCCGCCGCCCGGGCCTCGGCCCGGGAGCGGACCAGCTCGGCGAAGCCTGACGGCGGCGCCACCGCGTCGACCAGCCCCCACGTCACCGCCTGGCGCCCGCGGACGCCCTCGGCCTTGGTGGCGAACACGTCGGCGAGGTCGCGACGCACGTGGCGCTTGTCGACCAACCGCGTGAGCCCGCCGGTGCCGGGGAGCACGGCCAGCAGCGGCACCTCGGGCAGGGACACCGAGGACGAGCGGTCGTCGACCAGCAGGATCTCGTCGCACGCCAGGGCCAGCTCGTAGCCGCCACCCGCGGCCGTGCCGTTGACCGCGGCGATCACCACCTGGCCGCCCCGAGCCGACATCTCCTCCATGCCGTTGCGGGTCTCGTTGGTGAACTTGCAGAACCCGACCTTGTGGGCGTGGGACGCGGCCGCCAGCATCCCGATGTTGGCCCCGGCGCAGAACACCTTGTCGAGCCCGCCGGTGATGACCACGGCCTTGACCCCGGGATGCTCGAAGCGGAGGCGCTGCAGGGCGTCATGCAGCTCGATGTCGACCGCTAGGTCGTAGGAGTTGAGCTTGAGCTCGTAGTCGCCCAGGCCCCCGTCGGCGTCGACGGCCAGGGTGAGCGTGGCCACCGGGCCGTCGACGTCGAGGCGCCAGTGGCGGTAGCGCGACGGGTCGGTCTCGAACCGGATCCGATCCGACATGTCGCGCATCCTACGGCGTCCGACAGGCGGACTGTCTTACGTCATTCTCGCAACCAGTCCCACGCCGCGCGCCGGAACTCCCGCAGGGTGACGCCCGCGTCGGCCTGGGTGTCGACGTGCACCGCCACGTAATCCATGACGGTGGCCACGGGTCGCCGCTGCGGCCGCCGCCCCGATCGTGCGCACTCGGCGGCGGCGTCGGTAGGGCCGAACGGCCTTACCCCTCATGCGGAACAGTCCGTTCCGCATCAAGTGCGACCATGGTCGCATGTTGGCGACCTCGGACCGGCTCCTGCGCCTGCTGGCCCTGCTCCAGTCCCGGCCTCGCTGGTCCGGTCCGGAGCTGGCGGCGCGACTCGGGGTGACCACCCGCACGATCCGCAACGACGTCGAGCGGATCCGCCGTCTCGGCTACCCCGTGCACGCCGAGCCCGGCCCGGGCGGCGGCTACCACCTGGGGGCCGGGACCGAGCTGCCGCCGCTGCTGCTGGACGACGGCGAGGCGGTGGCCGTGACCCTGGGGCTGCGCCTGGCGGCCGCCGCCGGGGTCACCGGGCTGGACGATGCCTCCCCGCGGGCGCTGGCCAAGCTGGAGCAGGTACTGCCGTCGCGCCTGCGGGAGCGGGCCGCGGCCATCGAGACCGCCACAGTGCCGCTCGGCGGCGGCGGGCCGGCCCTGCCCGCCGAGGTGCTCACCCGGGTGGCCGGCGCCTGCCGTGACCACCGGCGGCTCCGGTTCGACTACCGGGACCACGAAGGCGACGCCACCACCCGCACCGTCGAGCCGCACCGCCTCGTGCTGGCCCGGGGGCGCTGGTACCTGGTGGCCTGGGACGGGGGCCGAGACGGCTGGCGTACCTTCCGGGCCGACCGCATCGACCTGCCCGCCAATGCCGTCGGTGACCGGTTCACGCCCCGCGACCCGCCCGGCGGGGACCTGGCCGCCTATGTGCAGGGCGGGCTGGCCCAGGCCACCTGGCGGGTCCGCACGCGGGTCGTGGTGCACGCGCCCGCCGCCTGGCTGGCGGCCCGCCTCCCGGCCGGCACCGGGCTGGTGGAAGCCCTGGACGACCAGCGCAGCGCGTTCGAGGCCGGGGCGGAGACGCCCGAGGTCCTGGCCGGCTACCTGGCCCTGCTGGGCGCCGACTTCGAGCTCGCGGGCCCGCCCGAGGTGGTCCAGGCCGTGCGCGAAGTGGGCGCCCGCCTCACCCGGGCGGCTAACACTTAGCGCCATGACCGACGCCCCCGCCGTCCTGCTGGTCCATGGCTTCGCCACCTCCGCCGCGCGCACGTGGGGCGAGAACGGCTGGCTGGACCTGCTGCGGGACACCGGCCGCACGGTGATCGCCCCTGACCTGCTGGGCCACGGCACCGCCCCCAAGCCCCATGATCCCGCGGCGTACACCGACCTGGGGGCGGGTGTGGCCGAGGTGCTGCCCGACGCTCCGGTCGACGCCATCGGGTTCTCGCTCGGGGCCCGCACCCTGCTCGGACTGGCGAGCGAGCGCCCCGAGCGGTTCCGGCGGTTGGTGGTGGCCGGCGTGGGCGCCAACCTGTTCCGCCGCGATGGCTCCGACGCCATCGCCCGGGCACTGCGGGGCGAGGGCGACACGGCGAACCCGGTGGCCCGCTACTTCGCGGGTCTCGCCGCCCACCCCGACGCCGATCCCCTGGCCCTGGCGGCCCTCATGGAGGCCGACACGCGGCCGCTCACGGCCGAGGCCCTGGCGGCGGTGACGCTCCCCACTCTGGTGGTGCTGGGCGACAACGACTTCGCCGGCCCGGCGGACCCGCTGGTCGAGGCGCTGCCCGACGCCCGCCTGGTGGTCCTGCCCCGCACCGACCATTTCGCCACGCCCAAGTCCTTCAAGTTCCTGGACGCGGCGCTGGCCTTCATCGAGGATTAGGCGACCGCCGCGCCGGGTAGCGGACGCAGCGTGGAACGACATGTGCGCAACCCCATCCTGTGGATCGTGGTGGCGGTTGTCGTGATCGGCCTTCTCATCCTGCTGTTCGCCGCCGGTGGCAGCGGCAGCGGCGGCGGCGTCGGCTACTAGCCGGCCCGGGCTGCTCAGCCGCGGCGCGAGTCGAGGTACTGGAGCAGCTCGTGGGCGGCCAGCTCGATCTCCTTGTGACCCCACTCGGCTGCCCGGTAGTGGGCCGAGATGAGGCCCATCCGGTGCAACCGGCGGAAGTCGCCGTAGACGAACGCGTAGCGGGCCTTGGTGTCGTCGTTGGCTCCCGCGGTCAGGCCCAGGTGCCACTCCGCGTACTCGTCCCACGGGTGACGATCGAGGAAGGCGTTCTGGTCCTCGGCCCGGGGCTGCGCCTCGCCCCAGTCGCTGCGAAGGACGTACCGGCGGGCGTCGATCAGCTGACGGGCCTTGGCCAGCCCTCGCTCGTTGACCACGTACTTGGCCACACCTCCAGCCTGCCCGATTCAGCGCTCGATGAACTGGAATTCGACCTGGATGCGGCCGTCGCCGTCCAGCTCCACCACGGTGACGCCGCCGCCCGCGTGCTCGCCGCCGGCCACAGTGACCATCTCCCAGGGGAGGCTGACCACGTGCGGCAGCAGGCAGGCCGGCTCACCCGCCGCCGCGAACCGGTACTCGCCCTCGGCGATGAAGTTGTCGTAGGCCCGGCTCACCCGGGCATCGAGGGCCTCGTGGCCGTGGACTTCCAAGGGCGGGACCAGGAACTGATGGTGGTGGGCGGCGGCGCGCACCTCCTCGGGCGGGTCGACCAGGATCTGGCCGCCACCCGGCGCCCAGAGCTCGGCGATGAGCCGGCGGCGGCGGTCGGGGTCGGGCTCGTTCCACACTGCGAGGTAGCGCTCGGCGAACTCGTTCAGGTCGGTGAGGGGGTCCATGCCTCCGAGCCTGAGGCACCCGCAGGGGCCGGACAATTCCCGGCAGGGAATGGCACGGCCGCGATCGGGGCGCTACCACGGGGGGCGATGACCCTGGTCGCCGAGCCCGTCGCCTTCCCCCACGAGCTGCGCCGCTGGCGCGATTCCCGGCGCTGGAGCCAGCTGGAGCTGGCGCTCAGGGCGGGGACCACCCAGCGCCACCTCAGCTTCCTGGAGCAGGGCCGGTCCCGGCCCGGGCGGGCGCTGGTCATCCGTCTGGCCGAGTCTCTGGAGCTGTCGCTGCGAGAGCGCAACGCGCTGCTGCTGGCCGCGGACTATGCCCCGGTGTTCGCGGAGTCCGACCTCGACGCCCCCGATCTGCGGCCGGTGCGTGCGGCGCTGGACCGCATCCTCGAAGGCCACATGCCGTACCCGGCAGTGGTGGTGCGGCCCTACGGCGAGCTGGTGGCGGCCAATGCCGCCTTTGCAGTGCTGACCGAGGGCGCCGATCCCGCCCTGCTGGAGCCGCCGGTCAACGTGCTGCGCCTCGCGCTGCATCCGGCGGGAACGGCGGCGCGGGTCGAGAACCTGGCCGAGTGGGGCCGCCACATCATCGAGAGCCTGCGTTCGCACGCCCGGCGCAGCCCCTCTCCCGCCCTGGACGACCTGATCGCCGAGCTGGAGGGCTACGTCCCGCCCCTGGCGCCC
>Ga0111539_10011161_pt1 | contig 11298 bp, 6 predicted proteins | sample RhiMethybrSRZTD1_FD_79667 | JGI IMG/M metagenome (GOLD analysis project Ga0111539, IMG submission 79667) | Populus rhizosphere microbial communities from Tennessee, USA - Rhizosphere MetaG P. TD hybrid SRZTD1 (version 2) (version 2) | ecosystem: Host-associated > Plants > Roots > Rhizosphere >...
AGTAAATAAACTAATAATATGGTTAAAACAATAATCTATAATTTTTTAAACTTTATAATATGAGCTCAATTGGTTAGCGGGCTCGGAAGTGTGTGAACTATTTGATTTCGACACAATTTTGTAGTTCAATGTTTAAAAATTTGATATCTACTTTTTCTAATTAATGAGTTTAAACAATAATAATATATAATTCTAGATTTCGAAAGAAAATTGTATTTAGTTGAATAGACTTATATCTTTTAAAAGATTATCCAAGATAGAAGAAATAAATAATGAGCAACTACAGCAACAATTAAAACTAAAGATATTGCTGGAAATCGACTTGAAAAGACAAGAGTTGATGGATAAAAAGGGATTTGTTACAAAAGAAGATATGGAATTAATTTCTATAAACTAAAATAAATTAAAGGATAAAATAGAAATATAGGATTATTTTATTTCTAAATTTGGTTACAATTTTTGAGTACTAGTAAGATAGGAAAATGTTTTAATAAATGTAATATAAAATTTACCAGTTCTAGAAAAAGTATTCTTTTTAAAGAAAATCTACAAGAATGTTGTGACCGTAACCTTATATTTTATATATTATTTTAATTACTAAAAATATGTCATTAAACCTTGGATATTTGACAATTTTTGTTGTTATTATCGTTTTTACAATTATTTATACTACTTCAAATGGTTCTATTTCGTCTAATCAAGAGTTTTTCCCAATAGTTTATGCTCAATCACTACCTTTACCATTGCCAACTTTATCTCCTGATCCAATTGAAGCTAACATTGACGATGAAAGATCTGGGAATTTGACGGCTTCACTATTTGATCATCAAAATGCAGTAGAATGTAGAGGTGATATCAACACTGGTTCAAGAATATGCCTCCCTTATACATTTAATATTGATGGTAATGTTGCTGGTACTTTTAACGTAATTAATGAAACAATAATTCCTACTGGAGAATGGAAATTTACATGTTCTGCTATTAAACAAGGAGGTGTCTTCTTTTTTCCTCCTCTTGTATTAGACTTTGCTTTAAATGCTGATGGTAGTGATAAAGATAAAATTGATTTTTCTTATAAATTGGATGATCCAGAGCCTGGAAGGGTTTCAATACATGTTATAGGAGAACATCCAGTAACTGGAGTTCCTTGTGAAATAGGTATAACTTATTTCATAGGCGATATCATACTGAGGACTGGATTGATTCCAGCTAGAGATACAGGACTTCAAGGAGTTTTTAAAAATCCCTCTTATACAAAAGATGTTGATGGAAATATTATTTCAATAAATAAAACTAGTACAAGCAAAAATTTTGGTAATATTGATGGTTTTGGAGAAATATCTAGATCTATTGGATCAGAATGGGATTTCGTTACTGTCAATCCTGCTAATCATCCACCCATAGCCAAAGGGTCATGGACTTCTTCTCCACCTACTCCACCAGATAAAGCATTCATAGATGGTCAAATAAAATTAGATGGTAGTAAAAGTTTTGATCCCGATGAAAGTGAAGGTGATGATGTTATAAAATGGGAGTGGAAAAAATTATCTCCATCGGATAATTATGTAGAGAATACTCTGTTAAATGCAAATTCGGAAATTGCAGATTTTAAATTACCGAATTATATACCAATGGAATTTACATCACTTTCCACTCCCCCTAGACCACTTCCAATAGAATTTTCGTTAGTAGTAGAAGATAGGCATCAAACAAAGAGTCAAAATAATGAAAAAGTCTCTGTAAATGTTGAATGTCCTTCTTCGTTGATAAATAATGCTAACACTGCGTATAATATATTCAATAAATTAAGGAACTTTCCTTCAGGAGCTACGCTACTTCCACAGACAGTCGATAATTTTAATTATTTTCTTTCTGGAAGAGGAGATACTGTAGGAATGCCTGAAGGTCTTTCTACTAAAGGAAGTCAGCCCAAACCTCTGTCAGCTCTTTGGTTAGAGATAAATCCTAAAGCACCACAATATAAAGAAGCCCAAATTAATTTGGGAATTAAAATCTTAGGAGATATAGAAGTACTATTAAAGACCATGAAATCTGGCGAAACAAAACACCTGCCAATTACGACATATGTTCAAACTATTGGAGAATATGGAGAACATTTTCCAATTAGTTTGTTTAGAGGACTTGATTTTCAGAATGCAGTACATAGTGCTCCTCTTGAGGCTACTTTTGATTTAATAGTAACAAAAAGAGCGATTCTGCCAAACTTAGTTTCTGGAACAGTAAAACTCACGATTAAGGATATATATGACTTTAATACTGGTGAGGTTACGCCAATTCCTAAGGCTTTAGGTGGAGGAATTTTGGATCATTTTGATGTTCATGCTATGATCAAATGCCTGGGGGCAAGAAATTTTGATCAGACTACCACATATATGAAAACTCTTACAGATGTTCCTGTATTTTCATTCGTAAATAAATTTGTTAATTGTGATAGTCGATCATCATGTACATATAAATGAATTTAGTTCCTGTTTCTTAGTATTGTATAAATAAAATATTTCATTTATTTTGTCTTTTTAAAATGTAACAATAGATGCCTAAACGGAAGCGGGCTCTACTAGCCAAATGGGATCTATAACTAAAATTCAAGGCTTAGAGGGCTTCGAGTTCTCATTATAACAGGGTTCGGTAACCTAATAGATAAAGTTTTTGAAAAGTTGAGAATTTGAGATTATTTTGGTATATTTCATCAATTTTAAAATATACATAAAAATTTTTAAAAATAAGTTCATCCATTATTTTATAACTTTTGGTGACAAGCAATAATATAATTATAGCTGGAATAATTACCGTATCTCTTACGGTTATTGCCGCTCTTCTCAGTGATGTGTTTTCTCCTCTCAGTGAACTTTTAAAAGATAAAATATCTACAGTTCCTTCTGTAACTAATAATGATATTTCTGCAAAAGTATTTGATAATGAAAAAAAATCAATATCTAAAGAGATATCTCCTGGAGATAACAATGTATCCGCAAATTCGGTTACTTTTGATTTTAAAGCCAACGAAAAAATAGAAAATATTTATTATTTTTTAGTTTTTCCCTATTCATTATCGCCAATATATCAATTATTACCTAAATTTCAGGGATATGAAGATAGTTATGAATGTAGTTTTGATGGCCAGCCTTTTGAAGATTGCAGCCCGCCAAAACCATATTATGATATTTCAACAGAAGTAATGCACATTTTCAAAGTGAAGAAGAAGGGAATTCTAGGTAATACTCAAGATGAACCAGCAACATTTAGTTTTACATCTGTTACGTCGAGCGTTGTCAAAGGAATAGTGAAAAAATATCAGAAAGAAGTAGAAGATGCTATCGTAAAAATAGAAGATTCTAACAAGACTGAAGAAACTAGTTCGGTAGGTAGATTCTCATTTAAAGGAATTGGACAAGGAGAACATTTGATAAGATTCTCTGAGCGATATAATCAAGGAATAAATAATCCAGAAATAAACGTTGCACAGCCAAAATCCTTAACTTATGAATATTCTATTTTTGTTCCTGCTGGTATCCCGTGGCTAGAATTGGATCTTCCTCCTTTGGAAGAGATGGAAAAAAGTTCGCCGGTTGATTTAGGTTCATCGGCTTTTGCAGAGAATAAAACATTATCTTTGAAACAAACTATTCCCAAAAATTCTACATATGTAAAAGAACAAATAGAAAAATCAGAAATAAATCCTTTAAACCGAAATATTGCAAGTATTGGCCAAATTAATGATATGTCAATAGGACAAGATAGCCAAAATATATCTAAAAATTATAATGAATATCTATTTAAGACTCAATTATGGATTAACGCTTCTTCAGAGGACACAATAAAAAATATAAAAAATGTTAGTTATATCCTTCATCATACCTTTATTCCTAATACAATAAATTCAACTACCAAAGAAAATAATTTTACCATAAATATAGTAAATTGGGGAATATTTCCTATAAATGCAACAGTATTTCTTAATAATACAAAAGAGCCTATACATCTTGAATTGCCAAATGAAAAATGGAAATGTAGTAATTGCAAATGGTGAACGTTTGTAGTTGTTAATATGATTATATGTCATTGTATGTATCTACTTTCATAATTTTTAAATTTATTTCTTTGACCCAACCACTTATACATATAATAAATAACAACAGGAACATATATTACCAAAAAAATAATAATATTATATGGTGGATCAAGAAAAAGACCAATAAGAAAGTTTAGGCCTACAAATAGAATAACAAATAATAACAAGAATCTTTTAAATTTATTTATTTTATATGCTATGTATATATTTACAAACGGAATTATAGATAATATCAAATATAATACAATATTCATCTTTTATTTGTAAATATGTAATTAATATAATTAAATATTCTTATTTATATCTAAAAAATTTATGTGGAAATAAAATGCTTTTTCTATATTTTTTTGTATCTCAAAATTAGATTAATACAATGAGATTATTGCATTGGAGGATAATTAAGTAGTTTTGACACGATTTTGTAGTTCAAAAATCAAAATAGGAGATTGTTAATATTTTTATTGTTTTAATTATTCAAAGTTAATTCATATAAAATTTTAATCGTTTCCTTTTTGTAATGTAACAATTGTTGCCAATACCATTTTTGTGACTGACGTTAAATAATCACAATTTAAAGTCTGGTGTATCAGTTGCTGTATGATAATGAGAATTCTGATTTTCTTCAGCGGATCCATCCTATGCACCAATTACAATATGTCCTTTAGCTTCAAAATGTTCATAATTACTACAATAAATTGCCTATTGACATCATTGCTAAGCTCTTCTACATGTTTCAGAACCGTCTCAAGTTTTTGGGGCATCTAGATGTCTCTCCTTTCTATTCTATTAGTACAAAGTACATGTATATGAACCCCGATATAGTACGGGCTCGGAGGTGTGTGAACTGATTTCGACACAATTTTGTAGTTCATTGCTGGTAGATTAAAAAATTATATCCATTTAATTGGGAGCTATTATATTATTTTAATCTAAAGAGATACACTAAACTATTTATTCAGAAATCAAAATTTAGGAGAAATTCCATGTATTAATAACTTTATCTATTGCTCCATGATTCATTAAACTATTATCAGAATCTCTAAATCCGATGTACCCTAGATGATTATCGCCTACTCCATTGATGGTACATACACCGAATAGGTTTTTTAAATCACAATCATCATGATCATTATCTGCATCGGTTTGAAAGATTATTTGATTCATTACATTGATGTTGTCATAATTTGAAGGCATACCTGGAGTAGCTTCACTTAATGGTTTTTGACCTATTGCAAAATTTCCTTCCTCAAAGTTAGGATAATATTCTGGTTCCCACGATTCTAAGAAACCTCTTTTTTCTTCTAATACATCATCTTCAAAATTATACATATTATAGAAGGATATTACTTGATTCTGAATGGCATTACCATAATAAGCCTTTATATCACTATCAATTGGTAAATCATTATTATTTTTTAAAACTTCATAATTATCCACAGCACCACCTAACAAATTGACTGTTAAAATTTTAAAATGTGATGATTTCCATTCATTATTATTATCAAGACTATTCAAAGCACTTAAAATTACTCTTGAACCTAGAGAATGTCCTATAAGTCTTAATTCTATATTATTATCAAAATGTTCTATACAGTAGTTTTTTAAATCAAGTAAAAATTGAGCAAGTTTTGGACCATTTTCTTTTGCTATTATCTTTGCAATATTCCATCCTTCTCCTGCGCTATCTATCGTAGTATCTGAATCCCAACTAAAACCAATCAGTGAAGAATTGTATCCTACATCTTCTAAAGACATATTTAATCTTTCAAATATCTCTTGTGCATTTTCAACAGCAGATATTGAATGACCTCGTTCGTTAGTCCAAACTCCATGAACATAAACTGCTACTTCGTTTTTCATACAAATACTATTTAATATTTCACTATCTATTGGATTGTATGCTTCAGTAGAGGTTAAATTTCCTGTTGATTTATCAAAATGACCTCTAGTTGAAACTATTGGGATGGTTTCTGCCCAAGCAAGATATAAAATATTAGATAAAGTAAATGTAACAGTAATTATAATAATCATAAAAATAAAATTATTTTTGTTTATCAAATATTGCACCTGACTAAAATAATAAAGAATAATAATAATTTAAGAACTTTCTTATCTACTTCAATATGGATTATTCCAGCATAAAATTATAGAAAATATTAAACAATCTTCCTTGGTAATATAGGTTTTATCTAAAATTATTTTTAATTTTTTTTCGGCGCCTCAAAATTTTAACCAATATATTTATTTATTAAGATATACTATTGTAAAATTACAAAATAGAATAAGAATTGATGGAAACTCCGATAACTCAAGCAATGTATTATGTGGACGTTACGGAGATACGTTCCATCATTTATCTAATCGTCTTTAATTCAAAAATAGAAGATTCAATTTATAATTATTAAAATTAAATATTTTATTTATTTTAATGCTTAATATGACTTAATAGAATTACCAAATATAATAAATAATAGAAAAACCATATAATTATATCATTACACACAAAATTATGTAATGATAATAAGATGGATTAAATCTGAGCCATATCTTTTCCATCTTATTAGAAAATGACATTATTTATTTGATATTCTGAAAGATTTTTCTTAATAAAAGCACTGATATAAAATAATGAATTCAAATCAGAATTCTCATTATAACAGGGTTCGGTAACGTATTATATGAACCTTTATCGGAAACATGTCAAAAATATATGCAAAAATTTGATTTTATAATCTATACGGATTAAATAATCAATATTTTTTATTTTATTTCATTCTATTTCATTTTATTTTATTTCATTCTATTTCACTGCAATATTTTTTTCGATCAAATTAATCTTTTTTAACCTATCATCTGATACTTCCATTACTTCCAGTTCAGATTTTTTTATTAGGCTTATGCATTCCTTTGCATTAATTCTTACTTGACCATCTGTATCATTTCTTTGAATAGATTCAAGAAGTGCTATCGCTTTCTGATCATTAGTAAATTTGAAAATATTGCCTATTGCAGCTACTGCTGTGTTTCTAATATGGACTGATTCATGGCTTGTCAGTTTTTCAAATTCTTTGATATTTCTTTTTTCTTTAGGAAGATTAGCTATTATATCACCCAATGCAGAAGTTGCTTCTCTTATTACTTGAGGATCATCATTTGTTTCCTTTAAATCTTCTAATATTTGGATAATTTTTTGTACCACATTATCATCTTTACCAATTAACCTGATTGCTATTATTTTCAAACCTTGTATAGAACCTCGAGTGACTAATTGTCTAAATGATTTTATTTTAACAACTTTCTCCAAAATTGGAAAAGATTTTTTATGATCAAGGTAAGCTATAGCCTTAGCTGTTTCATATTGAACGTAATAACTCTCATTTTCACTATACAATATTTTCTTAAATTCGTCAAACAACTCTTCATCTTCATATTGACTTAATCCTATGACTAAAGATCTTCTAATTTTTGGATGTTTAACTTTTTGAAAACATTTTTTCAACACTTTATAAGTTTGATCGCTTTTAAAATTTTCTAAGGCTCTAACAGATTCAACAGAAACCCCCCAAAATGAATCTTCTAATATGGATTTCTTCAAGTTTTCAATAAGCAACTCTATTTTTACAATTTTTAGAGTTAAATTTTTGATAATTCTTGCCGCTTCCACCCTTTCGAAAATAGTTTCTCCATTTAATAGATTATTTATTATATTTTTTTCAATTAGTTTACTATTTCCTTCAAATTTATAATTTATCTGCTTTAAAATTTTATGATATGAATCGATAGATAATCTTATAATATGTTTGTTCTTGGGGATTCGTATAAATTCAGTAGTTTGTTTTTCTTTTATTTGTATAATTTTATGCAAGTGTTTAATATGATTATTATTTTTATCAGCTAAGAATATAGACAATTCTAATGGAAACTCAAAAATCTTATTTTGATTATAGTCAAAAATTAATTCAATATTACTATCGTTTAAAGTAACCTTGGCATCAAGCATAGGATGACCAGGCTGATAAATCCATTGGTCAAAAAATTGTTGAAAACTTTGACCAGAAGTTTGTTCCAGTATTTGTCTAAAATCATCTGTTTCTGCAGTTCCATGTTTGAATGTATTTATATATTTTCTAAATGATTCCTTGAAATATTCATCGTCATTAAGCACGTTTCTAATCATATAAATGATATATCCTCCTTTTTGATAGGAAACTGCATCAAAAAGTTCATCAGGATGTTTGTAGGTTTTATTTACAATAGGTCTATTATAAAGTTCCTTATCTGCTAAATATGTATCCGAAATAATCATCATATTATACTGAAATTCATCTTTTCCTTTGCTTTGTTCGAGATACATAGCCTCGCTGTATGTAGCAAATCCTTCATTAAGCCATATATGCTGCCAATCCTTACATGTGACCAAATCGCCAAACCACTGATGAGCTAATTCATGTACTATAACATCATCACTTGAAAAATCTAAATGTGCTCTTTCATCATGAAGCAATCTTGTTGTTAAAGTCGTACATGTAGTATTTTCCATTCCAAGGTACGGAAATTCTTCAACGATAACCTGGGTATATTTATCATAAGGGTATTCTACACCCAATGATTGTTCAAGTTTTTGCATTACGTCAGGTGTAATATTAAATGTTCTGTCTGCATCTTTAATCCTATCTTTAGGGACATAATATCTTAATGGCACTTTTCCATTATATTTTTTCTCATTACTTGTATCTACAAAATCTCCTATAGCTATTGATGTTAGATAGGCAGGATTTGGATTATGTTCTTCCCAGTTAAACCTTCTTTTTTTAATATTACTCGCTTCATCATCAATCACATCCATTTCTCCATTTGATATTACAACTAAACTTGAAGGTACTGTTACGGTTATTTCTCGTGGAAATTTTAATTGAGGATGATCAATACATGGAAACCAATTTCTTGATTCTATAGCTTCTCCCTGTGTCCATGCTTGTTTTATTTTATTCTTTTTATTTGAAACAAAATAAAATCCTTCTCCTGGTTTTGAACCTTTTGCAGAATAATCGATTATTATATGAAATCTTTCCTTTTTAGATAAAGTTTTACCAAGATTAATAATTAATTTGTTACTATGATGGGAATAGTCTAAATTATGCGTTTTATCACTCTCTGCATCACTATATTTCACTCTTTCAACTTTTATCTGAGAATCTTTAGTCGTACAATCCAGTTCAATTTCATTAATGGATTTTATTGTAGTAAGTGTCAACTGTTGTTCAGCTGAAATCCTCTTATCTTGAAAATCTGGTTCTATAGATAATCGCATATGCTCTATTTTATATGATAATGATGGTGGATAATTAGTTGGTATAATATCATTAATTTTCGTTGGTTTCTCGTCAAATTTCATACTATGTTCAAATTTTTAGAACCTAATAGTTAAATTTTTTTATCTGTTCAAATAATTGACGAGTTTATTAAGATGCCTATAATATTTGAAATACAATCTTTCAGAAAAGAAAATTGCAATTTATATTTGTTTGTTAGAATAAAATATAGGTGAGCTAAAACTGAGGTGTTTAAACTATTTTTGACACAATTTTGTGGTTCAAGCAAAAGGGTAGAACTTAAATTATTTTTGTTATACTTATCAAATACATTTGCATCTAATATGTATTGATAATGTATTTTATAATTCACTTATTTATTGATCTTTAATTACCTGTACCCTGTGGGCTTGTACCCTGTTGGCTTGTCCACTCTTGTGCCGCTCCATCTTTTGTAAATGTTATGCCACCAATCATCGTTTCTCCACGCTCATATGCATTTATTACTTCTGGTTTTTGAATAATATTTTGATTGAATCTCATTACTGCAGTATTAAGTTCTCTCCAAGCGTTTCGTGTATTATTTGATTTTGCACCTAAGTTAAATGCAGTCAATAAAGAAATACTTACAGCTGCTAAAAAACCAAAAATTTGATTTGTTATCTTTTGGATATGTAATTCCTTTATTTCTGCTTCTGCTGCCTCAAGCATCTTGGTTGAATTATTTGTATTGCCTAAATCATCTGGAATAATACCCATAGAACTGAATCCAATGGCAGCAAGGATAGAAAATATTGTAGCCATTGTACCAAGAATTATATGCCATCTCCATAGGTTTGTAGTATTATTTCCCCATTGTGATAAAATTTCTAAGATTTCTTCAAATTCCTTTTCTACACGACTATTTTTATAAAGTTTTTTTACATCAGGTACTGGTCTTAATAACAATTTATCTATTATAGACATTTAATTTATAAAGTTAATGATGTTAATAATATTTTTGATCAATATGTAAAATAACAATACTAATTTGTCTTTTTTATATGGAACTAAATTACCTGTTTGTAGATATAAGGTTTAACAAACTAATTTGATTTACTGGTAAATAAATACGATGGATAGATAAAATAAAAAAATATTTTATATCTGAATTCCAGTTCCATCAAATTTTGTAAGAGAGAAATAGGCATCCTCGTTATAGGTATTTTTTTGTTCTTCTAGAATTCCAATTGCTACTGATTCTCCTAGTTTCAAACCTTCTGTACCATCACTTCTCCAATGAACTCCAGCCCAATCACGTCCTAATGCTATATTGGATGCAACTTTATTGAGTTCCCCTCCTACAGTTAATTTATTTTTATCTGATCCTGTGTAATTGATAAGTGTATTACCATTTTTATCAGGTACTTTCGGCTCCGGAATAACAAATGACTCATCAAACCATGCCTTTAATATTGTGACACACGCGCCTGCAACTGTAGCATGTCCTGCTCCATATGCAGGATGTGGTGGGCACCCTTCAGGGAAAGCTTGTGATAATAAATAAGATTTAGGATTCATCTTTTTAAAGTAATTTGTGTCTAAAATCTTTTTCTCTATTGTATCTTTTATCTTTTCATCTATTTTGTAAGCAGTATTAGTAGCAACATTATATATTCTTCCTCCGAACTCTTCTGGCCTTAATCGTCTATGAACATTCCATTTCTGAAACCAAACAGCCTTAAGGGCCCTAGTAGCGACTTCGCATACAAGGCTAAGAATATGAGGACCACCAAATGTAGCAAAACCAGTTTGTTTATTTGATGGTGTATATGGATTACCTGGATCAGCTGGGGCATTCATTCCAATTAAAATTAAACAAGCATTAAGATATGCTTCATAAAGAGCATCAAA
>Ga0111539_10011163_pt1 | contig 11297 bp, 4 predicted proteins | sample RhiMethybrSRZTD1_FD_79667 | JGI IMG/M metagenome (GOLD analysis project Ga0111539, IMG submission 79667) | Populus rhizosphere microbial communities from Tennessee, USA - Rhizosphere MetaG P. TD hybrid SRZTD1 (version 2) (version 2) | ecosystem: Host-associated > Plants > Roots > Rhizosphere >...
CCCAACACCTGGAAGGCCTCGACGTCGTGGTCCATCTCGCCGGCGAAAGCATTGCCTCTGGTCGTTGGACCGACAGCAAGAAACGCGCGATTCGTGAAAGTCGAGTAAAGGGGACGTCGTTGCTCAGCGAAGTGCTTGCGCACCTCTCTCGACCGCCGTCAGTTTTGCTCTGCGCGTCCGCGATCGGCTATTACGGTGATCGTGGTGACGAAGTGCTGACCGAGCAAAGCGCGCCAGGTGAAGACTTCTTATCGAGCGTCTGTGTCGAGTGGGAAAATGCGACGAAGCCCGCGATGGAGAAGGGAATTCGCACGATCCATTCACGTTTCGGTGTGATTCTCGATCCCGCTGGTGGTGCACTCGCGCAGATGCTCACGCCTTTTCGCATGGGAATCGGTGGTCGCGTTGGAACTGGAAAACAGTGGATGAGCTGGATTGCACTCGGTGATGTTGTAAATGGATTGAAGTTTGTGATCGCGGACAAGCACGTGCAGGGTGCGGTGAACTTTGTCGCGCCGAATCCGGTGACGAATGCAGAGTTTACGAAAACTCTCGGACGCGTTCTTTCACGGCCGACGTTGTTTCCTGTGCCTGCGTTTGGGGCGCGTCTGGCGTTTGGTGAGCTTGCGGATGCTCTGTTGCTTTCGAGTCAGAGGGTGGAACCGAGCGTGCTGGAGGATAAAGGATTTCTGTTCAGTTGGCCGACGCTCGAACCGGCACTGCGTCATTTATTAGAAAGGCGTTAGACAGGATTAACAGGATGTTTCAGGATTAACCGGATAAATCCGTCACTAATCCGCATTATCCGCGGCTAAACTCCGGCAATGCCTGAAACACTTCCAGCGCATATTTGACATTCCCGAACGGCGCCGAAACCTGCACACCCTGAATCTCATCACGCACCTCGAGCAACGACTCGCGCGCGATCCTCAACCCTTCTTCACGACCAGCTTCCTTACTGATCGCGGAAGCCGCACGCATGCGGTCCATGATCGACGGCGTCACACGCACGCCCGGAACTTCATTGTGCAGAAACTCTGCATTCCGATACGACACGAGCGGCCAGATGCCCGCAACGATCGGAATCCGCACGTGCTCGATCCGTTTGAGAAAGTCGCGCAACTGTCCGGTGTCAAACACAGGTTGCGTGATTGCATACTGCGCGCCGGCTTCAACCTTCCATTCGAAGCGCTTGATCTCTTCATCGAGATTGATCGCACCCGGATTAACACCGACGCCGATGCAGAACGCCGTGGGTTCGCCAATCGGGTTGTTGCCGAGATCCATACCATGGTTCAGCTTGTTGACCATGTTCGTCAGTCCGATTGAATCGATGTCAAAGACGGCCGTTGCGTCAGGATATGGTCCCATCTTCGGCGGATCGCCCGTGATGACCAGAATGTTGCGCAGGCCGAGCGCCGCAGCACCGAGCAGGTCCGACATCATCCCGAGAAGGTTTCGGTCGCGACAACAGTAGTGCAGCACCGACTCGATCCCAATTTGCTGTTCGACCAGAACCGCCGTAGCAATAGCGCTCATGCGAGATTGCGCCCGCGCACCATCAGGGATGTTAACGCCATCGACCCCCGCCTCCTTCAGCAGACGAATTGAATCAAGCGTCTTCTTCGCGTCCACACCTTTCGGAGGAAGCACCTCGACTGAAGTCACAAACTCGCCCAGCTCGATCTTTCGTCCCCAGTGGGAACGTTCTTCCGGTGGAATAACGTGAATGTCAAGGGCCGTGTCCTCGACTGTTACGGTGGCGCCGCTACTGAATGCGACGCGCTGTGCTCGCGGCGATGCCGCACGCACCGAGTCGGAAATAAGCTTGATATGCGCCGGAGTAGTACCGCAACAGCCGCCGATAAACTTGGCGCCCGCTTGAATGAATCGCTTGGCAAATTTCGACATGTACTCAGGCGAGCACATGTAAAACTGTCGACCCTGGACGTCGCGCGGTAGTCCGGCGTTCGGTTGCGCTGAAAGTTTTTTCTTCGTGACCTCGCGCATCTTCTCGAGGGCGGTGAGAATAATCGCTGGTCCGACACCGCAGTTGAGCCCGATTACATCAGCTCCCCACTCATCGAGACGTTCTGTGAACAGTTCGGGCGTCGTGCCGAACATCGTATTGCCGTCAATCATGATGGTCATCTGCGTGATTATGGGAAGATCGCAGACTTCCCTCACGGCCGCGATTGCCTGGCGAATCTCTGAAACGTCGGAGAATGTTTCGAGGCAAAACAGATCGACCCCGCCCTCCGCGAGTGCCACAACCTGTGCTTTGAACAGATCTCGAGCTTCGTCAAACGAGGTTGGACCGTACGGCTCGATCCGCAGACCGAGTGGGCCAATGGCGCCGGCCACGTAAGCGCGGTCGCCCGCGGCTTCGCGAGCCACTTTTGCGGCCATAGCGTTAATCTCGTGGAGATTTCCCTCGAGTCCGTATTGTTGGAGTTTGGGAGCAGTGGCGCCGAACGTGTTGGTCTCGATGATGTCAGCGCCGGCGCGAATGTATTCAGTGTGAATCTCACGGACCAGATCGGGCGCGCTGAGGTTTAACTCGTCGTAACAGCGATTAATGTAGACGCCTTTCGCATAGAGCATCGTGCCCATTGCGCCGTCGACGACAAGGATACGGTCAGTGGAGAGAAGTTCTCGAAATGGTTCCATCGGCAATGAAAAAGCCCGCGCTCAACAACGCGGGACTTCAAAATCGTTTGAAGTTTTTCGGGTCTCTACCAGGCGCCCGAGCTGTTTAGCTGGTTATTTTACGTGGCCGCAAGTCGCCTTAACTCACCACGTTTTTCATCGTGCTTATACGCTCCATACCCAGCGCCTGTCAAGTTTCGAAAATGGGACCATCGCGCGCCGGAGTGTCTTGTTTTTTCTGTCACCATGACAGTGTCCTTCATATAGACCGATTGTTGTGAAACGAATAAGTACATTTGTTTTCTATAACTTAGCGTGATAAAAATTGAAACGAATTGGCAACTGCTCTCGTAAGTTTGTGAATCAGAGACACGGTCCTTCAATTACAGCGTTGCTGTTGGAAGCCTTGACTATTGTTCGTAGCAGCCCCTCGGGCGTCTGCACAAAATCAATTGCTGGTGCCCGTATGGTCATCGTTAACCTGGAGAATTTACTGAATGAAGTTTCCCCGGAAGTTACCCCATTTTCGCTCGATCAAGTTCGCACCCTTTGCACTGATTTCCCTTTTCTTATTTAGCAACCTGACTGGCATTCTTTTTAGCCGTGCCCTGGCGCCGGATGCAGTTGCCAGCACCGACAGGTTTCAGATTCCAGCCGACATTCCCACTTCCGGGGACGAGAAGCTCGATCGCATCATCTTTGAAGTTGGCGAGAATCAGGGTGTCGATCCGCGTTTGTTACACGCAGTTATCTGGCAGGAATCAAAATATGATCCTCATGCACGCTCGCATGCGGGAGCAGAGGGGTTGATGCAGTTGATACCGGCGACGGCGAAGCGATTTGGGTGTGAGCATCCGGACGACCCGGAAGAGAACGTCACCGCGGGTACGAAATATCTGAGCTGGCTACTCAAGCGCTTTTCCGGGAACGTTGAACTCGCCCTCGCGGGTTACAACGCGGGCGAGGGCTCAGTTGATAAGTATGAAGGCATTCCGCCGTACGGTGAAACTCAGAACTACGTGAAGATCATTACAGGTCGTTACGGAAAGCTATACCATCCGGTGCTTCCTCCTGCTGAAGCCGCCCAGGTCTTTCAACTCCACGCCGACTAAGTAACACTGATAACGCGGATCTGTGTAGATCGATTTGCACAGATCCGCGTTATCCGTGGCTTGACAGTCGTCCTCTCCTTTTGGCTGAATGCTCACTGTCTTTCCCTAAGCTCCGCATTACTACAAAGGATCAGCATATGAGTGATTTCCTGGGACACCCAAGAGGCCTCTCGACACTTTTCTTTACTGAGATGTGGGAACGCTTCTCCTACTACGGCATGCGAGCAATCCTTACGCTCTACATGACGAAGTCGTTTGCTGAAGGCGGACTCGGTTTCGATGAAAAGTACGCCAGCATCATCTACGCTACCTATGTTTCCTCTGTTTGGTATTTACCTTTGCCAGGAGGGTGGCTGGCAGACCGGATATTCGGTGCACGCCGAGCGGTGCTGATTGGCGGCATCATCATCGCCTGCGGTCACTATTCAATGGCGATCAACTCGAGACTTACTTTCTACGCCGGACTCATCCTCATTGCCTGTGGCACTGGACTATTAAAGCCGAATATCAGCGCGATGGTGGGCCAATTGTATTCGGAGGGTGACAAGCGACGTGACGCAGGATTCTCGATCTTTTACATGGGAATCAATCTGGGAGCATTTCTGTCTCCAATCGTTGTGGGGTTTCTGGCGCAAGGCCAGTGGTTCCGCAGTTTGATTACGGGATGGGGTTTCGATCCCAATTCTGCATGGCATTGGGGATTTGGTGCTGCCGGAGTGGGTATGACACTCGGCATCATCCAATACCTGATCGGACACAAGCAAATAAGCCAAGTCGGAGAAAAGCCGAATCCCATTTCGCGTGCGGTTGAGACAGAGACGAGGGAAGGGGTTGATTATCTGACGTTGGGCCTTGCCATCGCGGGAGGAGTCGCAGGGTTTCTAGCGGGTTATTTCTACGGCGAAGCGGGTGTGTTATCAGCACTATTTCCGACTGTGGTTTTGTTTTTCGTCGGTTATCTGATTGGCATTGTACGTCACTTGAACAGTGACGAGTTGAAACGAGTGCTGGTGATCTTCGTCCTGTTTCTTTTCTCGATATTGTTTTGGATGACGTATGAACAGGCGGGTTCGAGCTTGACGCTCTTCGCCGACCGGCTGACGCAAACCACCGTATTTGGATGGGCCTATCCGTCGAGTTGGTTTCAATCGGTGCCTGCAATTTTCGTAATCATACTTGCACCAATCATCGGTGTTGTTTGGCAGTCGCTTGGAGATCGACAACCATCCAGTCCCGGCAAGTTCACGATCGGTTTGTTCTTCGCCGGCATTGCCTTCATCGTGATCGCTTTCGCGGCCTCACTTGCTGGAGGCGGACGTGTTAGCCCGATGTGGCTCGTGGTGGTCTATTTTCTGCAAACGATCGGTGAATTGTGTTTGAGCCCGGTTGGTCTCAGCACGGTGACTAAATTGTCTCCTGCAAGAATGGTTGGCTTAATGTTGGGAGTGTGGTTTTTATCTATTTCCATCGGCAGTTATATCGCGGGCTTAACCACCAGATTGTTTTCCGGCAACGATACGGTCGTCCTGGTGCGAGGCTTCGGCATATTCGCCGGCATCACGCTCGTGGCCGCAATTATCCTTGCAGTGTTGACACCTCTGATCAAGAGAATGACGCCTAGATCAATATGATGACTACGACTCGCTTTAAGACATTCCTGCTGGCTCTCGCTTTTATTCTTTTAGGTACGCAGCCGTTAAGAGCTCAAAACAAACTTCTTACCATCGACGACATTTTTGATCCGGTCAAGCGCGTCAATTTCAACGGCTCAACACCCACGATTCGCTGGCTCAAGGACGGCAACCACTATCTCCTGACGAACGAAACGGGCAAACGCGACCTGCCGCGATTGCAAAAGGTGAATGCCGCGACTGGTGAAGCCGTTCCATTCTTCGATGCTGCAAAGATGCAGGCTGCGTTTGCTGCCTTGCCCGGCGTCACTGCTGAGAGTGCGCGACAGCTTGCGAATCGCGGTAACTACAATCTCAACCCCGCGGAAACCGCAGTTCTGATCAACTGGTCCAACGATCTCTTCTATTATGAACTTGGTAGTGATCGTGCGATCCGTCTCACCAGTAATCCGGAAGAAGAAGTGGGCGAGGCTTTTAGCCCGGATGGCAAGATGGTCAGCTTCGTACGCGAGAACAACCTCTACGTCGAAGATCTGAGCATGCAGCGTCGCGAGCGCGCACTCACGCGGGATGGCAGTGCGAAGATTCTCAATGGCCGGCTGGATTGGGTTTACCAGGAAGAGCTATATGGACGTGGAAACTTCGGCGCGTACTGGTGGAGTCCCGATTCAAGCAGTATTGCATTCCTACGTTTTGACGAGAGTCCCGTTCCGGAGTTCACGGTAGTCGATCACATTCCGTATCACCAGAATCTCGAGGTCACTGCATATCCAAAGGCGGGCGATCCCAATCCAATCGTAAAGCTCGGCGTCGTCAGTGCCGCAGGCGGCGACATTCGTTGGATCGACACCTTCAAATACCAGCCGGCCGACCTGCTGATCTCCCGCGTCACATGGACGCCCGACGGCAAGAAAGTTGTCTACCAGGCACAGAACCGCGAACAAACTTTTCTGGACGTGAACTTTGCCGACGCGAAGGATGGCAAGTCGGACAACATCATTCACGAAACCTCAAAGGCGTGGGTTGCCATCAACGAGCAGCCCATCTGGTTGAAGGATGGTTCATTCATCTGGGCCAGCGAACGCAACGGCTGGGAACACCTCTATCACTATTCGGTTGACGGTAAACTGCTGCGACAGATTACGGACGGCAAATGGGAAGTGCGATCGATTGAGGGCGTGGACGAAGCGAACGGTTTTATCTACTTCACCGCCACTGAGCACAGTCACATTGCCCCGCATGGTTATCGCATCAAGCTCGACGGCAGCGGCCTCACGCGTCTTACACAAACTGAAGGTTCGCATCGGGTCGATCTGAGTCCTGCCAATAATTACTTCATCGACGTTTGGAGCGATCTGAACACGCCGTCGCAGGTCCGTCTCTACGACGCTTCCGGAAAACTCGTGCGAGTCATTGCTGAAAACAAAGTCGACGCGCTTAAGCAATACAAGCTCGGAAACGCAGAGCTCATGCAGGTCAAGACGCGCGATGGCTTCCAGATGGAAGCAATGATGATCAAGCCGCCCGACTTCGACGCGCGCAAGAAGTATCCCGTCATGAGTTTTACTTACAGTGGTCCACACGCGCCGCAAGTGCGTGACGGCTGGGGCTCGCAAACTTACATGTTTCATCAGTTGCTGGCCCAGAAGGGGTACATCATCTGGGTTTGCGACAACCGCACGGCAAGCGGCAAGGGCATGGATGCGACGTGGCCCGTCTACAAGAATTTCGGTGAACTCGAACTGCGCGATCTTGAAGACGGTGTGACGTGGTTGAAGAGCCAACCTTATATTGACGGCTCACGAATTGGTATCTGGGGTTGGAGCTACGGCGGTTTCATGACGAGCTATGCGCTCACGCATAGCCAGTCGTTCAAGATCGGCATCTCGGGCGGAACCGTGGCTGACTGGCGCGACTACGACAGCATCTACACCGAACGTTACATGGGGACGCCGCAAAACAATCCCGAAGGTTACAAGAAGAGCTCGCCCGTCAACGCCGCGAAGAACCTGCACGGGAAGTTACTGCTGATTCACGGTGCAATCGACGACAACGTTCACATGCAGAACACGATTCAGTTTATTTATGAATTGCAGAAGGCAGGAAAGCAGTTTGAATTGATGCTATATCCAAAGTCGAGGCATGGTGTAACGGATCCGCTGTTGTTGAAGCACATGAGACAGATGATGTTGGATTTTATCCTCACGAATCTGTAATTCGGACGAACCCGTCGTGTCTTAATTTGGATTTCTCTGTCGCATAGAGAAGAAGTTCAAACTAAGATCTTTTTTATTGATAAGAATCCCTCGTAGATGCTACTTTATCGCATCTCCCGGCGCGCGATCCCAACATCGTAGCCCTTTTCTCCCAATAATGACCCAGAGTTCCCCTATATGAAAAACAATAAATCACTGTATCTACACCCTCGACGTGTGTTCGTCGTCTCTACCGTTGCGTTGTGTCTGCTTACTTTGGGACTGGCTATAGTCGTTGGTCCCACCGTTTCTTCAGCGGCCCCTGCTGCTGTCTCAAACGTTTCTCCTGCGGTGCCTTTCTGCACAACTGATCCAGTAGTCGCCAGCAGCAACGACTCGGGCGCCGGAACTCTGCGTCAGGCCATTATTGACGCTTGCGACGGCTCTACGATCACTTTCAACATAGCGACCGTGATGAACATAATTAGTTTGGGTTCGGCTGAGTTGACTATTAACAAGAATCTGACGATTACGGGCCCAGGGTCGGGGTCGCTTACGATCGAACGCAGCCAACTGGGGGGCCTGCCACAGTTTCGCATCTTTAACATCACGTCTTCCTCGGTCTCGGTAAACATTTCCGGACTGACGATCGCGAACGGGCGTCCTCCCGATGGGACACCGGGAGGATTCGCCGGTGGCACGGGTGCTGAAGGTGGCGGCATTCGAAACCTTGGAACGCTCGTGTTGTCAGACGTTCGCCTCATCGGAAATCAATCTGGAAACGGTGGAGATGCCATATCTTTACCTGGAAACGGAGGCGCAGGAGGCGCAATCTACAACGAAGGCAGCGTGTTGACTATGACAAACTGCGTCGTCAGCGGAAATCACTCCGGGAATGGTGGCGGTGGTGGCACCGGTATCGGTGGAGGACGCGGAGGCGATGGAGGTGCAATTTATACAAGGAACAATAGTACGACTACACTGACAAACGTCGTCATCAATAATAACAGCAGTGGTTTCAGCACAGTGAACGGCGGTTTCGGTGGTTTGGGAGGAGCCGTTTACATTGCGGCGCCCGCCACTGTCAATATGGACACGGTTGTCGTAAGCAATAACACCGCCGGAGACGCTCCGAACGGCACACCCGCCTTCGCAGGTGGCATCTTTACCGAAGGCCTGCTGACAATCACAAACAGCACGATCAGCGGCAACGTCTCTAAGACATTTGCTGGAGGCATCATGAATCGTGGTGGCGCGGTGATGCGCTTAACCAATAGCACTCTTAGTGGGAATAGTGCGGTAGAGGGAGGCGCTATTAACAACGACATCAATGGTTTTATCTTCCTCACGAACTGCACTATCACCAATAACTCGGCTCAGCGAGCTCCTGGGATCATAACTTTTACGGAAACCGTCGAGGTCAGGAATACGATTATTGCCGGCAATAATGCCCCGGACGTCGCCGGCAGGTTCATCTCTCGCGGTAATAATCTGATCGGCAGCTTAAACGAAGACGCCATTGTCACAACGAGCGGCTTCACTAACGGCGTCAACAATGATCAAGTCGGAACCGTCACTTCACCATTGAATCCAAGACTTGGACCATTGGCGAATAATGGTGGGCCAACGCAGACGCACGCGCTGCTTTCCAATTCGACTGCTCTTGATGCCGGCAACAATTGCGTGCTCGACAACTCCTGTACGCCTGCTGTCGGTGTATCTGTGACCACAGACCAGCGCGGGGCAGGATTTGCGCGGGCAGCGGATTCGGCTGATGCCAATTTGACGCAAACAGTCGATATCGGAGCGTTTGAAGCACAAGTTAGCGTCGAAGACATCTCTGATAAATCGACGGCGGAAGATACGTCGCTGTCCTTCAGCTTCAACATCGGTGAGGCGGGTTCGGTTACGAGTGTGACCGCAACGTCGGGTAACGCCGCTGTGGTTCCGAACGATCCACTTAATCTCAACATTACCGGCAGCGGCTCAACTCGCACTTTGAATATCACTCCTTTTGCCAATCAAGCAGGTTTGGCAGTTATTACCGTGACCGTGAATTCTCCGAACGGCAGCATGTCAGACACGTTCGTTCTCACTGTCAACAGCGTCGCCGATACGCCTTCGGTGACAAATGCAACCACCAGCGAGGATACGCAAACCAGTACAGGCCTGGTGATTACTAAAAACGCCGTCGACAACGGCGAGGTCACACACTTCAAGATCAGTTCGATAACTAACGGCACGCTCTTTAAGAACAACGGCACCACGCCGATCAGCAACGGCGACTTCATCACAGTTGCCGAAGGTAATGCCGGTTTGAAATTTAGTCCGGCCGCAAATCTGTCTAGCCCCGGCAGTAATTTCAGCTTCAACGTCGAGGCGGCACTTAGCTCTGGTGGTGCGGGATTAAGCCCCGCGACGACCGCGACAATCACGGTCGATCCAGTTGCCGACACGCCTTCAGTAACGAGTGCGACAACGTTTGTTAACACGCAGACCACGTCCGGACTGGTGATCACGCGAAACGCAGTCGACGGCACGGAAATAACTCACTTCAAGATCACAAACATCACGAACGGCACGTTGTTCAAGAACAACGGCACGACGCAGATCACGAACAACAGCTTCATTACGAGCGCCGAAGCTAACGCGGGCCTGCGCTTCACACCGGCCTCGAATCTATCGAGTCCTGGAACGACATTTAGTTTCCAGGTGCAGGGAGCGACTAATGCGAGTGGAGCTGGTCTCGGTTCAGCCACGACCGCTTCCATCACGGTCAACAAAATCACTCCCACGGTGGCTCTGTCTTCTTCGGTTAATCCTTCAGACTTCGGCCAGTCGGTGACGTTCACGGCCACCGTATCTTCCGGTTCGGGCACTCCGACGGGCACGGTCCAATTCAAGGACGGAGGCACTAATCTCGGATCGGCGCAGGCGCTAACAAACGGAACAGCGCAACTGACTACGTCGGCCCTCGCTTCGGGAACTCACGTCATCACTGCTGACTACAGTGGTGATGCTGTTTTCGAGAGTAGCAGTGCGACGCTTTCAGGTGGACAAACTGTGAAAGCGCCGCCAACGCTTTCCATCAACGACGTGAATATTGCCGAAGGCAATAACGGCACGACTAATCTCGCATTCACAGTCACTCTTTCCGCCGCCAGTGCGGCGACGGTGAACGTAGATTACGCCACCGCAAATGGAACGGCGCAAACAAGTGACAACGACTATCAAGGGACGAGCGGCACGTTAACGTTCAATCCGGGAGATCTGACCAAGCCAATCACGGTTGTGATAAATGGCGATCAGAAAACTGAGTTGGATGAAACTGTGTTGGTCAATCTTACCAATCCTGTAAACGCAGTCGTCTCGGATGCACAGGGAGTGGGAACTATTCAGAATGACGACACTCTTCGATTGCTGCTGGAAGAATCAGGACCAACTGCCAATCAGGCGACAGCGCTTGACTCGGTATGGCTCGTCAGAGATCCGTTCACCATTCAGAGTCTTGTGGACGCGTTCAACCTTGGCGCCGATCACAACAAGCGGTTAATTCTTTTCGCGGAAAACCTGACCTTGAATCAGGGCGAGACGGCTGCTGCGGTGACGATTACTCTGGTGGATGGAAACAGCCAGACATTCACTGTCGCTGCCGAGGACGTGCGGTTGATACCCAATACGACCTTCGCTCAAGTCGTTTTCAGGTTGCC
>Ga0111539_10011164_pt1 | contig 11297 bp, 11 predicted proteins | sample RhiMethybrSRZTD1_FD_79667 | JGI IMG/M metagenome (GOLD analysis project Ga0111539, IMG submission 79667) | Populus rhizosphere microbial communities from Tennessee, USA - Rhizosphere MetaG P. TD hybrid SRZTD1 (version 2) (version 2) | ecosystem: Host-associated > Plants > Roots > Rhizosphere >...
AGCTGTTCGAGCCGTTCCTTCAGCTCTTCCTGTGTCAACTCAAGCCGGTGACGGATGTGAAACAGTTTCTCCGCCAAATGCGCCGGCCTTAGGCGCGCCCCTTTCGGCGTCAGGTTCGTCCTCCTATCGAATCATCAAGTCTCGACACTCAACGTCTGCAGGCCCCACACCTTGCCGGAGCCGTCCTTCCCGAGTAGATAGATCTCGATCTCAACCTCGCCCGCCCGATAGCATCGAACATCTTCCATCAGAGTCATCATGGCTTTCCGCAAAGCGGTCCTTTGCAAAAACCTCATCCCGACGCCAAATGCCTCACATTGGTCTCATATAACTCCAGTTAACATGTTAAATCCGGTTTCCCCAAGTTATTGAAACTAAAGGCGGATGAGGTTTGGCGAAGGACAGGTTGATTCGACGGCGTCCGCAGGTTTGCCTGGAAGCCCAAGCAAGATTGCGGCGAAGAGAATCATTCCAACAATTGGCAGGGCTACCGAAATTATAGATATGTTCAATCCCTGGTAGTAAGACAAGGGCGCTTCATTCGCAACCCCGACCGATGTCATCAATACCACCAGGAGATCAAAAACGGTGACCAGACAAGTTCCGAAGAGAACCAAAGCCGCCAGCGGCATTAAGGAATTCGCGATCTTTTTCATAGTTTGCTCCTATCTCAAGGCGAGTCAAAACACATAGGTCTCGTTCAAAGAGAATGAGTAGAAGAGCAATTTGATCTCTCCTCGCCAGCGAGTAGTCGCAAACCCAACTCACATCATGTAAAGACATAATTTCACGGCGTATTTGCCACTTTGTGCGTGAGGCGGACGAGTTTTTTTAGAAAATATCCGCGGCGGCCGCGAAAAATGCGCGAGAATTTTCCGCAGCGGGGTTCCACGTATTCGGAGAGCATTAGATTCCTGGGGGGCACACGGTGGCATTCAGCATTTGCCGCCACGTAACCCCCCGGAATCTAACGCTCTCAGATTATGCTTTCGCTACAATATCGAAATGGACCACAATCTCATTCTTCACCTTCACCGTTCCCCCCATAGCTGAATAGACTTTTATGCCATAGTCGGTCTGTTTGAGCGTGTACTGGCCGGATGCTCGTAATTGTTGTGGAGCGACTGTCAAGCTGACAGGCATCGCGATGCGCTTCGTCACGCCGTGCAGCGAGAGGTCGCCGTTCAAAACGAAACCATAGGTATTGCCGCCCGTCTGCTTCAGATCGGAGACCGAAACCGATTTGAAGGTGATCTTCTCGTACTTCGCTGATTCGAGGACCTCATTGTGCATCGCGGCGAAAATTTTCTTGCGATCTTCCTCGCTCGGTTCTTTGTCGAGTACCGCGAGAGATTTGGCATCGATCTCGAGTACTAGCGATCCCGAGCCTGCTCCCGCCCGTGGCAGCGTTACCTGTCCGCTGAAAGATTTAACGCCTATTTCATGATCGTGTGCCAATCCGCTGAAGAGCCCCGCTTTGCCGACGAGGACCCGGAAGTTGCTCTCTGATGGGCTGATCGTATACGTCTTTGATTGGGCCGTTGCGGTAAGAGCGAGCAACAGCAGCAAAGTGATGGAAGAAACGATTGATTTCATCTTCATAATTGATCCCTCTGATTGAGCGATAAGCGATCCGCCTGTCGCTCGGTCTCCTGAAGTTGTTCTTTGCCGTGTAATCACACGCCAGGTTCACTGCCGGACTTCACTCATGCTTCACCGCCATCCCGATATAGCCGGTCAGGGTATATCGGACAAATTGAAAGGCGAAATCGTCCGCCACCACCCCAGTCACCAGCAGGCGCCAGAAAGCCCGATTTATTTGCGGCGCAAAACCGCGCAATTCTTTGATGCGCAATCCGCTCTCCTCGCACATCGCGCGCAGTTCGGATGGTTTGATAAAGTGGCTCAGTTCATGCAGGCGCGGCGGCGTGTTCTTAACGAACCATTCCACGCCCTTGATACTGAACAACCAACTAATGAAATTCCGGTTGAAAGTGGCGAAGAAGAACAATCCACGTGGCTGTAGGATACGCGCCGCTTCGGCCAGCACGCGCCCGGGATCGTCAACGTGTTCGAGAAAATCCATGGCGCAGGCAGCCTGCAATGCGCCGTTAGCGTAAGGCAAGCGATAAGCGTCACCTATCACGTAATACGCGCGACCCGTCGAGTCATGGCTTTGCGCTATCGCTAGGCTTTCGGCCGCGGCGTCCAACCCGGTCACAGTGAAGCCTGTTTCGGCCAGGTAATTCGACAGAAACCCGCCGCCGCAACCTATATCCAACACTTTGGCCTCACCGGAGGGGAATGCCTGGCGAATGGCGCCGGCGATCCATGGATTGCGGGCGCGCGCTTCGGCGCGCAATAAAGCAACCGGGTCATCCTGGGCGTGATACCATCGTTCACCTAATTGATGGTAGATGTCGTTATTAACCCGGCCTCTTTTTCTGAGGTTGTCGATCTCCATAAGAAGTTCCAATAGACCAGTTGATAGAGCCCGAAAGCGAGGGTCAGCAGTGTATTCCCCAGCAGGAACTTGCGCTCGAAACCTGTGTAGCGGATGAATGAAAGCGTCTGTCGGCGCCATGCAGGCCAGAGCAAACCCGCGCAAAGCAAAACCAATGGATGCAGGATAAAGAGTAGCGCGTGCAGCCATTGCTCGTTGGGGCGGCAATGTTTGCTGTGCACATGTTCGTCCTTGGTCACGAACAGACACGAAAAGATGCTCAATCCTACATATACGCTCAATGAAAATGGGGTCGGTGGGACTGCCAGCGACCACGCAAAACAGGCCAGCACCGTCAGGGTGTCGAGCGGATGCCCCAGCCGCTCCCAACGCGGCAGCCCGCGCTGCCGGTGAAAGTGGACCTCATCCACCGCCATACAACACATCTGCAGGGCAAAAGGGATGAAGAGAAAAATCGAATTGAGCATCTGGCGCCTCCCGTCGTTACCGTTCCATCTTCCCTTCGAGCATGCCGCCGGAATTTCAAGAATCGCAAACTAGCCGCGGGCGGCGTTTCGATCAATCTTCCCTCCGCTCGCGCTCAAACCACCTGTAGAGCGCCGGCAGCAATAGCAGCGTCAACAAGGTCGAAGTCATCAGCCCGCCGATCACGACCGTCGCCAGCGGCCGCTGTACTTCCGCGCCCGCCGAGGTCGCGATGGCCATCGGGATGAATCCGAGGCTCGCAACGAGCGCCGTCATCAGCACCGGCCTGAGGCGCGTCTCGGCGCCTTCCTTCACCGCCTCCTCCAGCCCGCGCCCTTCTTCGCGCAGGTGGTTGATGTAAGTCACCATGACCAAGCCGTTGAGGACAGCCACGCCGAAGAGCGCGATGAAACCGACGCCCGCCGAGATCGAGAACGGCAGCCCCCGCAGCGCGAGCGCGAAGACTCCCCCGATGACTGCGAACGGGATGCCCGTATAGACCAGCAGCGCCTGCCTGGCCGAGCCGAAGGTGGCGCCGAGCAACACAAAAATCAGGAAGAGCGCGAGCGGCACGACGAAGAGGAGCCTTTTGGTCGCGCGCTCGAGATGCTCGAACTGGCCGCCCCATTTGACGTAGTACCCGGCGGGCAGTTCTACCTGCTTGCCGATCGCGGCCTGGGCCTCATTGACGAAGCTGCCGATGTCGCGCCCGCGCACATTGAACTCGACGGCGATGCGGCGGCGCGCGTCCTCGCGCGAGATCTGCGCAGGGCCTTCGACCAGCGCGATTTCGGCGAGTTGCGAGAGCGGGATGCGCGCGCCGTTCGGCGCCGTGACGAGCAAGCCTTTGATCGCCTCCACGTCCTGACCCGCCGTCTCACTGAGCCGCACGACGAGGCCGTAGCGCTGCTCGCCCTCATAGACCTGACCGACCTCCTTGCCCGCGACGATGGACTCGACCACGTTGTTCACGTCCTCGACGTTGAGGCCGTAGCGCGAGATGGCCGCACGGTCCATCCGAATCTGAAGCTGAGGCAACCCGGCCACCTGCTCGACCTTCACGTCTTCGGCGCCTCTCACTTTGCCGACGGCGCGGGCGATCTCACCAGCCTTCCGCACGAGAGTGTCGAGGTCGTCGCCGAAGAGCTTGATGGCGATGTCGGAGCGCACCCCGGCGATCAACTCCGCCGTGCGCATCTCGATCGGCTGCGAGAAGCTGAAGGCCGCGCCTGGAATCTCAGCGTCCAGCGCCGCCGACATCTTCTCGGCCAGCTCTTCCCTCGTTTCGGCCGTCTTCCATTCGGCGTGGGGCTTTAAATCAACGAAGATGTCAGCCGATTCGACTCCCACGGGATCGGTCGCGATCTCGGCGCTCCCGATCTTGCTGACCACTCTGGTCACCTCCGGGAAGCGGCGCAGCACGCGCTCGGCGTCGGAGTAGGTCTTGATCGACTGGCTCAGCGAGATGCTCGGCAGCAGGCGCGATTCGAGGGCGAAAGAGCCTTCGTCGAGCCGCGGGACGAACTCCGCGCCCAGAAACGGGAAGAGCGCGACACTCACCGCCAGAAGCGCTAGCGCGACGGCCAGCGCCTGCGCCCGATGCCGCATCGCGTAAGCGAGCAGCGGCTTGTAGCGCCGCCGCGCAAAGCCGATCAGACCGCTCTCTTTCTCGGCCACGCCTCCGCGCAACGCGAAGGTGAGCGCCGCAGGGACGTATGTGAGGGAGAGGACGAAGGCGCCGGTGAGCGCGAAGATCACCGTCAGCGCCATCGGACGGAACATCTTCCCCTCGATCCCCGTCAGGGTCAGAATCGGCAGGTAGACTGCTGTGATAATCAGTTCGCCGAACATCGTCGCGCGCCGCACCTCCACCGACGCGTCATAGACTCGCGCCTTCAGTTCCTCCCCCGTTAGTCGCCGCCCCAGCGCGTGCTGGCGCTCGGCGACGCGCCGCACGGAGTTCTCGGTCATGATCACCGCGCCGTCCACGATCAGGCCGAAGTCGATCGCGCCGAGGCTCATAAGGTTGCCGGAGATGTCGAAGAGGCGCATGAGGCTCGCGGCGATCAGCATCGAGAGCGGGATGACCGTGGCGGTGAGCAACGCGCCGCGCCAGTTGCCGAGCAGCAGAACGAGGACGAAGATGACGATCAGCGCGCCCTCGATCAGGTTCTTGGCCACGGTGTGGATCGTACGATTGACGAGTTCCGTCCGGTCGTAGAAAGGGATCAATTCGACTCCCTTGGGCAGGGTCTGCCTGATCTGCTCGATTCGCTGCTTGACGCGCGAGACGACATCACGCGCGTTCTCGCGGACGAGCATAATGGCAATGCCGGCAACGATCTCGCCCTGGCCCTCGGCGATCGTGGCGCCCTGCCGGACTTCGGCGCCCGTCACGACGTCGGCCACGTCGCGCACATAGACAGGGACGCCGTCTTTGCCGGTCTTGACGACGATACTGGCGATATCCTCCACCGACCTGACCAGTCCGATGCCGCGCAGCAGGTACTGTTCCCCAGCGTGTTCGATGTAGGCCCCGCCCACGTTGGCGTTGTTGCGGGCCACGGCGTCCAGCGCGTCGCGCAGCGAAAGGCCATAAGCTTGCAGTTTCGCCGGGGCGACTCTCACCTGGTATTGCTTCACATGTCCGCCGAAGCTGTTGACTTCAGTGACGCCAGACACACCGAGCAATTGTCGCCTGACGTTCCAGTCCTGGATCGAGCGCAAGGTCGTCAGGTCATAATGGCTGCCGGGCGCGGCCCGCAACTCGTATTGATAAATCTCGCCCAATCCGGTCGTGATCGGCCCCATCTCCGGGTCGCCGAGCGACTCTGGGATTTGCGAGCGCGCCTGCGAGAGCCGTTCGAGCACGAGTTGGCGGGCGAAGTAGACGTCTATGACGTCGTCGAAGACGACCGTCACCGACGAGAGGCCGAACTTCGAGAGCGAGCGGATCTCATTGACTTTTGGCAGGCCGCTCATCGCGACCTCGATTGGGAAAGTGATCAATCGCTCGACCTCCAGCGGCGGCAGCGCGGGAGAAGAAGTGAGGATCTGTACCTGCACGTTGGTGACGTCCGGCACGGCGTCGATCGGCAGGCTCCGCAGGCTGTAGACTCCGAGGACTGCCAGGAGGGCGACCAGTATCAGCACCAGGAAGCGCTGGGCGATGGAGACCCGGATCAGGCCGTTGATCATTTCTCGTCGTCCTCCTTGAGCTGGCCCTTGAGCAATTGCGACTTGAGCGCGAAGCTCCCCTTGATGACGATGCGCTCGCCGGGCTTCAACCCTTCCGTGACGCGCCTGTGCCCGTCGACCTCGCCCCCCAGTTCGACGAACCGCACTTTGAAATGACCCGGCACATTCTCCTCCGGGACGAAGACCACCGGGCGCTCAGCCAGACGCTGCACGGCCTCGGAGGGGATGGAGACTTCCATCGCCCCCGGCGCCCCACCGCTGATCGCGTCCGGAAAACCGACCTCGACGAACATGCCGGCTTTGAGCCGCTCGCCTGGGTTGGGCGCCTCCATGCGCACGCGTACGGTGTGCGTTTCCGTGTTTACCTGGGAGTCGATGAAGTTGACGCGGCCCGCGATGGGTCCTCCGCCGCCCACCGGGGCCTTCACCTGGGCGCGCGAGCCCACGCGCAGCCGACTGACTTGCGCCTCAGGCACGTTCCCCATAACCCAGACGGTTGTGAGGTCGGCGAGGGCGAACAACGTGTCACCCTCCTTCACGCCCACCCCAGGATTGACCGCACGCTTGGTGATGACGCCGGTGATCGGGGCGGTGACGGTAATAGAGGCGTTGGCGCCCTCCTGATCCGGGTTGGCGCCTATGGCGACGAGCGCCTGGCGCAGTCGTTCGACCGACACTCGCGCGGCCTCACGCTCGGCTTCGGCCGTCTGCACCTCGCGGGAGAGGGCGACATTCGATTGATAGTCGTATTCGGCCTTCGCGGTCGCATGTTCGGCCTCGGCCGCCTGGACATCTTTCGCCGAGCCGGCCCCGATCTCGAACAGGCGTCGCTGGCGCGTGAGGTTCTTCTCCGCCAGATCGAGTTTGGCTTTCGCGCTGATGACGCCCGCCCGATTGGCCCCCATGCGTACGCGCTCGACATTGGCGGTAGACAGTGAGAGCTTGGACTTTGCCTCCAGCAACTGGCCGCGCAGTTCGGCGACCTGAGGACTTTCGATAGTCGCAAGGGCGCTGCCTCGCGCGACCCGCTGGCCGAGCGAGACGTTGACTGTAGCGACCCGCCCCGCGACGAGCGGGGCGATGGTCTGTTCGCGCTCGGCGTTGGCTTCGACTGCGCCCGCCACGCTGAGTAGCGCGACCGCCTGGCGCTCGGTAACCTGGCCAATCTCGATCCCGGCGGTCTTCATCGCCTCCGGCGTCAGCGCTACCTCGTTCGGCTCGCCTTCGACCTCCGCGGCCGTTTCTTTGGAAGTCTCTTTTTCGTCCTTCTCACGCGGCCACAGCCAAAGCGCGAGCAGGACGGCAAGGGTCAACCCCGCGAGCATAATCGGCAGGCGGCGCCTGTGGATGGTGAAGCGGGCAGGTCCCGAGTCTCCGTCCTGCCGCGCCGTGTGGCGCGCGCCCTCCTGTCGAGATGTGCCCTTCTCCTCAACCGGGGAAGCGGCGTTCGATTGACCGAGATGATGATCAGCCATGAGTCGCTCCTTATTGCGCCGGCGCGCCGATGGCGGTCTGAATGTCGGCCATTGCGCGGTATCGCTCGGTTAACACTTCAGTGTATTCGCGCTGCGAATCGACCAGGCGGCGTTGCTCGGCGATGAGTTCGGTAACACGAAACGCCCCCATCCGGTAGGCCTCACCCAGCGTGCTTATGTTGGCGTTCAAGCGCGCCAGCACTCCCTGCTCGAAGAGTCGCTGGGCCGCCTGCGCCGCCTCGTAGCGGGCGTAAGCGGAGGTGACCTCATTGCGCACGACCTGCTCGGCAAATTCGCGGCGCGCTCGGGCCTGAGCGATCGCCGTCCCGGCCTCGGCTATTGCCCCCTGGTTCCGTTTGAAGAGCGGCAATTCCACCGAGACGCCGAAGCTGAGCCTGCGCGATTGATCGGGGACGGGAGTGAACGGCGCGGGCGGATCAGTGATGCCGGTGTCGGAGGAATACTTGGCCGAGACGGTCACGCCTGGCGCCGCCTGCGCGCGCGCCAGTTTCAGCCCGGCCTGCGCGGCCCGCTCGTTGAGCTGTGCGAGTTTCAGATCGGGGCGCTGCCGTAAAGCCAGTTCGATGGACGTCGCCAATGAAGCTGGCGGTTCCGGCAGGCCGGGTTCACTCAGGTCCTCGCGCAGCCGCAAGGACTCGTCGGGCGCCATGCCGGTGAGACGCTTGAGATTGAGCGCCGCCGCCTGCAGTTTGCCTTCGACGAAGGCGCGCCGCGCGCGCAGACGCTCGACTTCGACGCGCAGGAGGCTAAGCTCCAGTTTTGAGGATTCGCCCTCGGTGAAACGCGCCTCGACCACGCGCGCGGTCTGAAGATCGAGGTTGTTCAGATCCTCTGTGGTCCGGAGCTCGCGCAACGCGGCGAGAGCCTCGGCGTACGATGCTCTCACTTCACCTATCAATCGCCGCTCGCGGTCGGCGATTTCGGCCTCGGTCGCGGCTAGCTCGGCCTCGGCCAATTCAATCCGCCGACCGCGCTGGCCGCCGAGTTCCAACGGCATGGCAAAGCCGACTGTGGCGCCACGCTCGCCCGGAGATCCGATAAAGCGCCCTGTTCCATATTCGAAGTCGACCGTCGGATTCGGACGCAATCCCGCCTGACGAAGTCGCGCCCGCGCCCGATCATAATCGAGGCGGGTCGCGGCAAGTTCGGCGTTCGATCGAAGCGCACGGCGGATCAGGTCGTCGGACGAAGCGCCTTGTACAGGGTCCGCGTAGTTGAGAGTCCAGCTCTCACCATCGGCGCCGTCACTCCCGCGAGGGGCGCCGTCCCCGCCCGAGGCGCCTTTTCGCGCTACTAAATCATTTTTGGGTATGGGAGTCTGACCGGCGGCATTGCCAGACCAGACAAGAGGAGCCGATAGAGCCAGAGCAAAGACTCGCGTCAGAAGACGCGCGTAATGAGAAATTATCACTTCCTCTCTCCTTCATCATTCGACAGCGTCATTACGATCTACCTGTCTCTTGAACCGTATTTCGAGGCATATAGTGTGGCGCATACGACCATCTGGGCCGGCCGGATTGGCAGTGACCCGACCCACGACGCGATTGCCTCGGTCATTATGATCAGCAAAGATGAACGGCGAATTAATTTGCGCATTAGCTGTAATTAGAGGATGAGGTGTGTGTTAGAGAATCAACCGAGCGCAACCGCGCAGCGCGTTACGCTGCGTCGCGCTAAGCATTAACCGCTGTATGATCAGAAGGTTTTCGATGACTCTTTTGGCTTTGCATCATCAGTGAAAATGGTACTTCGGCTATACAAGCCAATTTACGTCAATATTTAGGCATAGTGTCATCATTTTGAAAAAAATACTCTAAGCTTGGGCTATCGCTGATAAAAGGTTCGCATTTGCGATTGGAGGGGATGGAGTTCGCCGCAACTACGGCTTCAGTGCAGTTGATGACTCCTACTAAGTCCGCGAGTATACTTGGTAGGAGTTTTCTCTTTCCGGAGGGTTAGACCAGTAGATATGGGTGTTACGAAAATCCTGCTAGTTCTTCTTGGTGGCGCACTCGGCACAGGATGCCCCGCGAATTTTTGTTTTATAGCTCTCACCTCTCTCTGCTCGCCGCTTCCCGATTGAGTGAGACAAGGTCGTTGATCCGCGCCCGCACCGCCTTTGTCAACATTTGGATTTCGTCCTCTCGATAGTTGGCGGCGCGGAAGGCGGCGCGGATTTGGTGCTCACTCAGTCGCGCAAGCCAATTGCCAATCCACCCGGCTTGCTTGACGGTAATATCGCGGAAGAGACTGCCGCGCTTGCCACCGTAATCAAACTCGACCCGGTCGCCTTTGACTCCTACGATAAACTTGGCCTTGAGATAGTCCTTCGGTTCATTGCGCGTGCCGGTGAGAAGGCCATTGGTTTTGCCAAGGGTGCCGCCGAGATCACTGACGACATAGCGCAATTGCTCCTCGCCGGTCTGCTCGTCCTGCGCTACCAGTATCCGATTATTGGAATCCTTGATGTCCCAATTGCCGAGGAGGAGCATCATCACTTTCAGCCCCTGGAACTCTGGCGTGTTGGTGAAGGGGTTGCGCTCCCACGTCCATTCATTGAGTCGCTTGATCTGTTTGGGTCTGGCTTCGAGCCGGACGTTCTCAAAAGTTCCCTTGCCTTGAATCTCCACGCGGGGCGCCAGGTAAGTGATGTCGGTAAAATAACCGACCGCCCAGAGCAAGCGGCTCGCGGCGACCTCGGATTGCGCCTCCCTGCCGAGCTTGGCTATCCATTCTCGGCCTTGCGCGTCGCGCACGCGATATTTGGTCGAGTAGCCGCCCTTCTGCTCTTTGATAAAAGTGACGCGACTCAGATCGGGCTGCATCGCTTCCCCACCCGGCCCGAGCAAGAGGTCGCGTGAGGCGATATCGCTCGGTTGCCGCCACAGTATCGGAATGGCGTCAGGCGGCGCTTTCTTCTCTTGCGCTTGCTCTGCGAATGTTGAAATAGAGAGGCTCAGGGCCAAAGCCATTGAGCAATTGATCAACCTACGAACTCGCTTGCGTGAAATCATGATTTCCTCATCCCTCGCTGTCGGGAAACTGGCCCTGCTTCCAGCCACGATGGGGCAAAGCGCCTGTGTCTATGATCTTGCTAGCGTGTGAAATTACTTGAAGTAGACCTATGCTAATTAACCGTCTCACATAGGGAACTACTTCGTAGCGAGCGGAAAGAGCAAGCTGGATGCCACTGCTCTTCGGACTGGCCTCGGATGTTGGTAATAAAGGGCGCACAGTCGTGCGCCTTTCGGCGGGAGTTTATGATTCGCGCACGTCCTCCGTCCTCTTTCTACGTGTCTTTACAAACAACGACCTGGTAACGAAGGATTACAGCTTAGATGAGCGATGAGCGCAGCGGCGCGTGCGGCGCCACTATAAGTTCCGCGATTCCGAACAACTGCGTCTTCCGCGGGCCGGGCGCGGTCGTCACGTTCCCGAACATCTTGGCTTCGTTTCTGACATTGCCGTCAGGCCTCAACGATCGTGCGCGCTCGCGCGCCTAATGACTCCTTTGCGTCGGGTCATCAAGCGTCGGATAAAGGAAACGATGCGACGAAGGCGCTGCCATTTTCATCGGATCGCGCGAGTTCGAGGTGACCATCGTGCGCCTCGGCGATCCACTTCGCGATCGAAAGGCCAAGCCCGGCGCCGCCGCCGTCAAGCGCTCCGGAGCG
>Ga0111539_10011168_pt1 | contig 11296 bp, 7 predicted proteins | sample RhiMethybrSRZTD1_FD_79667 | JGI IMG/M metagenome (GOLD analysis project Ga0111539, IMG submission 79667) | Populus rhizosphere microbial communities from Tennessee, USA - Rhizosphere MetaG P. TD hybrid SRZTD1 (version 2) (version 2) | ecosystem: Host-associated > Plants > Roots > Rhizosphere >...
GACGGGCCCCGTGTACTCGGTGTCCATCCCCCAGTGCGCGCTGTCCACGTGGTGCGCGCCCCAGCCGGTGATCATCCCCGCGCCGAACTGCTCGCAGCGCAGCCAGCCGGGCCGGTCGTAGCCCGACTGCGGGTGCACGCGCTTCTCCGTGTAGTAGACGACCGGCGTCGAGCCCAGCCACTTCTCGTAGTCGAAGCCCTTCGGCACGGGCATCTCCGCCTCTTCGTCGCCGGAGGGGTCGCCCGGCAGCCCGACGAGCACGGTCTTGAGCTGGCCGATGCGGCCGTTGCGCACGAGCTCGGCCGCGTAGCGGAACTGGATCGTCGAGCGCTGCTGGCTGCCGATCTGGAAGACGCGGCCCGAGCGGTGGACGGCGTCGCTCAGCGCGCGGCCCTCGGCGATCGTGAGCGACGCGGGCTTCTGCAGGTAGACGTCCTTGCCCGCTTCGACCGCAGCGATCGCGATGAGGGCGTGCCAGTGGTCGGGCGTGCTGATGAGCACACCGTCGACGTCTTTGTTCGCGAGCAGCTCCTTGTAGTCGGAGTAGCCGGTGACGCCGTCGTAGGGCTTGCCGGACTGCTTGCCGTAGTAGCCGTTCACGAGCGTCTTGGCGTCGTCGACCCGGTGCTGGTCGAGATCGCAGACGGCCATGATGCGGGCCGTGTCGAACTTCCAGACGCCCGGCATGTCGTGCCCGCGCGAGATCCGGCCCGTGCCGATCGCGCCTATGTTCAGCCGGTTGCTCGGCGAGCTGGCCCCGAAGACGCTGCTCGGGACGATGGCCGGAAAGCCGGCGGCGACCGTCGACGCCCCGATTCCCTTGGCGACGTCGGACAGGAGCTTCCGGCGCGTGATGGCGCGGCGGCTCTCAGACATGGCTCTCTCCCTGCGATTTCCGCTCCGTATCGTATCCCGCGGGCGAGGCGCGCGTCACCGCACGGGGTCGTCCGGGTGCGACAATGTGGGAGAGCCTCGGAGGTCGAGATTCATGGCGTACGGCGATCACGACGCCGACCGGCAGCAGATCACGCCGCTCGCTCTCTACCTGCGGCGGCGCGAGTTCCTGGCGCTCGGGGCAGGGTCGGCGGTCGGCGCGGCGGCGCTCGCGCGAGCCGCGGACGCGCAGCCGCCGCTCCTCAAGGACGTCCGCAAAGGGCCCTTCGGCACGGACGAGAAGCCGACGCCCTACGAGGGCGTGACGGGCTACAACAACTACTACGAGTTCGGGACCGACAAAGGCGACCCCGCCGCCAACGCCGGCGCCTTCCGCACCCGGCCCTGGAAGGTCAGCTTCGAGGGCGAGATCGAGCACCCGCAGACGGTCGCGATCGACGACCTCATCTCATGGTTCCCGCTCGAGGAGCGCGTCTACCGCATGCGCTGCGTCGAGGCCTGGTCGATGGTGATCCCGTGGGTCGGCTTCCCGCTCGGCGAACTCGTGAAGAAGCTGGGGCCGAAGCCGAAGGCCAAGTACCTCGCGTTCACCGGCAACCTCGACCCGAGCCAGATGCCGGGCCAGCGCCGCGAGGTGCTGCAGTGGCCCTACGTCGAGGGCCTGAGGCTCGACGAGGCGAGCCACCCGCTCGCGATCCTCGCGGTCGGCCTCTACGGTCGCGCGCTGCCGAACCAGAACGGCGCGCCGCTGCGGCTCGTGGTGCCGTGGAAGTACGGCTTCAAGGGCATCAAGGGCATCACGAAGATCCGCTTCGTTTCCGGCGAGCCAGCCACGACCTGGAACCTGATGGCGCCCAACGAGTACGGCTTCTACGCGAACGTGAACCCTGCCGTCGACCACCCGCGCTGGAGCCAGGCCAAGGAGCGCCGGATCGGCGAGTTCCTGAAGCGGCCGACGCTGCCCTTCAACGGCTACGCCGACCAGGTCGCCGCGCTCTACGCCGGCATGGACCTGAAGCGCAACTACTGAGGCGACGCCTCCCGCCGATGGACGCGACGACGCGCCGGCGGCTGGGCAAGGTCCTGGTCTTCGCCGCGAGCCTGATCCCGCTCGCGCTCGTCGGCGCGGACGCGCTCCGAGGCCGCCTGGGCGCCAACCCGATCGAGACCATCCTGAACCGCTTCGGCTTCTGGACGCTCACGTTCGTGATGCTGGCGCTCGTGCCGACGCCGCTGCAGTCTCTCTTCGGCTGGAAGTGGCTCGCGCCCTATAGGCGCATGGTCGGGCTGTTCGCGTTCTTCTACGGCTTCCTGCACCTCTCGACGTACGTGGGAGTCGACCAGTTCTTCGACTGGAAGGCGATCGCGGCCGACGTCGTGAAGCGCAAGTTCATCACGATCGGCATGCTCGCCTTTGCGCTGCTCGTGCCGCTGGCGCTCACCTCCACCAACGCCGCCGTGAGGCGGCTCGGCTACGCGCGCTGGAAGCGCCTGCACCGGCTGGTGTACCTCGCCGCCGTCTGCGGCGTCGTGCACTTCGTCTGGCGCGTCAAGGCCGATTTGCGCGAGCCGCTCGTCTTCGCGGCCGTGCTGACGCTGCTGCTCGGCCTTCGGGTCGCGAGCTACCTGCGCGCGCGGCGGCAGCACGCGTAGTCAGAACGCTCCTCTCCTGCACGCAGCCCCCTGGCGCACAAGGAGATCGCGAGGGCGAACAGGGCGATCGTGGGATTTCGCGTGGCGGCTCCTCCACCGGTGTGTGAAGAAACCGCACCGATTTCGTTTTCGGGACGCCAGGCGGCGGGGGGCCCGTGACAAGTTAGCGGTCATCGTTTGGGTTACCCTACCCGCGCAAAGCTGTGGGCGCCGAGGGGAAGATCGTCGTTCTCGTGCTGGACGACGAAGTCCACATTCGCAAGGCGGTCACCGACTACCTGCAGGACGAGGGCCGCTTCGAGACCTGGGGGGCGGCGACGGCGGCGGAGGCCTTCAGCCTTCTCGAGCAGGGGCGGATCCACGTATGCCTGGTCGATCTGCGGCTCAAGGGCACCGACGGCTTCGCGTTCCTCGAGCAGGCCCAGCCGCGCTACCCGGCCGTCCGCTTCCTGGTCCAGACCGGCTCCTACGAGGCCGACGTGCGCGAGCGCGCGGGCCTGCTCGGCATCGCCGAGGAGCGGATCCTGCTGAAGCCCTTCCGGCTCGAGACGCTGGTGCGGGCGATCGATCGTGCGCTCGAGGGCTGACGAAGTCCGCAGCCGCCTCGGCGCCGGTCTCGCGCTGGCGTGGCTCGCAAGCGCTCCCTTCCCGGCTCCGGCCGCCGCGCAGGAGCCGGCGAGCGTCCGCGTCGTCACGGAGCTTTTGCCCCCCTACAACTTCCAGGAGGACGGCGCGGTGAAGGGGGCGTCCACCGCCGTCGTGCGCGCCGTGCTCGAGCGGGCCGGGCTTCGCTACACGCTCGAGGTGCAGCCGTGGGCACGCGCGCTCGACACCGTGCTGCACGAGCGCAACACCTTCATCTACTCGATCGCGCGCACCGAGGAGCGCGAGAAGCAGCTCGCCTGGCTCGGGAAGATCTGCGACCGAAGGCTCGCGCTCTTCTGCGTCAAGGAGCGCCGCGACCTGCTCGGCCACAGCCTCAAGGACCTGCCCGACGCCACCATCGCCGTGATCCAGGGCGACGCCTCTTTGGACCTGCTGAGAAAGCTCGGGATCCCCGCCGCCAAGCTGCACGTCATGCGCGACGCGCGCTCGCCGACCGCGGCCGCACACGTGCTGGAGGGCCGCTCGGACTTCTTCGTCTCCAATCCGCTGCGTTTCGACATCGGCGTCCGCGGCACGCCGCTCGAGGGACGCTTCCAGCAGCACAGCGTCCTCTGGGAGGGCGACGGTTACTACCTGGCGGCGAACACCGGCTCCGACTCCGGGCTCGTCGCCCGGGTGCGCGACGCGTTCGCGGCGCTCCACGCGAGCGGCAAGGTCAAGACGCTCTTCGACCGCGCGCTCGCCCAGGGCGAGTAGCGGGGCGGCGCGCGCGTGGAGCCCTCGCGCCCCGAGCCGGGCAGCATCGCCCGCCGGCTCTCGCTGATCGCCGCGGCGGTCACCGTGCTGGTGACGGTGGCGTCGCTCTCGGCCCTGCTCGCGTGGTCGGAGCGCCGCTACGACGAGAGCCTCCACCGCCGAGCGCAGGCGCTGCTGCGCTACCTCGAGGGCTCGCTGCAGCTTCCGCTCTGGTCGCTGGACGCCGAGACGGCAGCCACGATCGGCGCCGCGGTCGCGCAGGACGAGGTCGTGAGCGCGCTCGAGATCCTAGACCACCGCGGCGGCGTCTACTTCGACCAGGACAAGGGCGAGCGGGTCGCGTTCGACGAGAACGGCACGGTGGTGCACGAAGGCCAGACGGTCGGGACGGTGCGGCTGCGCATCAGCGCGCGGCCAGGCCAGCGCTTCCTGGGCCGGGTGGCGACGGTCGCGGGGATCAGCGGCGTCGTGGTGATCACGCTGCAGCTGCTGCTGATCGGGCCGCTGCTGCGGCGCCAGCTGCGCGTACCGTTCTCGACGCTGAACGCCACGATCCAGAGTTACCAGGCGGGCCGCTACGACGTGCCGCGGCCCGACATCCCCTTCTCCGAGTTCGAGCCGATCACCGACGTACTGGCGCAGATGGGCCGCACGCTCGAGCAGCAGATCGGCGAGCTGCGGGCCGCCGAGGCGAAGTACCGGCGGATCTTCGAGACGGCGCGCGTCGGGATCTTCCGCACCACGCCGGGCGGCAGCCTGATCGAGGCCAACCCCGCGTGGCTCGAGTTCATGGGCTTCCGGAGCCTCGAGGAGCTGCGGGAACAGGTGAAGGACGTGCGCGAGCTCTACGCCGAGCCGGCCGACCGCGACGCGCTGCTCGCCGAGCTCGGCCGCGCGGGCCACGTGGTGCACCGCGAGGTGCGGCTCCGGCGCAAGCACGGCGAGCTCGTCTGGGGCTCGATCACCTCCGACGCGGTCTACGACGCCGAGGGCCGCGTGACGCTGATCGAGGGCATCGTCGACGACGTGACCGAGAGCAAGCGCATCCAGGAGCTGCTGATCCAGACCGAGAAGATGACCTCCGTCGGCGGGCTCGCCGCCGGGATGGCGCACGAGCTCAACAACCCGCTCGGGATCGTGCTGCAGTCGCTCGAGAACCTCGAGCGCAGGCTCTCCCCCGAGCTCGCCGCCAACCAGCCCGCGGCGCGCGAGGCCGGGATCGACCTCGGCGCGGTCGGCCAGTACATGGAGCGGCGCGGCATCCCCGAGTACCTGGCGGCCACGCGCCAGGCAGCGGAGCGCGCGGCGGCGATCATCCGGACCATGCTCGACTTCAGCCGCACCGCGGGGTCGGCGCCCGGTCGCTGCGAGCTGCGCGACATCGTCGACACCGCGCTCGAGCTCGCCGCGAAGGACTACGACCTGCGCCGCAAGTTCGACTTCCGCACCGTGCGGATCGTCCGCGAGCTCGACCCGCAGACGCCGTCCGTGGCGTGCACCGCGCGCGAGATGGTCCAGGTCGTGCTCAACATCGTCAAGAACGCGGCCGAGGCGCTGGCCGAAGCCGGGCCCGACGGCGAGCCCACGATCCTGGTGAGGACGAGGCCGGACGGTAGCTTCGCGCGGCTCGAGATCCAGGACAACGGGCCGGGCATGGACGAGCCGACGCGGCGCCGCGTCTTCGAGCCCTACTTCTCGACCAAGGCGCCGGGCGAGGGCACGGGCCTCGGCCTGTCGGTCGCGTACTTCATCGTGACGCAGCGCAACGGCGGGACGATCGCGGTCGAATCGACTCCCGGGCGCGGCAGCGAGTTCGTGATCCGCCTGCCCGTCGCCGCCAGCCTGGAAGCGATCCCGTTCTAGCCCGAGGGCCCCGCGCCCGCGCGAGGCCCTCGGGGACCCTTCAGAACATGAACTTCACGCCGAGCTGGATGTTGCGGTTGCTCGGCACGGTGTTGCCCTTGCCGAGGACGCGTCCGAAGTCGGCGTTCGTCGGGTTCAGGATGTTGCCGTTCGCTCCGCCCGTCCCGGCGGTCGCCGGATTGTCGAGGTTCGGGTGGTTCGTGAAGTTGAACGCTTCGAGCCGCAGCTGCAGCCGCCTCGATCCTCCGAGCGGCACGTTCTTGAAGAGGGCGATGTCCCAGGTCTGGAAGGACGGCCCGCGGATGATGTTGCGGCCGGAGTTGCCGAAGGTGCCCGCCGCGGGCAGCGCGAAGGCCGCAGGGTTGAACCAGAAGGTCTGGTCGACGGTGCGGCCCTGCGAGAAGCCGGGATCCGACACGTTCACGTCGCCGACCGCGTTCCACGGCTGAGGCGTCGTGTCGCCCACGCCCGCGCGGTCGTCGCCGGTCCTGACCGAGAACGGCACGCCGGACTGGAAGAAGGTGACGCCGGAGATCTGCCAGCCGCCGAGGATCTTCTTGAGCGTCGTGTCCTGGTTGCGCCAGAACGGCAGCTCCCACAGGTAGTGGAAGTTGAACACGTGGGTGCGGTCGTTGTCGGAGACGCCCCAGTAGCCCGAGTCCTCGTAGGCGTTGAACAGGATGTTGCGCTTGTCGGCGCCGTTGTCGCGCAGCTGCGAGTAGGTGTAGGCGACACCGAAGCCCAGGCCGCCGCGGAAGCGACGCTCCAGGTTGAGCTGCAGGCCGTGGTAGATCGAGCGGCCGGCGTTCTCCGAGAGGCGGATCGCGCCGAAGCCCAGGTAGGGGCGGAGCGCCGCCACGTTGACGCCCGGGTTGGCCTGGAGCGTCCCCGGCTGCAGCTGGTTCAGGTTGCGCTCGCGCTGCAGGTGCAGCCCCATGCGCCCGACGTAGGAGAGGTCCCCGACCATGCTCCACGGCAGCTGGCGCTGCAGCGAGAAGCTCCAGTTGTACGCCGTCGGGTGCTTGAACACCACGTCCTGCGCGGTCATCACCAGCGGAAAGTTCGCAGCCACGGTGCCGCCCGGCTGGTCGGCGCTGCCGTTCGAGACCCCCGCCTTGAACTGGATCGGCGGGTTGCCTCCGAGCAGCGTCGAGTCGTTGAGCGTGATGCGCGTGTGGAAGATGCCGCCGCCCACTCGCACCACGGTCTTCTGGTTGACCGACCAGGCCAGCCCGAAGCGCGGCTGGAACACCGCCGCGTGCGTCTCGGAGAAGCCCTCGGGCAGGCCGTGGAAGAGGCGCTGGTACTGGGGGTCGTCGGCGGCGGGCACCTGGCCGCTCGCCTCGGACGGGAAGCCGTTGGCGGGCAGCACCACGCCGTTGAAGCGGTCGCCAGAGAGGATCGCGCCGGTCCGCGGGTCGATGATCGCCGCGGCGGCCGGGTTGTAGTAGCGCGGGTCGAACATCGCGATGTTGTTGAGCTGGGCGTGCCAGGGGGGCCAGTAGGCGTAGCGCACGCCGTAGTCGATCGTGAGGTCGCTCCGCGCCTTCCAGCTGTCCTGCACGAACATGTCGATCGCGAGCGCCCGCCAGTCGGTCTTCGAGCGCGTGCCGATCTCGCCGTAGTTGGTGAAGCGCCCCATCGCCGCGTTGGCGATCGCGATGTTGGCCCCGCCCGGGGTCGAGGTGTCGCGGAACTCGAAGCGGCCGTTCTGGTTGTTGGTGTCGCCCGGCAGGCCGAGCACATTGATCTGGTCGAAGTCGTCCTCGCCCGAGTACTCGGCGAAGACGCCGCCCTTGAAGGTGTGGTGGCCCTTGATCCAGGTGAGGTTGTCGGAGAAGGTCCAGATCGGTCCGAAGGACGACGAGGGGTACGGTCCGCCGTCCACCTCGGAGAAGTTGCTGATGTTGATCGTCGGGATCTTGTCCTCGATCTCCTTGCCCGCGTAGATGTACGGGTAGGTGATCCCCGCCTTGCTGCGCAGGAAAGCGTCCGTGCCGCGGAACACCTCGATGTAGACGCGGTCACGCGACCAGCCGAAGGTCGCCTCGTTCAGCACCGACGGCGTGAACGAGCGGGTCCAGCTCGCCGCGATCGTCTCGTTGGGCCGGTTCCAGTCGGTGCGCGCGATCGGGAACGTGCCGCGGAAGGCGTCGACGGACTTCCAGTGGAAGAACGAGCCGCGCAGCGACACCTGGTTGCCGGCGCTCGGCACCCAGTCGAGCCGTATGGTGTCCTTGCGCGTGTCGCGCGGGTTCGGGCTCGTCCCGATCCAGTTGGCCGAGCCCTGCTGGAACCCGGCCGTGGGCTCCGGGAAGGCGCGGAGCAGGCCGAGGCCGTTCTGGCTCAGCCTGTCCGCCGGGATCACGTTGTTCGGGAACGCCTCCCCCGTTGCAGGATCGCGCACGATCACGGCGCGGCCGAAGAAGGGATTGGCCGGGTTCAGCAGCTCGCTGAAGTCGCCGTTGCGCATCGCCAGGCTCGGCACCGTGCCGGTATTGGTGCTCTCCTGGTACCAGTCGATCCACTCCTGCGCCCAGAAGAAGAACAGCTTGTCGCGGTTCTTGTTGTAGCTGCCCGGCAGCAGCAGCGGCCCGCCGACGTCGTAGCCGTACTGCTTGAACTCGTAAGGAGCCCGCGCGAGGCTCGCGCGATTGCGCTGCCAGCTGTTGGCGTCGAGGCTCTCGTCGCGGTAGAAGCCGTAGAGGTCGCCGTGGAAGTCGCGACCGCCGCTGCGCGTGACGAAGCGGATCTGGCCGCCCGAGGAGCGACCATACTCGGGCAGGTAGCTCGCCGTCAGGATCTGGATCTCGGACACGGTGTCGACGTTGACCGTCCCGATGATCGCGCCCGCGGAGCGCGTGCGGGTGGCGATCGCGCCGTCGATCGTGATCAGGTTCTCGTCGCTGCGGCTGCCGTTGATGTTGAAGCCGCCGGTGGTGAGGCTGTCGGGCTGGAAGTTGTTGAAGTTGCTGCCGCGCACGCCGGGCTTCAGCAGCGCCAGGTTGATCGGGTTGCGGCCGTTCAGCATCAGGTCCTGGATCTGCTTGCTCTCGATCGTCTTCGACATCTGGCCCGTGTTGGTCTGCAGCAGGCTCGACTCGGCGACCACCGTCACGGTCTCCTCGATGCCGCCGGTCGTCAGCGAGACGTCCCGGCCGACTTTGGCCGCCGCGTCCAGCTTGATGTCGGTCTCCACGAACTTCTTGAAGCCCGTGAGCTCCACGGTGAGCGTATAGACGCCGGGCGGCAGGTTGGTGGCGACGTAGTAGCCGCTCGCGTCGCTCGTGTAGGAGCGCTCCAGCCGTGTCGCCTGGTTCTGGATGCGGATCGAAGCGCCCGGGACCACCTGGCCCTGGGCGTCCTTCAACCAGCCACTCATCTGTGCGCTGTCGAACTGGGCCGCCGCGGGCGCTGCGAAGAACGCGAGAGCGGCGGCGAATGAAAGCACGGCGCCCGTCCGGCGCCGGCAGGGGGACATGGGTCGGGACATGTCACTCCTCCTTGGATGGGACCTGGATTTGGAATGTGGCTCGATCGATCGCGAATGTCAATAGTCGTAAACAATCGTGTGAAAACGTGTGCGCAGTCCAGGAGAATGGACGTCTGCATGGCGGGCGGACTCGCCACGCGAGCGGACGTGGCAGGACCGGCTGCGTTCGGACGATCGAACGGCCGGACCTCAGAAGGGGTAGTGCGGAGCCGTCTCGATCGTGATCCAGCGCAGGTCGGTGAACTCCGCGATGCCCGCCGTGCCGCCGAAGCGACCGTAGCCGCTCGCCTTGGTGCCCCCGAAGGGCATCTGCGCCTCGTCGGCCACGGTCGAGCCGTTGATGTGGCAGATGCCGGAGTTGATGCGCGTGGCGACGTGGAGCGCGCGGTTGATGTTCTGGCTGAAGACCGCGGCGGCCAGGCCGTAGTCGCTGTCGTTCGCGATGCGGATGGCCTCGTCGTCGCCCTTCACGCGGATGACCGCGACGATCGGACCGAACGACTCCTCCGAGTAGAGGCGCATCGCCTTCGTCACGCGATCGACGATCGCGGCGCTCACCACCGTCTGGTGCGTGACGCTCGGGGCCAGGACCAGCTCGGCGCCCTTCTCCTTCGCGTCCTTCGCGAGGTCCGAGACGAGCGCGGCCGCGCTCGTGCTCACCATCGAGCCCAGCACCACCTCGCCCTGGCGCGGGTCGCCCACCGGGAGCGCCGCGGCCTTGGCCTTGAGCTTCGCGACGAAGGCGTCGGCCACCTTTTCGTCGACGACCACGCGCTCGGTGGACATGCAGATCTGGCCCTGGTTCATGAAGGCGCCGAAGGCGACGGCGTTCACCGCGGCGTCGAGGTCGGCGTCGTCGAGGATCACGAGCGGCGCCTTGCCGCCGAGCTCCAGCAGAACGGGCGTGAGGTGGCGGCCGGCGAGCTCGGCGATCCTGCGGCCGACCTTCGTCGATCCCGTGAAGTTCACGCGGCGCACGGCGGGGTTGGCGATCAGGCTCTCGACGAGCCTGGGCGCATCGGCCGGAGCGTTCGTGATCAGGTTGACGGCGCCGGGCGGCAGGCCGGCCTCCTCCAGCACCTCGACGATCAGGCCGTGCGTCGCCGGGCAGGTCTCGGACGCCTTGAAGACGACCGTGTTGCCGCAGGCGAGCGGCGTGGCGAGCGCGCGGACGCCGAGGATCACGGGCGCGTTCCAGGGCGCGATGCCGAGCACGACGCCCGCGGGCTGCCGGAAGGAGAAGGCGTACGAGCCCGGCGTGTCCGACGGGATCACCTGGCCGGTCACGTGCGTCGTGAGCGAGGCTGCCTCGCGCAGCATGCCGGCCGCGAGGAAGACGTTGAACCCCGCCCAGCCCGCGGTTGCGCCGGTCTCGGCCGCGACGCGGGCGATGAAGTCGGGTGTGCGGGCCTGCAGCAGGTCGGCCGCCTTCGAGAGGAGCGCGCGCCTCGGGTTGGGGCCGAGCGCCGACCACGCCGGCAGCGCGCTCGCCGCGGCGTCCACGGCCGCGGCCGCGTCGGCCTCGCTGGCGGCGGCGGCGACCGTCACCACCTCGCCGCTCATCGGGTTGCGGCGCTCGAACGTGGCGCCCGAGGCGGCGGGGCGCGGCTTGCCGCCGATGCGAAGCTGCGTGGTCAAGCTCACGGGACCCCTCCCGACTCCTTCAGTTGCGAATGGAGGCTTCCCCGATTCTAGGCACGAATGCGCTTCTTCCTCGCCGTCGCCCGTAGCGTCGCGCGCTCGGCCTCCTCCCTCACGCGGAACTTCGCGATGCGCGCGAGGAGCCGCGCCGGAACGGGCTCGTCGAGCGAGAAGCGGATCGTGCCCTTGTCGTTGTACTCGTACGGCTCGAGTTCTTTCTCGAATGCCGCGATCAACCGCGAGCCCGCAGGATAGATCGAGTAGTGCTTCTTCCAGCCCGCGAAGTAGATGACCCGGCGCCCCTCCAGCCTGTAGGCGGGGATCCCGTACGAGATCACCTCCTCGGCGCCGGGCAGCGCCTTGCGCAAGACGCTCCGCACGCGCCTGAGC
>Ga0111539_10011169_pt1 | contig 11293 bp, 9 predicted proteins | sample RhiMethybrSRZTD1_FD_79667 | JGI IMG/M metagenome (GOLD analysis project Ga0111539, IMG submission 79667) | Populus rhizosphere microbial communities from Tennessee, USA - Rhizosphere MetaG P. TD hybrid SRZTD1 (version 2) (version 2) | ecosystem: Host-associated > Plants > Roots > Rhizosphere >...
CGTACGGACCGAATCGTCGATGACCTCGTGGAAGACGCGGGTGACGAAGTGCGCGTCGAGGCCAAGCGCTCGGCCCTGATCGATCAGGCGCGCCAGCATGTCCTCTTCGCGGCGAGGGTCGCGGAGAGGGAGGCCCTCCTTGCGCTTCCGCTCGATGATCGACGTGATCAGCTCCCGGCGAGCCGAGAGGGCGCGCAGGATCTGTTCGTCGATCGCGTTGATCTCCTGGCGGGTTCGTTCGATGTCATCCATGGGCGTCGGCGCGTCGCGGGCTACGCGCGGCTCGAGACGCAATGCCCCAAAGCCGCGCGACGGCACTCCGCAGTCAGCGGACCTCGCGCGTCCAGCCGAAGACGTCCTCGCCGGTGCCCGTCTGGATTCCGCGGATGACCTCGAGGAGCGACTTGCGCGTCTCCTCCGAGGCGAACTGGACCGTCTTGCCGCGGTACACGATCTCGCGCACGCTCTGGAGCGTCCAGGCCGTGCCGGTGCAGAAGAGCTCCGCGCCGGCCTCCACGACTTCTTCGATGGGCAGCGGGCGCTCCTCGACTTTCCTGTGGAGGATGTCGCGAGCAACGCGGATCGTCGAGTCACGAGTGACGCCGGGGAGGATCTGGTCATCCAGAGCCGGAGTGACGATTACGCCGTCTTTCCGCAGCAAGAAAACGTTCGAGCCGCTCGTCTCGGTGACGAAACGCAAGTGCCGGGCGTCGAGGTAGAGGACGTCGTCAAAACCCTTTTCTTTCCATTGGTTCGCGACGTAGATGCCGCCCGCGTAGTTTCCCATCGCCTTGGCGTAGCCGGTTCCGCCGGGCGCGACGCGACCCTGCTCGAGCACCTGCAGCCGCACGCCCTTCGGCGCGCCGCCGGTGAAATAGGCGCCGACGGGGCTGCCGTAGATGATGACCAGGAACTGATTGCAGGGACCCAGGCCCAGCTTCGCCTCGACGGCGAGCTGCATCGGGCGGAGGTAGAAGGAGCCCTGTCCCGGCGGCGGCACGAAGCGCAGGTTGCGCCGGACCATCTCGATGCAGGCCTCGACGAATTGGTCCGCCGGGAACGCCGGCATGCTCAGCCGCTCTGCGGATTTACCGAGCCGCTCGCCGTTCTTGTCCGGCCGGAAAAGGAGAACGCGGCCATCCGGCGTCCGCTGAGCTTTCAGCCCTTCGAACACGCCGAGCCCGTACGACATGAACGCGGCCGCGGGAGAGAGCGTGAGGTCCGCGAGCGGCACGAGCTCACCTTTGTCCCACACGGGACTCCGGCGCTTGTCGCCGTTAGCACGGTACATCCAATCCGTCTCGGTGAACGAGAACGTCAGCTGGTCCCACTGCGGAAGCGGGTGGTGGGGGGCCGGACTGGACGTGCCTGGGGATGAGCTGGACGCTGGGCTGGGGGCTGCGCCCTTGGCGGCGCTTGTGGCAGGGCTCATGGGAACTCCCGTAGGGGCAACTTCAAAAGTGGCACAGTATACGGCGCCCGATAAAGTTTTTCGAATTCCGTTTTCTATATCTCGGCGAAAGAATGAGCAGATCGTGACGCTTCTGCGCCCCGACTTACTGAGCCGCCTCCGGCCCAAGACCTTGGACCGGTACGTGCTCCGGCGTTATCTATCGATCTACGCCGCCAATCTCGCCTCGTTCACGCTCATCTTCGTGCTGATCGACGCCGTCACCCACTTGGATGACTTCGCGAAGAGGACCGATGGAGTGTGGGCGCTCGCGAAGGTCTGCGCGAAATATTACGCCGCCATAACGCCCCTTATCTACTGCCAAGTGCTGGGGCCGGTCGTGGCAGTGAGCGCTGCGCTTTTCTCCGTCACCACGCTGCAGCGCTCGAACGAGTTCGTCCCGCTCCTCGCGAGCGGACGGAGCTACCAGCGCGCTTTCGTGCCGATCCTCGCCGCGAGCCTCGGCATCTCGGTCGGCATCTTTTTCGTGCAGGAGTTCTGGATCCCGCGGACCGTCTCGGCCGTGCGCGAGGCATCGGAGAGCCGAGGCGGCAACGAGACGACGCGGCACGTGAAGTACCTCGACAAGCAGTACGGAAACCTCATCGTCATGAAGGAGTACGAGCGCTACCGGCGCCGCGCCAAAGGGGTCGACGTGCTGCCGGTCGGGCCGAGCCAGAACGTGCAGCAGTTCATTCGCGCCCGCTCTGCGGAGTGGATCGCCAGCGAGCCGGGCGGCGGGATCGCCCAGGGGTACTGGCAGCTCGAAGACGGCATGATTCAGGAGTATGAGCCGCAAGGCATCCTGCTAGTCCCCCAAGTGATTCCCGATCCGTCCCCGCCTGCAGTGGCGCCGGGGACGGCGAACAGCGTCCCGCAGCCGCATACCCGAAAGTCGCTCGTGCGCCCCTTCGCGACGAAGCGCCTCGAGACCACGATGATCCCCGCCGACATCGAGCTGCGCCGTGACGAGTCCGTCTACATGTCGCTGGGGGACCTCCTGCGGAAAGCGTCGGTTTCGCTCGACCAGAACGGCTGGTACATGAAGTTCTTCTCGCGCTTCGCGTACCCGCTCACGAATTTCGTCCTGGTGCTGCTCGGGCTGCCCGTGATCGTGCACTTCGGGAATCGAAATATCTTCTTCGGGGCGATTCTCGCCGTGCTGATCTCGACGTCCTACTTCGTCCTGAACTCGGTTTTTCAGGACATGGGCATCCAAGGGACGATCCCCGTTCGGCTAGGCGCCGTCCTCGCCCCCGTGCTCTTCACCGCGCTCGGCGCGACGCTCTACCGCCAGATGCGAAGCTGAGGCCGCTCAGGCGCGCGCTTCAGCGAGCGTCTTCAGCTTGTCGAGGCCCTTTTGGAAGTCCGGGCCGATCAGCCGATCCATGAAGAGATTGAAGACCCGCGTCATGGGATTCCAGCCCGCGTCGCCGTCGTTTGTCCACACGACTCGCGTGTCGGAGCCGACCGGCTCGAAGCGCAACTCGCCGCCGCTCCGGTACTTCCCATCCTCGAACTCGAGGTCGTACGTGATACCTTTCGCCGGTTCACCCTTCGTGATGAGGACGGATCCTTTCCCGACCTGGTTGCCTTTCCAGGTCATCTTGGCGCCGGCACCCTTCTCGCTCCCCTGGTACGCGCGCTCCATCGTGGGGTCCATCTCCTTGTTCCACGCGGTCCATTCCTCCCAGCGCTTGAGGTCGCCGACGTACACGTAGAGCGCATCCGGCTTGGCGCGCGTGGCGACCGAGCGTTCGACGTGGTACGTGCGCGGCAGCAGGAACGAGCCGCCGACCGCAAGCACGATCAGGATGAGGAGCACGAGGAAGATTTTCTTGAGAACGCGCATCGTGATGTTCCTTGTAGACTGATCCAACCGCCCGCGGCAGGCGCCGCCCGGAGATCGAGCTCGGCGGGCTCCTATCCTAACCGCATTCGGCCCAGGGGTTGGGCCGTGGCCGAGAATCCCTGAAACGGCAAGGGCACCCGCGGGCACTCATCTCTGAAGGCTCGGATGCGCGGCCAGACGCCGTCGCCGAGCTCTGCCAGCCGCTCGAAACCCCCCCATTTCGCTTTTCCGTACCATGCCCCGCGCACTACTTCCCGAGGACCTTCTCGACCACGCTACCTGGATGCGAGGCCTCGCTCGGAGCCTGGTCCGCGATGACGCATCCGCGGACGACGTCGTGCAGGAGGCGTTCGCGGCAGTCGCCGAGCGGCCCACGCATCGCCCCGCGGTCCTCGGCGCGTGGCTCCGCGGCTTGATTGGCAATCTCTCTCGCAGGAGTCGAAGAACGGAGCAGCGAGCGCGCCGGCGCGAGGAGCGATTTGCGCGGCCCGAGAAAGACGTCGCATCCCCTCTCGAACTGCTCGAGCGCGCGGAGCTGCACCGCCAAGTCGTCGACGAGGTCATCGCCCTCCCGGAGCCGTACCGGAGCGCCGTCCTGCTCCGGTACTTCGACGACCTCAGCCCCGCGGAGATTGCCCAGCGGGAATCCGTTCCCGTCGCCACGGTGCGCACGTGGCTGCACCGGGGGCTCGAAAAGCTGCGCCAGAGCTTCGACCACGCGCACGGAGCGCGCGCAGCCTGGTGCGTCCTCCTGGCGCCGTTGGCGACGAGTCGCTCGGCGGTGGAGAGCGCCGTGACGGGCGCAGGCATCGCAGAAGGGGCCAGCGCTCCCATCCTCGCCGGTGGCGGATCGGCCGCTGTCGGCGCCAAAACCATTCTGCTCGGAGGTATTTTCGTGTCGCAGAAACTCGCGTTGACAGTCGCAGGGATCAGCGTCGCGATCCTGGCGGTCGGGTTGGGAGTCGGCGTCCTGGCGGGACGGTCGACCCAGGAAGCCGAAGTGGCACGCCAGCGTGTGCTCGCGGAGTCGCGCACCAACGCTCTCGAGAAAGAGCTCGCCCAGGCCAAAGCGGACCTCGAGCGGGAGATCGCCGCGCGGATGGGCTTCGAAAAAGAGAAAGATGGACTCGCCACCCGGCTGACCGGCCTGGAGGCGGAGCTTCGTGCCGAACGGGCGGAGCGCGCGCAGGCGTCCGCCGAGCCCGAGAAAGGCCACACGTTGCCCGTCTCCTTCGGGGAGTTCGCAGACCTCGACGGGTTGAAGGAAGCCGACTGGCCCGAGCTTGCGGAGGCGCTGAAGACGATGAACGGGCTCTTCGTCGATCTCCTCGAGAAAGTCGAGAAAGGTGAGCCTCTGGATCCCGATGTCCAGAAGAAGATTGCTGCTGAAAACGCCAAGCTTGTGAAGCTCGCCGCGCAGGTCATGGGAAAGCTGCCGACGCACTCGCTCGTCAACGGCGAGTTCACGCACCCGATCGTGCTGGCGAACCTGCTCGGGGCCATGCTGCAGGAGTCCGGGCTGTCCCTCGACGCGAAGCAGGCAGCGGCACTTGCCAAATTCGGAGGCGAGTATGAGTCGCTCTATTCGCGCAAGCAGGAGGGTTACACGGCGGACACGCCGCAGCTCCAGAAAGTCATCGACGAGCTCGAGCTTAAGCAAGATTGCATCACGAAGATGCGCGGAGCCTTGAGCACGGAGCAGCGGGACGAAGTCGTGCCGCCGCAGATCGCCGATCGGCTGCAGCTCGACGTCCTGTCGCCCGGCGTGTCGACGCTCCTGTCGGTGAAGCAGAAGCAGTATCCTTCGGTCGAGGAGGCCCGAACGCGCTTCCAGGAGAGCCTCCTGAAAGACCTGCAAATCGACGCGGCAGCCGTCCCGGCCGCGAGTGCGGCGTTCGATGCCTACTTTCGCGACGTCGAGCCGCTGCTCACGGCCGCCCCCGAAAAATCCATTCCGCGTGTGCCCGACGTGCTGCTCGCCGGTCATGCACAGGCGGAGCTTTTCCGCAACCTGCTCTCCGCTCCGGGATTGAGCGATGCGTCGCGCGCGGCGATCCTCAGCCACGCGACCTGGATCTACCCGGTCATCTCCGACAAAGCCGCGAAGAAGGAGTGAGCGCGCCGCGGGGTGGGCCCTCCCCGCGTGGACGTCAACTGCGGAAGTAGGCTGGCTCGTTGCCAGGCTTCCACTTGATGTTGCATCCAGCGCTCGGCATCTGCCGCTCTGGCGCCGGCTTTCCCTGGAGCAAAGCGTCGGCGGCTTGCATCAAATCCTCCCCCGTGACGGGCCGGTTGTTGCCGGGGCGGCTTCCGTCAAGCTGCCCGCGGTAGAACAGCCGTCGCCGTGAGTCGTAGAGGAAGAAGTCGGGAGTGCACGCTGCTCCGTACGTTTTCGCGACCTCTTGGGACTCGTCATAGAGATACGGGAACGTGTAGCCGGCTTCCTGGACCTCGACCTTCATCTTCTCGGGCGCGTCGTCGGGGTAGCGTTCGGCGTCGTTCGAGTTGATGGCGACCACCGCGATCCCTCGATCCTGGAAGCTCTTCGCGGTGTGGACCAGGCCGGCGCGGACGTGTTTCACAAAGGGGCAGTGGTTGCAGATGAAGGCCACGAGGATGCCTTTCGCCTGCGCGAAATCGCTCAGCGATACGAGCTTCCCCTGCGTGTCCGGCAGCCGGAAATCGGGCGCTTGGGTCCCAAGCCCCGGCATGGTCGAGTTCACCATCACCATGAGTTCCTCCTTGTCGAGTCATCCTTCCGCCGAGAGCGGCCTGCCGAACGGCCGCGAGCCTGGAATGCGACGGAGAATACGACGGTTCCGAGCTGCGCAGCAACGCCGAACCGCGATCCGCCGAGCTGTCAGCACCGCCTTGCAACCGGCTCGCCACTCGCGGTTCACTGCAGACACCGGCGGCGGACCCGCGGCGCCTGCGCGCCGCCTCACCCCGCGAGGACGATCGCGTCGACGAGGGCAAGGACCTCGGGCCGCTCCGCCGTCGCCGCGACGACGAGCCCACGCGCCCGGATCTCTCGAGTGGTCGTGGGGCCCAGCGACACGATGCGGCTCGAGCCGGCCGCGAGGCGCTGCTCGGCCTCGGCGCCGCCCAGCTCGAGGAACGCCCGAAGGGCGGAGGGGCTCGCGAAAACGAACACGAGGGGCGTGGATCGGCTCAAGATACTGCGGAGCAGCGGCCCTGCTTTCGATGTCTCCTCCGGCTGCGTCTCGTAGATCGTGAGCGCCGTGACTCTGCGGCCCGCGGCCTCGAGGCGTTCGCGCAGCTCCGGCCTTGCGATCGATGACTGCGGGAGAAGCAGCCGCTGCGCGCGGACACCGTCGCGGGCCAGGATGAGGTCTGCAAGCTCCTGGCCGCCGTGCTCGCCGATGATCTCCGGCACGAGACCGGCGTCACGGCACGCGCGCGCAGTGGCCGCGCCGACGACGGCGCAGCGCAGGCGCCGCCACTCCGCCGCCGGCGATCCGAGGCGCCCGGCCGCCTCGAAGAAGTGCTTCACCGCGGTGGCGCTCGTGAACACGACGTGGGAATACCCGGCACGCTCCGCAATCGCTCTCTGCGTTTCGGCGTCGTCCCGGACGGCGGCGAAGCGGACGACGGGCAGGACCTCGACGATCGCGCCGGCCTCCTCGAGCGCATCCTTCCACTCCTCGGAGCTTTCCGCAGCCCGCGTGAGGACGACCGTTTTCCCGGCCAGCGGGCGAGGCGCCGGACCTCCTTCCTGCCCTCGAGGAGCTCTCATTGCGGTCGTAGCGTGCCGAGGATGGCTGCGCCCCCGCGCCCGAGCAGGTCCTGGGCGAGCTCTACGCCGATGCGCTCGGCGGCGTCGGCCCCTCCCGAAGCCTCGCCGCGAATGAGCGAGGTACCGTCGGGCGACGCCACGACGCCGAGCAGGCGCAGGCGGGGCCCAGCGCTCGAGCCTTCCAGCGTTGCCAGCGCGCCCGCCGGGACCTGGCAGCCGCCTCGCAGCTGCCGGAGGAACGCCCGCTCCGCTGTCACGCGGATCCGGCTCTCGGCGTGGTCGAGAGCGGCGGCCCGGTGGAGCGCGATGCCTCCATCATCCCGCGCGGCGACTCCGAGCGCCCCCTGGCTCACCGCGGGCACGATCACCTCGGGATCGAGCAGCTCCGCGATGGCGGACTCCTCTTCCAGCCGCCGCAGTCCGGCGTGCGCCAGAATCGTCCCCGCGAGCCCGAGCTCTTCGACTTTTCGCAACCGCGTCGCGACGTTGCCGCGGAGGGGCACAACTTCGAGGTCCGGCCTGCGGTGAAGGATCTGCGCCTTGCGCCGCGGGCTGCCCGTACCGATGCGCGCGCCCCGCGGGAGCGCGTCGAGGCGACGCTTCTCCGCACCGCGCGCCGTCAAGAAAGCGTCGAGCGGGCTTTCGCGCGGCGGCACCGCCGCGATGGTAATGCCCGCGGGAAGCTCGGAGGGCACGTCTTTGAGGCTGTGCACGGCGAGATCGATCCGGCCCGCGAGTAGCGCTTCATCCAGCTCGCGCGTGAAAATCCCGACGCCGATCTCGGCGACGCCCCGCTCGGGAAACTTCTCGGCCAGCGTGCGGATCGTCACGAGCTCGCATTGGATCCCCGGATGCGCCTTCTCGAGCTCGGCGGCGACCCACCTTGCTTGCCACAGGGCGAGCGGGCTGCCCCGCGTGCCGATTTTCAGGCGAGCCTCGGCAGCGCTCATGGGCTCGCGGGTCAAAGGTCCGTGAGGAAGAGTCGCTTCAGAAAGGCCACTTCGCGGTCCGTCAGACCGCGCAGGTCGCGAAGGCTCTTCAGCTTCTCGATCGGGAAGTGGAGCAGCTTTTTGACGAGGCTCAACGACATTTCTTTCAACACCGGGTGATATTCCGGCGGGAAGTGGCTGATGAACGACTGCAGCTCGCCGAGCCGGATCTGCTCGAAGCGGTCGATCATGTGGCGAAGCACGGGGTCGATCTGGGAGTACGTCAGCCACCTCTGGAACGCGAGCATCTCCTCCCGGACGATGTTCTCCGCGTGGGGCAGGTGCCGGATACGCTCCGCGACGTTTGTCTGGATGACACGGTTCAGGTCGTCGATGTTGTAGAGGTGCACACTTTCGAGGCTCGCGCAGCCGGGCTCGAAATCTCGCGGAATCGCCAGGTCGACGATCACCAGGGGGCGGTTTCCGCGCTTCGACTGGATCCTCGCGAGCGTCGACGACGAGATGATGGGCTCCAACGCGCCGGTCGATGAGACGACCAGGTCGACGCGTTCGATCGCGCTCTCGAGCTCGGACCATTCGACGACGGTCCCTCGCCCGATCCGCGCGACGAGGTCGAGGGCGTTCTGCGTCGTTCGGCTCACGACGAGGTAGTCATCGAGGTTGGCTTCCCGGAAGGCCAGGGCCGTCGACGTTGCGATCTTGCCGGATCCGATCACGAGGAGCGAGCGAGACTGCAGGCTGCCGAGCGCCTCCCGCGCCAGTTTGAGAGCGGCGAGGCCCGGAGTGATGCACCCTTCGGCGATCGCCGTGGACGTGCGCACTCGCTTGGAGGCGCGCAGGGCAGCCGGCACCAATCGGTGGAGAAATTTCCCCGCCGATTGCGATTCCTTCGCCACGACGTAGGCGTCCCGGAGCTGCCTCTGGATCTGCGATTCGCCCAGGATCATCGAATCGAGGCCGCTCGCCAGCCGGAAGAGGTGCGCGAGCGCCCCCTCGTCCGTCAGCACGTAGAAGTGCGACGTCTCGAGCGCCCCCGCGTGCTGCCGGGAAACGGGCAGCTCGCTGTAGGGCTGCCGGTAAAAGCGTGCGTAGGCCGCCGTGACTTGGCTCACGTCGTTCGACGCATCCTCGAGGCCCGGGGGCAGAAAGCCTTTCGGCACGTGGCTGTAGAACTCGGTCCGATTGCATGTCGAAAGGACGAGGTGCTCCGAGGGGTGGACGCGCTCCGACAGGTAGCCGAGGGCGCTCCGCGATTCCTCCGGCGACAGAGCCCAGCCTTCGCGGACTTCGACGGGGGCAGTTCGGTGGTTCAGGCCGAAAACTACGAACTTCATGCGGAGATCCGAGGTAGGGGGGTACGCGCCGGCGCCCGAGCGGGCGTCGGCTCTTCTATCTCACGATCGGGGGGGTCGGAGGGGCGACTGGCTCGGATCCTCTCCGAGAATTCCATCTTCGCTTCTCCCTCCTGCCGGCAGCAGGTCCTCCCTGCACGCGGTCTCCCTGGGTAGCGACGCCGAGCTGGCCCATGACCAGCAAGAACCGTACTTCGAGGCTGTTTCGGATAAAGATAGCACGTCGACGAAAATAGCACGGAGGTTGCAAAGAGCATTCCAGCCGAAGATAGAGAGCGTCAACCGGCGGAGCCAGCTGGCTTTCTCGAGATGGAGATGATCCGGAAAAGCGCGTATTTTACCCCGCCTGCCGAGGATTTCTCACCCATGTTGTTCCTGGATGCCTGTAAGAATCGGAACGGCGACCGCCCGCCGGTCTGGCTCATGCGCCAGGCGGGGCGTTACCTGCCAGAATATCGGACGATCCGGGCGACGAAATCGTTCGTCGAGATGTGCACGGACCCGGACGTCGCCGTGGATGTGTCCCTGCAGCCGTTCCGGCGCTTCGGGATGGACGCGGTGATCGTTTTTTACGACATCCTGTTCCTGCCCGGCGCCATGGGGGCCCCGCTGGTTTTCACCGATGAGGGGCCACGTTTCGAGCGGCCTTTGCGGACGTCGACCGACTTCGATCGCCTGGGCCGGGCCGATCTTACCTCCCTCGACCCGTCGAAAGGCACCGGGGCCATCCTGGAGTCCCTCCGGCGCCTCCGGAGGGAGGTGCCTCGAGAAGCGGCCGTCCTCGGCTTCGCGGGGGCGCCGTTCACGCTCGCCGCTTACCTGGTCGAGGGGCGGCTCGGGCAGGGAGTGGACCGGATGCGCCGCTTCCTGAACGAGGAGCCGCGGCTGGCGCATCGCCTCCTCGAGCTCCTCGCGCAGGCGACCGGCGAATACCTCTCCCTCCAGGCTGCGGCCGGAGCGGACGCACTCCAGCTCTTCGACACCTGGGCGGGACTGCTCGACCGGAAGGACTACGCGGAATTCGCGCTGCCGTACGAGAAGATCGCTCTCGAAGCCGTCGCGCGCGCGGGCAAGCCGTCGATTCTTTTCGTGAACGGCTGCACCCACATTCTCGAAGACATGGCGGCGTCGGGAGCATCCGTGCTGAGCCTCGACTGGAGGTTGCCGCTGCGCACCGCGAGAGAGCGCGTCGGGGCGGGGCTCGGACTTCAGGGAAACCTCGATCCTGCCGCCCTATTCGCCGCGCCGGACGCCGTCCGGCAGCGGACCTCGAGCCTGCTCGATGCCATGAGCTCCGATCCGGGGTACGTTGTCAACCTGGGCCATGGAGTCCTGCCGGAAACTCCGCCCGAGTCCGTCGAGGCCTTCGTCGAGGCCGTCAAAGCGCGGAAAGGTGTGCGTACGGCGGCGCTTGATCCCGCACGAGGACTTCCTTAGCATGGCCGCCGACGCGGGGCGGATGGCTCGCTCCGCGGCCGCGGCTGACCGCAATCCCATGTCGTTCCCACTCCACCGCCTGCGCCGCCTCCGTGCTCACCCGTGGGCCCGCGAGATGGTCCGTGAGACGCGCCTCCATCCCGCCAACCTGATCGAGCCCTTCTTCGTGAAAGAGGGCAAGAATCGCTCGGACCCCATTCCGAGCATGCCGGGGGTCGCGCAGCTCTCCATCGACCGGCTCGTCGCCGACTGTGCCGAGGCGAAATCGTTGGGCGTCGGGGCGGTCATTCTTTTCGGAATCCCGTCGACGAAGAGCGCGAAGGGCGCCGAGGGCTACTCCGCGAAAGGCATCGTGCCGCGGGCGATCCGTGCGCTCAAGAAAGAGCTGCCGGACCTCTACGTCGTCGCGGACGTCTGCCTCTGCGAGTACACCGACCACGGGCACTGCGGCGTCATCGAAGCGGGCGACCAGCGCGGAGCCGTGCTCAACGACCC
>Ga0111539_10011173_pt1 | contig 11288 bp, 8 predicted proteins | sample RhiMethybrSRZTD1_FD_79667 | JGI IMG/M metagenome (GOLD analysis project Ga0111539, IMG submission 79667) | Populus rhizosphere microbial communities from Tennessee, USA - Rhizosphere MetaG P. TD hybrid SRZTD1 (version 2) (version 2) | ecosystem: Host-associated > Plants > Roots > Rhizosphere >...
TTCCGAACTCGGAAGTGAAAACGCTCTGCGCCGATGGTAGTTTGGCCGTAGGCCAGGTGAGAGTAGGTCACTGCCAGGATCCCATGCGAAGCCCCCGACGGAAACGTCGGGGGCTTTTTCTTTACGGATCAGCGGACGCGCTCGAGCGTCTGGATCCAGTTTGGCTCCCAGGTCTTGCCCCCGTCATCCGAGAAAGCCTGTTCCCACCGCGCTGAATTCGCGGCGATGTCCGACCAGGTAAAACGGATTCTGATTGGCTTTCCGCGCAGCGTGTCCTCGGCATAGAAGGTGCCGACTCCGTTTACGAATCGCCCCTTGACCGGCGGGTCGAGGTTTCCATGCGGGTTACGCGCATCGATCCACCAGATTGCCCACTGGCCGGAGCGCGGGTCGTATGCGCGTGGCGCAACTCCGCGATATGGCCCTTCAGGCAGGTAGAAGATGGAGTCGTCCACGTTTGCATACCCATCCATCAGCGGACGCGAGCTGATTCGTCCTTCGACGGATATCCACTCATGGCTGCCGGCAAGCCTCTCCTTGAGTCGCTTGCTATGCACGAGCCAATCACCGACCAGGAAATCGAAGTCGTGCAAACCGCTGAGGTCCAGAGCCTGCGACTGGCCCGGCGTGTCCTGCGAAGACCGGGCGCTGATCGCCCCGATGCAAAGCAGACCGAACCAGAGGACACTCATTACAAAGCGTACTTGACGCATGTTGAACTCCTGCTTCGAATGCGGCTCCGATGCATACCACATCCGGCCGCATCGAGCTCATGGAGGTACAGGTCCAGGGCCTATGACGTTGACAGCCTGATGGACGGCAGTGATGGCCATTAGTCCTATTGCTCGCAGGGTCCGCGCCATGGCGTAATCTCAAAATGGAGCGGTTTGTGCTGCGTGGCGTGAAAGTCTCGGCCATCGTGCCTGCGCACGACGAGGGCCCGACGATCGCGGGCGTGGTCGCGCCGCTCATTGGCCACCCGCTCGTCGACGAGGTCATCGTGGTGGACGACGCCTCCACGGACGACACGGCCGCCCGCGCGGCGGCGCTCGGGGCGACGGTCGTCGCGATGCCGGAGAACGGCGGCAAGGCGGCCGCGATGGCGCGCGGCGTCGCGCACGCCCGCAACCGCATCGTCTTCTTCAGCGATGCGGACGTCGTCGGCCTGGACGAGGACATGATCACGCGCATCGTGGCGCCCGTGACGTCCGGTGCCTACGACATGTTCGTCGGCATCCGCGGCCGCAAAACCTACTGGACGAACCGCCTGCTCCACTTCACGCCGGTGCTCGGCGGGGAGCGCGCGCTCGTGAAGTCGCTGTGGGAGCACGTGCCGCGCAGTTACAAGAAGAACTTCCAGATCGAGATCGCGCTCAACTTCTTCGCCAAGCACTTCGGCCACCGCATGGGAATCACCGTCGTGCCCGGGCTGACCCAGGTTATCAAGGAGAAGAAGCGCGGCCTCTGGCCCGGGCTCTGGCAGCGGCTCTCGATGATCGCGGACATCCTGCTCGTGAGCTGGCGGATCTACGTGGCGCTGAGGCTTCGGCTGTTCGCACGGCGGAACCGGCGTGCGCTCTTTTCATACCTTGTGTCGCGCGGATGACAGAACCGGCGCTCGCCGACATATGACTATCGCCCCGTAACCGCAATACCGAGGTCCGACGGCAAAGCCGGGATCGGGCCAGGGCGGGAAAGGGGGCTGTCATGAAGCGCAAACCGCGGTCCAGGATCATTTCGCTCGTCGCGAAGGCCGCAGCGCCGGCGACGGCCGTCGTCACGAGCCTCGCCGCGCCGCTCGCGCAAGCCGCGTCGGGCGACCTCGACCCGTCGTTCGCCGACCACGGCCGGCTGGGGCCCGTCACGCAGCTCAAAGGCGCTGCGCGCGCGGTGGAAGCACCAGAGGACGGCGGCGCGCTGTTCGGCGGCGGCGACGTTGAGCTTCACTGCCGATATTACTACTACTACTGCTTCTACGACTTCGAGTTCGAAGCGTCGAACTTCGTGAATTCCTTTACGGAGGAGGGCGGCATCGACGCTTCGTACGACGGCGCGCAGCCCGGAAACATCGAAGTCGTCGATATCGCGCGGCAAGCGGACGGAAAAGTCGTCGCGGCGGGCCGGCGGATCAACAGCCGACGCTCCAACCTCAATCACCTCGTGGTCTTTCGCCTGGGGGCGGATGGTGCGCTCGACCAGGCGTTCGGCAACCAGGGCATCGTTGAGCTCGATGCCGATACGACAACGATCGATCAACGTGCCAGCGCCGTGGTCGTCGAACCGGACGGCCGAATTGCGATCGCGGGTGTGCGCAATGGCGAGCTCTCCGTCTTCCGTCTCGATTCGAACGGCGCGATCGACTCCTCCTTCGGCGATGGCGGATACTTCACGGGCCCTGCATATGACTACGGCGCTGGCAGCCGGATGGTGCGGCTCGCCTCGGGCGGCTACCGCGTGACCACGTCGGACGAAGGCGCGTGTCGGGTTCTCGGCCTGACGGAGGGTGGTGCCCTGGACCTCACGTATGGGCATGGCGGCTACGCGCGCGTGGCTACCGGCGTCGCCGACGAGGCCTGTCTTTCAATCGCCGCTCTGGACGACGATCGGCTTGTCATCGCCGGAATCGCCGGCGAGCAGGCTTTCGCAGTGCGACTGCTGGCTAACGGCGCGGCTGACCCGAGCTTTTCTGCGCCTGAGATGGCTGCGCTCGCGGAAGCCACCGCGATCGCGGTTGCCGGCGATGGCAAGATCCTGGTGGGCGGCGACGGCGTGAGCGGTGCGACCGTCATGCGGTTGCAGGCGTCCGGCCAGCTCGATCCGCTCTTTGGCGAGGCCGGCGCGACCGCAATCGACCTGCCGTCGCATTACGGCGCGCCGGCGGTCGTCAACGACATCGCAGTGCGCGCGGATGGCAGCGTCATTGCTGCCGGCGGCACCCATGACTCGGGCGTGTCGCGGCCGTTCGCAGTGCGCCTGCTGGGTGACGCCGGTGGCGAGAGTGCCGGCATTCTCAGCGTCAGGCAGTCGTACGTCGACGCCTCGGAATCCGGCGAGGCGGTCATCACCGTGCGGCGCAGCGGCGGAAGGTCCGGACCCGTGAGCGTGGCTTACCGCACCGTGGTTGCCGAGGGCGATGCCATTGCCGGCCGGGACTATGACGAAGTCTCAGGGCGGCTGCATTGGGACGACGGCGAGGCAGGCGAACGCAGCATTGTCGTGCCCGTGCTCGCGGACGCCGGTACGGCGGAGGAATTCGAGTACTTCACCGTCGCGCTCAGTAACCCGCAGGGAAGCGCCGGCCTCGGCGCTCGCCGTGCGACGGTGACCATCCAGGCGGACGGCGCGCCCGCCGGCCAGTTCGCGATCGACGCCTACGATTCGGAGGCGTACGAGCACAGCGTCCTGCAATTCTGGCTCTACCGCAACTTCTACTACGACGGAACCGCCTGCGTAACTCTGACATCGCAGTCCGGATCGGCGATCCAAGGCGAGGATTTTGACGCCGACGCGACCACGTACTGCTGGGGAGATCAGGACAGCGAGCCGAAGCTGGTCGAAATCCAGATCGTGGATGACGACGAACAGGAAGACGTAGAAACCTTCAGCGTCGAGCTCTCCGATCCTACCGGAGGCGCGGTGATTGGTCCTCGCGGTACGGCGAGCTTCGCGATACAGGCGAACGATGCGCCGCCGCCGCCTCCGCCTCCCGGTGGAGTGCATGGCAGTGGCGGTGGCGGCGGCGGCGCGGCGGGATTCCTGTCGCTGCTTTTGCTCGGGCTCGCGGAGATTTCCCGCGCCGCCCGGCGCTGGATCCGGAGATCCACGTAAGGTGCACCATGCGTTACCCGACACGCACGCGAAAGCCCAGGCAGAAAGAGCGGGACGCGGACCGCAGTGACGACCGCTTCGAGCTCAAGCTGGCGGAATTTTCGGCTCCGTTCGGCGAGGAGCAGCCCTGGCGGATCGCGACCGACGAACTGGAGCTCGGCGAAACATGGCGGGCCCTCCGGCCAGAACGCGGAAGCCTGCACTGAAGATTGCATGGGCCGGCGCCGGGCGGCGCCGGCCCGTCGCGTTCAGGGTTTGGCAGCTTCCGCGGCCAGCGCGCCGAATTGCTGCGCATTGACCTGGTCGACGATCGGCGCGATCGCGTCGAGCTTGTGCGAGGCATCGCCACTCACGCGGTGCGTCACGACCATCTCGGTCTTGCCGTCCTTTTCCGTGAGCGAGACGGTGATCACGCCGGACAACGCCATCTCCTGCAGTGGTCCCAGCGTAGCGTTCATGCGCAGCAGGCTTCCGGGTATCGACATGACGACGCGGCCATGTTCGACGCTGCCGCCCACCCAGCGCTCGCAGAAGCAGGCGCCGGCTTCGGCCGAAAGGCGAAGATTCCGGCGGTCGCCGGACCAGGTGTGGTCGGACGGCCACCAAACCTCCGGATGCAGCAGCGTGTCCCAGACTTTCGTCGCCGGCGCAGCGATCGTAAAGCGCTGTTCGATCAGAAACGTGTCCGGAGCTGCGAACTTGACCTCGGCGAGGCTCGCGAGCGGCCAGCCTGTCAGCAAGGCAACGGCAAGAAAACCGCGCATGGTCAATGAGCCGGCTCGGCCCTTTGCGGTTCCGGCCCGGACTTTTCCGGTGGTGGCGGACGAACAGGAGGTTGAAGCGCTCCGGCGTCGACCGTCCGCGACTCGGGCACCGTCGTCTCGGGCGGAGGCGATCCAGGCTCGGTCGCCAGCACGACGGGCGCGGCCGGCCGGAGCGGCGCGGACACGACTGTGGGCGGCGGCTCCTTGGAAGGCGCCATCCCCGACGTCGAAGGCTCATCGCCCTTCTTTCCGCAGGCAGCCAAAGCGAGTATCGCCAGCAGCGTTGCCAGCGGCCGGTAGCCATGAGGCACGGAATTCACTCCTTCGATTGCCACTCGTTTTCGTCCTGTCGCGCCAACTCGTCGAGGTCGCCGGGCGTCGCCGAAGGATCGTCCACCCATTCACGCAGCGTCGGCCCTCCATTGATGAGATCGATGGCGAGCCGCGTAGTTTCGTACTCGTAGGCGAATTCGCGCCACAGCGGGTAGTCGGGCCGGATCGCACGGATCGCTTTGAAGGCGAGCGCGACCAGTCGCCATGGACGGAACTTCGAGTGGTTGTATCCGGGATCATCGACGTGAATCTGGATGCCCGCGCAAAGCTTGCCGGCGTGCTTGTGGAAGGTCGGCTCGAACCAGCAGGAACGCAGGCGGCAGCCCGCGAGCCAGTCGGGCGCGAGCGCGCGCATGTTTGCCAGCACCTTGTCGGCGTCGATGTCCGGCGCGCCGAAGAGCTCGAGCGGACGCGTCGTGCCGCGGCCTTCAGAGAGCGTTGTGCCTTCGACCATCACGGTGCCGGGATAACAGCGCGCCATCGAGACCGCGGGCGCGTTGGGGCTCGGGTTGATCCATGCGCGCTCGCCCTGGGGCCAGCCGTAGCCGGGCGACTGCGCGGGACGCCAGCCATCCATCGCGACGTGCACGTACTCGAGGTCGAGCTTCAGGTGCTGCACGAACCACGAGCCGAGCTCGCCGAGCGTGCGGCCATGTCGCATCGGCATCGGCCCCGCGCCGACGAAGCTCTCCCATCCGTTCTTCAGCAGCAATCCCTCGACCGGACGCCCGATCGGGTTCGGCCGGTCGAGAACCCACACTGCTTTTCCGAGGCGCGCTGCGGCCTCGAGCACGTAGCGCAGTGTCGTGACGAAGGTGTAGACGCGGCAACCGAGGTCCTGGAGATCGACGAGGAGGACGTCGTACGACTCCATCATGGCTTGCGTCGGCCGGCGCACCTTGCCATAGAGGCTGAACACCGGGATCCCGTAGACCGGGTCGGTGTAGTCCTGCGTCTCGATCATGTTGTCCTGCTTCTCGCCGCGCATGCCGTGCTGTGGACCGAGCGCGGCCGTCAGCCGGAAGTCCTCGTGGGCTGCGAGCGCATCGATCGTATGTGTGAGGTCCGCGGTCACCGAAGCGGGGTGCGCGAGGAGTGCGACGCGGCGGCCGTCGAGCGGCTTTCGCACCGCGCGGTCGAGCAGCAGCCGGTCGACGCCGAATTTCACGCGCGCACCACGCGGAGCGTGAACGTGGCCGGGTCATGGAAGTCCGGCCTTTCGCCGCGATGTGCCAATGCCCAGCATGAAAGCTGGCCGTCGTCCGTCTCGATCACGGCGGAAAGCCCGGCATGAATCGCGGCCGTCGTGGCAAGGCCGGGGAGGGTGGCGATGGAGACATCAGCGGTCAACTCGGTATAGACCGGGTGGCGCGCAAAGGAGAGAAGCGGCGGACGCAAGTCTGGAGATGAACGTTGCTCGCGCCGGTTGCCGAAGCGGTATGCGGCCCAATCGCCGGACGGTGCAAAGTTGAATTCGAAGTAGGCATCGCAGGCATCGGGCCGAAGGAACGCCTCGAAGCAGGTATGTTGCCAGAGTCCGTCGCGCCGGCGCGCGGGCTCCGGCATTGGCAGCCGCAGCCGGCCTATATCTCCATCGATCCGGAACCGGATCCGAAGTTCGTTCGGGGACTGCGGCTCGAGCGTGACGGTGAATCGGTGGATGGCATCGCAGGGCGTCGCGGGGTGGGGCCGGAGCTCTGCGGAAAGCGTCGACATTGTCCGCCACTCTAGACTGTTCAACCTAAAGCCGCCCGCGCAATCGAAAGTTGGCGGCGGCCTTGCATTCGGCGCGGCCGGCGGCAAAGTGTCCGGCGTGCGGTTCGACACGATCATTGTCGGCGCCGGTTCCGCAGGTTGCGTCCTTGCCAACCGGCTGAGCGCCGATCCCGCGCGCCAGGTCTGCCTCATCGAGGCAGGGCCGCGCGACCGCTCGCCGCTGATCCACGTGCCGGCGGGCCTGCTCGGCACGCTGCCGACGCGTCACATGAACTGGGCTTTCCAGACGGAGCCGCAGCCCGGGCTCGGCGGCCGCCGCGGTTACCAGCCTCGCGGCCGCACGCTCGGCGGCTCGAGCTCGATTAACGCGATGATCTACATGCGCGGCCATCGAACCGACTACGACGACTGGGCGGCTCTCGGTAATCCCGGCTGGTCGTACCACGAGGTACTGCCTGTATTCCGGCACTCCGAAGACCAGCAGCGCGGCGCCGACGAATTCCACGGCGCCGGCGGCGAGCTCACTGTCTCCGACCTCGCGAGTCCCGTCGCCGCGGCGCACGCGTTTGTCGACTCGGCGGTCGGCGCGGGGCTCGCCGTAAACCACGACTTCAACGGCGCGAGCCAGGATGGTGCGGGCCTCTACCAGGTGACGCAGCGCCGCGGCCGTCGTTGCAGTGCAGCGGTCGCGTTCCTGACCCCCGCGCTTGGGCGGCCGAACCTGGCAGTGCTCACGGGCCGCCACGCGACCCGAATCGTCTTCGAGGACGGCCGTGCATCCGGCGTCGACATCGAGGGGGCGGGCGGAACCGCCCGGATCGACGCGGCGCGCGAGGTGATCCTGTCGGCCGGGGTCTTCGGATCCCCACAGCTCCTGCAACTGTCGGGTATCGGGCCACGCGAGGAGCTCGCACGTCACGGCATCGAACAGCAGGCTGAATTGCCGGGTGTCGGCGCGAACCTGACGGATCACGTGGACCTTGCGCTCGTGTACCGCTCGTCGGACCCGCGGCTGATGGGCATCACCGTGCGCACGGCGCTCCGCGCGATTCCGGGCTACGTCGCCTGGCGCTGCCGCGGCACGGGCCTCCTCACGACCAACTTCGCCGAGGCCGGCGCTTTCCTGCGCACGCGCGGGAATCTCGACCGCCCCGACGTGCAGCTGCACTTCGTCAACGGCCTCGTGGACGACCACGCGCGACGCCTGCACTACGGCTACGGGATCTCCTGCCACGTCGCAGTGCTGCGCCCAAAGAGCCGCGGCACGGTCCGCCTGCGCTCGGCGAACCCGCGCGAGGCGCCGGCCATCGACCCGAACTATCTCGGGGCGGGCGAGGACGTCGAGACGCTCCTTGCGGGCGTTAAGCGCGCGCGCGACATCATGGAAGGTGCGCCGCTCGCGCCTCACCGGGGCGCTGAGCTCTTCACCAGCGGCACCGGCGACGACGCGCTCGTCGCACGGATCCGTCGCCGCGCCGACACCATCTATCATCCCGTCGGCACCTGCCGAATGGGGCGCGACAGCATGTCGGTCGTCGATTCGGCGCTGCGCGTCCGCGGCGTCGAGGGCCTCTCCGTCGTCGATGCCTCCGTGATGCCCGCGATCATCGGCGGCAACACGAACGCCCCGACGATCATGATCGCGGAGAAGGCTGCGCTCGCGCGCATGACCTGACGGGGGCGGACTCGCCTGCTGTAACATTCCGGGCGTAAGCTGCCGACGCACGCCCGAAGCCAAGCTCATGTCCCGACGACGTCTTACGCTTCGCCTCGCCGCCATTGGCGCGGGCGTTGCGCTCGCCGCATGCGCGCAACTCGCCGCCGCCCAGGAGACGACGAGTCAGCTCACCGGCTTCGTGTTCGGCGCCGACGGCCGGCCGATCGCGGGCGCCAGCGTCACGATCACGCACGTGCCGTCCGGCACCACCGAGATCGCCATGACGAACACCAGCGGCCAGTTCACTGCCAATGGTTTGCGCGTCGGCGGGCCCTACCGTGTCGCCGCGCAAGTTCCGGGGATGCAGGAAACAGCGATGGAGGAGCTGTATACCCAGCTCGCGCAGCGCACCTCGGTGACCCTCTTCGCCCAGCCGGTCGAGACACTCGCGGGCATCGAGGTCATCGGCTCCTCGGAGCGCGACGTGACGATCGGCGTGGGTACGCGCTTCGGCGAGCGTGAAGTGAAGGAGTTGCCGTCCATCAGTCGCGACATCAAGGACGTGGTCCGCATTGACCCGAAGGCCTGGGTCGACCCGACCAATGCCGATGCGCTCGAGGTCGGCGGCGTCAACAACCGCTACAACACGGTCACGGTCGACGGCGTGCGCCAGAGCGACGACTTTGGGCTCAACAACAACGGTTATCCGACGCAACGCAGCCCGCTCTCCGTGGACGCGATCGAGGCGGTCTCCGTACTGACGGCACCGTTCTCGGTTGAGTATTCCTTCTTCCACGGCTCGACCATCAACATGGTCACGAAGTCCGGTACCAACGAGCTGACCGGGTCTGCCTACTACTACAAGGGCGATGACAGCCTGCTCGGCGACAAGACCGGGGACGTCGATGTCAACCTCGTCTTCGACGAGGACGTCTATGGCGCAACGCTCGGCGGGCCGATCCTCGAGGACCGGCTCTTCTTCTTCCTCGCCTACGAGAAGCTCGACCGCAAGGCGCCGCAGGATACCGGTCCGACAGGCTCGGATTTCCCGGTCGAGATCCCCGGGGTGACACAGGCCGACTACGACCGGATCCGCCAGATTGGCCTCGACGTTTACGGCTACGACGTCGGCGAGACGCTGCGTTCCGCGCCCGAGGAGGACGAGAAGATCCTCGCCAAGCTTGACTGGAACGTCAACGAATTGCACCGCGCGACGCTCGCCTACCAGCGCACGACGGGCAACGAGCTGATCGTCAACTCGCTGAACAACAACGCTTCGACTCGGCGACTGGGCGCGCCGTCGAACTGGTACGACCGCGCAATCGCGATGAAGACAGCCTCGCTGCAGCTCTTCTCCGACTGGACCCCGCGTTTTTCGACGGAGCTCAAGGTGGCGCGGAAGGAGGTCGATACCGCGCAGGTCTCGCTGTTCGGCACGGACTTCGGGGAGATGGCCATCGCGACGCCGTCCGGCGGCCAGATGTTCATCGGCTCGGACGAGTTCCGCCAGGCGAACCAGCTCACGAACGACACCGACACGATCAAGCTCAAAGGCAGCTTCTTTCTCGGCGACCACACGGTCACGGCCGGCTACGAGCGGGAGATGCTCGACATCAACAACCTGTTTGTGCCGCGTAGCGAGGGGCAGTGGACATTCGGCAGCATCGACGACTTCGAGGCGCAATCCGCTGCGAGCCTGTCCTACAGCAATGCGTTCACGAACGACGCCAGGGACGGCGCGGCAATTTTCGGGTACGACGTCGACAGCTTTTACGTCCAGGACGAATGGCAGGCCACTGCCGACCTCAAGTTCGAGGCTGGGATTCGTATGGACCTGTTTTCGAGCAACGACAAGCCGGAGCTCAACGAGAACTTCACGGAGCGCTACGGCTTCGACAACCAGGAAACGCTGGACGGGCGTGACCTCCTCATGCCGCGCATCGGCTTCAACTGGCAGTGGACGCCGCGAACCACGGTGTACGGCGGGTTCGGCCTCTTCGGCGGCGGGACGCCCAACGTCTGGGTCTCGAACAGCTTCTCGAATGACGGAGTGACGGTCGTGCAGACAAACGTCGACCGCACCGGCACGAACCCGCAACTCATCGGTGCGCTCGACGGCGTCGACGGATTCGGCATCCCACAGGATGTCCTGGACTTCAACGCGGGGCAGCGCGGCGACAGCACGGTCAACGCGATCGATCGCGGCTTCGAGGTCCCATCGCAGTACCGCTGGAACCTTGGCGTCAAGCACACGCTGCCCTGGGAAATCGAGCTGACCGCAGACTGGATCTACTCTCGCGTCAAGGAAGAGGTGCTGTGGAAGGACCTGCGCCTCGAGCAGGTCGGCACGGCGCCGGACGGGCGACCCATCTATGGGCCGAAGGACGATGGTCGCAGCAGCCCGTTCATCCAGGACCTGCTCCTCACGAACACCGGCAAGGGCGAGGGCACGGTCCTGTCGCTGGAGTTCAGCAAGACCTGGCGCCTCGCCTCCGGCCGTTTCGACGCCTACCTCGGCTACGCGAACGAGGACGTCTCGGACGTCAATCCGGGCACGAGCTCGACCGCATCGTCGAACTGGGACAACGTCGCCACCTCCGATCCCAACGATCCGGGCCTCGCCACCTCGAACTACGAGATGCGGCACCGCTTCAACGGCTCCCTCGGCTGGCGCAAGGCGTTCTTCGGCGACTACGAGACGAGCCTCGCGCTCGTCGCCGAGCACCGATCAGGTCGACCGTACAGCTACACGTTCAGCAACGTGACACAGGGCGCCGTCTGGGGCGACCCGCGCCAGGGCGGATTCGCGCGCCAGCGCCAGCTTTTCTACGTGCCGGACGGAGATGTCATCTTCGAAGCGCCCTGTACGCAGGCGGAGACCGACGCCGACGTGCCGGGCTGCGTGGCCACGGGCTTTTCGTCCGCCAATGCGGGTGCAGCGGCTTTCGCTGCGGACATGGACGAGTACGTCCGGGGGCAGGGGCTCGAAA
>Ga0111539_10011174_pt1 | contig 11287 bp, 12 predicted proteins | sample RhiMethybrSRZTD1_FD_79667 | JGI IMG/M metagenome (GOLD analysis project Ga0111539, IMG submission 79667) | Populus rhizosphere microbial communities from Tennessee, USA - Rhizosphere MetaG P. TD hybrid SRZTD1 (version 2) (version 2) | ecosystem: Host-associated > Plants > Roots > Rhizosphere >...
GCGCGCCGACACGCAGCTGCACCACGAGCAGTTCGATCTGATGGCCATCGGGTAGGCGCGCAGGAATCAGGTATCGGGAATCAGGATTCAGGGCTGGACCAGGATTCAGATTTCTGGAATCGGCACCGCCGGTCGTTGTAGGGCCGCCTCGAGGCGGCCCCTTTCGTTCGAGGGAGGAAGATGACCTCTCATTACCACCTGGCGCAAGTCAACATTGGCCGGTTCCGGGCGCCGATCGATTCCCCAACCATGGAGGGCTTTCGGGCGCGTCTCGATCCCGTCAACGCCCTCGCTGACCAGAGCCCGGGGTTCGTGTGGCGGCTGCAGACGGAAGACGGCGATGCCACCGCGATCCGGCCATATGAGGGCGATGACCTCATGGCCATCAACATGTCGGTGTGGGAGACGCTCGAATCGCTGCGGCAGTTCGTGTACAAGAGTCACCATGTCGAGTCGCTCCGCAACCGCGAACAGTGGTTCGAGCCGATCGACGGACCGATTCTGGCCCTCTGGTGGATCCCGGTGGGGCATATCCCCACCGTGCTGGACGCGCGAGAGCGGCTGGAGTATCTCGAGGAGCACGGGCCAACGTCGCACGCATTTACGTTCCGATCGCCGTTTCCTCCTCCAGACGGGCAAAGTGACGATGTCGAGAGGCTGGATGCGGTCTTTTGCGCTTACGCGTCGCACGATCATCCGCCGCAACCTTGAGGTCTTGCGGCCAACCCGCTGTCTTTGCAGATGCACATGACATCCTCGGTCGTCGTGAAGGGCGACCTCGAGCGCGTGTGGGCGTTCGTTTCAAACGAGGGCAACGCTCCCAGGTGGGACCGCAGCGTGGCGCGTGCCGACCTCATCTCGTCGCCGCCGCTCGTTGTGGGCTCGATCGTGCGGACGACCGCGCCGTCGGGGATGACGCAGGAGTTTCGCGTCGACGAGATCTCCGCGCCCCACGTTCTGCGATTCAGCCTCGTGCGCTCTCCATGGTTCCGCGCGGCGCAGCTTTCCTTCACGCTGGCCGCCGTTGAACATGGGGTGCGCATCACCCACGAGATCGCAGTTGCGCTGCGATTCCGATGGATGATCCTGATTCCCGTTCTCGCGCTCTTCAACAGGCGCGCGCTCGGTGCGGATCTCGACTCGCTGAGACGCGCGATCGAAGAGGGCCATGATCTCACCGCGGGAAACAGGGCATAGCGCCCGGCATGGCGCAGACGCTTTACGATCTGATCGGGCCGCGATACACGTCGACGCGGCGTCCTGATCCCAGAATTGCCGCGGCAATCGTGCGCGCTCTGGGCGATGCCGAGTCTGTGGTCAATGTCGGCGCTGGCGCTGGTGCGTACGAACCCGTCTGCCGATCGCTCGTGGCGGTCGAGCCATCATGGCAGATGATCCGGCAGCGGCCGGATGGTGCCTCGTTGGTTGTCCAGGCGTCGGCCGAGGCGCTGCCCTTTCCAGCCGGGACCTTTGACGCCGCCCTGGCAGTGCTCACGTTGCACCACTGGGCCGACTGGCGTTGCGGGGTGGGCGAAATGAAGAGAGTGGCAGACCGTCAAGTGATCTTCACGATCGAGCCTCGCGAGGTTGGCAACTTCTGGCTCACTGAAGCGTACTTCCCGGAGATCGCCGAACTCGATCGCGCACGGTGTCCGTCGGTTGACGAACTCGTGGAGCATCTCGGGGAGTGCAGGGTCGATCACATCGCCATCCCGCACGATTGCAGCGATGGATTCCTGGCGGCCTTCTGGCGCCGACCAGAGGCGTACCTCGATCCAGGAGTTCGTGCGGGAATGTCTGGCTTCGCGCTTCTCGATCAGGATGTCGTTGCTCGAGGCGTGGCGCGGCTGACGTGTGACCTTGAATCAGGCGCATGGGAGCGCCGATTTGGCCACATCACGTCGCTCGAAGCACTCGATGTGTGCTATCGACTCGTAGTCACCAACTGAAAACGGAGTTGAATCGGACGCAGAGACCGCGTACGCGAGGCAGCTCTTTCGACAAGGAGTGGAACGATGCTATTCGTTGTGAGCTGGGTGAACAGAAGCGGAGCCTCCGAAGAACGTGACAGGCGCACTCTCAAGTTGTTCACGAACTGGCGGCCACCGGAGGGCTTCGAGTTCAAAGGGTTCTACGACTATGCCGATGGCGGCGGTGGTGTGGCGATAGTGGAAACGGCATCGGCCGAAGTGATGCTGGAAGTGTTCGCTCCCTGGGCGACGTTCTTCGAGTTCACCGTCAGGCCGATCGTCCCCTCTGAGAAGTCCACCCCCATCGTCGAAAAGGCGATCGCCTGGCGCGATTCGGTGCGCTGAGGATCGGTGTGGTGATGTTCCGCGCCAACCGATGATTGCACGAGTGTGGCGTGGTGTCGCGAGGACGGAGGAGGCGGACGCGTACGTTCGCCACCTCCTGAACGACACCTTTCCGGCGCTGGGGTGCATCGCCGGATTCGTCGACGCGACGATCTGGCGGAGGGATGTAGCCCTGGGCGTCGAGTTCACCATCGTGACCCGCTGGGAGTCGATCGACGCGATCAGACGGTTCGCGGGCGAGCCGGTCGATGCCGCGGTGGTCCCGCCCGAGGTCGGTGCCATGATGCTCACCTACGACGACAAGGTGGCGCACTACGAAGTCGCATGGGCGAGCACCTGATCATCGACGCGGACGACACGCTGTGGGAGAACAACGTCTACTTCGAGCGTGCGTTCGATGAGTTCGTCGACGTCCTGGCGCATTCGACCCTGTCGCCGCGGCAGGTCCGCGACGTGCTCGACGAGATCGAGCGCGTCAACGCGAAAACGCACGGCTACGGGTCGATGAATTTCGGACGCAACCTGGCGCAGTGCTACGAACGCCTCGCCGAACGACTGGTCCAGCCGAATGATCTGTCGACCGTCGTGAGACTTGCGGAGCGAATCCTGGAGCAGCCGATCGACGTCATCGCGGACGTTCCCGAGACGCTGGCCTCGCTGGCCGGGCGGCACGAGCTGACGTTGTTCACGAAAGGGCACGCCGAAGAACAGCGTCTGAAGATCGAGCGCTCAGGCCTGGGGAGCTTCTTTGCGCATACGGCAATCGTCCATGAGAAAGATGCGTCCGCGTATCGCGCGCTGGTGGCCGAGCGCGGGATGGACCCGTCACGGTCGTGGATGATCGGCAACAGTCCCCGATCGGATATCAATCCTGCGCTCGAAGCGGGTCTCAATGCGGTCTTCGTGCCGCATCCGCAGACGTGGGTGCTCGAACGAGAGGACATCCGGCCGGGCGACGGCCGCCTCATCACCGTGTCACGCTTCGCCGAGCTGTTGAATCATTTCTAGCCAGTGAGAATCATTCTTCCGGGCCGGGCGTGAAGGAGTTCGTGACTACAACGATCCCATTGCCTCGGCCACGTACTCCATGATCTCGGCGTCGAGCCCGGTGCGACGCCGCACCGACGGCTCCGCCTTGATCATCCGCCCGGCGCTCGAGGCGATGTCCCACCGGCCATTGGAGAATTCGTCGAGCAGCGATTGCCATTCCTCGGCCAGCGCCAGCACGCGGGGGTGATTGGGCGGCGTGCCGTTGCTCATCTCCGTCCGAACCTCGCCGATCAGCTGCGGCCATCGCGCTTCAACTTCACGAATGCGCTCAGCGCCGAGTTGCGCGGCCCGATCGCGCAACGCGCCGCGCTGTTCGTCGTCGAAATAGCGCTCGAAGGTGTGCACGGCTTCGATCATCGACAACGCGTCGTCGGCCTTCTGGTATTCGTGTGCGCGCAACTGGGTGGTCGTCGCGTCGAGTCGGGCGCGAAGCTTCGTCGCTTCTTCGATGCGCGATTGCACGTCCGCCGCGTGACGTTCCAGCAGCGACACGATCGTGTTTGCGTCCGAGTCCAGGGCGACCGCGATATCAGTCAGCGGCATGCCGAGGCCGCGCAGCAGGACGATGCGCTCCAGTCTGAGAACGTCGGCATCGGAGTACATGCGATAGCCGCCCTCCGTTCGTCCGGAGGGGGTCAGCAGGCCAATCTGGTCGTAGTGATGGAGTGTGCGCACTGTCAGCACCGTTCGCTTTGCCAGCGCGCCGATGGTCAGGTCCGCCATGACCCGCATCGTAAACGCTGACGCGGCGTCAGGGTCAAGCGCAGCATGGGCCATCGCGCCTTCAGGAGATATGATGCGCGCACACGATGCACGGAGTAGTTCAGATTGGGATTGCCGTCACGGCGATGATCGCGCTGTGGGCCGCGTCGCAATGGGTGCCGGCTTCGCGCGCCCTCCCTATCGGCGTCGAGGCGGTTCCGGTGCCGCTGAATCCGCAGGATCTCTCACAGAACCGGATCGGCGAGTTCGCATACGCGGGCGGCATTGCGCTGAAGTCGCGCCAGACCGACCGCCTGCACGGCCTGTCCGACCTTGAAGTGACCGAGTCGAACCGGCTCGTCGCCGTCGGCGATGACGGGATCTTCTTCGATGCCCAACTGGCATTCGACAGCAGCCAGCGCCTGACTGGCGTGACGAACGCGACGATCACGGCCCTGAACGGTGAAGACGGAAGGCCGTTGAACGAGAAGGTCGACACCGACGCGGAGGGGCTCGCGATTCTCGCCAGCGGGGACCGGCTCGTGAGCTTCGAACGTCGCGACCGCATTCTGCTATATCCGGCCAATGGCGTCCGACCGCGTCGCGTTCCCGCCCCGGAAACGTCGTTTCCACCGAACGGTGGGATGGAGGCGCTTGCGGCCGATCGCGATGCCGGCACGGACGCCTACGTCGTCGGTGGTGAGATCAGTGGCGACACGTGGGGGTGTCGCGTGTCCACTCGATGCGTCAAAGCGTCGCGCATCGACAAGCCGGAGCCATTCGGGCTCGTCTCGATGAAGCGACTTCGCGGTCTCGACACGGTCTACTTGCTCCGCGCGTTCGAGCCACAGCAGGGCAGTCGCATCTCGCTGCAGGTGTTTCGCTCCGGGCACATGGTCGGCCGCATGGATATCGCGCGCCCATTGACCGTCGACAACTACGAAGGAGTGGCCGCCGTTCGGCGGAGTGACGGTGCAATGCGGTTCTATCTCCTGTCCGACGACAACGGCGGCGATCCACAACGGACGCTGCTCGTCGCATTCGATTGGAAGCCGTAGGGGCCCGCGAAAAGGCGGCCCTGCCTACTGTTCCGAATGTCTAGGGCAATCGCTGATCGAACGTGATCACCGCGTCGAGCAGCATCTCGGCAACGCGGCCGAAGAAGGCAGGATCGATCCTGTCCGCGGTATCCGTCGGCGCGTGGTAGTCGGGGTGATCCTCGACTCCGAAGTAGACGAACGGCACTCCAGCCTGATGGAACGCTCCGTGGTCGGACTGCAGCGTCCAGTCGTCCGTGCTGTGCGGCAGCGCCGGTGGACGATCGTGCCCGAACTGAATCTTTATCTGCGTCCGTCGCTGAATGTCGTCCAGGATCGGTTTCAACGATGGGTAATGGTACGTTCCTGCCGCGAAGATTTCCCCGCGGTCGCTGCGTGAGACCATGTCGAAATTGAGGTCGAGTGCGATTGAGGAGAGCCGAACAGGCGGCATTCGTACGAACGTCCTCGCTCCCTGAAGGCCAAGCTCCTCGCCATCAAAGGCGACGAACAGAATCGTGTGACGAGGCGCCTGCTGGCGCAGGTAGCGCGCGCATTCGAGCAACGCGGCAACACCCGACGCATTGTCATCCGCACCCGGGTAGACCGTTCCATTCCGAATGCCCACGTGATCGTAGTGAGCGCTGACGACGATGACGCGAGCGGGCACGTCGCGTCCGGCGATCCGCCCGATCACGTTTGCGGCGTCGTCCACTCGTACGGGCAGCGAGCCCCGTCGAGAGCCCGGGGCCGCGCTCGTGAAGCTGAATCGCTGATAGTAGCTGTTGCGCCTGTCGGTCACGTCGCTGCCGGCTGGCTGCAGGCCGATCTCCTCGAATGCGTCGCGAATATACTGGCGCGCCATCCGATCGCCGTCGGTGCCGGCGAGTCGTCCTTCCATTGCCGGAGACGCCAGTGTCCTCACCACTGTCATCATCCTGGTGACGTCGATGCGCGCGGACCTCTGAGCAGAAAGCGTTGTGAGCGCGATCGTCACGGCCGCGGCGATGGTGAGAAGGAGGCGGCAGGGCCGCATCCGTCCAGAGTACTACGCGACCTGAGCTGGCGACAGCGCGAGCGGAAGGCGGATGAAGAAGGTGGTTCCCTTGCCGACCTCGGTTTCGAACCAGATCTCGCCGCCGTGCTTCTTCACGATGGCGGTATGCGCGAGCGCCAGGCCCTGACCGGTGCCTCGGCCCGCCTCTTTGGTCGTGAAGAACGGCTCGAAGACGCGCGAGCGGACGTTTTCCGGAATGCCGGTGCCGGTATCGCTGACGCGGATCTCCACGGCATCGCCAACACTGTGTGTGGACACCGTGATGAGCCCGCGCGATTCGCCGCGCTCGCGTACCGCATCGTTCACCGCGTGCGCCGCGTTGATGAGGAGATTCAGGAGAACCTGATTGATCTCGTTGGGCAGGCACGGCACGAACGGCAGATTGGGATCGAGATCGACCTTGGTGTCGGCGACGTATTTCAGCTCGTTGCGGGCGACGGTCACCGTGGTCTGGATCGCGCGGTTCAGATCGACGGCGACCTTGGTCTTCGTGCCGGGATGCGAGAAGTCCTTCATCGCCTGGACGATCTGCGACACGCGCTGCACGCCCTCCAGGCTCTGGACGATTGACGATGGAATCTCCTCGACGAGATAGGGGAGATCCGCTCGTTCGGCCAGCTGCACGAGCTTTTCGAGCGTGCGCGCCGCATCGCCGTCGTGCGGTGCACGAGAGAGCTCGACGATGGCCTCCAGCAGCGGCGACATGCTGGCGAACGAGTCCTGCAGGAACCGGACATTGTCACCGACGTACTGCAGCGGCGTGTTGATTTCGTGGGCGATGCCGGCGGCGAGCTGGCCGATGCCTTCGAGCTTCTGCGCCTGGCGGAGCTGTTCCTCCAGGATGTGGCGCTCGGTGGCCTCGGCGCCGAGGAGCACGAACCCATCGCGTCGCCCCGGGCCCCGCTGCATCGTCGTGATGGTCAGGTCGACCAGACGGCGACGCCCGTCGCGGTCGACGAACGGGACCTTGTCGAGGCGCACCGGCGTGGGCTGCTGGAGCGCGCGGGTGACGAGCTCGGGGGCCGTCCATTCGATGCCGCATTCCATGAGCGGGTGACCGATGACTTCCGCGGACCTGGGTCCGAATGTTTCCTGGGCCGCCGAGTTCCATCGCGTGACCCGGCCGGTCGCGTCGATGCCGATGAGAATCGACGAAATTGCGCCGAACAGCCGCTCGGTCTCGGCGGCGATCTCCACCAGCCGCACGCCGCTCTGCAGGCGGGCGCGCAGTTCTTCCGGGTCGAACGGTTTGACCAGGTAATTGTCGGCGCCGGCGTCGAGACCGAAGATCATGTCGTCCTTGCTCTCGCGCGCCGTCAGCAACACCAGGTACATGTTGGCGAAGATCGGATGACGGCGGATTCGGCGGCACAGCTCGAGGCCGTCGATGCCGGGCATCATCCAGTCGAGAATCGCCAGCGGCGGGTTGTGCTCGTTGACGATGTTCCACGCCGCCGTTCCGTCATTGGCGACGAGGACTTCGAATCCCCAGTGCGTGAGCTTCCGCGACAGGATCGTCGTCGACGTGCGATCGTCGTCTGCAATCAGAACGCGCATGTGTTCCCCGTTGCCGGTGTGGCGATGGTCTCGCGAAGCGCCTCGACAAGCGCTGTCATCTCCGCGTCAAGCTGCTCCCAGGCCGCTTCACACTGGACGCGATCGAACGAGGCGCTCTCGCCGAGATGTTCGAGCGCTCGTGCGGCTTCCGAGACCGCCGATCCCGACAGGTTGGCCGCTGAACCCTTCAGTGAGTGTGCGCTCATGCGCAGCCGCTCGATGTCGCCCGTATCGAGCGCGGCGCGAATCGCCGTCATCTGTCCCGGACAATCCTCGAGAAAAATCGCGACCAGATCCGACAGCAGGGCCTCGTCGCCGCCGATGCGGCGCAGCAGCGCCGGACGATCGAACGTCGTCGTCGTTCGTGGCGGCGCCGGCGCGACAACGGGCACGTCCCCGGATTCAACCATCGCGAAGAGCGCCGGCGGATCGATCGGCTTGGAGAGGTACCCATCCATGCCGGCCGCGAGACATCGTTCCCGGTCGCCGGACATGGCGTGCGCGGTCATGGCGATGATGCGCACGTGAGTGCCGCTGGCACGCTCGCGCTCGCGAATCGCTGCAGTAGCCTCGAACCCCGACATTTCCGGCATTTGCACGTCCATCAGGATGATGTCGAAGGGCTCGCGCTCGTAGGCCTCGAATGCCTCGCGGCCGTCGGTCGCTTCGACGACTTCGTGACCGCGTCGCGTCAGCAGCTCGCGAGCGACGACGCGATTGACCTTGTTGTCGTCGGCCAGCAGCAGCTTGCGGCGGACCTTCGCGGAGGGAGAGGACGCGGTCAGGTTCGGCGCACCCGGAGTGGTTCGTCCGAGCACGCTGGCGATCGCGGCCTGCAGATCGCGCTGCGACACCGGTTTGGTCAGATAGGCCGCGATGCCGAGATCGCGGCAGCGGCCCACGTCGCCGTACTGGCCCGCGGAGCTCAACATGATGATCGTCGTGTTCGAGAGCTGCGGGCGCAGACGCGAGATCTCTCCGGCGACGGTGAATCCATCGATGTCGGGCATGTTGGCGTCGAGCAGCACCACGTCGATGCGCGAGCCGGAGCGGGCCGCCTCAGCCATCGCCGTAATCGCCGCCTGGCCGCCGTCGACCACGGTCGCGCGCATGTCCCACCGGGCGCACTGCTCGCGCAGCACCCGCCGGTTCACCTCGTTGTCGTCGACGATGAGCACGTGGAGGCCCTGGAGGGCGACGTCGGCGTCCTGCGCGGCAGGCGCCTCGACTTCCGGCAGATCGATCGTGAAATGAAATTCGCTGCCGACACCGGGTTCGCTTTCCACCCACATCCGGCCGTGCATCAACTGAACGAGCGTCGAGGAAATCGTCAGGCCGAGGCCCGTTCCGCCGAAACGGCGCGTGGTCGATCCGTCGGCCTGGCGAAACGCTTCGAAAATCGATTCGTGTTTCTCATGCGGGATGCCGATGCCCGTGTCCACGACGACGAAGTGCAGGCGGACCCGATCGCCCCGCCGTCCTTCCTGCTTGACCTGCAGCAGCACGTGGCCGTGTTCGGTGAACTTGATGGCGTTGCCCATGAGGTTGACGAGGATCTGTCGCAGACGCACGGCGTCGCCGCCGACGGCCACGGGCACGTCGGGCCCGATGTCGGTGATGAGCTCGAGCCCCTTCTGATCGGCGCGCAGCGCGAGCGGCTTTACCGCGTCGCTCAGGAGGTGGCGTACCACGAAGGGCGCCTGTTCCAGTTCCAGCTTGCGCGACTCGATCTTGGAGAAGTCGAGCACGTCGTTCAGGATCGCGAGCAGCGATTTCGCGGACGACTTGACGGTCGACAGCCACTCACGCTGGACCGGTGTGAGCGGGGAATCGAGTGCCAGCTCCGTCATGCCGAGGATGCCGTTCATCGGCGTGCGAATCTCGTGACTCATGTTCGCCAGGAACTCGCTCTTGGCGCGATTGGCTTCCATCGCCTTGTCGCGCGCGGTGACGAGATCGTCGTTGACGGCGGTGAGCTCGGCGGTGCGTGCCGCGACGGTCGCCTCGAGATCCTCCTGATAGCGGAGCAGCTTGCGATCGCGCGCCTCGATCTCCGAGAGCATCTCGTTGAAGCCGTCCACGAGCTCGCCGATCTCGTCCTTGCCCACGGCGTCGGCCCGCAAGTCGTAGCGTCGGTCCCTGGTCACCTCGCGGGTAATCTCGGCGAGCTTCACGATGGGCTGCGAGATCACGCGTTGCGCGCGGCTGCCGATGCCGACGGCCAGCAGCAGGGTGGCCAGCAGCACGATGGTGTTCACACGCAGGTAACGGCCCGCTCCGTCCCACAGCTCGTCGAGGTCCGACTCGATGTAGACGACGCCGAGCTGCTCGCCGGTGAGCATGATGGGGCTGGCGAGGAACAGCCGATCGAGTGTGACACCGTGTGCTTCGTGCCCCTCGTTTACGGCCGCGAGCAGCCGCGCGCTGACGTCCGGCGGCATCGGCTCGCTCGTCGAACCGCGCTCGTACGTCGCGAACTCCTTCCCGCCGTGGATGACCAGCCGTGCGCGGACGACATGCGGATTGGCGGCGGCGGCCTTGACCATCTCCGCGCCCGTCTTTTCGTCACGAAACGTGATCGCCGCGGTGCTGTTGCTGGCGACCACATCGGCGAGCATCCGCACCTCGCGAACCATCCGGCCGTACGAGCTGGTGGCGTCGAACACAAAGAGCACGATCCCGGCGAGCACGAGCGCCGTGCCTGTCGTGAGCACGCTGATCGCGTTCAGCTTGCGTGCGATCGAGAGATCGGCGATGTGCTTGATCATCGTTGCTCCGTGTTCACAAGCCTGGCGAGCGCGAGCAATTTGGCGCTGACCTGCAGCCGCTTCTCCTGCGCGGAGTCGGCGTTCAGCGCGAACGTCATCCGCCCGTTCTCATGAATCAGCTGCGCCACGCCGCCGCGCTCGGCGAAGTGGTCCGCGTCGCTCACCGTCAGCACGGCGCCGCCACTCAGCGTCCGCGCCAGGCGCAGCGACCGCACGGCATCGAGTCCGCCCATGTAGAGCACGTGACATGTCCCGTCGAGCACCTCGGTTCCCAGCCGCCGGACGTTCACGCCGTGCCCGTCGATGGCGCGAGCCTTCACCAGCGCTTCGAGCGCCTGCGCGACGGCCGGATCACCTGCCACGCACACCATCAGCGGCGAGCCGGCGTGCAGATCGTCGGCCGGCCAGGTCACGAACCTGGCGAAGTTGAAGAGGAACGCCGCTTTCACGTCCGCTTCAGCCGCCGTCTGCGCCTGCGTGCCGACCGTGCCGATCATCACGGGCACGAGCGCGAGCAGCAGGGCGCGATTCCATCGCGCCAGGGAACACCGAGCCATCTACGGGACCGTGACCACTAGAACCGCCATTTGAGCTGCACGCGCGCGCTGCGCGGAATCTCCGTTGTCGCGTAGCCCTGTTCGAGGCCGCCCCACTCGCGATGCGCGCGCTGCTGCAGGTTCTGTCCCGCGAACACCAGCGACGCCCGTCGTGTCATCGGCACCTCGAGTCGCGCATCGACACGCGTGTACGCCGGCACAGCGAGCTCCGCGATCTGGCCCACGCCGTGCACCGAGGTGCTGA
>Ga0111539_10011175_pt1 | contig 11287 bp, 12 predicted proteins | sample RhiMethybrSRZTD1_FD_79667 | JGI IMG/M metagenome (GOLD analysis project Ga0111539, IMG submission 79667) | Populus rhizosphere microbial communities from Tennessee, USA - Rhizosphere MetaG P. TD hybrid SRZTD1 (version 2) (version 2) | ecosystem: Host-associated > Plants > Roots > Rhizosphere >...
ACGACCGACGAGCTGCGCGAGCGCTACGGCGCCGATCCGAGCAGCGCCCTGCGTGAGCTGGAGGCCGCCGGCGACGTCGTCCGTGGCGAGCTGCGCCCGGGCGGCACCGAGCGCGAGTGGTGCGATCCCGACGTGCTGCGACGTCTGCGTCGCGCATCCCTCGCCGCGCTCCGCAAGGAGGTCGAGCCCGCCGAGCAGGCGACGCTCGGACGTTTCCTGCCGAGCTGGCACGGGATCGACCGGCGCGCGACCCTGCGCGAGGCGCTGATCCCCCTCCAGGGGCTCGCGCTGCCGGTCGCGCTCTGGGAGAGCGAGGTGCTCCCGCGGCGCGTGCCGTCGTACTCGCCCCTTCAGCTCGACCAGCTCTGCGCGTCGGGCGAGCTCGTATGGGTCGGCGCGGGCCTCGATCGTGTCGCCCTCTTCTTCCGCGAGGACGCCGGGGTGCTCGGGCGTCCGTCCGCAACGGCACCGCCCGAGAGCGAGGACGCGGAGAAAATCCGCGACGCGCTCGCCGGCGGCGCGAAGTTCTGGTTCGACCTGGTCGAGGCGACGGGGCTCGAGCACGCGGAGGTGCTGCCCGCGCTCTGGGATCTCGTCTGGGCGGGCGAGGTGCGGAACGACGCGTGGACGCCGCTGCGCGCCGGCAAGCGCTACGCGGCGCCGAGGCCGCAGCGCATGCGGTCGCGCCGCTTCTCGCGGCAGCGCGCGAACACCAACACGGCGACGCAGGGTCGGTGGTCGCTGACCGACAACCTGTTCGCCGAGACGCCGGACCGGCGCGCGCTCGCGGAGCTCCTGCTCGAGCGGCAGGGGATCGTCACGCGAGACGGCGTGCGCGCCGAGGGCATCCAGGGCGGCTACGGCGCGGTGTACGGCGAGCTGCGCGCGCTCGAGACGCTCGGCGTGTGCCGCCGCGGCTACTTCGTCGAAGGGCTCGGCGGCGCGCAGTTCGCGCTCGCGGGAGGCGTCGAGCGGTTGCGCGAGATGCGGCCGCGCGAGGATGACGAGCCGGAGCCGCTCGTGCTCGCCGCGGCCGATCCGGCGCAGCCGTACGGCGCGGCTCTCGCGTGGCCGAAGCGCGCGAACGGACGCGCCGCACGTGTCGCGGGCGCGCACGTCGTCCTCCTCGGCGGCGAGCCCGCGCTCTACGTCGAGCGCGGGGGGAAGTCGCTCGTCCCGCTGCGCGATCCCGAGGACGAGTGGATGCGCGTCGCCCTCGCCGCGCTCGTCGAGCACGTGAAGCGGCGTGGCCGCAAGCGGCTCGCGGTGGAGCGGTTCGACGGGGAGCCCGTCGGAGAGACCGACGCGATGCCGCTGCTGCTCGAGGCCGGTTTCCTCGCGGGGCCGCGCCGCGCAGTTCTGCGTCCGTGAGATCGCTCGCGGCGGTCGCGGCGGTCGTGCTGCTCGCCGGCTGCGGAGCGGATCCACCCGAGAAGGTCGGCGCGGAGCGCGCGGTGGCGCGCCAGGCGCATGCAGACTCGGCGGACTGCACGTCGCGCTCGCGGATCCTGTTCAGGGAAGGCCCGCCCGCGAACGTCTTCATCTGCGCGGTCAAGCTCGGGAACGGCCTCTGCGACGTGTACCGCGTCGAGCGGCGCGGTGTGAACTACCGCGCGCGCGTGCTCGAGCGGCACGGCGGCTGCACGCTCCCCGCCGGCTGAGGCGGATCGCCCAACCGGGGGATGCGAGGGGCGTTTTGCGCGCCGATTCTGAGCCCAGAAGCGGTGCGGCCCCGCTCATCTCGGATCAACGGAGACACGCGGATGGAACCCACGCAGACGAGAATCTTCCTGATGATGATGCTGGTCACGCTGCTCTTCGCCGCCCAGCTGATGACGCAGACCGGCGCGTTCGCCGCGCTGCCCTAGGCGAGTCGTCCGAGCACCGCACCGAAGACCGCGTGGCGGAGCGTCGCCTGCCCGAACGCGCGCATGGTCATGAGCTTCGGCACGAGCCGCGTCCCGCGTGCGGGGTGGTACCGATCGACGAGCGCCGACAGCGGAAAGAGCGCGACGTGCTCGGCGAGCGCCATCGTCACGGCTGAGGTGCCTGACCGCCGCTTGGCCTCGCGGTAGGCGAGGCCGAAGAGCGCACCGTTGCCGGCGTGGATGGCCAGACCGGCGAGGCGCCACGCGCGGCCGCGGGTGACGAAGGTCCCGAGCAGAGCGACGTCGGAGTAGCCGTAGCGGAAGACCCGTTGGTCGAGCGGCTCGACGGCTGCCCAGACCATCGCGGCCGCCGCACCCGCGCCGGCGAAGCGCGCAGGCTCGTTCACTTCGTCAAGCGGCGCAGTTCGCGCACCGAGCGTCGGAGGTTGTCGTTCACGTGGAACGCGCCGAGCCGGCGCGCGACGCGATCGTTCGCAGCGGCGCCGCCGATCGCGAGGGTCACGCCTTCCGGAAGCTCGAGCCGCGAGAGATCGGCTGCGCGCTCTCGCATCGTGACGCTCAGGCAGAGCAGGCTCGCATCGAGTTGCTCGGCGAGCTCGACAGCGTCCTCGAGTGGCGCATCTGCGCCGAGGTACGCGACCTGCCAGCCGTCCGCGCGCAGGAGCGTGCCGAGCATCAGCAGCCCGAGCTCGTGCTGCTCGCCGGGAACGCACGCGAGCACCGCGACGCCTCGCACGGCTCCTCTCGCATCTGCAAGGAGCCGCTCGAGCCGCGCGCGGATCGCCGCGCTCACGAGGTGCTCCTGTGCGACCGAGAGCTCGCCGTACTCCCACGCGTCGCCCACGCGCTCGAGGACCGGTTCGACGATGCGTATGAGCGCCTGCTCGAGGGGCAGCACGGTGAACGCCTGGTCGAGGAGCCCGCGCAGGGCGGGCACGTCGGCGCGCGCGACCGCGTCGAAGATCGCGCGCCGAAGGTCGGCCGGGCTCTTCGGCGCGTCGGTGGAATCGGTTCCGAGCAGCGCGGCCGCCTCGCCGATTCGAAAGCCCTCGGCGAGTCGCTCGCGCAGCCACTCCACGCGCGCGACGTCCACCTCGGTGTACCGGCGCTGGCCGCCCTCGGTCCGTGCGGGCCGGAGCACGCCGTAGCGCTGCTCCCATTTTCTGAGGGTGTCCGCCGGGACGCCGGTGCGTCGCGACAGGGCGGCGATGTTGAGACCGTTGGCCATCGGGGTCCGCTTGGAACCTATCGCTACGCTGCGCTCGTGCCCGAAGGCGACGCGCTGCGACGGGCCGCGGAACGACTCCAGCCGCTCGTCGGCGAGCGGGTCGAGGTCGAGACGCCGCATCCGCGCGCGGCGGTGAAGGGCATCGCCGAGCGGTTGAACGGACGCCGCCTCGAGTCGGTCGACGCCGTCGGGAAGAACCTGCTGCTCCGCTTCGAGGGCGGGCTCGTGCTGCGGAGCCATCTGCGGATGACCGGACGCTGGCGGCTCGAGCGACGCGGCGCTCGTCGTGTCGGCAAGCCGTGGCTCGTGCTGCGCGGGACCGAACGCGAGGGCGTGCTCTGGAACGGACCGGTGCTCGAGCTCGGCCGCGGCGAGGCTGTCCGGCGTCTCGGTCCGGACGTGCTCGACGAGCCGCTGGAGCTCGACGCGATCGTGCGCAACCTGCGCTCGACGGATTCCGGGCGCGAGATCGGCGTCGCGCTGCTCGACCAGCGTCTCGTCGCCGGCATCGGGAACATGTGGAAGGCGGAGGCGCTGTGGGAGGCGCGCGTCTCGCCGTGGGCGCGCGTCGGCGAGCTCGCGGACGACGAGCTTCGGTCGGTGGTGAGCTCGGCCGCGACGCTCATGCAGGCGGGACTGAAGTCGGGGCGCGGTGCGCGCAACGTGTATCGCCGCCACGTCTGTCCGCGGTGCGGCGGCCGGATCGCGTCTCGCGGCCAGGGCGACGACAACCGCACGACCTACTGGTGCCCGTCCTGCCAGGGAGGAATGGAGCGTTCGAGCGCGTAGGCCGAGGGTCGATGGCCGTACGCGCGCCGCACCTCTATCGCTCGCTCCGCTGCTTCTGCCTCGGGGCTTTCCACGTGCTGGCGTCGGAGGACGTCGAGCTGCCGTTCGCGTTCGAGCAGCACGCGACGCGCGGGCGTCCGACGCTCTACGAGTACAAGCCGCTCGTGCGCGAGTTCGTCGAGGCGCGCGGGCGCGTGCTCGAGCAGCGGCAGGACGCGCGGCTCGCAGTGCAGGATCTCCGCAGCGAGCCGGCGGCTGCGATCTTCGGCGAGGATCCGTTCAGGAGCGTCCTCCTGCCGCTCGTGCTCCGCGTGTCGGAGGCGTGCGGCGGCTTCGACTGGGACGACGGCGCGTTCGACCGCGCCTACGCCGAGTTCGAGCAGACGCTGTTCGCCGGTCGGCGCGCGTACGCGGCCGCCGCGCCGGTTGTCGGGTTGTCGCTCGGCGCCGAGCTCGCGCTCGACGAACACCTGCACGTGCGCCATGCGGCGACGGGTGAGTTCGCTCGCCACTGGCCGGAGGCGCAAGGGCTGCTGCCGCCGGAGTTCGGCCGCGACACGGACCGCCTCTGCCTGCTCGAGCTCCGGTGCGAGCTCGAGGCCGGCGAGGGTGCGCCGGACGCGGCGGGGGAGCTCGGCGACGCGGTCACGGCGCTCCGTCTGGCGACGTGCGGCGCGATCGCCGCAGGGCCGGTGCTGTTCGAGCGGCTCGACTGGCGGCCGTTCGGGATCAAGCCCGTGCTGCCGATCGCAGCAGCGCAGCCGAACGGCGAGGCGACGCGGCTCGATCCGTTTCGCGGACGCCTCGCGGGAGAGCTCCTCGAACGGCTCGCGTTGGCGGACGAGGATCCGGATCTCGGCGAGGCGCTCGATCGCTGGGAGCTTTCGCTCTTCCAGACGGGATCGTCGCGAGAGGAGCAGCTTCGCGAGGCGCTGACCGCGCTCCTCGGCGGCGCCGACGGGGTGTGGGCCGCGTCGATGCGGGCCTCCGTGCTCCTCGGTGAGCGAATCGAGGAGCCCCGGCCGGACACCGTCCGGCGTGCGATCGTCGAGACGCTGATGCACGGCGACCGCGCCGCGCTCGTCGTCGCGCTCGACGAGACGATGCTCGGGCTCCGCGAGGCGCCGGCCGGGTACTTCGCGCGCGTCGCGAGCTGACACGAAGTCGGCACAGAGTCGACACAGACACGGCACACCTTTGCGGCTACGGTCGCTGCATGGACGAGGCACTCGCCGTTCTCGAACGACTTCGTCGAATCGACGCGTTGCAGCGCGAGCGGGCCGGGCCGCACGCGTTGCTCGCGGAGCTCGACGAGCTCGTGGTCGAGGCGCGACGCTGGCTCGGCGCCGAGGGCGGGGACGAGCGCGCGGCCGCGTCGCTCGCGCGCGTCGGCGCGGCGGTGGAGCGAACGCGGGAGGCCATGATGACCAGGTGAGGCCCCTCAATCTTCCCGTCGGCGTTCGGGCGATCCTGCCCATCGCGGCGACGGTGCCGCTCTTCGCGATCTCGTTCGGCGTCCTCGCACGGGCTTCGGGGATGGGCATCGCCGCGCCGATCGTGATGTCCGCGACGACGTTCGGGGGCTCGGCGCAGTTCGCGGTCGCCTCGATCCTCGACGAGGGCGGAAGCGTCGCTGCGGCGATCGTTGCTGCGCTGCTCCTGAACGCGCGGTACGCCGCGATCGGCATCTCCGTCGCGCCGCTCTTCCACGGCTCGCTGTTCCGGCGTGTCGCGGAGTCGCAGGTCGTCGTCGACGAGTCGTGGGCGGTGTCGGTGCGACCTGACGGCACGTTCGACCGTCGCGTGCTGCTCGGCGCGGGGCTGACGCTCTACGTGCTCTGGGTGCTCGGCACGGTCGTCGGCGTGGTCGGCGGCGGCGCGCTCGGGGATCCCGAGCGGCTCGGCCTCGACGCGGCGTTCCCGGCGCTCTTCCTCGCGCTGCTCGCACGCCAGCTGACGACGCGGCGGACCGTCATGGCCGCCCTCGCGGGCGGAGGCATCGCCCTGGTCCTGCTGCCGTTCGCGCCACCCGGTGTTCCGATCGTCGTTGCCGTCCTCGGCTGCCTCGTGGGCCTGCGCCGATGAGCGTCTGGATCGCCGTCGCCGTCGTCGGGCTCGGCACGATGACCCTCCGCGCCCTCGGACCCGCGCTGCTCGGCCAGCGGCAGCTTCCCGAGCGTCTCGACGCGGTCGTGTCGCTGCTCGCGCCCACGCTCCTGGCCGCGCTCGTCGTGACCCAGACCTTCGGAAGCGCCGACGGCATCGTCGCCGACGCGCGCCTCGTCGGCGTCGGCGCCGCAGCCGTCGCGATCGCCCTCCGGGCGCCGCTCCTGCTCGTGGTCGTGGTCGCGGCCGCGGCGACCGCGCTCGTCCGCGCGCTCTAGCCGAGCTCGCGTCGCAACACCGATGCCGCAGCGCGAAGCGCCAGCTGCGTCTCGTCGAGCGCGGGCTCACGCGTCGTCAGGCGCTGCAGGAGCAGCCCGGGCACGAGGAACGCTCGGGCGACGCGGTGCGTTCGCCCCTCGACCGCCGTCCAGATCTCCATCGTCAGGCCGAGCGAGAGCAGCGCGCCGATCGCGGCGGGGAGCGGCCACATCCACTCGAACACGGCCGCGACGGGGAGCACGAGTGCCGCGAAGTTCGTGCCGCAGCGAGCCGCGAACCGCGACGGCCGGGCCGCGCCCGACCACGTCGCCAGCAGGCTCCGCTGCTCGACCGCAGCGATCGCGCGGTGCTCGGCCCCGTGCAGCCGGAGCGTCCGGCCGCGGAGGATCCAGGCGAGCATCCCGGCGGAGAGCAGCAGCCCCGCCGGCAGCTCGAGCCGATCCGGCAGCAGGAAGAACGCAAAAGAGCCGAGCAGAGCAATCGCGAGGAACCACCGCTCGCGGGCGCCTGCAACGCCGCGGCGGCCCATGAGCGGCGAGATCGCCCCGGCGAGCCGCGCGAGCCCGCGCACGAGCGGGATCCGTCGCAGCGGCCTGGGCGCGGGCGACATCTCGCCCTCGCGCACCGAGCCGTCGACCCCCGCGAACGCCCAGTAGCGCTCGCTGACGATCACGACGCCGTCGGGGCGCGCCATGCCTCCGAGCCGGGGAAGCTTCTCCTCGGCGTCGGCGCGCTCGAGTGTGTCCAGGGCGGCCTGGTTCTGCACCCACCCAGAGTGGCGCAAGAACGGCCGCCCGGCAACCCGCCGGGCGGCCTATTCGCTCAGAAGCTGGGTCCTAGCTCTCGCTACCAGCGGCCGCGGGTGAAGAACCCGAGCAGCGCAAGCACGAGGATGACGATCAGGATGATCCATAGGAGGCTCACCGATGCCCCTTTCCGTCGATGTCCCGATGTCGGGCGGTCACCTCTGGAACGTGGTTGCTCCGTGCGAGGATGCGGTCGTGATCTCCCATTGGGACGAAGCGGAAACCGAGCGGGCCGAGCTCGGCCACCTTGCCGCTGCCTGGACGGACTTCGCGGCGGCGACGGAGGCGCGGCGGATCGGCGTCAACCGAATCCAGATCGATCCGGGGATGTGGTCGACGCCGGCGCACATCGAGTCCGCCGAGGAGGAGCTCTTCTACGTGCTGGGCGGCACCGGCTGGTCGTGGCAGCAGCTCGGCGCCGAGGGCGAGGTGCGGATGCACGAGGTGCGCGAGGGCGACTGCATCGTCCACCTCGCCGGCCGCGAGCGGCACACGCTCAAGGCAGGCCCGGACGGTCTCGACGTCGTCGCGTTCGGGAACCACCACGACACCCAGTTCGCGTACCTCCCGCGCGGGAAGGTCGGCTGGCTCGGCGGCACGTGGGTCGACGCCGGCGGCGGCGACTGGCCCTGGCAGCGCGAGGTCGACGCCGGCGCGCCCGACGAGGTCGAGCCGAGCGAGCGACCGTCGAACATCAAGCGCGCCGAGGACGTCGAGCCGGCCTGGGACGGCAAAGTCTTCGGCCTCGCGGAGGCCGGCGGCTCCCGCCAGTCCGGCCTGAACCTCGTCCGGCTCCCGCCCGGAGACGAAGGCGCGCCGCCTCACGTGCACTCGCTCGAGGACGAGTTCTTCGTCGTGCTCGACGGCAGCGGGACGCTCCATCTCGATCCCACGCCGGCCCGCGTCGAGCTCGGCGCCGAGCCGAGGACGCACGAGCTCCGGCCCGGCTCCCTCGTCTCGCGCCCCGCCGGCACCGGCATCTGTCACTGGATCGAGGCCGGCGGCGAGGGCCTCACGTATCTCGTCTACGGCACACGTGCGCAGAACGACGTCACGTACTACCCGCGCAAGAACGGCCTCTGGTTCAAGAGCGCCGGCGTGATGATCGCCGCCGACCACATCTCGATCCTCGGCGACTGATCGAGAGCCGGAAGAAAGGAGAGCGCTCGATACCATCGAATCACGCGGGGTCATGGCCCTCGCAAGGCTGCTTCCACGACCCAACACGCGGGCAAAAGCCGCGAAAGGACCGACCTTGGCACGGGTGATCGCATTCGCCAACCAGAAGGGCGGGGTGGCGAAGACGACGTCCACCCTCAACTTGGCCGTCGCCTTCAAAGAGCAGGGGCTCCGAGTCCTCTGCGTCGACCTGGACCCGCAGGGCAACCTGACCATGAGCCAGGGCCTCAACCCCGACGAGATCGACCGCTCGATGTACGACGTTCTCGTCCACAAGCTTCCGATCGAGGAAGTGATCCAGGAGCGCGAGATCGACCTCGCCGTCTCCTCGATCGACCTCGCCGGCGCGGAGCTCGCCCTGGCGTCGATGATCGGTCGCGAGCGCGCGCTCGAGAAGGCAATCGTCTCGGTGCGCGAGCGCTACGACTACATCCTGATGGACACGCCGCCCTCGCTCGGGCTGCTGACGATCAACGCGTTCGTCTCGGCGGACGGCGTGATCGTCCCCGTCCAGACCGAGTACCTCTCGCTGCGGGGGCTCGTCCAGCTCGAGAACACGCTCGCGATGGTGCGCGAGAACCTCAACCCGAAGGTCGAGATACTCGGCATCCTTCCGACCATGTTCGACCGGCGACTTCTTCACTCGCGCGAAGCCGTCGACATCCTGACCGAGAACTTCGGCGACCTCGTCTACAACACCAAGATCCGGAAGACCGTCCGCTTCGCTGAGGCGCCGGTGAAGGGTCAGTCCGTACTTGCCTACGATCCGACCGGCGAGGCCGCCATGCTGTACCGCGACCTGGCGAAGGAGGTGCTCAATGGCGCGCAGGCGCGCGAGCATGCGTGAGGGCCCGCTCGCGGAGCTCTTTCGCGCGACCGAGGCCGCACAGCGGCAAGCAGAGCGTGGAGAGACGGCGGGGGAGACCCCGCCGCAGCCGCCTGCGGAGGAACCGCCCGTCACTCCCCACGAGGAGACGGTCGAGCACGTCCCGACGTTCGAGCGCGCGCCGGCCCCTGCGCCGCCGCCCGTCACGCCGCCGCCCCCCGAGCCCGAGCCCGAGCGCCCGCAGCTCGCCGCCGTGCCCGAGCCGCGCTACGAGCCGCCGGTGACGAGGCTCGAGCCGCTGCCCGAGCCCGCGCCGCGCCTGCACCGCGTCCCGCGCGCCGACTCAGGCGCCTACCTCGCGGTGATTCGCGTCGTCGGCGTCGGCGGCGCAGGCCTGAACGCCGTCAACCGCATGCTCGACGCCGGCATCAACCAGGTCGAGTTCGTCGCCGTCAACACGGACCTCCAGCAGCTTCAGACCGCCGACGCCGAGGTGAAGATCCACATCGGCCGCGACCTGACCAAGGGGCTCGGCTCCGGTGCCGACCCGGAGATCGGTCGCCGGGCGGCGGAGGAGGCGTACGACCAGATCAAGCACGCGCTTCGCGGCTCGGACATGGTCTTCGTCACCTCCGGCGAGGGCGGCGGGACCGGCACCGGCGCCGCACCGATCGTTGCGAAGATCGCCCGCGAGCTCGGCGCGCTGACCGTCGGCATCGTCACGACGCCGTTCCCGTTCGAGGGAACGAAGCGCCGCGCTCAGGCCGACGCCGGCGTCGAGGAGCTCCGCCGGAACTGCGACACGACGATCGTGATCCCGAACGCCAAGCTGCTCGAGGTGCTCGACAAGTCGACCTCGATGCTCGACGCGTTCAAGATCGCCGACGACGTCCTACGCCAGGGCGTCCAGGGCATCTGCGACCTGATCACGCTCCCCGGCCTGATCAACCTCGACTTCGCCGACGTGCGGACGATCATGAAGGACGCCGGAACCGCGCTGATGGGCATCGGCTTCGCGACCGGCGACAACCGCGCGTCCGAGGCCGCCGAGCGCGCGCTCCGCTCGCCGCTCATCGACACCGAGCTCGTCGGCGCGAGGGGCATCCTGCTCTCGATCGCCGGCGGCAGCGATCTCTCGCTGCTCGAGGTGAACGAAGCGGCCGAGGTGATCCGCCGCGGCGCGACCGACGACACGAACATCATCTTCGGCGCGACGATCGACGAGCGGCTCGCCGGCCAGATGTGGGTGACGGTCGTTGCGACCGGCCTGCGCGACCCGGCCGGGCCGCGCCGTGAGCGCGGGCTGTTCGGCCGTGGCACGTCGAGGACGGAGACGGAGAGCGACGAGCTCGACACGCCGAGCTTCCTGAAGGACCTGTAGGCAACTCGGCACAGACTCGGCGCACTCGCGTCACACACCCGTCACGCGGAGCCCGTTAGCGTTCGTGTTGGGGCGCTCGTCGCGCCCCCCATGGGGGCTGGGCGGAAGCCGGGCCGGGACTAGACCAGAACGGTCGTGCCCACGAAGGCCGCCGCGACGACCGCCGTCACGCCGCCGATCGCCCAGCGCGGGACGGGCACGCGCGAGAGGTAGAGCGAGCTCGCCGAGCCGAAGCTGATCCCGACGAGCGTCTCGACCGCATGGAACGCGATCCCCGTCGAAAGCGCCGTCGTCACGTCGACGCCCTGCGCCTGGAGCGCGAGCGCGATCGCGCCGCTCTTCAGTCCGATGTTCCCGGGCGTGATCGGGATGAGCCCCGCGAGGTCGATCGCGGGCACCACGAGCAGCGCGATCAGCACCGGTGAGGGGATCCCGACCGCCGCGGCCACCGCCGCGGCCGCGCCGACCCGCGCCACCGTCGCCGCCGTCACCCACGCCGGCACGCGGCCGAGCAAGGGCACGACGAACAGCAGCAGGAGCGCGACGGGCTTCAGCGTCGCGAGCAGCAGGACGCCCGTGCACAGGAGCCGAGCGATTCCGACGCCGGCGAGCGCCTTCCCTGCCGTGAGCAGACGAGAGTCGGGCGATGCCTTCGCGAACAGCGCGAGCCGAACCGCGTCACCCGCGTGGGCGGGGGCGAGCGAGTTCACGAGCGAACCGACGCCGTAGCGGGCGCAGGCGTCGACGCGGTCGGGCAGGTGCGTCGCGGCGCGCCACGCGCATCCCGAGAGGATGAGCCCCGCG
>Ga0111539_10011176_pt1 | contig 11285 bp, 9 predicted proteins | sample RhiMethybrSRZTD1_FD_79667 | JGI IMG/M metagenome (GOLD analysis project Ga0111539, IMG submission 79667) | Populus rhizosphere microbial communities from Tennessee, USA - Rhizosphere MetaG P. TD hybrid SRZTD1 (version 2) (version 2) | ecosystem: Host-associated > Plants > Roots > Rhizosphere >...
ACTTGCAGGGCAACCTGTTCGAGCTCGTCAACGGCGAGGTCGAGCGCTTCGGCGGCACCACCGAGAAGTTCGTCGGAGACGCCGTTCTGGCCGTGTTCGGGATCCCACGGGCGCACGAGGACGATCCGGAGCGCGCCGTGCGCGCGGGGCTCGCGGCGCAGGAGCGCTTCAGGACGTTCGCCGGAAGCGTGCGCGACCGCTTCGGCGGTGACGTCGGCTTGCGGATCGGCGTCAACACCGGTGAGGTGGTCGCGGGACGCGAGGCTGCGGCACGAGGCGAGCTGATGGTGAGCGGCGACGCCGTCAACGTCGCGGCGCGGCTCCAGCAGGCGGCCGAGCCCGGGCAGGTCGTGGTCGGCGAGCGCACCCACGGCGCGACGAGCCGGTCGATCGCGTACGCCGCCCCGGCGGCGGTCGCGGCGAAGGGAAAGAGCGATCCGGTCGCCGCCTGGGTGGCGGTCGAGGCGCTCGAGGAGCCGGGTGCGCGCCCGGTCGCGGCGCTGCATGCGCCGCTCGTCGGCCGCAGCGAGGAGCTCGCCATCCTTACGGCCGTCGCCGGCCGCGTCGAGCGCGAACACGCCCCGCAGCTCGTGACGCTGTACGGGCCGGCCGGCGTCGGCAAGTCGCGGCTGCTCGCCGAGCTCGTCGAACGGCTGCCGCATGCGCTCCTCCTGCAAGGACGTTGCCTGCCGTATGGCGAGGAGATCGCATACTGGCCGCTGGCCGAGGCCGCCAAGGCCCAGGCCGGGATCCTCGATACGGATTCGACCGGCACCGCGCTCGAGAAGCTCCATCGCTCGGTCGCGGAAGCCGTTCCCGACGAGGCCGGGCAGGTCTCCGAGGCGCTCGCGTGGACGATCGGTCTCGCCCTGCCCGACGCGCCCGCGGCCGGCGAGGTGACGCAGCGCCTCCAGACGGCTTGGCAGCTCTACCTGACGGCCCTCGGCCGAGAGCGCCTCACGATCCTGGCGATCGAAGACATTCACTGGGCGTCGACGCCGCTGCTCGATCTGCTGGAAGGCTTATCGGACGCCCTGACCGGCACGTCGATTCTCGTCGTCTGCACCGCGCGGGTCGAGCTCCTCGACGTGCGACCGACGTGGGGTGCGGCGAAGCAGAACGCGACGGCCCTGACGCTTGCGCCGCTCGACGGCGAGAAGGCGGCACAGCTCGTGTCGTCGCTGCTCGGCGAGGACGGCGTGCCAGAGGAGATGCGCGAGCGCGTGCTGGCGAGCGCCGAGGGCAACCCGTTCTTCGTCGAGGAGCTGCTGCACATGCTGATCGAGCAGGGCGCGCTCGAGCGCCGTGGCAATGAGTGGACGACGGCCGACGCGCTCGCGGAGCTGCCGCTGCCAGACTCGATCCACGGCGTCATCGCCGCGCGAATCGACCTCCTCGAGGCGGATTCGCGAGACGCGCTCCGCCACTGCTCGGTGATCGGCCGGGTCTTCTGGCCGGACGCGGCCGGCGTCAGCGAGCCTTGCGTCGCCGCGCTCGGCCGTCGCGACCTCATCCTGCAGCAGCCGACGTCCTCGATGGCGGGCATGAAGGAGTTCGCGTTCAAGCACGCATTGACGCGCGAGGTCGCGTACGCATCGCTCCCGCGGAGCGAGCGCCGCGACCTCCACAGGCGCGTTGCGGAGTGGGTTCAGGAAGTCGCTCCGGACCGCGGAGTCGAGGCCGCCGAGCTCGCCGCGTATCACTACGGCGAGGCGATCCGGTACGGCGAGGACGATCCGGCGGTCGCGCAGCGCGCCTACGAGCTGCTGATGACGGCAGCGGAGGCAGCGCTGCAGCGCGGCGCGCTCGCGGTCGCGGCGGCGGTCTTCCAGAGGGCGGCCGACCACGCCCCGGACGACCCGGGGCTCGCCGCCGCTGTGCTCGGCCTCGGACGGGTCGACGTGTCCGCAGGAGCCGAGGAGACCGAGCTGCCGCTCGATCGCGCGCTCGAACGCTTCGACGCCTCGCTCCGGCTGGCCGATCCAGCCGACGCTTCCTTCCGCGGCGACGTCCTCGGGTGGAAATCGCGCGTCCTGTGGCTGCTCGGGCGGTGGGACGAGGCGATGGCCGCGGCCGACGAGGCAGTGGCCGTCCTGCGCGGGCTGCCGGAATCGCCGCAGCTGGCGCGTGTGCTCGCGCGGCGCGCTCAGCTGGCGATGCTCCGTGATGACGACGATGCGCCCGCCCTCGCCGCGGAAGGGCTCGAGGTCGCGACGCGCGTCGGCGACAGGTTCGCGATGGTCAACGTGAAGATCAGCGGCACCGTGGTCGCCGCGCAGCGCGGTACCGCCCCCGATCCGGCTGAGATGCTCGAGACGATCGATGCGGCCAGAGAGGCCGGCGCCTTCGAGGAGGCTTTTCGAGCGCTCGTCAACTTCCTTTGGAGCGCGAGCGGCTACCTTCCCGTCGACGAGACCGGCCGCGCCGCCGAGGCCGCGCGCGCCAGGCTGACGGGTCTTGTTCCTCCTACCTGGGTCGACGCGTACCTCGATCTATCGCTTGCTCTTCAGCACCTGATCCCGGCGGGACGGTGGGACGAAGCGACGCGGCTGCTCGGGCGCTGGGCCCCCGACGACTTGACGCCCAACAACCGGACCCCATGGCTCGGAGCGGTCGCACAGCTCGAGCTGCGGCGCGGCGACGTCGAGAAGGCGGGCGCTCTCGTGCGCGAGCAACACGACCTGGCGATCAAGACGCGGGAGCCGCAGCGGATCATCCCGATGGCGAACGCGCTGTTCGCCTGGGCTGCAGTGGCGAACGAGCGCGAGCAGCTGCGAGCGTATGCCGAAGAAGTGTTGGAGCTCGTCGGCGACCGCTCGTCCGGCGTTATCAGCGCCCTCCCCGCGACGCGGGCGATCGCGATCTCCGACGATGACGAGCTGCTCCGCCGGTGGACGGGCGCGATTACCCGAGCGACCGAGCGTTCGCGCCGGGGCGGCCGGATCGTCGCCACAGAGAGCGCCGCGCGCGGGCTGGTTGCGCTCCATGAGGATCGACCCGCCGAGGCTGCCGAGCTACTCCAGGAGTCGGCCTCCACGGAGGGTCGTCTCGGCTATCTCTTCGACGCGGCCACTGTCGAGCTCGACCTCGCCAGGGCGCTCGAGGCGTCAGGCGACGCCGAGCGTGCCGGCGAGGTCCGGAGCGAGGCCGAGGCATTCCTTCGCTCGATCGGTGCGGTGAATCCAGTTTGATCGGCGGTACCCTGCTCACGGTGCGGAGAGGTGTCCGAGCGGTCTAAGGAGCGCGACTGGAAATCGCGTACGGGCTGAAAGGTCCGTCGCGGGTTCAAATCCCGCCCTCTCCGCCTAGGCATGGGGGACCATGTTTTCTCCCCAAGCGCACTCTTTAGGAGACCTTGACCTTCACGTCCATGCCGGCCTGCTTGTGGCCGGGAACCGAGCAGTAGAAGTCGTAGCTGCCGGTCTTCAGCTCGACGGTCAGTTCCTCGGTCTTGCCCGGGTTGAACACCGGCGTCTTCGTGTTGTCGACACCGGGGCCGTTGATCGTGAGGTCGTGCGGGATCTGACCGTCGTTCTTCACTTCGAACTTGTACTTCCCGGCTGTGAGGGTCGTGCTCGGAAGCGCGATCTTCCACTCGGTTTCCGAGACGGACACGCTCTTCGAGACGGACACGCTCTTCGGAGCCGGAGCAGTCGTCGTGGTCGGGGCAGTGGTGGTGCTCCGGGTGGTGGTCGCCGCCGGCGGTGGCGGCGGGTGTGAGGTCTCGGTTGCGGTCGCCTCCGCGGCGTGGCCTTCGCTCGGCTCGCGGCCGAAGAAAAAGACCGCGAACATCATCGCGACGAAGAGCGCCACGGTCACCGTCAGGAAGGCGGGCAGGCCGCGGCGCCCAGGAAAGTCGGGCCGGAAGGCCGGGATCAGGAACGCCGAGGCGAGGGCGAAGCCGACGAACGCCGCCCCGACGAGCCCGAGCCCGATCTTGCTTCCGGTGGAAAGAGCCGCGAGCAGCAACGCGGCGCGGAAACTACCGCATCTACAGGACTAGCTCGCGGCAGTCTCTCCGGGCCTCGGCTAGAAGCTCTGAACGAGCTCGGGCCGAACGCCCGCGCCGGGTTCATCGCCGCACCGGTCAGCCGAACGAGGGATGGGGCACCAGGCGTCAAGCGCCGACCATGAGTGTGGCGTTTTCGTTCAATGCGGCAACGAAAGGCGGCACCAATGTCTGCGGAACAGCTTAAGCGGAAGATCCGCAATTTCCCCGTGGCGAAGCTGTCGGTTCGCCTCGCGGCGTAGTTTTCCGACCGGTCCAGGGCGATTCAGCAGGACGCGAGCTCGACCGCTCGCGCCTCGACGTTCTTCGCGTAGCGCAGCGTCGCGAGCGTCGGAGCGCGACCTGCTCTCTCGACGGCGGTCGGGCCGGCGTTGTAGGCGGCGAGCGCGAGCTCGAGATCACCGCCGAAGCGTTTCAACAGCTGGCTCAGGTAGCGGGCGCCTGCGCGGATGTTCGCGCGTGGGTCGTCAGGACTGGTGCCGAGCATGCGGGCCGTCTGGGGCATGAGCTGGAGAAGCCCGCGCGCGCCTGCGTTGGAGCGGGCGTTCGGCTTCATCCGCGACTCCTCCCAGGCGACCGCGACGAGTAGCGCGACCGGGAATCCTGTCTCGCGGGCGGCTGCGCGAAACGCCCGACCGTAGGCAGTCGAGACTATGCATGCTCGGGCAGAGGGCACGCTCTGTCGCGCGGGATGGGGCCTGGCCGGCGCCGCGTCGACGAGACGCGTGGCCCCGCTGAGGGAGGTAAGCGCAGCGGCCGCGAGGACAAGGACTCGACCCGTCACCGGGCCGCGTCCTACCCGGCCGCGGAATCGGGAAACCGTGGCGTCACGATCGCGGTCGTAACAACGCTGAGCACCATCCAGACCGCCGCGACGACGAAGGCCGCGCCCGGCGAGATCAACGTCCACACGAGGCCGACGGCGGCCGACGAGACGAAGTCCCCTAGCGACTGAACGCCGCCGAGCAGCCCGAAGCCGCTGCCGCGAAGCTCGTCCGGAAGAAGCCGGGCCACTAGCGCCGACTCGGCCGTGTCCGTCAGTCCTAGGCCGGCGCCGGCGAGCCCGAAGAAGACGAGTAGAACCGGCCACGCCTGAACGTGCAGCGCGAAACCGAGGTAAGCGAGCCCGAAGAGGAGCGCGCCCGCGCCGAAGACCAGCCGCGGTCCGCGCCGATCGACGACGTGCCCCGCGGGGTAGGAGAGCGCCGAGCCGACGAGGTTGTGCGCGGCGAAGAGCAGCACCGCCACCGCCGCGGCGTCGGTGACACTGCGGCCGGCGTGGAGCAACGACGTTGCGCGCAAGATCAGCAGCGTCGTCGCGCAGTTTCCGAGCTCGAAGAGCGTAACCGGAGCGAGAGCACGAACCATTCCGGCTTCACGCATCGCGCCGAGCTCGAGATGGACGCGTCTACGGATCGCCGGGCCGCGCCCCCTCGCCTCGCGCGCGGCTGCGAGGATCGCGATCGCCGCGAGGGCGCCGGGAACTGCCGACAGATAGATCGTCGGACGGATTCCGATAGTCGCGACGAACCCGGCCGCCAGCAGCGGTCCCGCGACCGCGCCGGCATGATCCATTGTCCGCTCGTATCCGAACGCGCGTCCGTAGGCCTCGGGCGGCGCGAGCGAGGCGAGCAGCGCGTTCTTCGCCGGGCCGCGCGCGCCGCGTGCGATCCAGGCCACGGCGCGCAGGATCGCCGCCTGCCAGACCGCGGTCGCTGCGCCGATCGCCGCCGTCGCGAGGCCGGTGACGACGTAGCCGCCGGCCGCGAGGTTCCGCCTTCGCGTCTCGTCGTTGGCCGCCGAACCGCCCGCGAGTTTCGCCGCGCCGGCGAGCCCGTCGCTGACGCCCTCGATGAGACCGAGAGCGCCGGCGGAGCCGCCGAGCGTGTGCGTGACGAAGCTTGGCAGCACCGCGGTCACCATCTCGTGGCCCGAGTCGCTCAGAAAGCTCGCGACGCCGACGCCGCGGACGCCGCGCGTCAGCCAGCGGGCTTCGGGCGCTCTGGTCGAGGGTTCTTCGATCGCGCGGGCTATGCCCGCTGAAGGTATGCGCAGGGCCGCCCGTTGCGCGGCAGTCGGACGACCTTCGTCACCGTGAAGCTGCCGTCCTGCTCGGGAACTTCGGCGGGCTCGCCGACCTTCGGGAGGACTCCCTCGCGGTCGAGAAGCACGTAGCCGGCCGGCGTCGGGACGCAGAGGAGGTAGCTCTCGGGCTGAGACGGGGCAGCCGGCGGCTCGGGTGAAGGCTGCTCCTCCGACCACACGTGCACCTGGACGTCCCTTTGCGTGCGCTCATGCTCGAGTTGCTCGCGAAGATCGGCGATCTCCCGCTCCTGAGCGTCGAGCCGCTCGCGGAGCGCCTCGATGAGCGCGTCGCGGTCGTCGGGCACGACGGCGGCCGGTGCGAGCTCGGCCTCGGGTTCCGGCTGATTCTCAGGCTCGGGCTCGGCGTGGGGCTCCGGAGCGAAGGCTCGCTCGGCCGGCTCGGGCACGGCTGTGATCGCCGGCGGCTCGAAACTGACAGGCTCGGGGTCGTGCTCCGGCTCAGGCGTCACAGTCGGCGCGACCGCCTCGACCGCCGTCAGCCCAGGCGCAGGCTCAGGTTCCGGTTCGGACTCGACGTCCGGAGCCGGCTCCGGCTCGAACCAGGCAACCGCGGCCGGCGTTTCCGCGACCGGCGGCTCCGGCTCGGGCTCGATCTCAGGCTCGGGCTCGGCCTCGAGCGCGGGCGGAGGCAGCTCAACCGGCCGGAGCAAAGGCTGAATCGGCTCGGGCGGCGCGGGGGGCCGCAGCGGTTCGACAGGCGTGGGAGGACGAATCGTTTCGACCGGAGCGTCCGGCATGGCCGTGGCTTCCTCCGGCTCGGGCTCGGGAGTCGGCTCCTCGACGAGCGCCGGTTCCGGTTCGGGATCGAGATCCGCCGCAGCCGTCGGCGAATCCGCCGGCCCCAGCAGGGGCTGCACAGCTTCTACGGGCGCGGTCAGCTCGACGGGCGCCTCCAGTTCGACGACAGGCTCGTCCCGCTCCTCGTGGGCTCCGTCCTCCGGCTCGGGCTGCGGAGTCGGCTCCTCGACCAGCGTCGATTCGGGCTCGGGGTCGGGATCCGCCGTTGGCGTCGGCGAATCCGCCGGCCTCAGCAGGGGCTGAACCGCCTCTACGGGCGCGGTCGGCTCGACGGGCGCCTCCAGTTCGACGGCAGGCTCGTCCCGCTCCTGGTGGGCTCCGGCCTCCGGCTCGGGCTGCGGAGTCGGCGTCGCGAGAGGCTCGACGGTGCGAAGCTGAGGAACCTCCGCCGCCCCAGGCGGCCGCAACGGCGAGATGGGCGCCCCGGACTCAGAGGCGGCCCGCCGGGCGGCAACGCCGCCGAGACCGCTGGCGAAGCCGTACTCGGTCTTCAGCACGCCGCCGTGTTGCTCCGCGAGGGCGTTGGCGAGCGCCGGCCCGGACATGAAGCCACGCCGGACCACGATCTCGCCGAGCCGCTTGCCGGTCTGCTCCTGCTCCTCGAGGGCGAGCGCAAGCTGCTCCTCGGTGAGGAGACCGGCCGCGACCAGGATCCGGCCAATTTGGGGTGCGGGAAGCTCCGCCGCGTTCACGAATCTCTTATCGGCGCGAGCGTGCTTTTCGTGAGGGTTATTGCGCCTGCGATCATCGCCCGATGGACTCGATCCTCGAGGCGATCGGAAACACGCCGCTCGTCCGCGCGCGTCGCTGCGCGCCTTCGAACGGCGCCGAGCTCTGGATGAAGCTCGAGTACCGCAATCCGACGGGGTCGATGAAGGACCGGATGGCGCTCGCGATGATCGAGGGCGCAGAGCGCGACGGATTGCTTTCGCCCGGCGATACTGTCGTTGAGTACACCGGCGGCAGCACCGGCCCGGCGCTTGCCCTCGTTTGCCGCGCGAAGGGCTACCGAGCCAAGATCGTGATGGCCGACTGCTTCACGGAGGAGCGCTCGCAGCTCATGCGCGCGCTCGGAGCCGAGGTCGACCTGATCCCTTCGGTCGAAGGGCCGCCGAAGGTGACGGCGCAGGACATCGCCAACATGGTCGCCCGGGCCGCCGAGCTGGCCGGACAGCCCGGGCACTACGCGACCGACCAGTTCAACAACCCCTACGTCATCCCCGACCACCGCGACCGGCTCGGCGCGGAGATCTGGGAGCAGACCGCCGGCCGCGTCAGCGCCTTCTGCCAGGGTCTAGGCACGGCGGGGTCGCTCATGGGCGTCTCCGACGCACTACGGCCGCAGGGCGTCTTCATCCAGGCGCACGAGCCGGCGTCCTCCGCCGCGATCAGCGGCGGCGAGCCGGGCCCGTTCGTGATGCAGGGCTGGGCGGGATCGGTGATGCCGCAGTGGGACCCCGACCGCGTCGATCACGTGGAGCCGATCGAGGACGGCGCGGCGATCGAGATGACGCGGCGCCTCGCGGCCGAGGAAGGCATCTTCGCCGGCATCTCGACGGGTGCGAACGTCGTCGGCGCGCACCGGCTCGCTCAGCGCCTCGGCCCCGAGGCGGTGATCGTGACACTCGCGGTCGATTCGGGGTTCAAGTACATGAGCGTCAGCCCGTACGCCGAGATGTGAGCCCGGCTACTCGGGGCGGTGCGTGACCGCCTCGATGTTGTTCCCGTCGGCGTCGTGGACGTAGGCCGCGTAGTACGTCTCGTGGTAGTCGCGCAGCCCCGGCGGCCCGTTGTCCTTGCCCCCGGCGGCCATCGCCGCCTCGTAGAAGCTGTCGACGGCCGCCCGATCGGGCGCGCTGAAGGCGACGTGCGTGGCGCCACGGTCCGAGCTGGAGCCGACCCAGAAGTCGGGTATGCCCTCGCCGGTCCCGAACCCGGCTGATTCGCCGAACTCCATCTGCAACGAGTACCCGAGCGGCGCAAGCGCCCGCGTGTAGAAGTCCTTCGCCGCCGAGAAGTCGCTCACGTTTGCCGTGACGTGGTCGATCATGCGTCCCTCCCTTTTCGAGCCGGTCGGTGCGAGCTTACTCCTCGTAGGGAATCTGTCCCTGTGCCCGATTTTGCAGCCCCGCTAGACGCATGGAGTGGCAGGGCGGGGATGGTGCCCGGCCTGCGAAGTTGCCCCGATCGAGACGCGCGAAGGCAAAAAGGCCGAACGGCCCGGGGCAGGCATCCGGGCCGTTCGGTCAAGCGACCTGAGCCTACGTTCGCGGTCTTGAGCCTCCGTTAAGCGCGGGTTGCGTCCGCGTTAAGCCGACACGGTCGTCGCGCGGCTGGGACCGAACCAGCGACCTCCTGCGTGTGCTGGTTTGCTCCACTTCAACGGGCGCGCGGCGGGCGTAAGCTCTCGCTCGACGATTTTTAGACGCAAGGGGGATGAAATGACGTCGAAGATCGGATCCATCCTGGTGCTCGTAGTCGTCGTTCTCGTCGTCCTTCCGGCTGCAGCCGCCGGATCCGAGGCGAACGTGAAGATGAGCGCGTCCGAGCTGAACGCGGCGTGCGCGGCCGGGGGCGGCCACATCGCCGTGAGCCGCTCGCTCCTGATCAAGGGCGGGACGGCGACCTTGACGGGCGAGTGCGACATCACGCCGGGTAAAGGGGCGAAGGTGACGATCCTCGCTGCGCGGATCGACGCCACGCACGGCGATTTCGACATCTGCTTCACGCCCGCCTGCGGCAACGACGCAAAGGTCATGATCATCCGGAGCACGATCACCGCCTGCGCCGCCTGCGGCCTTCAAATCTATGCGCCGGGGGCCGGCGCGAAGATCAAGATCATGAAGAGCATGCTCACGTCCAACCCGACCGGGGGCGGCGGCACCATCGGTGGCTTTCCTGCGAGAGGGACCGACGTCATCTCGGAAGGGAAGGTCAAGGTGATGAAGACGACGTTCCTCGTCGACACCAGCCCGGTGATCCACGGAGGCAGACGTTGCTTTGCGAAGAAGAACACGCCGTCGACGGCGACGTGTAGCTGAGCAGCGCGTGGAACGGCGGCCGGCCGCGCTTGTCGGCTCTTGGGCGCACCCACTCCGAGTAGCGCTAATCGAATTGGGAGTCCGACCCACGTGAGAGCCGTCTCGAGGCGCGGGCGTCAGCACCCGGTCCCTTGACGTCGGCTCGATGGTAAGTGTAGACTTATAGTAAGTCATGGCTTACGTACACCCGATGGATGCGCTCGGCGACCCTACCCGGCGGGCGATCTTCGAACGGCTCCGCTCCGGGCCCAAGCCGGTCGTCGAGCTCGCACGCGGCCTGCCGGTCAGCCGGCCGGCCGTCTCGCAGCACCTGCGCGTCCTGAAGGAGGCGGGCCTCGTCCGCGACCACGCGGTCGGGACGAGACGGATCTACGAAGTCAATCCGGAGGGCTTCGGCCAGGTGCGCACCTGGTTCGAGGACTTCTGGACGGATGCCCTCGACGCCTTCAAGCGGGCGGCGGAGGGCGAAAGGAGCGACAGATGACCGAAACAGCCACGATCGCGCCCGTTCGCAAGAGCCTGCGGGTGGAGTGCAGCCCCGAACGGGCCTTCGAGGTCTTCACCGCCCAGGTGGCGACTTGGTGGCCGACGAAGACGCACTCGATCCACCACGAGGCGGTCACCGACGTGATCCTCGAGCCGCGCGAGGGCGGCGAGCTGTACGAGCTGGCCGAGGGCGGCAAGCGCGAGCCCTGGGGCCGAGTGACGGCCTGGGAGCCGCCCAATCGGCTCGTCCTCGCCTGGCACGTCAACCCGGAGGGGGCGGGGCCGACGGAGATCGAGGTGACGTTCTCACCCGAGGACGGCGCCACGCGCGTGGAGCTCGAGCACCGCAACTGGGAGCAGGCCGGAGCCGGCGCCGCGGAGATGCGCGACAACTACGACAGCGGCTGGGACCTCGTCCTGGCCCCGTTCGTCGAGAAGGCTCGCTAAGGCCGCGCCGCTGAACGTCTCGAATCGGCTGGCCAGGAGATCCCGATCGGGCTGCCACGTCTTCCGGCGCGGCAGCTCGATGGGCTGGCCCTGAAAGCCTTTGAGCACGTCGAGCATCGGCCCATCTTCCTCAGCGTCGCCGAAGTGGAGTACCTGGCGTCGTGGTGCGCAGAGCCGCGACTGATCACGTTCGCAGCCCTGAGTGGGCTGCGACTGGGTGAGGTCCTCGCCTTGCGCGACACGGAGATCGACCTCGAGGACGACTCGGTTCTGGTTGTCCGCGCGGCCCGCAAGGGCGTGGAGGGACGCACGAAGACCAGGAAGCGCCGACGCGTCTACCTGTGCGCCCCTGCTTTACGAGCGTTGCGTCAGCAGTTCCTCGCGCGAACGCCCAACCC
>Ga0111539_10011181_pt1 | contig 11281 bp, 5 predicted proteins | sample RhiMethybrSRZTD1_FD_79667 | JGI IMG/M metagenome (GOLD analysis project Ga0111539, IMG submission 79667) | Populus rhizosphere microbial communities from Tennessee, USA - Rhizosphere MetaG P. TD hybrid SRZTD1 (version 2) (version 2) | ecosystem: Host-associated > Plants > Roots > Rhizosphere >...
CGCGGGATCGCGCTGCCCTGATGGACGATCCCGGCCTGACGCGGGAAGAAGCCCGTGAAGAGCGAGGCGTGGGCGGGCAGCGTGTACGGCGCCGTGGTCCAGGCGTGCGTGAAGAGGAGGCTCCGCGACGCGAGCTCGTTCAGGAAGGGCGCGAGCTCGGGCCGGCCGCCGTAGGCAGCCAGGTTGTCCGCGCGGAACGTGTCCGCGAGGAAGACGACGATGTCGGCGCGCGGCTCGGTCCACGGCCGCTCGCCGTAGCTGCCGAGCGACGCGGGCCCGAGCACGGGGCGGAAGAAGGTGCCCTGACCCGGCGGGCCGGACACCTCGAAGACGATGCGTGCGCTGCGCACGCGCTCGGGCGGCAGCACGGCCGTGCAGACGCGGCCGGAGAGGAACTCCGCCGGATCGAGCGTGCTCTCGTGGACGAGCACGTCGTCGACGCGCACGCGGAAGACCGCGGGTGCGGGCTCGGCGCGCGTCAGGTAGCGCGCGACGAACGTGAGCCGGCTCGCCGCCGGCACCGCGCAGCGAACTTCCTCGGCGCGATCGCTCCACACCGGGATCCCGATCCCGTAGGCGTTGCCCGCGCGCAGCTGCCAGCGGCCTTCCGGCGTCGCGCGGCCCTGCTCCACGTGCTGGCCGAGCGCCGCCTCGCGCGGCTCCTCGCCCGCCCCGAGCCGCACCCACAGGCGTCCCTCGCGGATGGCGAAGGTGCCGGTCCCCGGCTCGGCCTCCTGACGCCGCTCGGCGCCGTTCACGACCAGCCGCAGGAAGCCCGGCAACCCGAAGGTGAACGCGCCGCCGGGGAGCGGGGCGCTCCAGAGGTCCGCCTCCGGCTCCCGGCGCCACTCGTCGCGCGCGAGGAAGTGCTCGACCGTGGCCGCGTCCAGCGACTCGCGCACCTCGGACGGATCCAGCCCCGCGGCCGTGTGCCAGGCGCGGGCCCTGGCCGTCATGTCGAGCGACGGGCGGAAGCCGCGCGCGAGCTCGACCCAGCGCGAGTCCGCGCCGTCGTCGCCGCAGGCCGCGACGAGCGCGAGCGCCAGCAGCGCGGGGCAACGTCGCGCGCACGCGAGCAGCCGCAGGAGAGGACCCATCCTCCCAATCTACCCGCGGCGCCGCACGGATCCGGCGCTAGCCGCCCTCGGGCTCGGTCTTGGCCTCGGGCTCGGGCGCGGCCTCGTCCGTCGCCTCGGGGTGCGCCTTCGCCTCGGCCTCTGCCGCCGCTTCCTTGGCGGCGGCCTCCTCGGCGTCGCGCTTGGCCTTCTCGGGATCGAGGAGCCACTCGAGGTTCTTGGCGACGTCCTTCTTCGTGGTCTCGAAACGCGCGCGATCGTCTTCGGAGAGATCGCTCGAGGCGAGCTGCGCCTCCAGGAGCTCGATCGCGCGGTGATACATCGCCTCCACCTCGGCCTTGTCGGTCTCGAAGTGGTAGTGGAGCATCAGCGCCGTGTCGTTGATGAGCTGCGGATCGTCCGGGTGCAGCTCGAGCGCGCGCTCGTACGCCTTCAACGCGCGCCCGTAGAGATCGTCGAGGAGCGCCGGATCGGGCTCGGGCGTCTTGTTCTTGTAGGCTTCGATCTCGAGCCGCTCGCCCTCGTCGCGCAGGAACAGGCCGAGGTTGTTCCAGTGCCGCGGCTCGTCGGGGAAGGCCTGCGTGAGGATCTCGGAGAGGAACGCGCCCTCGAGATTCTTGTCGTTGTCCGCGCACCAGCCGGTGAGGTTCTCGAACGCGCGCAGGCTGCCGCCCGAGGCGGAGGCGACGGCGACGATCGCGGCCGGCTCGCTGTCCCAGCCCGCGTGCATCGCGGCCAGCGCGCCCTCGGAGTCCTTCCGGTACTGGCGTGCGAGCGCGATGTAGAACCAGGAGTTGGCGAGCGTGGGCTCGAGCTCGAGCGCTCGCTGGAACGCCTGCTCGCAGCCGTCCCAGTCGGCGTCGACGAAGCGCGCCCAGCCGAGCCACCAGCACAGGGCCGCCGCCTTCGCGTCCATCGCCGGCGTGCGCTCCGCGAGCCGCGCGTAGCCGTCCTCGAGCGCCGCGCGGAAGCCCGTCGGCCGTCCCTCGGGATCCTTGGCTGCGCCGCGCAGCAGGCCCTGCACCTGCCCGAAGTCGAAGCTGTCCGGACCCCAGGCCATCGCGATCGCGTACGCCTCCGTCGCGCGCGCGGCGGCCTGCTTCCACAGGTACGCGTGGCCGAGCTCGGTCGCGGCGGCGGAGAGCGACGCGGCCTTGGCGGGAGCGCTCGGCGTGCCGAAGAGCTCCACGGAACGCTCGAGCGAAGTCGTGGCGTCCTGCCACAGTGCATCCGCCTCGGGCGCGCCCTCGCCCTGCGCCGTCACGAACTGTGACATCGCGACGCGCCCGCGCGTCAGCCAGGCCTCGGCATTCGCCGGGTAGGCGATGACCGCCTGGTCCGCGGCCCAGCGCGCCGTCGCGAGGTCCTGGTTGAACCACGCCGAGCGCGCCAGCGCTGCATAGGCGTCGCGGTAGCGCGTGCCGTCGGCGTCGAGCGCCTGCTTCAGGAGGTCGGCGGCGTCGATGAAGTTGAGCTGGATGCTCGAGTCGGTGACGCCGTCGGCGATGAGCCCCTCGGCACGGCGCGCGAACGCCATCCCGTAGAGGTAGGTCATGTCGGGACCCTTCTCGCCGGCCTTGTCGAGCGCGTCGAGCGCGTCGAGCGTGTCGTTGCTGCGGCCCTGGTCCATCCACGAGCGCAGGAGCCACGTGCGCGTCTCGAGGCTCTCGCTGTCCGCGACGGCGCGCGCGAAGAGCGCCTCGGCCTCGGCCGGCCGCTCCTGATCGAGCAGCGTGCGTCCTTCCTCGATCCAGCGCAGGGCCTCGGGGCTCGGGGCTGCGGGTCCGCGCGCCGACCTGGGCTCGGCCTTGCAGGCTGCGAAGAGGGCGACGAGTACGAGGGGGCGGAGGGCTCGGGCCATTGTCGGGGGGTGGGTCAGGGTGAAGTCGAAGGAGACGCGGCGTCGGAGTCCGACTCTCATTGGTCGCAGGGGCGACCCCAGCTCAGGAGGTCCCAGGTATCGTCTTCCTCGAGCGTTCGCTCGCCGCGCACGAGCGGGATGAGGCCGTTCACGACCGAGGGGCGATCGGGACCGATCTCGACCGCGCGCTGGAGGAACGGCAGCGCGCCAGCCGGATCCTTCTTGTACGTGTAGTAGAGCACCCCGAGGTTCTCGTGGGCATCGCCCCATGCCGACTCGAGGTCCAGGAGCTGGGTCTCGAGCGCTGCGCGATCGTCGGGTGCGGCAGCCGCGATCTCGGCCTTCAAGGCGCGCACCTGCTCGGCGCCCATCTCGATGCAGCGGCGCAGGATGGCCTCGGCGCGGTCGATGTCGCGCTGCAGGTAGTACACGAGCATCAGCGCGCCGTCGTTGACGACGCGCACGTCGTCGGGGGCGAGCTCCGCAGCGCGCTCGTAGGCGCGGCTGCTGCGCTCGACGAGCTCGCGGGCGCGCGCAAAGCGTTGCTCGGCCGCGGCGACGAAGGCCGCGCGCTCCTCGGGGCTACCGGGGCGTTCGCGCTCGACGCCGGCGAGCGCCCGCAGCCTGGCCGCGGACTCGGCGTCGTCGGGGGCTCCGCGCGCCGCGCGGCACAGCCGGCGGCCGTCGGTCTCGAGATTGGTCGCCGCGTCCCGCAGGAAGAAGCCCGCGTTGTTGGCCCACAGCGCGACGTCCGGTTGCTTCGCGAGCAACGTCTCGAACACCTCGCCCGCCGCGAGCAGGTCCTCCTTGGCGTTGTAGGCATCGCCCACGCGGTACAGGCCCTGGATCCCGCTCTCGAGCTCGCCGGGCACCGACCACTCGACGCCGCGCTGGAAGAGCTCGTCCATCGAGAGGAACTCGCGCCGCGCGGTGTCGAGGTCGCCGGACTGGAACGCGCACCAGCCCCGGCCGAGGCGGCACACGACCTCGTAGCCCAGCGCGCTCGAGGCGAAGGCCGGGTCCAGCGCGCGGACCTCCGCGAACTCGGCCTCGGCGCGCGCGAAGGTCGCCGGATCGAGCACGGCCGGCGTCGCCTTCAGCCCGTCGAGCCCGACCTGGAAGCGCGCGACCGCGAGCTGCCAGCGACCGGCCGCGATCGCGGGATTCCCGGCGACGTGCGCCTCGAGCGCCGTGACGACCGCTGCGGAGCCTTCGAGCTCGCGCGTCGTCCGGGCGAGCCGCTCGAGCAGACCGGAGTCCTCGGGCGCGCGCAGGAGCCCGCGCTCCGCCGCGGAACGCGCCTCCTTGGCGCGACCTTCCCACTCGAAGAGATCCGCGAGCCGCGACCACGTGACGGCGTCGTCGGGTGCGCGCCCGAGCAGCCGTCCGAGCGCGTCCTCGCTCTCCGCGCCGAGCGCCGCGGCGTCGGGCGCAGCGCTGCCGCGTGCGTTCGCGTAGGCCGCGAAGACCTGGTCGGCGTAGATGCGCTCGGGGAGCGGTCCGGGGAACTCGGGATCGCTCTCCACGGTCGCGAGCTGCGCCATGCCGCGGCGCGCGAGGTCGAGACCGTCCTCGGTCCGGCCGAGGAGCCAGGCTGCGCGGCTCGCTCCGAACAACGCACGGGGCGCGTCTCCGAGACCGCGGTAGAACTGCAGGGCGTCCTCGAGTGAACCCTCGATGAGCCCGGGTGCAGCGCCGCCGGAGCGGATCTTCGCCTCGGCGAGCGCGAGGCTCGCGTCGGCCTTCAGCAGGCGCACCTCGGGATCGTCGGGTGCGAGCTCGAGCGCACGGTCCACGGAGTTGAGCGCATCCTCGGGGGCGCCATCCGCCAGCCGGCGCCTCGCGTCGGCCACGGTCCGCGCGAGCAGCGCCGAGTCGAGCTCGTCGCGCGCGTCGTCGAAGCGCCCTTCCTCGATCAGGCGGATCGTCTGGGAGGCGAGCTCCTCGCGCTGCTCCTCGGCAGCTTCGGGTCCGGGCTCGAACGTCCCGGCGGGCGCCTTCGTAGTGGCATCCGGAGCGCTCCCTCGCTCTCGCCCGTCCCCCTGACACGCGGTCGCCAGCGCGACGACGAGAAGGGCGCGGGTACGGAGGGACTGGACCAGGGGCATCGGATGCGGCAGGGGCAGGCGGGGGCGCGCGCCATGCAAACGGGCCTCCGAGGGCACGCGCGGGCGAAATAGGGGGGAGATTCTAGCCGTCGGGCGCGGCCGTTGGATTCGCTCTAGGCCGTCCTCCTCCGTCCGACTACCTTGGCCGCTCGAGCCCGCGGGAATAAGTCCGCACCGCGAAGCGTCCTTCGGCCGCGGTCCGACAGGTCCCGTTTCGCCAGAACCACGCCCCTTGTCCTTCCCGTTGCGGACCACCTGGCTGCTCGCGTTCCTGGCGCTCTTCGCGGCGTCGTGCAACGACAGCATCGTGTGCGTCTTCACGACCGGCTGTCAGGGCCCCTCGGGCCGACTCTCCGACAACCCGGCAGTGCCGCCGGTGGATGGCGAGTGGATCATCGACGGGCCACCCGACGTCGTCCCCTCGGGCGTCTTCCCGAAGGGGACCACGAACCCGCCCACGACTCCCGTCGTCGTTCTCTTCGACGAGACGATGGCGCCCGACTCGATGGAAGGCGCGATCGAGGTCGTGCCGTCGCTCGGGGGCTTTCCCGGTCCCGCGGTGGACGTCGAGCAGACGCTGCTGGGCGATGGCCGCGTATTGCTCCTCCTGCCCGCGTCGGATCTCGCCGCGGGCGATTACCTGGTGCAGGTCGGCGCGGAGTCGAACGCCACCGACTTGACAGGGCAGGCGTTCGTCAAGGTGCCGGGCACCCAGCTCGGCACGTTCACGGTGAGCGCGACTCCACCCGCCGAGCCCCGGCTCGTGGCGACGTATCCCCAGGACGGCGACACGGGCCAGAGCGAGACCGGGCAGATGGTCGTCGTCTTCGACCGTGCGATCGACCCCGGCTCGGTCGACGGTGCTTCCTTCGACGTGAAGGTCGACGACCTGGACCCGCCGCTGGACCCGCAACCGCGAGCGGTCACGGTGGGCGGCGGTCCCGAGGACACGCGCGCGTTCGTGTACCGGAGCGTGAACGCGGCGGGCACGCCCGTTCCGCTCGGCAACGACGTCGAGGTGACGATCGCTCTCTCGCCCGTCGGCAATCCGCTCCTCGACGACGAGGAGGGCGAGGTGCTCGCTCCGGTGACGATCACGTTCCAGACGCTCGATCTCGCCGCGCCGCTCGGCGCGAGCCTGCTCTCCGATCCGACGGACGCGATCGGGCTCGCCAACCTCACGGACAACTCGCCCGAGGAGCTGACCGTCGAGGTCGAGCTCGAAGACGGGAAGCCGGACGACTTCGTGGACCTCTTCGTGTTCGGCGAGGAGCGCACGGAGGAGCCCGAGCCGATCGTGATCGCGCTGCAGCGCTTCATCCGTCTGGCAGGGACCGAGCCGATCCTCACGGCGACGTTCACGCGCGAGGACGTCGGCTTGCAGCTCTCGGACGATCCCGCGAACGTGCACTTCGCGGACGGACCGCTCGCGTTCGCCTTCCGGTTGCGGCGCGCGGGCATCGTCACTCCCGTGAAGCTCCTCGACCTCGACCCGGATCCGGCGCGCCTGCAGGACGTCATCCTCGACACCCACGCGCCGACGCTGCGCGCGCTGCTCGTGCCCGGAGGGACGACCGACGAGTTCCGCTCCGACCAGCGCGGCATCTCGATCGCCGGGCGCGTGCTCGTGACTCCGACCGAGCCCGAGACCGTGCGCAGCGTGGAGGTCACGACCGACGTCGGCAACAACGGGACGCTCCCGCCGGTCATCGGCAGCGACGAGACCGGCCTGTTCCTGGCGGCTCCCGTACCGGCGGGGATCCTGGATCCGAGCACCGTGAACTTCTCCTCGATCGTCGTGTACGACGCGGCGCTCAACGCCGCGCCCGCGGTCAGCGGCACGGTCACGCAGCTCGGCGTCGTCGGGCCCGGTGCGCTGGCGCCCGGAGACGACGTGACCGTGCAGGTGTTCGACGGCCGCACGCTCGCTCCCGTGCCGGGCGCGACCGTGCTCGTGCACGCCGATCACGGCAACGGCGTCGATTTCCCGCAGATCGCGCAGGGGCAGACGCTGGCGGACGGCACCGTCACGCTGGCGACGGAGGGCGCGCCGTCGATCGGCGCGATCGTCACCGTCGTCGCCCAGAGCTACGACCTCTTCACTTTCCACGGCGTGCCGTCGGCGCACCTGTCCGTGCCGCTCTTCCAGAGCAACCGCGGCGTCGGTCGCGTGGACGGCGACGTGTTCTCGACCAACGCGGCTGCGGTCGCGTTGCTCCCCGGGCTCGACCGACGCCTGGACGACTCGCGGCGCACCTTCGAGCAGCCGCGGGGCTTCGTGAGCGGCTCGTGCCCCCCGCCCTCCGGGGGTGAGCTCACGTGCCCCTACGGGCCCGAAGGGGTGCAGGACAGCCAGCTGGGCGCACGCTCCTTCTTCGCCGGCGACTTCACGCAGACCGAGGGCAACTTCAGCCCTGCACTCCTGCTGCAGGCGTTCGCCCTCGAGGTGCCCTTCGATCGCATCCAGCCCAACCAGCTGCAGCCCGGCGATTTCACCGTCCCCTTCCTGCTCACCGACGGGGCCACACCCCCCGAGGAAGCGGCCATCGGGCTGCCGCCGGTCGTTTTCCAGGTGGATCCGGGCAGCGGCGTCGGCGTCCTCGCGAGCGACCCGGACCCCACGACGACCGGCAACCCCTTCGTGACGGTGGAGGTGCTCATCCCCGGCATTCCGGGCAGCTTGGCCGTGTCCACCGGACTGTCCTTCGACCAGGGCGGCGATCGCTGGGTCGTGCGCACTGCCCAGCCCGGAGCCGTGACCGCGGGGGGACCGCTCGGCAGCGTCGGGATCGTGGACGACGACCCCTTCGTGCGCATGGAGCTGCGCGACTCCGAGAGCAACGCAGCCGGTGCGCGCCCGCGGCTGTCCACGATCCTCGCGGGCGGCCCGCTACCGGTCTTCCATGCACTGGCGGTACCCCGCGTCCTCTCGCCCCTCCTCGGGGCGTCGACGGGTGGGCAGCCCTTCAACGTCGTCCTGTCCCATGCGATCGGGGACGAGCGCGCGGCGGGCGGGCTCTACCGCGTGCGGCTGCGGGACGATGCGGGACGAAGCTGGACCCTGTGGCGCGTCGATCCCACGGGGAGCGGCGACGTCCTGCTGCGGGTGCCCGTGGCCAACGTCCTGGCCAGCAAGGAACTGGTCATCGATTCAGCGGCCTACGCCTGGAGCGGCTTCTCGCCCATCGGCTTCCTGTGGTCGGACGTCGAGCGCGAGGTCGAGCTCTTCTCCTTCGGCGAGCCGTTCACCATCGTGAACCACTGAGGCGACCGCCGCGCGACGCGACATTCGCTCGCGAGTCCTCGCAGACGACGGGACGCGCTCGATAGAATCCCGCACCCCACTGCGGAATTCGGACTCGGTCACGAAGAAGCCAACATGTTCGCTCGCATTCCGGTTCGGATCCTGGGCCTGGCCCTCGCCTGCGGTCTCGTCTCGTGCGCCGGCAGTGGCCCGAAGCCGGACGAGGAGCCCGTGGTGCGCGGCGCGACCCAGCGCCTGGCGGAGCTGCAGCCGACGGACGTCGCGGTCGCACCGATCCGCGATCAGACGGACGGGCAGCGAGTCCCGCTCGACATCTTCCGCGACGCGTTCATCGAGACGCTGGTCGCGCGCCACTACAGCCCGCTCGCGCCGGCCTACGTGGACGCCAACTGGGTCGAGGCGTCGTTCCGCGGCACGCCGCCGCCGGACGCGCTCCTGATGGTGGCCATCACGAGCTGGGATCCGGCGCACATGTACTCCACCGGCAAGGTGGACGTCTCCGCGGACGTGGGCCTCTTCCAGGGCGGGGACACGACGGGCGAGGTGCTGTGGCAGGTCTCGATCGCCCGCAGCGTCGACCTCGGCCAGAACGGCCGTCCGCCGGCGCCGGGGCAGGACCTGATCCCCAAGGCCGTGCGCCTGTTCGCGCAGGAAGCCCTGAAGGCGCTGCCCGTGCGCGATCCGGTCGCCGCCCGCAAGGTCGCCACGCCCTGAAACGGCGCGAGCTGGAGAGTTCGACGGGCGGCTGGTAAGCTCGCCGCCCGTAACGGTCCGGATCCCGAGGTGCTCCGCTTGAAAAGGAGCCAGGATCCGAGCCGCCCGCCGGCCTCCACGAGGAGGCGTCGAGCGGCACACCCCACGCCTGGAGAATCCTTCCCCTGGGCGCGGGGCAAGTAGACCGACGCAGGCGCCTTTCAGGACCAACGATGCCCATCGCCGCCGAGCGCAAGAAGGAACTGATCGAGGAATACGCGATCCAGAAGGGAGACACCGGTTCGCCGGAAGTCCAGGTCGCCATCCTCAGCGAGCACATCAAGAACCTCACCGAGCACCTCAAGACGCACCGCAAGGACTTCACCTCGCGCCGCGGCCTGCTGGTGATGGTGGGGCAGCGCAGCAAGCTCCTTTCTTACCTGCGCCGAAGCTACCCGCAGCGCTACCAGGCACTGATCAACCGCCTCGGCCTGCGACGCTAGACGTGCTCGTGTCCCCTGCCCGCCGCTCCGCGACACCAAGCGTGACCGAGCGGCTCGTGCCCCGAAGGCTCGCCGTGCCGGCGAGCCGGTGGCCCCGGCGCAGGTGCGCCCAGCGGCCGTGACGAGACGAGTCCGAAGAGACGAAGCGACAGACGTTCCCGAAGGAACACGAGAAGACGAAAGACAATGACGAAAGACACCCACGCCCGCGTCGAGTGCGATATCGCGGGCAAGAAAATCACACTGGAGACGGGCCAGATCGCGCGCCAGGCCCATGGCAGCGTGCTGGTCACCTGCGGCGAGACGCAATGCCTCGCCGCCGCGTGCGTCGGCCCTGGCAAGGAGGAGCAGGACTTCTTCCCGCTCACCGTCGACTACCGCGAGATGGCGGACGCCGCCGGCAAGATCCCGGGCGGCTTCTTCAAGCGCGAAGGGCGCCCGACGACCAAGGAGATCCTCACCATGCGGCTGATCGATCGCTCGATCCGGCCGCTGTTCCCCGAGGGCTTCCAGCGCGAGGTGCAGGTCATCTCGCGCGTGTACGGCTACGACGGCGAGAACCCGGCCGACATCCTGGCGATGATCGCGTCGTTCGCCGCGCTGCACGTCAGCAACATCCCCTTCCACGGTGCGCTCGGCGCGGTGCGCATCGGCAAGCTCGACGGTCGGCTGACCGTGCTGCCGGGCGACCTCGCGCGGCGCACCGAGTCCGACCTCGACCTCGTCGTGGCCGGCCACGCCAAGGCGATCGTGATGGTCGAGGCTGCAGCGCGCGAGCTGCCCGAGACCGAGATGATCGAGGCCCTCGAGCTCGCGCACGGCGAGATCCAGAAGCTGTGTAGCGCGATCGAGGAGCTGCGCTCCCAGGCCGGGAAGCCCAAGGAGGAGTTCGTCGCTCCGGCCAAGGACCGCGAGCTCGAGCAGCAGGTGGCGCGCTTCGCCGACGAGCTGCGCGCCGCGATGCAGACGCGCGGCAAGGAAGCGCGTCACGACGCGATGGCCTCCGTGGAAGACCGCTGCGTGGCCGCGCTCACGGCCGGCGTGGGCGCAGACGAGCTCGACGCGCGCAAGAAGGCCGTCAAGGGCGCCTTCTCCGACCTCGCCTGGCGCTCGGAGCGCCAGCTGATCCTCGGCACGAAGCAGCGCATCGATGGCCGCAAGCTGGACGAGATCCGTGAGATCACGGTCGTCCCGGACTTCGTCCCGCGCCACCACGGCTCGTCGCTCTTCACGCGCGGCGAGACGCAGGCGCTGGTCTCCTGCACGCTCGGCACGCCCGACGACGAGCAGATCATCGACGGCATCGAGGAGGAGTACCGCAAGGGCTTCTACCTCCACTACAACTTCCCGCCCTTCAGCGTGGGCGAGACGCGCCGCCTGGGCGGTCCCGGCCGGCGGGAGATCGGGCACGGGATGCTGGCGGAGCGTGCGCTCGCCAGCGTGCTGCCCGCGCGCGAGAAGTTCCCCTACACGATCCGGCTCGTGTCCGAGATCCTCGAGTCGAACGGCTCGTCCTCGATGGCCTCGGTGTGCGGCGGCTGCCTGTCGCTGATGCTGGCCGGCGTGCCGATCGCGCAGCCCGTGGCGGGCATCGCCATGGGGCTCATCACGGACGGACCCGACTGGGCCGTGCTGTCCGACATTGCCGGCTCCGAGGACCACAACGGCGACATGGACTTCAAGGTGGCCGGGTCGGGCATCGGCATCACCGCGCTGCAGATGGACATCAAGATCAGCGGCGTGACGCGCGAGATGCTGGAAACGGCCCTGGGCCA
>Ga0111539_10011183_pt1 | contig 11279 bp, 9 predicted proteins | sample RhiMethybrSRZTD1_FD_79667 | JGI IMG/M metagenome (GOLD analysis project Ga0111539, IMG submission 79667) | Populus rhizosphere microbial communities from Tennessee, USA - Rhizosphere MetaG P. TD hybrid SRZTD1 (version 2) (version 2) | ecosystem: Host-associated > Plants > Roots > Rhizosphere >...
CTGGCCCCCGTCGGTGTAACCCTTCACCTGGCCGAATGCAAGTCGGAGCGTGAAGGTAGCGTCGGGGTAAATGTCTTTTCCGTAAACGGCGAAGCGGGCTTGCGCAAGACTGCTGTAGGCTTGGCGTTTTGGCTCGTCAACCGTCTCCTCATAGGTCTTGCGGACTGCCCGAGCCGCTGCGTCCACGAGGCGGGCCAGTTCGATCATCGGGTCTTTCGAATCCTCAATCGCCTTCTGTCCGCCGTCGGCCAGCTTCTTGCGAAGGTCGGCGTCAACAAGTTTGCTGCCGAGAACCAATTCCGTGGCCCTTTGCTGTGGCGACTTTCCTGCCATGATTTTTTGGACGAGGTCGTTGTCTGCGCCGAGCAGCTCCATCAACATGCCAAGCGAGTCCCCGAGTTTGACGATCTCCAAGTCTGAGTAGATTTCAGCCTTGGAAAACAGTTGCTGCTTGAGCGACTCCAACCCTGCCTCGCCGTACTCGCGAAGGCGCTCGGCATTCGGCTTGCGCGATTCGTCGGCCAGGCGGACGAGCAGCCGGGCCTTCTGGAAGAGCTGGCTGTTGAAGCCCGCAGCGGCGCGCTCTCCTTCGAGCAGACCGTAACGGAAGTAGAAATCCTTGTAGGCCGCCACAGATGCCGCTACCCGGTCCCAAGCGTCGCCGTAAGACTCCTTGAGCTTGGCGTCTGCCGCTACCCTGTCGCGCAAGGTTTTCTCGTCGGCCCGCTTCTTAGCCATGATCGCTGGATCCTGCAAGCCGGCCAGCATTCCGAGGAGGAGCTTACGGGAGTTCTGATAGCTGAATAGCTCGGCCTCGGCCCGGCGGGCGTTCTCGCTCGACTTGTCGCTGTAGTTCTTTAAGAGCACTTCGCGACGACGGATAAGATTGAGGGCGAATGGGAAGGCCAGGTCACGCCTGAACTCGAGGTACCGAATCGTGTCCAGCCGGGAGGTGCGGCCTGGATGCCCCGAGACGAAGATCAGCTCCCCATCCTTGCAACCCTCTTGACTCCATTTCAGGTAGTGCTCGATTCTGGCCGGTTTGCCATTCTCGTAGACGCGGAAGAAACAAACGTCGAGATCGAAGCGTGGGTACTCGAAGTTATCCGGGTCACCCCCGAAGAAGGCGGCGGCCTTCTCTGGAGCAAACACCATCCGAAGGTCGGTGTATTTCTTGTAGCGATAGAGGTGGTAGGCTCCGCCATTATAGAGCGTGATCACGTCGCTGCGGAACTTGGTCTTGTCGAGCGACTCTTTCTCAATCGTGTTGATGACGGCCCGTCTCGCCATCTGCGCCTCGGATGGGCTCATTGCCGGTTTGACCGCGGCATTGACCCGCTCAGTCATATCTTCGATGCTTTCCAGGACGTTCAGCTCCTCATCGACACACTTGAGTTCTTCCTCGTGCGTCTTTGCCTGGAAACCGGTCTTCATGAAGTCCTTCTTCAACTGGTTGCCGAGTTTTTGGATACAGTCAGTGCCCACATGATGGTTGGTCATGACCAGGCCATCGGGTGAGACGAATGAGCCCGAGCCGCCACTGTTGAACCGAACGCTGGAGCGCTGCACGTGCTCCAACCACGCCTTGGTAGTATTGAAGCCGTACTTGTCCTGCAGCAGCTTGGCCGGTGGATTGTTGAACAGCCACATCCCTTCGTCAGCTGAGGTCTTGCCAAGTTGAACGAGACTCACCAAGACAGAGGCAACAATCAAGATCCGACAAATCCTCTTCATGAGCACCTCACTTAGGATGGGCCAGGTCTCCTGCGTTTGGAGATAGGGTGCGTGGTTCTACTGCTGATGATGTAGCTTTTCAGAGCCGTCAATTCGATTGAAATTGAGACTCTTCTGAGCGCCCGTTGTCCATGGTGCTGATCGTATCACCGTCCGCAATGTGAGCAAAACTGTGCCGGCGAAGTTCTCGCAAGCGACCGTCAGTTGAAGACAAAGGGGCAGGAGTAGACAACCACGTTTCGCAAAACTTCATTTTGCTTTGTTTTCGTTTATCAGCTTCCAGGCACGACGCCAAACACAATCTTCCCTGTGTAGTTCGATCGGCATGATCATTTTGGCTTTGCAATACTTGCAGTACCTTCGGTTTTCGTTTGTTCCGTTCAGGAGGATCTTGTGGAGCAATTCCAAGACAGTGGATAGCTGCGGCTCTTCTGGGAAAGGTAGTCGTGGATCAGATTCGTTCGGTTTCTTGCGCATGTAAGTGGCCTTTAGCGAGCAGAACGCGGAGTCACCGGTGCGCTTTGCGACGAACTGGCAGGGCTATCGCCCAACGGGACCACACCAGCTCCTTGTGATTGATATCCAAGCCAGTTCCCAGGATCGGTAGTCTTTTTCCTCATCGTTGGGCATTTTTGTTTAGGCAAGGGGCTTTAGTCTGGGCATCGAACTTGCCTAGAACGCTATCTAAGAGCGTCAGGATAGTTTGTGTCTGATGAAAGGACAAGTATGGGGAACCCTATCACTCTCTTCAAAGATGCCAGCGGTGATCTTTGGTATAAACATTTTAGAATAGACAAGATAGATTTCGACGAAGCACGCATGATAGGCCACCTCCACGGCGTGGATCCAGCGAAGAACGCCTATGTCTTGGTCTCAATCAGTGCTAAGCCAATTGTTAAGCCTATGCCGCCATTTTGCGGTTGAATTGCGGCCCAACCTGCGGCGTCAATCTATGTGCGGACGATACCGCCTGACCAAGCGGCGGATGCTGGAGATAGCGCAGTACTACGACGTTGACTAACTAGCAGACCTCGAAATCTGGAAACGGGAGTACAACATCCCGCCTCGCGAGGTGGTTTTCGCCTGGGGGTGAATGTACTGCTCAGTGACTCGGACTGACGAATGACCGGCAATCGTGCTCAGTGTGAAGCTGTCGCAGATACCGGCCAGATTGGAGGCTCCGGAAAGCCTACTCAGTCCGTCTCGGAACCTGGCAGCCACTATTGTTAACGCGACTATTACTACACCATCTCCGCAATGCGGAAACCAACCAATGTCTCTCCAAGGTCGGTCTTCAGTAGCTTGACCTTTCTCAAGGTTTCGACGTGCGATCCAATGCTTCGAAGACAGGCATAGGACGAGAAGACTTCCCTGCAAAACGCCGTGACAATGAAGACTTCTCCACTGGTTTCACTTTTCCACATTTCGCCAAGCGAGATCTTTTTTGGTTGGATAGCACTGCTCCGTTCCGACCGAGACGCTTCTTGAAAGTAGGCCTTGCTAGATTCACTGCGGAATCGAACGGCAACTCGGCGCTCTCCAGACGAAGAGACTGCCTGGATTCTCACCACAACAGCCTGTGTCTGGTACACCGGCTTTGAGGCTACAGTCTTCTGCATGGATCGGGGTAGCGGCAACGAAAGCGTCAACCGTGTGCCTTTCTTTAGTTCTTGCTTAAGCGAGAACAGTGCGCCATTAGCGTTGACGTCGACCGAGCGAGTCACTTCCTCGAATTGGATCCCGTCGGAATTGGTCCCCCGAACGCGAACTGGCAGGCTGATCCGAATCCGACGCAATCTCCTCTTATCCTGGAATGCATTGTTGTCTGCCACAGTTTAAACCTCAATTAACTTTAGGCATGATCAGGTCCAATCCGTAAAGCGCTGATTTGAGGATCTTGGAGACTCGCTTAGGTCGTTTCCCGAGAGTAAGGTCCGGCACATATAAGTCCAGTTTTCGGACAATTTGACGTGGGTGTTCTTGCTTGCGATTTGAGAGGTTCAGATCGGTTGGGCCTGGTTCGGTTTTGGACTGGCGGCCGTCGCCGAGAATCGAGAATTCGCTGATACAGCCTTTATGCTTCCTTATGCCCGCGCCATTGAAATGGGCAATGGCGTTGTGTCGCGTCACAGGGCTCGACGATCAAATAGGGGGCGGCCCCCTTCGGGTGCAGGCGTTTTCCACTTGGGCCAGGGCAAGGATAATCTGAACACAACGCTCTCAGCGTCTGCAGTGTGCAAGTGTCCGGGGCTTGCGGTCGTAGATTCGCTCAGGCTTTGATGATGATCCTAGTTTGACTGAGGGGGACAGCTTAAAGCGTCGGGGCAGTGACCAGAAAAGTGGCCGCTCTTATGTGGGCTGACGAGCTTTTGGAGTGGGGAGCGTTTGTATATAACTCTGTACATGCAAACCCGCTGAAGTGGCCCACCGTAGGTTTCAGTAGGTACAGGGCCATGTACAAGTGCAAGTGCGGGTTACAATGGATTAGTCAACGAAGTAAAACAACGGAGAGAGACCTTATACCGTGCCTCTGTGGTCGGACCATCATTACTTGGGACGGAACCTTCGTTTATGCGGACCACAATGTCACTCAGGAACTTAGCGAGATCACTTCGAAGATTCGCCTACCTCCAGTGAAGATGTAAAATTAGCCGAAGCGAGTCTTACCTCTTATGCCGGCGTCGTAGGTGACCATGCCGACGATTCGGCGTGTCGAGTCCTCGCAGTACTGAGTTTATCGAAAGCAATCACGCCCCGGTTGTGAGAGATACCCTGCTATGAGTTACAGTTATTCGACATAGCTCCTTGCCGCAAAATCTCCAGCGAAAATGCGGATTGGTGCATTACGCCTGACTGCAGCTGCCGTTCCGGCCGGCAATCCTTGGTGTCCAGCTCGCCGTCCTGTCAGTGGCCACCGGGAGATCACACATAGGAGGAGTGAAAAGATGCCAGCTTGGATTGTTTTTGTGATCACAATAGCGTGGCTTACATTTCTTCCGGAGATTCGTGCTGAGACGGCGCTGGTCCCGCTTTACCAGGATGTCCTGCTAGATTGTAAAGGGGCATCCGAATCCACGCGAGAGAGAATCATCCGTACCGCTTTAGCAAGTGGCGGGGCGAGAGCACTCCATGTGTCGTCTGCAATTGTTCAGGAGCTGTCTGATCGGGAACCTGACCCTTATCCGGCCTATATTGCGTCATCCGTTGCCCTGTGCGGTGTGACCGTGAGCGACCCACCGCGCGCGGCATTGTTGAGTGAGAAACACAATCTGAAGATTGTCCAGCTGGGCCCCACCATCATGACAACCGGCACACTGCGCCTCGTGGCCAGCAAGCGTTACGAGGACTTCAATGTGAGGTATATTGTGATTGTCCCCACGCGGGCTCAGTTCGACACATTCCGCAAAGGGGAGCGAGTCACGTTCACAGCCGAGGCCGTTGGAGTCCGCCAGCGGCCAGACGCTCTTGAAGTGACCGCGGTTTTGCAGTCACTGGATCCGACGCCAACGCCTCATCCGACGGAAGCCCTGCTGGTCTCTCGCTATCAGGATGTGTTGAAGAATTGTGAGGGGGCGTCTCCAAAGACGCGGACGGTCATTGTGACAAGTGCGCTACGGCGTGCGGTGCAGAACAGCCTCGCCGGTCAGGAGGTTAGCGTTTTGTCGGCTATCGTTCTGGGTGTTTTTCAGCCGTACGACGACCGCTATCCAGCTCTCGCGGCTTCGTCGGCGGGCCTTTGCTCTGTTGCGGTGAACGAGGAAGACCTGGCGCGATCCCTCGCATCGAAACATCAGTTCAAAACAAAAAACCAGGACAAGGCTGCGATCGTCCAGGATGCGTCGCGGGTTGTCGCCAGCAAGCGGTATGCGGACTTCGAAGTCAGATACACGCTCGTAATTCCCAATGGATCCAATCTTGCTCTTCCTCGCCCGGGTCAGCGGATTTCTTTTTCAGCCTTGTTCTTAGGGGCACGCGACCTCGGGACGCTGGAACTTACGGCTGTGCTGACCAAGCTGGACCCCAATTAGAGCAACCAATTCAAAGAACCAAGGAAGACAGAAGCCGCTAGTTCCGTGCAGCGGATCTCTTCCGACATTCTTCGCAACGTTCCTCGCGCTTGAGCACTTCCTTGAAAACAAATTCACTCACTGTCTCTGCCCCGAACTGCCCACAAAGAGCGCGCAATTCGTCAGGCTGCCCTGTCAAAAGTACCCGGGGCAAGTGATACTTTGCAGCTTGTCGTTTTTCCCGCTTCGGGGTGTGGGGTGACTTTCGCCTGTCAAGGATGAGGCCTTCATGAATCAATCCTGAGATGACAGTGCGACGGTCTGTGTCCAGCAGTCGTGCAATTTCATCAATGGGCTTGCGCTGATTTGAGAAAAGATTGCAGACGGTTACGGCCCTTTTCTCGTTTGCTGGAAGGTTTACCGTGTGTTCCGGCCCGACGTACTTTCGCTTCGTCATGCGGAACCCTTCAGGCGTGTATAGATACGGTTCGAACATCCGAGAGAAATAGGTTCGCAGTCGATTTAGCATAGGCTTTCTCTCCTAAGCGGGCTCGCCGATAGTTGCAAGGTTGGTCTTTGGCCGCCTTCTTGAACCTGCCTGGAGTCTGTCGTAAATTCCCCCCTTGTCTCCCCGCACAATCGTTGGCCTCAATCTTACCTCAGAAACGGTCGTCGATGACCCTTAAGGTCAGTTGCGAATAGGTTGGTTCTGTGAGAGGGAGTTGAACGAGACAACACGCGGGTGCTCAGGCTATCTCCGTTTCCCAAGGATCTTGGGATCCCATTTCGCAATGAGTTCCTGAGAGATCGACTCCAAAACCTCGGCTGCGGTCCCCGGACGATCGAGTTTCGCCGTCCACTGCCACTGGTTCAGGTACTCGTCGCCCCCCGCCAGCCCCAGCTCCATGGCCAATCGATCGATTTCGAGCTGATATCGTTCGGGCAACTGGCGCGAAACGGGTCGGACGCCTTCAAAGGCTTTTACCTGGGCAGGTATGTCTTTCCAGTACAGAATTTGGTATTTAGCCATTTTGATTCCGGGCGCGCGCTTGGATCGCGAAACCAAACTACGAGTGATGCCGTTCACGAACCTTTGCCAGCGCTACTGCATTTGCAGTTCGCCCTTGCGGTAGGCGCGTAGAAAGTTCTTGCAGTTTCTGTCCTTTCCCAAAAGCATCTCTTCGGCGAGTTGGAAGGGTCGGGATTGTCGCTCAATGGAGAAAACTTTATCCAGGTGGCTGGCAACGGGGTCGATGATTCCGCTGTCGGCACCCGCTTCGGTGGCTAGAATAATGAACGCGTCGTTGATGAGATGCCGGCAGGGCAGCCCGAAGGAAACATTACTCAGGCCACCGGTGATGTGGACCTCAGGACCGTATTTCTCACGAAGACGCCGGATGGCCTGCAGACAGTGGTTGCCGAACTGGCTATCCACTGAGATTGGGAAAACCAGGGCGTCGATGTAAATATCCTGAATGGCGATGCCTTTGGCGAGCGCCGCGTCCACCATCCGAGAGGCATTCACGACGCGCTCCTCATCACTTTGAGGCATGCCTTTTTCTCCGGCCGCAGTTACGATGACTGGACTGTTGTGTTGCCGGGCCAAGTCGAGTGCCTCCAGGCGCTCCAGAGACGCCGAGTTCAAGAGAGGTCGACCCGCCTTGATGTCGCACGCTTCCATTCCTTTTTGGATGATCTCGATGTTGGACGAGTCGATCGACACGGGCAAGGTAGTCATGCCCTGAACAGTTCGGACCAGCCATTGCATGGCGCTCTTCTGCTCAGCGGGGCGCAACGAGATCTCGTCGACGTTCAAGTCCAGAAAGTCTGCGCCGGTTTTTTCCTGGCGGCGAACCAGGCTCCTTAGATACTCCAGACCTTCGCTGGCTTCAGGCTCGCGATCCGACATGGCTGCATTCACCGCGATCTTCACATGCTTGACGCGGCCTTCTTCGTAGTCCTGGCTGCGTTTGATTTCTTCGGGAATCACCAAATGCTGGGTGGTGCCATCTGAGCAGGTGTAAACCACGGCTTCAGCGCCCGCCTCGCTAGTGGTTACCCGCTTGCCGTTACGAAGCACCACCCGTGTCGTATGAATGTTCTCACCGACGATGATGAAGTCTTTTGCCAGGCCATTGACTTTCATGAAACCCTCTCTCTCACTCATCCACCCACAGTCTTTAGCAGCGCCGTGGTTGCGGCGCGACCGCTGGGTGGTGCGCATTGCTGCGATCCAGGGACTGATTTAACTTGTCCGCGACCGTCCGAACCACCCCCGCCGTGGCCTGTGGCCGCGGCATCCCCTCCTTGTCAAGGAGGGGAGTTCAGAAACACGTTAGGCTCGCAGCTGAGTGGCGGCTGCCGGAGCTAGGACTTCCGGCATGGGTTTGAACTGGCAACCTTCCACAAACACTTCGAAAAAGTCTGGCGTCATTTCCAGCTCGACATGCTCGATCTGCTTCACCAGAGCTTCAGCTGCCTGCCGCTTGCGCCGCGACAGCAGCACTTCCTTTGCACCCTGGACAGAAGCATTGCCAATTTTCACGATGCGTTCTTCTGGAACTGGAGCTAGAAAGCCGATCTCAATGGCGTTGCGCACGTTCACGTAGTTGGCAAATCCGCCAGCGAGGTAGAGTTTGGTGATGTCGCGCGGATTGATTCCAAATTTGCGCAGGACGATCATTTGCCCGCAATAGTTGGCTGCTTTGGCTTGAGCCAGGTTACTGGCATCTTCACGGGAGAACGTGATGCCGTGGTCGGGCACGATCGGTATTTCAAAAAGCTTGTTAGGGAACACACCTTTTGGTGTCATGCCACCATTCCGTCGCAACTCTGCCAAGAGATCGATGAGACCAGATCCGCAAATACCCTGAGGCTCGACCCCTCCGATCGTTGTGTACTCGAAGTGCCCATCGGTTAACCGAATGGATTCGATGGCACCATCGCAGCCCGTCATCCCGTATTTGATGAGTCCTCCTTCAAAGGCCGGACCTGCTGGGCAGGAAGCCGTGAGCATCCGCCCTGCATGACCCACCACGACCTCGGTGTTGGTCCCCACATCGACCAGCATCACCACCTCATGCTGCGACTCCATGTCGATGGCCACCAAATCGGCCGCCGTGTCGGCGCCCACGTGACTGGCCACAAGAGGGAGGCCGTAGACCATTGCCTTGGGGCTAACCTGAATGCCCAGGCGGCGCGCCTCTTCGCGAAGGGCCGTGGTCGGGCGGTTTCCTGCGAGGACTTCATGCTCGATGGTGGATTTGTAGGGACGTTGTCCGATGCTCTGAACATCAAGCTTGAAAAACAGATCCCGCATGGTGGAGTTGCCGGCGATCGCCACCTCATAGATTTCCTGTCGCGTGAAGTTCAGCCGACGGCACATTTCACGGATTTCCTGATTCATCGCATTCATGACTGCTTTATGCAGCTCGCCACGGAACGGACCGCCATCGTAGGAGATGCGATGCATCACATCGCTGCCGCCGAAGCGCTGCGGGTTTTCAAAGGAGCTGATGTAAATGCTCTGCCCTGTTTCCAGATCTACCAGTTCCACCACGATCGTTGTGGTTCCCAGATCGACAGCGAGGCCGTAGAGGTGTCCGCGAAACTGGTCGATCGGCTCGCCATCAACCAGCACGCTTTCACCTGCACGAGTCACGAGAGGATCCAGTTCCGTGGGTTTTTGTTGGGCTTCGACGAGGATCTTGGGGCGGCGTCGCAGGGGAGAGAATTGAATGTCGATGTCTGGGTTCTCAATCCACGCCTGGCAGGCCAGACGGTAGTTGTCTCGCAGGAACGATTCAGCCTCACCACGGGGACTGAGCGCCTCCATGCCGTGTTTGATCTCTACAACGCATTCGTGACAAATGCCTGCTCGCCCGCACGACGTCGGCACTTGGACCTTGAGGTCATCCGCGTAATCAAAGATAGTCCTGCCGCTGACGAGATCTCGCTCCTGGTTGTCGTGAACAATGGTTGCCATAAATAAAGAAGGGTCAAGGCGAAAGGGTCAAGAGTTAAGCGTCGGCAGTGAAGTCCCGTTTGCTTGACCCTTACCCCTCTTGCCTTGACCCTGCCTTTTCGCCTTGACCCTTACCTGATGGGGTCGCAAGGCCATTCCCATGCCGGGCGATAGTCCAGTTTGTCGTCGCTGACACAGACAGGGAGCTCCCCCTGGACCTTGGGCTTGCGTTTGTTGCGGCAGCCGAACTGGGCCGTGCACTGGTTAAATCGATTCTTGTAGGGGCAGCGCGACAACGATTGATGGTCCGCATGGGTCACGATGGAGGCAAACAGCTCGCTGATTTGATCCAAACGCTGTTGTAGCTCTTCTTTGGTCGGCATCGCCTTTCAGGACCTCGCTACGACTCCAAGCAGATTCTTGGCGAGCGCCACGCAAGCCAGCGCGTCCTTGCCGTATCCGTCCGCGCCCATGTCGTCGGCGAAATCCTGCGTCACCGGCGCACCACCCACCATGATCTTCACGTCATCACGCAGGTCAGCATCAATGAAGGCTTCAATCGTCTTCCCCATGTTCGGCATCGTCGTGGTCAGCAGAGCCGACATTCCCAGCAATGGTGCCTTGGTTTCCTCCACAGCTTCGATGAACTTGTCGGGCGATGTATCGACTCCCAGGTCGTGCACCACGAAGCCCGCTCCCCGGAGCATCATGATGCACAGGTTCTTGCCGATGTCATGCAGGTCGCCCTTGACGGTACCCATGATCACGGTTCCAATCGGTTCGACTCCGGCCGCTGAGAGAATGGGCTCGATATGAGCCATCCCTGCTTTCATGGCGCGCGCACAGGCCAGGACCTCTGGCACAAAAATAAAGTTCTGGCGGAACTTGATGCCAACGATACCCATTCCTGCAATCAGTCCGTAGTCCATAACTTCCAATGCTTCGATCCCTGAATCCAGTGCTCCACGCGTCAATTGATCGACGGTCTCATTCTCACCCTCGATCAGCGCTGCAGCAATGGCCTGCATTTCTGGGCGAGCCTTGGCAAAGGTGTTGATCGTTCGCTGCCGCTCGTCGGGCCGCTCGATAAACTCTTCAATTTCCTGCCGGATAAACTCGTGGGCTATATCCGTGAGCTCGGCCATGGTTTCCTCTTAAGGGACATTCAATAAACGATCGACTCTGCTGTTTTGCTGCAGCGTGGGACTGCGAAAGCCGAGCATCGTCTCAGTTCTGCGATGCCTTCTCCTTGTGCCAGTCCTTCACCGCTTTCGGAATTTCTTTGAGATTCTCGATCGCCGTCTGCAGCGGGATCGCGCATTCGGGTCCTACCAGTTGCACACCGGCGCCCAAGTTTTTCACAACTTCCTTACGGACCTCTTCGGGCCCTTTCGAGAACAGAGTTTCGGGGTTGTTGATATTGCCCACCAGCGAAGTGCGGTTCCGCATGATCCGCATGGATTCCACTGGATCGTTCTTGGAGTCGTAGTGAAACGCTGCCATGCCCGTCTGGGCAATGAACTCCATGCGATCTTCGGTCTTGCCGCAGATATGCAGGATGAGCGGCACAGGCA
>Ga0111539_10011185_pt1 | contig 11278 bp, 14 predicted proteins | sample RhiMethybrSRZTD1_FD_79667 | JGI IMG/M metagenome (GOLD analysis project Ga0111539, IMG submission 79667) | Populus rhizosphere microbial communities from Tennessee, USA - Rhizosphere MetaG P. TD hybrid SRZTD1 (version 2) (version 2) | ecosystem: Host-associated > Plants > Roots > Rhizosphere >...
GCGCGCCCGGCGCAGGGTTGCGGCGGGCGTCGCCTGCACGTCGGTCATCTTCCAGTCCGGATGGAACGCGGTGAAATGCAACGGCACCTCGGTGCCGAGATTCTGCCGGATCCACTTGCATTCAGCCTCGATTTCGTCTTCCGAGTCGTTCTTTCCCGGGATCAACAACGTCGTGATCTCGGTCCAGACCTGCGTCTCCTTGACCAGATAGACGAGCGTTTCAAGAACGGAGGCGAGCTTGCCGCCGCAGATGCGGAAGTAGAAGTCTTCGGTAAACGCCTTCAGGTCGACGTTTGCCGCATCCATCTTCGCGTAGAACTCGCGGCGCGGCGCGGCATGCATGTAGCCAGCCGTAACCGCGACGGTCTTGACGTCGCGCGCGTGGCACGCGTCGGCGATATCCATCGCGTACTCGGCGAAGATGACCGGGTCGTTGTAGGTGAACGCGACCGATTTGCAGCCGAGCTGCACCGCGGCGTCGGCGATCATTTCCGGCGTGGCGGCGTCCATCAGCCGGTCCATCTCGCGCGACTTGGAGATGTCCCAGTTCTGGCAGAACTTGCAGGCGAGATTGCACCCGGCAGTGCCGAACGACAGGATCGATGTTCCCGGATAGAACTGGTTCAGGGGTTTCTTCTCGACCGGATCGACGCAGAAGCCCGACGAGCGGCCGTACGTCGTGAGGACCATCCGGCCGCCTTGCATCTTGCGGACGAAGCACAGCCCCCGCTGCCCCTCGTGCAGCTTGCAATCGCGCGGGCAGAGATCGCACTGGACGCGGCCGTCTGCCAGCTCGTGCCACCAGCGTCCCGGATGGCTCGCCTCGGGAATCAATGCAGCGGCTCCTCTTTCCATTTCGCAACGCGGTAGCGCCGCACCATGCAGCGCCCGAGCGGCGTTTCCGGTGGGAGTCCCGCCTTGCGCTTGAGTTCCGCGAAAAAACGCTGCCGGTCGGGCAGGCCTTCCCAGACTTGCGGCAGGAACGTTGCCCTCTTCCCTGCGAACTCGAGAATGATGCCGTCCTCGCCCGGGCGCACTTGTGCGAGCAGATCCTGCTCGTCGGCGAAGTGCATGGTTTTCGGCCTCGACAGTAGCGAAATCTCGACCGAGCAGCGGGGCCATTCCTCGAGCGTCAGCGCCGGGAAGCGCGGATCGCGGAACGCGGCCGCAAGCGCATTCTCCCGCACGTCGTCGCGCAGCGAACGCTGTGCCTGCAGGCTGCCGATGCAGCCGCGCAGCCTGCCTTCCTTCATAAGCGTCACGAACGTGGCACCGGTCTGCCCGAGCCATGCGTCGCCGTCGCCGGTGGCATTGCCCGCTCCGAGTTGCCTCGCAATTGCGCCGCGCGCGATCGCAACCAGTTTTCGTCCCGCGTCCGCCGGCGAGACGCGCCTGCGCTCCTCGAGCGCGAACGCGGAATAGCCGACCACGCGGCCCCTGCCACCTGCCGTATCGCCGGAATTGTTCGCAGCGAGCTGGCGGATCGACAGGCCTCGCGTGCGCGCCACCTGCAGCATGCCGTTCAGCGGAGTGGCGCCGCACGCTTCCTCGTGGAGGATGTCGGTTGCGAACCCGGCGATTCGCGCGAGCGTCCTGCCGTCGATCGCGCGGGCCTCGTCGTACGAGTGGTAGTGCGAAAGATCGGTCGAGATGACGATCAGCGTCTCCTCGCCGCCCCACAGGCACTCGATCGTCTCTGCGACTTCGGTGATGCTTGCAGTGCCGACCGCCAGTGGCACGAGCGTGAACTCGCCGAGCATCTTCTGCAGGAACGGAACCTGCACCTCGAGCGAATGCTCCATCGCATGCGCCGGCTCGCTCGTTACGACTTGCCTCAGTCGGGCGAGCGTCGCGCGTGCGGCAGAGTCGATGCGCACTCGGCCAAGCGGCGTGTCGAACGCGTCGGCGGCCGGCAGCGCAAGCCCGCGCACCGGGACACGGTGTACCGGGCCGAGCATCACTACGCGCCGCACGATTCCGCGCGCCGGTGCGATCTCGTCGTAGGCCGCCGCAGCCACGGGACCCGAGTAGATGTATCCGGCGTGCGGCACGATGAGCGCCTTCGGATGGCCGACGCGGGGCTCGAACTGGTCCACTGCGTCGAGCAGCTCGTCGATCTCCGCGCCGAGCTGGCGCGGATCGCCCGGATAGAACATGCCCGCGACCGCGGGCCGGCGAATCGATTCCATGGTTCCCGGAGTTTGTTTACGCCCGCGGAAATCCGGCGTCAAGCGCCTCGAGCACGCCCTGCAGCGCCCGCTCCACGGACTTTCGCCGGACTGCTTCCCGATCGCCTTCAAAGTGCCTGCTCTCGCTCTTCGCCCCTTGTTTCGTCGCCCATGCGAAGCAGACGAATCCGACCGGCTTCGCGGCCGATCCACCCGTCGGGCCCGCGACACCGGTGATCGCGGCAGATATCGTGCCCTTGCTTCGCTCCAGCGCGCCGGTTGCGAGTTCGAGCGCGGTCTGCTCGCTTACGGCACCGTGCTGCTGCAATGTCTCACCTCGCACTCCCAGCAACTCCTGCTTCGCCGCGTTCGAGTACACGACGAATCCGCGCTCGAACCACTCGGACGAGCCCGCGATCGCCGTCACCGCCTGCGACACCCATCCCCCGGTGCACGATTCCGCGGTGACGAGGAGCGCCCCGGTGTCGCGCAATCGGCCGCCGACGCGCGCGGCAAGCGCCTCCAGCGAATCCTGGCTCACAGCACGAACCTCTTCACGAGCGCAAGAACGACCAGCGCATATCCGGCCGCCAGTATGTCATCTGCCATCACGCCGAACCCACCCTTGAGCCGGCGCTCGACCTCGCGGATCGGCGACGGCTTGAGCACGTCGAAGAAACGGAACAGCAGGAACGCGGCCACCTGCCACCAGGGCTCGTCGGGAAGGAGCGCGAGCATCGCGAGGAACGCCACCACTTCGTCCCAGCACATCGCCCCATGGTCCGCGACCCCGAGGGTGCGCCCCGTCCGATCGCACGCCCATACGCCGATCACGAAGAAGAACGCAACGATCCCGAGCGTCTCGATCGGACCGTAGTAGCTCCGGATCAGCCACCACAGCGGAAAAGCGACCAGCGTGCCGACAGTGCCGGGGGCGAAGCGCGATGCACCGGCGCCGAAAGCAAGCGCAATGAAGTGCGCGGGATGCGCATAGGCGAACCGAAAGCCGGGATGCGGAACAATCATCGCGAGAAGTGATCGAAACCGTGCGGCACCGGGATTTCCCGCCCTCGCGCATCGACGATCGATAACGAAGGCGCGCCCGCCTGGATCGAACCCACCCGGGTCAGCGGCAGCGCCAGCTCGGCGGCAAGCGCTTCGAGCGCGCCGCGCTCGGCCTGCGGCGCAGTGAAGACAAGCTCGTAGTCGTCTCCGCCGGCGAGCACGCACCGGTGCTCCAGCTCGGGTTCCGCGATTGGCGCGAATGCGCCGCACTTCGGCAGCCGCTCGTAGTGCACCCGCGCGCCGCACTGCGAGCGCTCGAGGATGTGGCCCAGGTCCTGCGCAAAGCCGTCCGAAACATCGATCGCCGCGCTCGCGCGGCCAACCAGGCGCTCGCCGAGCGCAACCCTCGGCTCCGGAAGATCCAGCCTGCGCTCGGCTTCGCCGATGCCGGGCCGAGCGAGCGCGAGCGCGGCACCACCAAGCTCGCCGGACACCCAGACATCGTCGTTTGCCTGCGCGCCGTCCCGGCGCAACGCACGGCCCTGCGCCACTTCGCCGAGAATGCAGATGCAGACCGAGCGCGGCCCGCGCACGGTGTCGCCGCCGATCAGCTCGGCGCCGAACCGCTCGGCCAGCGCGAACAGGCCTTCGGCAAAAGCCGCGATCCATCGCTCGTCGGCATCCGGAATCGAAAGCGCAAGCGTGGCCCAGCGCGGCGTTGCGCCCATCGCCGCCAGGTCCGACAGGTTCACGGCAAGCGCCTTGTGCCCCAGGCTGCGCGCGTCGGCGCCGACGCGAAAGTGCCTGCCTTCGACGAGCAGATCAGTGGACACCGCGAGCTCCGTTCCCGAACGCGGCCGTACGAGCGCCGCGTCATCGCCGATGCCGAGCAAAGCAGTACGCGCAGGCCGCGTGAAGTAGCGGCCGATGATCTCGAACTCGGAGGGCACTACGCGGTGTGGCGCGCGACAGCGAGCTCTTGCGGGCGAAGCGCCGCGGCCAGTTTCTCGAGGACTCCGTTGACGTACTTGTGTCCGCCGGTGCCGCCGAACGCCTTGCCGAGCTCGATCGCCTCGTTGATGACGACCTTGAACGGCGTATCGACGCGCTCGGCGAGCTCATAAGCCCCGATGCACAAGATCGCCCGCTCGACGGGAGAAAGGCGGCCGAACTCGCGATCGAGCGCGGGAGCGATTCGCTGCTCGAGCTGCGCGGCGCAGCGGATGACGCCGCGGATCAGGTCCTCGGCGAACTCCTGGTCGCAGCGCTCCCAGCCGTCGAGCGTGCGCGCCTCGCCGATCGCATCCGCGCCGGCGAGCTGCCACGCGTACAAGGCTTGCAGCGCGATCTCGCGCGAGCGGCGCCGTGAAGTTTTCAGCGCCATCGCTCGACCAGCTGGCGCTTGGCTCGCGCCATTTCGTGCGCCGTGCGCACCGCTTCCGCGCCCTTGTCCTTGCGCGCGCGGGCCTGCGCCTCGTCGTCGGTGGTGAGGATGCCGTTGGCGACCGGAATGCCGAATTCGAGGGCCACGTCCATGACGCCGCGCGCCGATTCGTTGGCGACGATTTCGAAGTGATACGTATCGCCGCGGATGACGGCGCCGATCGCGACCAGCGCGTCAAAGCGGCGCGACTGCGCGAGCCACTGGAGCGCAAGCGGAATCTCGAGCGCGCCAGCGACCGGTACGAACTCGGAGTCCGCGCCGAGCCGATCGACCTCCGCGCGTGCCGATGCGAGGAGCAGGCCGCAGATCTCCTCGTTGAAGCGTGAATGCACCACGCCGAGACGCACGGGAGGATCCGGGGGCGCCGTTCCCCCGTATCCGGCGCTCATGGCTGCGGCCGCTCGACGTAGCCCGCAATTTCCAGGCCGAAGCCGGTCATGCTCGGCATCTTGCGGGGGGCGGCCATCAACCGCATGCGGCCGACGCCGAGGTCACGCAGGATCTGAGCGCCGATTCCATAGGTGCGCAGGTCATGGCTGCGGCCGGCGCGAACCGGCGGGGGCGCGTTCGCGATCGTCGCTTCGAGCGCTTCATCGTCCTGCGCGCAATTGAGCAGCACCGTCACGCCGCAGCCGGCTTCGCGGATCGCGGCGAGCGCCTGCGGGATGCTCCAGGTATGCGTGCCCGGCCCGGCGTCGAGCAGATCGATGATCGAGAGCGGCTCGTGCACGCGCACCAGCGTCTCGCGCTCTGCGGCAATCTCGCCGCATGCGAGCGCGACGTGCGTGCCGCCGGACGGCGTATCGCGGTAAGCGACCATGCGGAACGTGCCGTGCGCGGTCTGGACCGTACGATCGGCGATGCGCCGCACGATCGACTCGTTCGCGCTGCGGTAGTGAATCAGGTCGGCGATCGTGCCGATGCGCAGGCCGTGCTGGGCGGCGAATTCGAGCAGGTCTGGAAGCCGCGCCATGCTGCCATCGTCCTTCATGATCTCGCACAGCACCGCTGCCGGGGTAAGGCCGGCGAGCCGCGCCAGGTCGCAGCACGCCTCGGTATGACCGGCGCGCATCAACACGCCACCCGGCTCCGCGATCAGCGGAAACACGTGGCCCGGCTGGACGAGGTCGGCTGCCTTTGCGCCCGGCGCCGCCGCCACCTTGATCGTCAGCGCGCGGTCGTGGGCCGAAATCCCGGTCGCGATCCCCTCGGCCGCCTCGATCGAAGCGGTGAAGTTGGTGCCGTGGCGAGACCGGTTCTCGGTGACCATCGGCCGCAAGCCGAGGCGCGCGGCGTGCTCGGCCGCAATCGGCATGCAGACGAGGCCGCGGCCATGGCGGGCGAGGAAGTTGACCTTCTCCGGCGTGACGAAGTCCGCGGCGAAAACGAGGTCGCCCTCGTTCTCGCGGTCCTCGTCGTCGACCAGGATGACGATGTTGCCCGCCCGCAACTCGCCGATGATCTCGGCGATCGGGCTGATTGCGGTTCGTTCGCGGCGCATGGAGGAATTATATGCCCCGCACCGCCCCCTCGCGCCCGAGGGGAATGCCGGCGGCAACTACTCGGCGCCGCTGCTTTCGGCTTCGCTGCCTCCGAGGCGCTCGCGGATGCGCGCCGACTTGCCCGAGCGCTTGCGCAGGTAGTACAGCTTCGCGCGCCGCACATCGCCCTTGCGCTTTACGTCGATCGACGAGATCAGCGGCGAATAGGTCTGGAACGTGCGCTCCACGCCCTCGCCGGACGAGATCTTGCGCACGATGAACGAAGAGCGCAGCCCGCGGTTGCGCTTGGCGATCACGATGCCCTCGAAGGCCTGCTCCCGCTTCTTGTCTCCCTCGACGACGCCGACGCGCACGACGAGCGTGTCGCCGGGCGAGAAGTCGGGGATGTTCTTCGCGAGCCGCTTCATTTCTTCCTGCTCGAGTTTCTGGATCAGATTCATTTCTGCACTCCTTCTTCGCGCCGGAATTCCTCCAGCAGCCTGTTTTCCTCTTCGCTCAACGCTCGCGCCGCAATCAGTTCCGGGCGCCTCAGCCAAGTCCTGCCAAGCGACTGCTTCAACCGCCAGCGCCGGATGTTCTCGTGGTGGCCCGACAGCAGCACCTCCGGCACCCGCTCTCCCGCGTAAATCTCGGGCCGAGTGTATTGCGGGCAATCCAGCAACCCGTCGGCAAACGATTCCTCGACCGCCGATTCGTCGTCGCCCAGCGCGCCGGGCAGCTGTCGCACCACCGCATCGATCAGCGCCATCGCAGCAAGCTCCCCGCCCGTGAGCACGAAGTCCCCGAGCGAGATTTCCTCGTCTACCCTACGCCGCAGCAGCCGCTCGTCGACGCCTTCGTAGCGGCCGCACAGCAACGTTACCGCTTCCCGCCCGGCAAGTTCAACCACCGCCGCGTGGTCGAGCCTGCGTCCCTGCGGCGAGAGATACGCCACCGGCCCGCCTCCCGCGGCACGCACCGCATCGAGCGTCTTCTCGAGCGGCTCGGCGAGCATCACCATGCCAGGCCCGCCGCCGTAGGGCCGATCGTCCACGCTGCGGTAGGCGTCGGTCGTGAAATCACGCGGGTTCCACGCTGCCAGCCGCCACAACCCGCGCTGTAGCGCGCGCGCCGTAATCCCGCTCGCCGTCACCGCGCCGAGCATCTCGGGAAACAGCGTGACGACGTCGAAGCGGATCACCAGTCCGCTCCCCAATCCACCTCGATCCTGCGCGCCTCGAGGTCGACCCTTTTCACCACCGCGCTCACCCAGGGCAGCAGGCGCGGACCGCTTGCCCCAGCGAGTTCCATCACATCCTGCGCACCGCTGGAGAGCATCCCCTTCACGACGCCGAGCACCAGGCCCTCTGCATTCACCACTTCCAAGCCCACGAGGTCGGCCCAATAGTAGATCCCATCGGCCGGCTCGGGCAGCGCGGCGCGCGGCACGGAAATCGGCTTGCCCTTCAGCGCCGCCGCCTGCTCGCGGGTCTCGACTCCCGCAAGCTTCGCGAGCAGCCACGAGGAGTGCATCTTCGTCTGCTCGACCCGCCGTTCGGCGCCATCGAGCCACCAGGCCTCAAGCACGGCGAGCGTCGCGCGCTCGCCGCTCACCTTGATCCAGCCGCGCACGCCGTATGGTTCGGCTGCGCGGCCCAGCTCGATCAGGGCCTCAGGCGGCTTTCTTGGCAAACTGCCGCACGAGCCGGCTCACGGTCGGCGAAAGCTTCGCCCCCTTGCCCGACCAGTGCTTCACCCGCTCCACCTTGACGCGCAGCGCTTCGCGCCCTTCCGGCGCTTTCGGGTCGTAGAACCCGACCCGCTCGATGAAGCGGCCGTCCCGCGCGCGTCGCGAGTCGGCCACAACCAGATGATAGAAGGGCCGCTTTTTCGCGCCGCCGCGCGCCAGTCGAATCACCACCATCGCGAGTATCCTGTTATGCAAAAAAGGCGCGGATTATACGCGAGGCGAGGGGGTTCTGGATAGCTCCGGCCCTAGTGCTGGGGCGTTATGACCTGGATGTGGTCGCGGCTCACGTTGAGGAATTTCGCCGAGATCATCTGGCGGCCGCCGACCGCGAGCTCCCAGACCTCGGCATCCGTGACCGCGATGAAGCCTTTCGCATCGTTCACATAGTCGGTGACCCGGGCTCCGGGGATGAGGTCAATGTAGCCCTTGATGCGATAGCTTTCAGTCAGGATCGTGACCTTGGTGCGAGTTTGTTCCGCCATTGGCATTCCCTCCGGTTAACGCAGGCCGGGCAGCATTCCCTTCATGTTGCGCATCATGCGCGCAAGGTTGCCGCCTGTCAACATCATCGCGCTTGGCGGCACCTCCCCGAACTGGTTCAGCAGGCGATTGACCTCCTGCACGGGCACGCCCGCGCCGGTCGCGATGCGGCGCTTGCGCGAGGCCTTGATCACTTCCGGGCGCGCGCGCTCGTGCGGCGTCATCGCGTTGATGATGCCTTCGATGCGCCGCAGCTGCGTGCCGTCCTGCAGCTGCGCCGGCTGGATGTGGCCGACCAGTTGCGCCGGCAACTTGTCCGCGAGCGCGGCAAGGCCCCCCATCTTGTTCATCTGCTGGATCTGCTGCTTGAAGTCCTCGAGGTCGAAGCCCTTGCCCTTGGCAATCTTCTCGGCGACGCGCTTCGCTTCCTTCAGGTCGACCTGCTTGTGGGCTTCCTCGACCAGCGAAACGATGTCGCCCATCCCCAGTATTCGCGAGGCCATCCGTCCGGGATGGAACGGTTCGAGGCCGGTGAGCTTTTCGGCGATGCCCGCGAACTTGATCGGCTTGCCGGTGACCTGGCGCACCGATAGCGCCGCGCCGCCGCGCGAATCTCCGTCGAGCTTCGTCAGCACCACGCCGGTGAGCGGCAGCGCGGCGCCGAACGCGCGCGCCACGTTCACCGCGTCCTGGCCCTGCATGGCGTCGACCACGAACAGCGTCTCGGCCGGCTGCAGGACGCGCTCGAGCTCCGTGATCTCGCGCATCATCTGCTCGTCGATCGCCAGTCGCCCGGCGGTGTCGACGATCAGCACCTCGTAGTAGCGCAGGCGCGCGTGCTCGAGCGCGCCGCGCGCGATCTCGACCGGATCCTGTCCCGCCTGCGACGGAAGAAAATCCACGCCGGCCTGCGCCGCCACCGTCTTCAGCTGCTCGATCGCCGCCGGCCGATAGACGTCGCACGAGACGACGAGGACTTTCTTGCGCTGCTCGTGCTTGAGCACGCGCGCAAGCTTGCCAACCGTCGTGGTCTTGCCCGATCCCTGCAGTCCCGCCATCAGGATCACCGCGGGCGGCTGCACCGCGAGGTTCAATCCCTCGTTCGATTCGCCCATCAGCCGCGTGAGCTCGCGGTGCACGAGGCCCACCAGCGCCTGGCCCGGAGAGAGGCTGCCGATGACTTCCTGGCCGAGCGCCTTTTCCCTGACCGACGAAATGAAATCCTTTACGACGGGCAGCGCGACGTCGGCTTCCAGCAACGCGACGCGGACTTCGCGCAGCGCATCCTGGATATTCTCCTCGGTGAGCCGCGCCTCGCCGCGCATCTGCTTAACGATCTTCGCGAGGCGCGCAGTCAGGTTGTCGAGCATGGGTGATACACTGAAATGGTGTCCGACATTGTAATTCACGCCCTGGCGTCCGCGGCGTACGCGGGGCTGGCGTGGCACTTCTGGAACACACGCTGGCGCTCCGTTTCCCACGATGCGCCCGCAGGATTGGCCGGGTGGGAACGAATTGCGCTCGCCGGCGCGCTCGCGCTCCACGGCGGGCTTCTGGCAAACGACATCCTGCTTGCTCCGCAACTGCGCTTCGGATTCGCGCAGGCCCTGTCGATCACGCTGTGGCTCGCGGTCGCTTTCTACTGGATCGAGAGCCTGTTCGTCCGCCTCGACGGCTTCGAGCCGCTGCTGCTCCCGGTTGCCGCGGTGGTGGCCCCGCTGCCGGCGCTCTTTCCCGGGCTGGCGAGCAGCGCGATTTCGACGGCATTCGAGTTCAAGCTGCACCTGCTGCTCGCGATGTGCGCCTACAGCCTCTTCACGCTTGCGATCCTGCACGCGGCGCTGATGGCGTTCGTCGAGCGGCGCCTGCATCGGATGCGTCCGGCGGCCGCGGACTCGGCGTCGCTGATCGCCGGCCCGCTTGCGCACCTGCCGCCGCTGCTCACGCTGGAGCGGCTATTGTTCCGGCTGATCGGCGCCGCGTTCGTGTTCCTGACGCTGACGCTCGCCACCGGGATCGTGTTTTCCGAGACGCTGTTCGGCCGCGCGATGCGCTTCGACCACAAGACGGTGTTCGCGGTGCTCTCGTGGGTCACGTTCGGCGCGCTGCTCGCAGGGCGGCTGCTGTACGGCTGGCGCGGGCGCACGGCGCTGCGCTGGACGCTCACCGGGTTCGTGCTGCTCATCCTTGCGTACGTCGGAAGCCGATTCGTGCTCGAGGTGATTCTCGGCCGGAGCTAGGGTGCTCGAAGACATTCCGATCAGCTGGCTGTTCGGCGCGCTCGCGGCGATGATCGTGGCGTCGGCGTTTTTCTCGATCGCCGAGACGGCGATGATGGCGATCAACCGCTTCCGCCTGAAGTACCTCGCGAGCGAAGGCAATACGAGCGCGGTCCGCGTGCAGGAGATGCTCAAGCGGACCGACCGGCTGCTCGGCGGCATCCTGATCGGCAACACGCTCGCGATCACCGTCGCGACGACGATCTCGGGGCTGATCACCGTGCGCCTCTTCGGCGACGACAAGATCGCCTATTTCGTGAGTCCGATCTTCGTCGGCTTCCTGATCATCGTGTTCGCCGAGATCACGCCCAAGGTCCTCGGAGCGACGCACCCGGAGCGCGTCGCGCTGACGCTGTCGTTTCCGCTGAAGGCCGCGCTGCGCACGCTCGACCTGCCGGCGTGGTTCGTGAACCTGTTCGTGCGCCCACTGCTTTGGATGCTTCGGATGCAGCCGGAATCGACCGCCGAAGCCCCCAAGCTTTCGCCGGAGGAGATCCGCACGCTGGTGCTCGAATCTTCCGCGTTCATGCCGAAGAAGCACGTCTCGATCCTGATGAACCTCTTCGACCCGGGCGACATCACGGTGCAGGACATCATGCTGCCGCGCGCCGGAATCGAGTCGATCACGCTGGAAGAGCCGATCGAGAGCATCGTGCGCCAGCTCGCGACCA
>Ga0111539_10011186_pt1 | contig 11278 bp, 11 predicted proteins | sample RhiMethybrSRZTD1_FD_79667 | JGI IMG/M metagenome (GOLD analysis project Ga0111539, IMG submission 79667) | Populus rhizosphere microbial communities from Tennessee, USA - Rhizosphere MetaG P. TD hybrid SRZTD1 (version 2) (version 2) | ecosystem: Host-associated > Plants > Roots > Rhizosphere >...
GCGCGGTGGTGGCAAGGACACCGGCGCCAAGGAAGCGGACGCCCCCAGTAGGGGAAATCCATAAAAAAGCCGGCAGGCGGGGAAACGCTGCCGGCTTCATGTCCCGAGCGCCCGATCAGCAAAGCGAACGCTCTCGCAGGAGGACGGTCTGTAAGACGGTCGGGCGCGCTGCAAGTTCCCTTGCGTTCCTGGGTCCTCGACAAGAATTTCGTAAGTAGCGTGGCGTAGATATCTGCCCTTATGGGCATATTGTCAATTAAAAATTGACGGTAGCGAATGCCTGGGCGCGGCGCATTGCTAGAATGCCGCCCTTTTGGCGGGATCCCATGGCGCTGACGCCGTACCAACAGCTGGAGCAGGAGTTCAGGCGGCTGCATGCCTTTCGCAGCGCTGCCAGCATCCTGCGCTGGGATTCAGCAGTGATGATGCCGCGAGGCAGCTCGGACCTGCGCGGCGAGCAGCTGGCGGCGCTCGAAACCGAAAGTCATTCCCTGCTGACCTCGCCGCGCGTCTCACGGCTGCTCGCGCGCGCCGAGGCGAACAGCGCCGGCCTCGAGGACTGGCAGACCGCCAACCTGCGCGAGATGCGCCGGGAGCGCGAGCATGCGATCGCGACCCCGCAGAACCTCGTGTCGCGGCTCGCCAAGGCGACGGCACGCGCCGAGATGAAGTGGATCGAGGCGAAGCAGAAGAGCGAGTTCGGGATCTTCGCCCCGCACCTCGAGGAAGTGGTCAATCTATTGCGCGACAAAGCCGGGCTGCTCGGCAAGGCGCTCAACCTCGACCCGTACGACGCCCTGGCCGACGAGTTCAGCCCGGGCATGACCAGCGCCGAGATCGACGCGATCTTCACCACGCTCGGCCGGCGCTTGCCGGGCCTGATTCAGGAAGTGATCGAGCTGCAGGCGCGGCGCCCGCCGCTGGAAATCACCGGCCGCTACACGCCCTCCAAGCAGCGCCAGCTCGCGCTCGAGGTGATGAAGGCGATCGGGTTTCCGTTCGACCGCGGCCGGCTCGACGAGAGCGAGCATCCTTTTACCGGCGGCGTGCCGGGCGACATCCGCATCACGACGCGCTTCAGCGCCACCGATCCCCTGACTGGGCTCATGGGCATCCTGCACGAGACCGGGCATGCGATGTACGACGTCGGCCTGCCGGAGGCGTGGCGCGGCCAGCCGGTCGGTCGCGATCGCGGCATGGCGCTGCAGGAGAGCCAGTCGCTGCTGCTGGAGATGCTGATTGGCCGCAACCGGCCGTTCCTGCGCTACCTCAAGCCGCACCTGGACAAGGCGTTCGGCGTCACCGGTCCGGAATGGGAAGTCGAGAACGTCTACCGGCTGCTGATCCGCGTGCGCCGCAGCCTGATCCGCGTCGACGCGGACGAGGTCACGTATCCCGTGCACATCATGCTGCGCTATGAGCTGGAGAACGAGATTCTCCGCGGCGAGCTGAAGGTGAAGGACCTGCCCGAAGCCTGGAACTCGCGCATGCAGGATCGCCTCGGCGTGCGTCCGGCGAACGACAGCGAAGGCTGCCTGCAGGACGTGCACTGGGCCGTCGGCTCGTTCGGCTATTTCCCGTCGTACGCGATCGGCGCCGTGATTGCCGGTCAGCTCTATGAAAGCCTGCGCTCGGAGCGTCCGGAGCTCGACGAGGAAATCGCCGCAGGTCACTTCGCGGGCTTGTTCGACTGGCTGCGGCAGAACGTGCACAGCGTCGCCGCGACAGTCAGCATGCCCGAGCTGATTCGCAACGCTACCGGCAAGCCGCTTTCCGCTGCCGCGTGGCTGCGCTACATCGAAGGCAAGTACCTGGAAGAGTAGCCATCGCGGCTAAACTAGACGGCATGTCCGCAGTCCCTCAGTCCTCCAAACCGCCCTCGAACAACTCGAAGCGCCTGCAGGCCCGCTTGCGCGGCCTGGTCGGCAAGGCGATCGAAGACTTCCGCATGATCGAGGCCGGCGACCGCGTCATGGTCTGCTTGTCCGGCGGCAAGGACTCGTACACGCTGCTCGATATCCTCCTTTCGCTCGAGCGCAGCGCGCCGGTCGACTTCGAGCTGATCGCCGTCAACCTCGACCAGAAGCAACCCGGCTTTCCGGCGCACGTGCTGCCCGACTACCTGACCGCGCTCGGCGTGCCGTTCCACGTCATCGAGCAGGACACGTACAGCGTCGTGAAGCGCGTGATTCCGGAGGGCAAGACGATGTGCGGCCTGTGCTCGCGCTTACGGCGCGGCGCGCTGTATCGCTACGCCAGCGAACATGGCGTCACCAAGATCGCGCTGGGCCATCACCGCGACGACATCGTGGAAACGCTGTTCCTCAACATGTTTTTCGGCGGCAAGCTCAAGGCGATGCCGCCGAAGCTGCGCTCCGCCGACGGCAGGCACATCGTCATCCGCCCGCTTGCGTACGTCGCGGAGCGCGACATCGAGCGCTACGCCCGAGTCCGGGAATTTCCGCTGATTCCGTGCTCGCTGTGCGGCTCGCAGGAAAATCTGCAGCGCATGGAGATCAAGAAGATGCTGCGCGAATGGGAGCAGCAGTATCCGGGCCGCACTGAATCGATCTTCTCGAGCCTGCGCAATGTGGTCGCCTCGCATCTTGCTGACCCGCGCGCTGCGGATTTTTCGGCGCCGCCGGACGGCGAGCACGGGGATCCGCTGGCGTGATCCAAGGGCTTAGCGAACGCAGTGAGCGCCGCCCGGGTGAATCCCCCGTGGAGAGTCACATCGTCTTCTCGCACGGTCAGGACGGCGAGCCGTGGGGCGCGAAGATCGTCGCGATGGCCGAGGTCGCGCGCCAGCACGGCCTGAGTGTCGAGTCAGTCGACTATCGCGGGATGAGCGATCCCGCCGTACGCGTGCAACGACTGCTCGAAGTGTGCAAGCCGCTGCCGGGCAAGCTCGTGCTCGTCGGCTCCAGTCTCGGCGCGCACGTCTGCATGACTGCGGCGAACCAGTTGCCGGTGCGCGGCGTGTTCGTGCTCGCGCCCGCGTTCTTCATGCCCGGCTACGAGCAGTACACGCCGCTGCCGCCCGCCGGCTGCCCGGTGACGATCGTGCACGGCTGGAACGACACGATCGTGCCGCCGGAAAACAGCGTGCGTTACGCCCGCGAGCACCGCACCACCCTGCACCTGATCGACTCCGACCATCGCCTGACCGCGAACGTCGACGAGGTGTGCGAGTTCCTCGACCGTTTTCTGCGTAGACTTGGCCAGACATAGCCCCAACAGGAGCTTCCATGCTCACTAACATCCTGCGGGTCGGTGCGGCATCGGTCGCGTTGCTCTCACTGACTGCCTGCGGCTCTGCCGACGAGCCGCGCCCGCCGCCGCCGCCGGTCGAAGAGACGGTTTTCAAAGATGTGGCGGTCACGCCGGTGGAGAAGGCCAAGGACGTCCAGAACGTCGTGGACGAGCAGAAGCGCGCAGCCGACCAGGCGCTGCAACAGCAAGAGCAATAAGACGCGTCGCACGCTGGCATGGCTGAACTGTCCGGGCTCGATCGCTTGTGGCTGGGGCTGCTGCGGGGGCCGCTTTCGTGGTGGGCGCGTCCGCACGTGTTGCCCGATGACCTGCGCCGCCGCTATGCGCAGCACGACCGCCCCATCTGTTACGTCCTCGACGTGCTCGGCGTCGCCGACCTGGTCGCGCTCGAGAAAGTGTGCGCGCGACAGGGCTTGCCGGAGCCGCTCGACGGCCTGAGGCCGCCGCTGCCGGCGCGCTCGGTGCTGTTCCTCGAGCGCCGCACCGGGTTCTGGGGCGATCGCATCGATCACCGCATCTCCGCGCCGATGCGCCAGCTGGTGGCCGCAGCTGCGAGCGACCGCTCGCTCGAAGTGGACCTGATTCCCGTGACCGTGATGTGGGGCCGCGCGCCGGATCGCGAAGGCTCGTGGCTGCGCGTGCTGCTGTCGGAGAACTGGGAGCGCGTCGGACGCTTCCGCCGCTTCCTCTCCGTCGTGGTCAACGGCCGCAACCTGTTCGTGCAGTTCGGCGATCCGATTTCGTTACGCGCCGCGCTCGATGATGGCGCCGACGCGGCGCGCGGCGTGCGGCGTCTCACGCGCACGTTGCGAGTTGCACTCGCGCGGCAACGCGCGGCGGCAATCGGTCCGGACCTGTCGCACCGCCGGACGATCGTCACGCAAGTGCTGCGCGCGGGGGCGGTGCGGCGTGCGATGGCCGACGAGATGCGCACCAAGAAGATCTCGCGGCGCGAAGCGCTGAAGCTCGGACAGGACTACGCTGCGGAGATCGCCGCGAACTACTCGCACGTCTTCGTCGCGATCATGGCGCGCGTGCTCACCTGGTTCTGGACGCGCCTGTACGACGGCGTCGAGCTGCATCACTTCGATCAATTGCAGAAGCTGGCGGACGGCAACGAGATCGTCTACGTGCCGTGCCACCGCAGCCACATCGATTACCTGCTGCTCTCGTACGCGATCTACTACAAAGGCTATGCCGTGCCGCACGTCGCCGCCGGCATCAACCTCAACATGCCGCTGCTCGGGCGTTTCATCCGCAAGGGCGGCGCCTTCTACATCCGCCGCAGCTTCAAGGGCAATACGCTGTACACGATGGTGTTCATGAAGTACCTCGGCCTGATGATGGCGCGCGGTCACTCGATCGAGTTCTTCATCGAGGGCGGCCGCAGCCGCACCGGGCGGCTGCTGCAGCCGAAAACCGGCATGCTGTCGATGACCCTGCGCAGCTACCTGCGCGATCCGCGCCGGCCGGTGATCTTCCTGCCCGTGTACTTCGGTTACGAGCGGCTGGTCGAAGGCAAGACGTACATCGGCGAGCTGTCCGGCGCGGCAAAGGAAAAGGAATCGGTGTTCACGCTGCTGCGCACGCTCCCGGCGCTGCGGCAGAAGTTCGGCAAAGTGCACGTGAGCTTCGGCGAAGCCGTGCGGCTCGACGACATCATGCGCAAGCATGCGCCGGACTGGCAGCCGGCGCAGGGGGAGAAGGACGATCGCCCGGCCTGGCTCGCGCCGGCCGTCGACGATCTGGCCCTGCGCATCATGACGAACATCAACAGCGCTGCGTGCGTCGCGCCGATGAACCTGATCGCGCTGGCGCTGCTTGCCACGCCGAAACAGTCGATGCTCGAAACCGATCTCGTCAGGCAGCTGGAGCTGTACGCATCGTTGTTGCGGCAGGCGCCGTATTCGTCGCAGGTGTGGATCACCGAAGCCGACGGTCTCTCGGTCGTGCGGCACGGCGAGCGCATGGGCGTTCTGCAGCGGCACAAGCATCCGCTCGGCGACGTGCTGCAGATGACGGAAGAGAACTCCGTCCTCATGACCTACTTCCGCAACAACGTTCTGCACCTGATGGCGCTGCCGTCGCTGGTCGCCTGCTGCTTCCTCAACAATCGCACCATGCGCACCGAAGACATCCAGCGTCTGATGTGGCGCATTTACCCGTACATGTATGACGAGCTGTTCCTGCGCTGGCGCGAGGACGAAGTTTCCGCCGCGGTGATGGACACGCTCGACGACATGGCCAATCACGGCCTGCTCGAGTCCGTCGACGGCGGCACGCAATGGCGCCGGCCGCCGACCGGCTCCACGGAAGCAGTGCAGTTGTCGGTGCTCGCGCACGTGACGGTGCCGATCATCGAGCGTTACTACCTGGTCATCGCCGTGCTGCTCAAGTCGGGCAGCGGGCGCATCAGCCAGGACGTGCTCGAATCGCAGTGCCAGCTGATGGCGCAGCGCATGTCGCTGCTGTACGAGCTGAACTCGCCGGAGTTCTTCGACAAGGCGCTGTTCAAGAACTTCATCGATCTGCTGCGCGCCCGCAACGTGCTCGGCGTCAGCGCGGAAGGGCGGCTCACCTACACGGACATGCTGCCCGCCGTCGCCGACGACGCGCAGCTGGTGCTGCACGAACAGATCCGCAACAGCGTGCTGCAAGTCACGCACCGTTGAGGCCTCTCATGACGATCATTCGCCTGCTTGCAGTCGCGACGCTGCTCGCGGCTGCTCATGCCGCGCACGCCGAGTACATTCTCTCGATGCCGGACGGCGCCGCGCGCGCCGGGGCGCCGTTGCGCGCAGATCTCACGATTCTCAACGACAGCGATGCGCCGATGCGCGTGGAGTTGCCGGCGGCGCTGCACGCGCAGCTGCAGATGCCGAAGGCTGTTGCGAGCTTCGACCTCGCGCCCGATCGCAGCGGTCCGCTCGAGATTGCGCCGCGACAGTTCCTGAAAATCGCACTGCGTGGCGATGTTCCCGGGGATGCGTCGGCCACGGCAACGCTGACGCTGACCGGCTTCGATACGAATCGCGTCGCTGTACCGATCGCGCCGCGCGACACGTCGAACGCTGCGTGGAACGCGCCCACGCCTGCGGCGTCTCAGACCGGCACGGCACTGATCGACAAGCCGCCGCCGCTCGCGGTGTCGGTGTATGAGCCGGTCTACTTCATCGTCGGCGGCGACGGCGGGTTGAATGCGAAATTCCAGATCAGCCTGCGCTTCCGGCTGTTCGACGATCACGGTCGACTCGCGCGGCGCCTGCCGTGGATCGATGATCTGTACCTGTCGTTCTCGCAGACCGCGCTCTGGGATCTCGGCGAGCTGTCCAAGCCGTTCAAGGATGCCAGCTACAAGCCGCGCCTGTTCTATGCGAACTACGATCTGGCGCGCTATTTCGACGGCAACCTGCGCGTCGGCATCGAGAGCGGCATCGGCCACGAATCGAACGGCAAGGAGGGCGACGACTCGCGCAGCTACAACATGCTGTACGCGCGGCCGACGGTCACGTTCGGCGATCCGGACGGATTCCGCGCGTACTTCGCGCCGCTCATCCACAATTACATCGCCGCGAGCGACAACCCCGACATCGACGACTATCGCGGCTACGTCGACTGGCTGTTCGGCGTCGGCAGCAAAGGTGGCCTCGACTTCTGGGGCGTGCTGCGCAAGGGTACGCGCAGCGACTACGGCAGCGTCGAGCTCAGTGCTTCGTATCCGCTGTCGAAGCTGAGCGGCGGCGATCTGACTGGCTGGCTGATGCTGCAGTACTTCAATGGCTACGGCGAAAGCCTGCTGGACTACAACCACAAGCTGGATTCGCAGTTGCGGCTGGGCATCGCGATAGCTCTCTGATGCCCCCTCCCCAACCCTCCCCCGCGAGGCGGGGGAGGGCAGGGTGGGGGCTCAGTCGAAATCCTTGACCGCGCCGCGCGAGCGCTTGACCTGGCCGCGCTGCTGCTTGCCTTCCAGCCTACGCTGCTTCGACGCACGCGTCGGCTTGGTCGCGCGCCGCACCTTCGGCTCGATACGCGCCTGTTCGACGAGCTCCGACAAGCGTTCCAGCGCGTCGCTACGATTCTGTTCCTGTGAGCGGAAGCGCTGCGCCGTGATGACGATGACGTCGTCGTCGGTGATGCGCCGGCCGGAGAGGGTGCGCAACCGCTGGCGAACGCGCTCGGGCAGCTCCGGCCAGAGCTTGAGATCGCAGCGCAGCTGCACCGCGCTCGCGACCTTGTTGACGTTCTGGCCGCCGGGCCCGCCCGAGCGGATGAAGCGCAGCTCGATCGCTGCGTCGGGAATGCCGGTCATGGTCACACGTCGTGAGCGATCGGACTGCGCTCGCTCATGTGCACCGAGATCTCGCGCTGCGCGACCGGAATGGTGATGCCGTTCTCCTGGAACAGCCGCCAGATCGCGCGGTTCACGTCGGAGCGTATGTTGTTGACGCCTTCCTGCGGATCCGAGATCCAGAAGCGCAGCTCCAGGTCGAAGCCGTAGTCGTTGAAGCCCATCATGCGCGACACCGGCGCCGGGTCGCGCAGAATGCGCGGCTGGCCTTCAGCGGCCTTGATCAGCACCGCCAGCGCTTTCTCCGGATCGCACTTGTAGCTGACGCGAACCGGCAGCTTCAGGCGCACGCGCGGATCGGTGTAGCTCCAGTTGATGACCGGATTGGTGATCAGGTGCTGGTTCGGCACTAGCGTCTCGACGCCGTCGCGATCCCGCACGACGACGTAGCGGCCGCGCAGCTCCTGCACCCAGCCGAAGCCTTCGGTCGTCGTGCCGGTCGTCCCGGTGAAGCTGATCACGTCGCCGGGCTTGATCGAGCGGTCCATCAGCAGCACGAAGCCGCTGACGAAGTTGGCCGCGATCGCCTGCAGGCCGAAGCCCAGGCCGATGCCGATCGCGCCGGTGAGCACGTTGAGCGTCGTGAGGTCGAGGCCCGAGGCGTTCAGGCCGAGCAGGATCGACAGGCCGACCAGGAACGCCTGCGCGAACTTCGCAATGCCGATGCGCATCGACAGCGCCAGGCCCTGCATCGCCATCAGCCGGCGCTCGGCCCAGCGCGCGATCCAGATCGCGACCAGGATGAACGCGCCGACCGTGAACAGGATCTTCAGCACCGACCACAGCGTGATCTTGCCCTTGCCGGCGCTGATGCCGACGCTGTCGAGCGCCTGCACCAGCGGATCGAACCAGCCGAGCAGGTGCAGCGCGAACACGCTCCACACCACGAGCGTGATCGTGTCGCCCCAACCCTTGGTGCGGTTGCCGAGCGAGACGCGCACGATGTAGACGCCGAGCCGGATGAGGAGCATCAGGCCGGCGAGCGTAATCGCGAGGTCGATCAGGTGACTCTCGGCCTTGATGGCGTGCAGCACGCCGCCGATTGCCGCGACCAGCACCAGCGCGGCGATGTGCGGCGTGACGATGAGCACCGCCTCGGTGATGCGCGCCTGGAAGCCGCGGTGCACGATCGCCGCTTTGGCGCGCTCGGTGCCGCGCACTATCCGGCCGAACCACATCGCCAGCAGGATCGCAGCCAGGATGAAGGCGAGCTGCAGCAGCGAGGAAGGGGTGAGCAGCGCCTCGAGCTGGCGGCCCGCATTTCGCAGCAGTTCCTGCATCGTGTTCGGTCGCGTCGGTCGTTTATGCGTTGAGGTCGGGGATCAGCTCGCTCTCGAGCCGCGCGATCTGATCCTTCAACATCAACTTGCGTTTTTTCAGGCGCCGCAGCTGCACTTCGTTGACGTACAGGTCCATCTGCAACCGGTTGATGACGTCATCCAGGTCGCGATGCTCGATACGCAGCTCCCGCAGGCGCTCCAGCCTGCGGAACGTCTCGGTCTCGACCTTGTTCTCCGATTCGGTCATCGAGGCGTACTTTACGCAACCTACCCAACCCTGGCGAGCGCTCAGTGGCCGTTGTCGTCGGGCGGATTTTGTCGCTCGCGCCAGTCGCGCAGATCGAGCACGTTGCCGCCCCGGGGCTGCGCGTCGCTGTCCCGCGGCGCGACCGGCTCAGCCCGGACCAGGGCGGCGTCCGCCAGCGTCTCGCCGGGCGCGTAGCCGACAGATTCGACCCGGTGGCCGGTCAGCAGCACGAAGCCCTGACGACGCTCGATGCTCGTCGCCGTGTAGTCGAACACGTAGGTGCGGCGGAGCTTCAGCCACCCTGCTTCGCGGACCAGCGCTACCCGCGCGAACGCCACGGTGCCGTCGAGGAACTGCAGGCCGAGGCGGCGACACGCGTCCATCGCGGCTGCGTTGGCGCTCTCGCGCGCGGCCAGGCTGTCCTGCCAGAACCACAGGACCGCCGCCGCCAGAATCACCATCGTCAGCAGGCCCCAGCCGAGCTGCATTTGAAACCTCCAGGTCCTGCGTATGATACGGCCCAACGTCTGCGAAGACCTCGGCCAAGAACTCGGACTGCATCCTTGAAATTGCAAGCCAACGCCCTATACAGGGGTGACAGTGCGCTGCCGCGCTGGGAAGAGATCGACACCGTCCTGCTCGACATGGACGGCACGCTGCTCGATCTGCGCTTCGACAACTACTTCTGGCTGGAAATTCTCCCCGAGCGTTACGCACAGCGGCACGAGCTGTCGCTGGAGGCAGCGCGCACAACGCTTGCACCGCTGTTCGTCGCGAAGCAAGGCACGCTCGACTGGTACTGCATCGATTTCTGGAGCCGCGAGCTGTCGCTCGACATCGCGATGCTGAAGCGCGAGGCGTGCGCAGAAGTGCGCTTTCTGCCTGGGGCGGAGCGATTCCTGCAGACGCTGCACGAGCGTGGCCGCGACCCGGTGCTGGTCACCAACGCGCATCGCGGCGTGCTGGACATCAAAACTGCACAGACCGGGCTGGCGCGCTACTTCCGGCACATCGTCAGTTCGCACGATTTCGGCGCGCCGAAAGAGCATCCGGAATTCTGGTCGCAGCTGCAGGCGCAGCTAGCGTTCGATCCGCAGCGCTGCCTGTTCGTCGACGACAGCCTGCCGGTGCTGAAAGCAGCGCGCACGCACGGCATCGGACAGATTTTCGCGATCACGCGTCCGGACTCGACGCAACACGCGCGACAGATCGCGGACTTTCCGTCGGTGGAGCGCGTGCAAGAGTTGTTGTAGCCCGACAGCTCTACTCGCTGGTCGCTTCGGGATTTGTCGGCGCGCCTGCGGTGCCGCCACGGCCGCGGCGCCGCCGGCGACGCCGCTTCTTGGGATCGCCGGTCTGCGCGGTGTCGGCCTTTTGTGGAGGCGTGCTGCTTGCTGCTGCGGCTGGTCGTTCCGGGCGCTGCGGGCGTGGCGGACGGGACGAACGCTGACCGCCGCCGTCGCGGCGCGGGCCGCGGCGTCCGCCGCCGCCACGGTGGCCGTTATCGTGCGGTCGGCCGCGCGAGCCAGGGCGGCGTGCGAAGGCCGGCGCGACGATTTCCGGCAACATGTCCTGCGGCACCGGCGCGACCGGAATCTTGCGGCCGATGTACGCCTCGATATCCGGCAGCGAGATCACGTACTCCTCGCAGCCGAAGCTGATCGCGTCGCCCTCCGCGCCGGCGCGCGCCGTGCGTCCGATGCGATGCACGTAGTCCTCGGGATCCTGCGGCAGGTCGTAATTGAAGATGTGGCTGACGTCCGGAATGTGCAGGCCGCGCGAGGCGACGTCGGTGCCGATGAGCACCGCGAGGGTGCCCTCGTGGAAGTCGCGCAGCATGCGCAGCCGCTTGCGCTGGGGCACGTCGCCGGAAATTGCTTCGGCGTTGATGCCGTTGCCGCGCAGCAGTTGCTCGATCTGCTCCGCCGCGCGGCGCGTGTTGACGAACACCATGCTCCGGCGCGGGTCCATGTGCTTGAGCAGTCCGACCAACAGGCGTGGCTTCTCGTCGTTCGAGGGGTAGTAGATCACCTGACGCACGGCGTCGACGGTCATCTTGTCCGGCTCGATGCGCACCAGCGTCGGGTCGTTCATGTGCTCGTAGGCGAGCTCCAGCACCCGGTGCGA
>Ga0111539_10011187_pt1 | contig 11277 bp, 8 predicted proteins | sample RhiMethybrSRZTD1_FD_79667 | JGI IMG/M metagenome (GOLD analysis project Ga0111539, IMG submission 79667) | Populus rhizosphere microbial communities from Tennessee, USA - Rhizosphere MetaG P. TD hybrid SRZTD1 (version 2) (version 2) | ecosystem: Host-associated > Plants > Roots > Rhizosphere >...
CGGAGATGGTGGCGGCACCGGTAACCTTGCTCAGGACCGCCTCGGACACCGAGAGCGAGAGCGTCAAGGCCGGCGGCGGCGGCGGGTTCTCGACGTGTACCTCGCCGAGGAGGGGCGGCATGAACCCCTCGCAGCTCTGCTCGAATGTCGCGGAGAAGCTCTGAACGTAGTTGTTGGGTCCGAATGTGACCTCGCTGACGTCGAAGCGGCCGGCTTGCGTATTGCAGCCTCGGCCCATGCCATAGACGTCGATGCCAGGCGTGCCTGCCGGCCGGAACGCGGCACGAACGGCCCCTTCATACGAGCCGACGGCCATCGTGTGGCCTGGGGGCGCCGCCAGGTTCACGGTCCACCAGCCGCCCGACGTGGGATAAACGTTGATCGTGATCATCGAGCCGTCGGAGCTGACGCTGTAGCTCGCGTTCGTCCCGTCGTACTGCGAAAACTCGCCCCCGCCTACCCAGTCGCCAGGGGGGCTGTTCAACGTCAGTGAACCCGTCGTCTGCGCGGTTGCCGAGGCGGCTCCGAGGATCGTCAGCGCGGCAGCGACAGCTGCCGGCCAAGCGGTTCTTTTCTCCTTCATCGCATCCCTCCGTGGTAGCGGGAGGCCCGGGCCGATGCGGGCCTCGCACACCATTCATTGACGGACGCGACTCGCCGGGTTCTCGCGTTTGACGGACCACAAAGGGTCGACTTGCGACGCTGTCGATGTGCGGTGGGGGTGGTGAGCGGCGGTGTGGCGGTCTAGGAGTGCCGCACCCAGCGCATGATCTCGGGGAACGTCGGCCGCTTCCCGTACATCAGGATGCCCACGCGGTAGACGCGGGCCGCGAACCAGACGGCTCCGAGGATCCCGAGCACCAGCAGCGCGACCGAGAGCAGCATCTGCCAGACGGGCGGCGTCAGGATCACGATGCGCAGGAACATCATGAGCGGTGACATGCCGGGGATCATCGACACCGTGAACGCCAGCGGTCCGTCGGGGGACTGCATCACCGCCGGCCAGCAGACCATCGCCACGATGATCGGCACGAGCACTGGGAAGGCCAGGCTCTGCGCCTCCTGCGCGGTGTTCACCGCGGAGCCGATCGCGGCGTAGAGCGCCGCGTAGAACAGGAAGCCGAGCACGTAGAACAGCACGAACGACGCGAGCATCAGCCAGGTGACCTCGGGCATTCCGGTCGCGCCGAGGCTGCCGGAGGCGACCGACACTCCGAGCAGCGACAGCGCCCACACGAGGTACTGTGTGAGACCGGCGCCGCCGACGCCCAGCAGCTTGCCCGTCAGCAGCGTGGTGGGAGGCACGCCCGACGCCATCACCTCCACCACGCGGCTCGTCTTCTCCTCGATCACCGACGTCATCACGGCCTGGCCCCACATCAGCAGCCCGGCGTAGAGCATCATCATCAGGATCATCGCGAGCAGCATCGCCGCGCCCTTGTCCTCGCGCTCGCCCTGCTCCGAGACGCGCACCGTCCGCAGGTCGAGCCCGCGCGTGAGGTCGTCGACGCGCGCGGCGTCGAGCCCCGCGCTCGTGAGGCGCCGGGTCACCAGCACCTTGCTGACGGTGCGCTCCAGGGTACGGATGTCGCTGAAGTTCGAGACGTTGCGGCCGTAGTAGCTCGCCTTGGCGCTGCTGACGGCGTCCTTCGGCAGCGACAGGCAGCCGTCGAGGCTCTTGTCGAGGACCGCTTTCTTGCAGGCCGTCTCCGCGGCCTCGGCGTCTTCTCCGGCGGGAGGCTGGACGTCGAAGCGCTTGCGGTCGTCGTCCACGGCGTCGCGGAGCGCCTGCTCGACCGGGCCGCGCAGGTCGCCCGTCCCGTCGACGACGGCGATGCGCAGGGGCTTGCTCTTGGAGCGCGCCGCGAGCATCGGCACCACCATCAGCGCGCCCATGATGATCGGCCCGAGGATCGTGCCGATCACGAACGCCTTCGTGCGCACGCGCTCGACGTACTCGCGCTTGATTACCGCCCAGAGCTTGGGGCTCATGCCGCCTCCTTGCCGTGGCCGGTCACAGCCTCGACGAAGATGTCGTGCAGGCTCGGCTCGACGATCTCGAAGCGCCGCAGCTTCAGGCGCTTCGCCGCCTCGTGCAGCAGCGGCTGCGGGTCGGTGCCGTCCTCGAGCCGCACCTCGAAGTACTGGCCGAAGTCGGTCACCTTGGCGACGCCGGGCAGCGACTCGATGAACGAGCCGTCGCCCTCGAAGGCGAGCGCCACCGTGTTCTTGCCGTGGCGGGCCTTCACCTCCGAGACGGAGCCGTCGAGGATCTTCTGGCCGCGGTTGATGAGCGCGACGCGGTCGCACAGCCGCTCGACCGTCTCCATCTGGTGGCTCGACAGCACGATCGTGGCGCCGGCGCGGCGCATGTCGATGAGCGCCTCGCGCATCACGTCCATGCCGACCGGGTCGAGCCCGCTCATCGGCTCGTCCACGATCAGCACGTCGGGCTGGTGCAGCACCGTGGCGATGAACTGCGCCTTCTGCTGCATGCCCTTCGACAGCTCGTTGGTCTTGCGCTTGCGCCAGTCGGCGAGCGAGAGCCGCTCGAGCCACGGGCCGATGCGCTCGAGCGCCTCGCGCTTGCGCAGGCCCTTGATCGCCGCCATGAAGACGAGCTGCTCCTCGAGCACCATGCGCGGGTAGAGCCCGCGCTCCTCGGGCATGTAGCCGATGCGGTCGCGCGCGGCGTGGTCGGCGGGCTTGCCGAGGATCTCGATCGTGCCGGAGTCGGGCCCCAGGATGTCCATCACCATCCGGAGCGTCGTGGTCTTGCCGGCACCGTTCGGCCCGAGCAGGCCGAAGATGCTGTTGCGGGGCACCTCGAGAGAAAGGTCCGCGACGGCGACGTGGCCCGCGAAAGCCTTGCAGATGCCCTTGAGCACCAACGCCTTCTCGTTCACGGAGCCTCCGGCCGAGATTCTATACTCTCGACCCCATGTCTCATCCGACGAGGAGCGAAGCGCGCGGACTGGCGCTCATCGTGGCGAGTACCGTGGCTTATGGCGTGCAGCCGATCTTCGGCAAGGTCGCCTACGCCGCGGGAGTGCAGCCGCTCGCGCTGCTCGCCTGGCGCTACCTGATCGCGTCAGCATGCCTCGCGCTCCTCGTGCGCGGGCCGATGCCGCCGCTGCGCGAGCGCCTGCGGCTCTGGGCGATCGGCTCGATCTTCGTCGGCAACTCGGTGGCGTACTTTTTTGCGCTCGAGACGCTGCCGGCCTCCGTGACGGCGCTCGTCGTCTTCAGCTACCCGGTCGTGGTCGCTCTGCTCGCGGCGCTCTTCGGCGTCGAGGCGCTGACGCTGCGCTCGCTGGGCGCGGCGCTCATGGCCTTCCTGGGCTGCGCGCTCACCGCGGGAGGACTGGGCAACGCCGCGGCCTCGCCGGCGAAGGGGATCGCGTGGGCGTTCGCCTGCGCCGTCATCTACGCGGCCTACGTGGTGATCAGCAGCCGCTACGGACGCGGCGTGCCCGCGCGCGTTCTCGCGCTCCACCTGGTGCAGGCCTCCGGCGTGATCTGCTTCGGGCTCGCGCTGCTCGGCCCCGGCGTACGGTTGCCGCACGACCCGCGCGCGTGGCTGAGCGTCGTCGCGATCGCCGTGATCTCGACCGTGATCTCGATGAGCGCGTTCCTGGCGGGGATGGCGATCGTCGGCCCGAACCGCGCGTCGGTGCTGGCCTCGCTCGAGGTCGTGGTCACGCTCGTGCTCGCGATCGCGCTGCTCGGCGAGCGGCTCACGTTGGCGCAATGGGCGGGCGCGGCCCTGATCCTCGGCGCCGTGGTCTTCCAGAACCTGAAGACGTTGCGCCGCGCCCGGGCGCTCCCCTAGGATGGTTGGATGGCGCTTCGGCGGCTCTTCCTGACGTCCCTGCTGCTCGCGAGCGGCCTCGGCTGCGCCACCGCGCGCAACTACGAGGACCCGGCGGCCCCCGTCTACACAGGCGGCGCCGCTCTTCGTCGCGAGGCGGGACGGACGCTCAGGGTCGTCACCTTCAACCTCAAGTGGGGTAAGGAGATCGACCGCGCCGTCGAGCTGCTGTCGAGGCCGGGGCCGCTCCAGGGCGCCGACCTCGTCGTGCTCCAGGAGATGGACCGCGAGGGCACCGAGCGGATCGGACGCGCCCTCGGCCTGCAGTACGTGTACGTCCCGTCTGCAGTGCATCCGGTGCCCAGGCACGACTTCGGCGTCGCGCTCCTGTCGCCCTGGCCCCTCGAGGCGCCACGCAAGCTGCTGCTTCCTCACCAGAACCGCACGCGCAAGCTGCGCCGCTCGGCGGCCGTCGCGACGCTGCGCTCGCCGGTCGGGGACATCCGCGTCTACGGCGTCCACTTCGAGAGCCCGGCCGGCGCGTGGGGCGCCGTGCGCCGCGACCAGGCGCGCACCGTGATCGCCGACGCCGAGGGCTGGAGCGGGCCGGTGGTGGTGGCCGGCGACTTCAACGGCCGAAGCGGCGCCAGGGAGATGGCCAAGCTCGGCTATCTCTGGGCGACGGAGGATGTCAAGAACACGATCGGACCCTTCGACTTCGACCACGTGGTCGCGCGCGGGCTCTGCGCCCGGGACGAGCCGGCCGCCGGCGTGGCGCCCGACGCCAACGACGCGAGCGACCACAAGCCGGTCTGGGCCGTGCTCGGGCGCTGCGGCGATATGATGGCGACCGCCAGCGGCAACCGATGAAGATCACGATCGCCCACAGCCCCGACAGCGACGACGCGTTCATGTTCTACGGCCTCGCCAGGGGCGGGGTCGCGACCGGCGAGCTCGAGGTGAGCCACGTGCTCACCGACATCGAGACGCTCAACCGCCACGCGCAGGAAGGCCGCCACGAGGTGACCGCGATCTCGTTCCACGCCTACCCCTTCGTGGCCGACCGCTACGCGCTCATGCCGTGCGGCGGCTCGATCGGCGACGGCTACGGTCCGCTGCTCGTCGCGCGCGAGGCGGTCGAGCCGCGCAAGGTCCGCGACATGACGGTCGCGGTGCCAGGCACGCTGACATCCGCCTACCTGGCGCTCAAGCTCTTCGCGCCGGGCGTCGCGACGCGCGTCGTGCCTTTCGACCGCATCCTCGACGAGGTGCGCGAGGGCCGCGCCGAGGCCGGCCTCGTGATCCACGAGGGCCAGCTCACCTACGGCGGCCAGGGGCTCGCGAAGATCCTGGACCTCGGCGCGTGGTGGAAGCAGGAGACGGGGCTGCCGCTGCCGCTCGGCGGCAACGCCGTCCGGCGCGACCTCGGCCAGCCGCTGATGCAGCGGCTCACGAAGCTCGTGCGGCAGACGGTCGAGCACTCGCTCGCGCACCGCGGCCAGGCGCTCGAGTACGCGATGAGCTTTGCGCGGGGCATGGACCCGGGCGTGGCCGACCGCTTCGTCGGCATGTGGGTCAACGAGATGACGGTCGAGATGGGGGAGCGCGGCCGCAAGGCGGTCCAGCTCTTCCTCGACCGCGGGTACCAGGCGGGCATCATCCCCAGGCAGGTCGCCGTCGACTTCGTCGAGGCCTGAGTGAAGCCGGCCGCCGCCGGAGGCATAATCAGCGTCCTGATGCGCACCCGGGGAGGCGGCGCATGAACCTGAGCCCAGGCGCGGAAGCCGCCTGGATGATCGCTGCGGGCGAGGCCGCGGCGGCCGGGCACGACCTGATCGAGCCGGCGCACCTGCTGATCGGCACGCTCAGCCTCGGCAAGCTGCCGCCCGGCGGCTCGCCGGGGGACCTGGGCACGAACGCGGCGCTCGTGCGCGACGAGAACGCGCGGCTGGTGAAGGGGCTGTCCTCGGTCGGGATCGAGGCCACGCGCCTGCGCCGTCGCGCGCGTTCGCAGCTCGGCCGCGGCCCCGTGCAGGGGCCGCCCAAGGGGCCGCTGTCGCGCTCGCTCACGTGCAAGGCCGTGTTCGCGGCGGCGGCCGACCTCGCCGGCGCCGGCCAGGGCATCGGCGTCGCGCACCTGATCGCGGCGCTCGCCGAGGACGTCGACGTCGTCACGTCACGGATCATCCGCTCCGCGGGAGCCGATCCCATGAAGCTCCGGTTGGCGCTGCTCGAGGCCGGGCGGGGTCCGGACGTCTTCGGCGGGGGGGCGGCGGCCGTCGCGCTCGACCGCGCGGGACGCGACGGCACGCTCGATGCGCTGCGCGAGCTGAAGACGCGGCTCGAGAAGGAGCGCTCCGTCTCCATCGCGGAGGAGGCGCTCGCGGCAGCGATCGACCTGTCGATGCGCTTCGACCCGGATCGCAAGCTGCCGGAGAAGGCGATCGAGCTCGTCGAGCAGGCGGCGGAGCGCACCAGCCCGACCTCCGTCGGGCGCGGCGGCGAAGCGCTCGTCACGCCGCTCACGATCGCGAAGGTTCTGGCGGAGCGGCGGCGGCTGCCGCTCGACCTCGTCACCGACACGCTCGACAGCGGCATGGGCGGCCGCATCCTGGCGCTCGAGGACTACCTGCGCGAACGCGTGCTCGGGCAGGAGGAGGCGCTCGGCCGCGTCGGGCGGCGGCTGCGACAGGCGCTCACCACGCCCAGCAACCGCCCGGGACCGCGCGCCGTGCTGCTGCTGGTCGGCCCGAGTGGCGTGGGGAAGACCGAGACCGCGCGGCTGCTGGCCGAGCACCTGTTCGGCTCGGCCTCCGGGATGATCCGCATGGACATGTCGGAGCTGCGGGACGAGGCGTCCGTCGCGCGCCTGGTCGGGCCGCTGAAGGGCCACCCGGTCGCGGAGAAGGAAGGCCGGCTCACCGCCGCGCTCCGCGAGAAGCCGCAGGCGCTGCTGCTGCTCGACGAGGTCGAGAAGGCCCACCCGAAGGTGCTGCAGGTGTTCCTGAAGCTCTTCGACGAGGGGACGTTCACGGACGCGGCGGGCCGCGTCGCCGACGCGCGCCAGCTCGTCGTCGTCATGACCTCGAACCCCGGCACGGCGGGCGCCATCCCGACGGGCGACGAGCTGCGCCGGGTGCTCGGGCTCGAGCTGCTGAACCGCGTCGACGAGGTGGTGCCGTTCCGCCCGCTCGATCCCGACGACGTCGAGATGATCGTCGGCCGCGCGCTCGCCGAGCTCACCTCGGCCGTGGAGCGCCGCCACTCGGTGAAGATCCGCGTGACTCCCGAAGCCGCGCGTTTCGCCGCGCAGCAGGCGGCCCAGTCGGCTCCGGGCGCGCGGAGCGCGAAGCGCACGGTCGAGCGGCTCGTGCACGGGCCGCTCGGCGCGCTCGTGCTCACGGGCAAGCTCACCCGCCACACGTCCTGGGTCGCGGTCTACGACGAGGGCGGGATCTACCTGCTGCCGGAGGGTTAGCACCGGCCGCGGCTCGCCGCCCGTTGCTTCAAGAGTTTCTTGAAGTGACTCGCCCCGGGGCGAGTTGTCCTACCGGGGGGCGTTCAGAAGGTTGAACTACGAAATTCTTCGTTGACAGAACGAAGGTCTTCGTACTAGATTGCAGGCATGACGCCCCTGAACCAGCCGCCGCCGCCCCGGCCCACGCCGGCCGAGCTCGAGATCCTGTGCGTGCTCTGGCAGCACGGCCCCCGCACCGTGCGCGAGGTGCAGGAGCAGCTCGAGCAGGAGCGGCCGACGGGCTACACGACCGTGCTCAAGCTGCTGCAGATCATGACCGACAAGGGACTGGTGCGGCGGGACGAGAGCGCCCGGGCCCACGTCTACGCCGCCCGGTCGCCCGAGGAGACCACGCAGAAGCAGCTCGTGCGCGACCTGGTGGACCGCGCCTTCGGGGGCTCCGCGAGCCAGCTCGTCCTTCACGCGCTCAGCACGCGCAAGTCCTCGAAGCAGGAGCTGTCGCAGATCCGGGAGCTGCTCGATCGACTCGAAGGAGGAAAGCGATGATCCGCGTGCTCGGCTGGACGCTTCTTCACTTCGTCTGGCAGGGTGCCGCGGTCGCCGCGCTCCTCGCCAGCCTGAACCTGGCGCTGCGCCGCGCGACGCCGCAGGCGCGCTACCTGGCCGCGTGCGCCAGCCTGATGGCGATGCTCGCGCTGCCCGCGCTCACGTTCCGCGCCATGAGCGCCGGGGCGCCGGCCGACCGTGCCGGGGCCGCCCTCGCCACGCCCCTGACGCTGGTCGCGCCAGCCGCAGCCGAGGCCGTGACCCTCGCGCCGACCGCCAACGCCAACGCCCGAGCGGCCTTCGCGCCGACGCTCCCGAAGTCCTTCGACCTCGATCGCCGGATCGAGGCCGCGCTCCCGGCGCTCGTCGCTCTCTGGCTCGCCGGCGTGCTGCTGCTGGCGATGCGCTCGCTCGGCGGTCTCACGCTGGTGAGGCGGCTCGGGCGCACGGGACTGAGCGAGGCGCCCGCTGGCCTCGAGGCGACGCTCGCGCGGCTCGCGCAGGCCCTCAAGGTGTCCGCCCCGGTCCGCCTCTACGAGTCGGCGCTCGTCGGCGTACCGACGGTCGTCGGCTGGTTCCGGCCCGTGATCCTCCTGCCGGCGAGCGCCCTCACGGGCCTCACCGCGCAGCAGCTCGAGCTGATCCTGGCCCACGAGCTCGCGCACGTGCGCCGCCACGACTACCTCGTGAACCTGCTGCAGTCCGCCGCCGAGACGCTGCTCTTCTACCACCCGGCCGTGTGGTGGGTGTCGAACCGCATGCGCGTCGAGCGCGAGCACTGCTGCGACGACCTCGCGGTGAGCGCTTGCGGCAGCGCGGTGCGCTACGCCCGGGCGCTCGTCGAGCTCGAGGGGCTCTGCTCCGACGCGCCGGCCTTCGCGATGGCTGCGAACGGCGGCTCGCTCTTCGACCGCATCGTGCGGCTCGTCGGGCGCGCGCCGGAGCCGTCGCGCGCGGCCCGCGGCTTCGCCGCGCTGGCGGCGGCCGCGGCGCTCCTGCTCGCGCTTGGCTTCGGCGGGGTCCTGCTCGACCGGCCCACGCCGACGATCGTCGACGTGCTCGCCTCCTCGCAGTCGCTCGAGAAGACGGCGCCGCTCACCGCGCCTGTCGCGATCGCCCAGGCCGATCCGAAGCCGCAGCCTGCCGCGGCCAAGGCGCAACCGGCCGCCGCCGCCAAGCCGCAGGCCCAGCCGGCGCCGAGCGCGCCTCGCGCCGACGCGGGCCCCCAGGCGCGCGCGTTCCCGCTCGAGCTGGTGCTGGAGATGGCGCGTGCCGGCATCACGCCGGATTACATCGACGACATGGACGCGCTCGGCTACAAATCGCTGAGCGCCGAGCAGCTGATCGCGCTGCGCCACCAGGGCGTCGGTCCGCAGTACGTCAAGGAGCTCGCGGACGCCGGCTACAAGGACCTCTCGGCCGAGCAGCTCGTCGGGCTGCGCGCGCAGGGCGTCTCCGCCGGCTTCGCCAGGGAGCTGCGCGACCAGGGGCTCACCGAGCTCTCGCTCACCAACCTGATCGCGCTCCGCTCCCAGGGCGTGACGCCGAGGTACGTCGAAGAGATGAAGGCGGCGGGGCACAAGGACCTCTCGGTGACGAGCCTGATCGCGCTCCGCAGCCAGGGCGTCACCGGCTCGTTCGTGGCGGAGCTGAAGGCGCTCGGCTTCGACGCCCTTACCGAGAACCAGCTGATCGCGCTGCGCTCGCAGGGCGTGAGTCCCGATTACGTGCGCGAGCTGAAGGAGCTGGGCTACACCAAGCTCGACATGAAGATGCTCGTGGCGCTCCGCAGCCAGGGCGTGAACCCGGACTACGTGCGCGAGCTGAAGGAGCTGGGCTACGGCGGGCTCGACCCCGGGCAGCTGATCGAGCTGCGCTCGCAAGGCGTCACGCCGGATTACGTGCGCGAGCTCAAGCAGGCCGGCTTCGAGAAGCTCACGGTCGAGGAGCTCGTCCAGCTCCGCAGCCAGGGCGTCTCGCCGCGGCTGCTCAAGAGCCTGCGCGCGCGCAAGCAGTCCTAGCCGGTCGTCGGTCGAAGAGCCGTGTCGCCTGGACGTCCCGCGGCGGCGCGAGCTCTGCCTGAGGAGGGTGGCATGTCGAGGTCAGTGAAGAAGCTCGTGGCGGGGGCGGGGTTCGCCGCGGTCGCCGGTCTCGTCGCGCTCAGCCTGAGCTCGCGCGGCGTGATGCCGGCGGTCCTTGCGAAGGAGGGCACGCCCGTGGGCGCGGGAGTGAAGGGCGTCTGGACGGCCGAGCGCTCGAAGTGGCGCGTCGAGAAGGGAGCCACGGCCACGCTCGTCGAGCTGACGCTGCGCCGGGTCGGCACGCGCGGGCAGTGGAACTCGTCCGAGACGCTCCCGGTCACCGATCTCAAGGGCCTGACCGCGGAGATGCTCGAAGCGCCCACGTCCGACGTGCGCTTCGAGTGGGTCAAGGACGCCGGCAGCTTCGCGTGCCAGGGCCGCTTCGAGAGCGGAGTCGGCGCCGGCCATTTCGCCTTCAACGCGAGCGCCGACTACGCCGCCGACATGAAGCGCCGCGGCTACGGCGAGATCGACGAGGAGAAGGCCCTGCGGCTCGCGCTCCACGACGTGAGCCGCCCGTTCATCGACGAGCTCGCGAAGCTCGGCTACGAGCGCGTGCCGCTCGACGATCTCGTCTCGCTGCGGATCCACGGCGTGACGCCGGACTTCATCCGTGGCATGGCCGCGCGCGGCTACCGCAAGCTGACCACCGAGCAGCTCACGAGCCTGCGCATCCACGGCGCCTCGCTCGAGTTCGTGAGCGACCTGCAGTCGCTGGGCTATTCGGGGCTGCCGGTCGACGGGCTCGTGAGCTTCCGGATCCACGGCGTGAGCCCCGAGTACGTTCGCGCGTTCAAGCAGCTCGGCTACGAGGGCCTGAGCGCCGACCAGCTCGTCTCGATGCGGATCCACGGCGTGACGCCCGAGTTCGCCAGGGAGCTCGCGACGCTCGGCTATTCGAGCGTCCCGGTCGACGACCTGGTGAGCATGCGCATCCACGGCGTCACGACCGACTTCGTCAAGCGCGTCCAGGGCAGGAGCGGCAAGGGCGTGAGCGTCGACCAGCTCGTCTCGATGCGAATCCACGGCCAGAACCCGGACTGAAGGCCGCGGCTCAGAGGCCCTTCTTCTTGAAGAGGCGGTCGAGCACGCCCTTCGCCGCGCTGGTGGCCGCGCCCTTGCCGACCCGCGACAGGAGATCGGTCTTCGGCTCGAGCGTGGTGCCGCTCAGCTTGAAGGCGATGCCCTGGAAGCCGTCGGCCTGCGGCTGGAAGGCGCCGCGCAGCTCGGGGCGCGTGATCCTGGCGAAGAGCTTGGGCGAGAGCGCGAGGTTCATGTCGTAGTCGAGCGCGCGCGAGTCGAGGTTGACGGTGCCCTGGCCCGAGAGGCGCACGGCGTCGCCCGTCAGCTTCACGACCGGC
>Ga0111539_10011188_pt1 | contig 11277 bp, 8 predicted proteins | sample RhiMethybrSRZTD1_FD_79667 | JGI IMG/M metagenome (GOLD analysis project Ga0111539, IMG submission 79667) | Populus rhizosphere microbial communities from Tennessee, USA - Rhizosphere MetaG P. TD hybrid SRZTD1 (version 2) (version 2) | ecosystem: Host-associated > Plants > Roots > Rhizosphere >...
ACGTTCGTCGAGAACTGCGCCGAAGATGATATTGGCGTCCGTATCGGCAGCGTCGTGAATGATGCTGGAGGCTTCGCTTACCTCGTGCAACCCGAGGTCGTGTCCGCCGGTGATGTTGATCAAAACCCCGCGCGCTCCCTGGATTGATGTTTCTTCGAGCAGGCGGCTGGAAATAGCCCGCTTCGCAGCCTCGACGGCCCGGTTCTCTCCGCTTGCGGACCCGGTGCCCATCAGGGCCATACCCATACCGTGCATGACGGTCTTTACGTCGGCAAAGTCGAGGTTGATCAATCCGGGAACGATAATGAGATCCGAAATTCCCTGGACTGCCTGGCGCAGGATGTCATCGGCAATATGGAAGGCGTCAAAGAGGCTCGTGCCTCGTTCGAGTGTCTCGAGCAAACGTTCGTTGGGAATGGTGATGACCGTGTCGACACACTCCTTCAATTCCTGGAGTCCACGATCGGCCTGGCCAAGCCGCTTTCTTCCTTCGAAGGTGAAGGGTTTGGTCACCACGGCAACGGTGAGGGCATTGAGTTCGGCGGCGAGGCTGGCGACGATCGGAGCGGCGCCAGTGCCGGTCCCTCCCCCAAGCCCTGTGGTCACGAAGACCATGTCTGCGCCTTCGAGCGCTTCAAGGATTTTGTCGGTGTCTTCAAGCGCAGCCTGGCGGCCGATATCCGGATTGGCACCGGCCCCGAGGCCCTTGGTGAGTTTGGCTCCAATCTGAATCTTTACGGAGGCCTTGGATTGTTTCAGGGCCTGCACATCGGTATTGGCCACAAGGAACTCCACGCCCCCGAGGCCCGCCGCGATCATGCGGTTAACGGCGTTGGAGCCTCCGCCGCAGACACCAACCACTTTGATGTTGGCACCCGTTCTCAATCCTTCTTCGAATAGAAATCGGATGTTTGTTTCCGGCACGTTTGCAGTCACTGTTGCTCTTTTTTCTGCCATAGTTCCCTCGCTCATTAGATAAAAGTTCTCAGCTTTGAGATGAGCCTGCGCCAACCAGGCCCCGGGCCATCGTGAAAGCCCTGCCGCCTTCGCCTTCTTTCCCCGTGTAACACTAAACCAGCAACAGTGGCGAATTCAGGTCCCTGCAGCGCAGAAACATGCGCATCTTTTGCTTCGAAAATTCCTGACGAAATCCCGATCCGGACCGGCAAGTCCAGTATGTCTTCCGCCAATTCGGCGAATCCCTTCAGCATTGCGCCACCGCCGGTCAGAACAACGCCTGCTCCGGCCTGCCGTTCGTAGCCCGCGCTTCGAATCTCGTTGCGCACGAAATGAATGATTTCTTCCGCGCGTGGCTGAAGGATGTCGCTTAAAACCTGTTGCGCAATCGCGCGCGGCTGGCGGGATCCCATTCCGACGATCTCGAAGACGTTGTCCTGATCCGCCATGGAGGAAATCGCGCAGCCCTGTTCGCGTTTCAGCCTCTCGGCCTCAGGGATTGTCGTGCGCAATCCCACTGCAATATCGTTGCTGAAATGTTCTCCGCCTATCGGCAGAACAACGGAATGTCGCACGGCGCCGTGGTGGTAAATCGCCACGCTGGTTTTTCCGCCGCCGATGTCCACCAGGACCGTTCCCAGTTCCTTTTCGTCGTCGCTGAGAACGGCTTCAGCCGCCGCGATCGGGTCCAGCACTGTATCTTCTGCAAGCAGTCCACAACGGTTGACAGCAGTCACGATCGTCTGTGTTGCTACAATCGAACTGGTCACAATGTGCACGTTCACTTCAAGCCGCGTTCCGGTGATCCCGATGGGGTCCGCGATTCCAGTCTGGTCGTCCACGGTAAATTCCTGCGGGATGATATGGATGATTTCTCTCTCGGGAGACACGGCAACGGCGCGTGCAGTCTCGATGACGCGCTTCACATCCTCCCCGGTTATTTCACGCGCCCTTGTGGCGATTGGTGTGACACCCTGGCTGTTGGAACTCCGGATGTGAGGCCCGGCGAGGCCCACGAAAACCTGTTCGACTTCAACCTTCGCCATCGACTCCGCTTCCGAGACACTCTTCTTGATCGACTCAACAGCGGCCTCGAGATTCACGATGGCGCCACGCTTCATTCCTTTGGATTCCGCGATCCCGAAACCAATGGCTTCAATTCCGGATGCGGCGGAAGGGCGTTCCGCAACGATGAGCGTACAGACCTTCGTGGAACCGATGTCGAGGCCTACAACGATTTTCTCTTTACGTCCCATGTCACCTTTCGTTCATCGGAAGCATCCGTCTTCGTCTTCAGGATCACCTGGTTCTCAAAACGGAAATCCACCTGAACGGCCTCCGGATAGTCTTCCTGAATCTGTGTCTTCAACTGGAGGTAACGTCCCCACCTGGTCCTGAATTCACTCGCTCCCAGATTCACAAGCAGCGGTTCGCTCAGGGACACTACGGAAACCTCGCCGCCATCGTTCACGTGGATTTCGGAGAGTTCACTCTGACCATGCAGCTCTTCCATAATCGTGAGGTAGAGATCGATTTTTTTCTGGTTTGCCTCAGGTTCATCGAATTCAAGCCCGTCCAATATCGGGAAATTGATCCCCCCCTCGGAATCCGGATCGAGCAACTCGGCTTGCGCATCAAACTGATAAATCTCGCCACCAATTCTCGCCAGACCTACGGGCTCACGCTCAACCACCTTGATTGAAATCGTGTCGGGAAGTATTCGCTGGACCGTGGCAAAACGGACCCAACGGAGTCCTTCAACGCGTTCGCGAATGGCGTCGAGGTCTGCCGAGAAGATATTTCCGGAACCTCGCAGGCCCGCCTGCGCGTACACCTGGGTTTCCTCCACACGTTTTATCCCCTCGACTGACACCTTTTTCAGGTCGAAGCGGGGAGTTGTGCGCAGGTAACGAACGACGGTGTATGAAGTCAACCCAACGACAGCCAACACGGCAACAGCGGAAACACCAATCAGCGCTTTCCAGATTCTGCCTTTCATGCGGCTCCATTCCGCGACAGCTTCACGGCCAGCTGATCGGACAGCTTCGTGACACTGCCGGCTCCCATCACGATTACTGCATCGCCATCTCTGGCGTTCTCGGCGACGTAGGTTTCGATCGCCTCGTAATTCGGCGCATAGATGGCGTTCTTATGCCCGAAACTCCTGATTTTCTCGACCAGCACAGGCGTGGTGACGCCCTCGATCGGCGTTTCCCCTGCGGGATAGATATCCAGGAGAAGAACCACATCCGCCAGATTGAAGGCGCGCGCGAAGTCCTCCATCATGTGCATGGTGCGTGTGTAGCGGTGCGGTTGAAAGACAGCGAAGATTCTGCGGAATCCGCCGGACTTTGCGGCGCTTAGCGCTGCGCGAACTTCAGTGGGATGGTGCGCGTAGTCGTCGACCACGGTGATACCGTCGCTGTTCTTGATCTGAAATCGGCGGTCCACGCCCTGAAAGTCCTTAAGAGCCGCGGCAATGACGGACGGCTCGATTCCCATGTCGCGCGTTGCCGCAAATGCCGCAGTAGCGTTCAGAACGTTGTGCATGCCAGGAACGTGCAACTCGAATCGCTGGGTAGCTCCTCCGTTGAAACGCAATGTGAAGGACGAACCAAGCCCTGAGGGCGTGGATTCGAGAATGGAAACGTCCGCCTGGGCGGCCGTTCCAAACGTCACGAACCGGCGCTTCATTCTGGGAATCAGGGACTGAACGGCGGGATCGTCAAGACACAGGACAGCGGCGCCATAGAAGGGAACCTTGTTCACGAACTGCAGAAACGCTTCCCGGATTTCCGCCAGATCCTTGTAGTGATCAAGATGGTCTGCCTCAATGTTCGTCACGACGGCCACCGTCGGCGACAGGAGCAGGAAGGAACCGTCGCTCTCATCGGCTTCAAGAACGATATATTCTCCCTTGCCTAACCTCGCGTTGCTCCCGATCGTGTTGAGCAAGCCGCCTACAACAACCGTAGGGTCGAGTCCTGCCCGATCCACTATTGTGGCGATCATCGACGTTGTCGTGGTTTTGCCATGCGTTCCCGCGATTGCGATGCTGTATTTCAGGCGTGCCAGTTCCGCCAGCATTTCGGCGCGTCTAATGACAGGGATCTTTCGGAGTTCTGCGGCAAGGATTTCTGGATTGTCCAACCTGACGGCTGAAGACGTCACAACAACGTGAGCCGTTCCGATGTTCTGGGCGGCGTGCGTGTAGAAAATCGTCGCCCCCTGCCGCTTGAGAGACTCGGTTATTGGCGTCGAACGAAGATCGGAGCCGGAAACGTGGTAGCCGAGGTTCAGCAGAACTTCGGCAATCCCGCTCATGCCGATTCCGCCGATTCCTACAAAGTGAATGTGCTTTATTCGCTTGAACATACTCGCCAATTGTTTGGAATTACGGTGACGTTGACCGAATTCGCGCGCCGCGCGCTAATCCGGTCAACGTCACCGTAATGCCCCACCCCTCTGCTCGACTGCCTTCTCCGCGAGGTCCACGATCTTCTGCTCCGCATCCAAAACCGCAATCCGCTTCGCGTTCCGTTCGATCGTTTCAAGCCGCGGAATATCCGACAGCAACCCGCGAATCGTCTCCGCCAGCTTCTCGCCCGTCAGGTCGGCATTTTTGATCATGATGGCAGCGCCTTCGCCCACCATGGATTGCGCGTTGCGGGTCTGGTGATCGTCCGCCGCAAAAGGGAACGGAATCAGGACAGCCGCCCTGCCCGAAGCTTTGATTTCGGCGACCGTCGTGGCGCCGGCGCGAGACACAATCAAATCGGCGGCCGCGTACTTCTGGTGGAATTCGTTAAAAAATGCCCGTACGTCTGCATCAAACCCCGCCGCGGCGTATGCCGCGCGCGTCTCGTCCAGTTGCGCTTCGCCAGTCTGATGAATAAAGCGCAGCCGGCCTTTCCAGTCCCCGAGGAGCGGCAGGCTTTCCCTTACTGCTTTGTTGATGGACTGGGCTCCCTGGCTTCCTCCGAAAACGAGAATCTGAAAAGGAGTCTGATGCGCCTTGTCAGGAATCGATTTGAACTGCGGCCGAATCGGATTCCCGGTCACGACCGCACGTTTTCCGAAGTAAGAGGAAGTACCCGGATCTGTAACGGCAGCGAAGTCCACCCATCGCCCCAGAACCCGGTTGGCAAGGCCAGGGACAGCGTTCTGCTCCATGATGATTCTCGGATATCCGTTGAGAATCGCCGCGCCCACCATGGGAAACGACGCATACCCACCAACACCGATCACGACTGCCGGACGAAATTCCTTCAGTATTTTCTTTGCCCCCAGGATGCCCTTCACAGTTGCCGCAATGTTGCGGAGCCGCGCGCTCCACCCGACACCTTTCATGCTTCCCGCAGGCAGACAGCGCAAACGGAACCCTTCCTGTGGCACCAGACGGGTCTCGATTCCCTGCTCCGCACCAACAAAAAGGACTTCGGCATCCTTACTTCGCCGCTGAATCTCGCGTGCTACCGCGATTCCCGGAAAGAGATGCCCTCCTGTTCCACCGCCTGCAATGATTGTCCGCATAGTTCCCAGATCAGGGGAAATCTACTTAATTCCCCACCTTGTCTCCCTGCTGCGAAACGTTCAACAGAATGCCGACTGCCGCAAGCATCACCACGAACGAACTGCCGCCATAGCTCAGAAACGGCAGGGGAATGCCCTTGTTCGGAACCATCCCCAGCACGACACTCATGTTGAGGAACGCCTGCACACAAACGGTCATGGTGATTCCCAACGCCAGGTAGAAGCCAAAGAGGTCTGGCGCCCGCCTCGATGCGCGAAGGCCTCTCCAGAGGAAGAGACCGAAGAGGGCGAGCACCAGAAGAGTGCCGAGTAATCCCAGCTCTTCGCCAACGACGGCATAAACAAAGTCGGTATGTGCGGCCGGCAGGTAGAAAAGCTTCTGCTTGCCTTCCATGTATCCCAGACCGGAAAAACCGCCCGTCCCCACGGCCGTCAGCGACTGGATAATTTGAAATCCGTAACCCAGTGGATCCTTCTCAGGGTCCCAATACGCGAGGATCCGGTTCCATCGATAAGGAACGAGGAAAACAAGGAAGTAAAATGCGATGTACCCGATCGGCAACGCGGCGAGTGCAGCTACGCCGATCCATTTCATTCTTAGACCCGCTATGTACAACAGCACCGCTGACGTCACCAGCAACGCCAGCGCTGTTCCCAGATCCTTCTGAAGAACGATGAGACCTGCGAGCATCGCAACAATCACGCCGACCGGCACGAGGGTGTGAAGCTCATTGATCCTGCCCTTGCGCTTTTCCAGAAAGTAAGCGAGAAATCCCACCAGCGCGAGTTTGGCCATCTCGGATGGTTGAAATGAAATTCCCGGAAGCTGAATCCACCGGTGCGTGCCTCCTGTCGCTGGCAGGAAGAACACAAAGGCGCACAATCCGACAACCAGCGAGAGCCAGGAGAATACGACCGCAGGTTTTTGATAGAAGTGATAGTCGAGCTTCATGATCACAAACAGGATTGCCATCCCCAACGCGCCGGCCATCAACTGCCTCAACCAGAAGTGGTTCGCATCTCCGAATTTTTCCTCAGCGGTCACGGTTGACGCACTGAAGACCATCGCCACGCCCAATGCCACCAGAGCAAGAGTCGTCACAAAGAGAAAATGATCGGGTTTGAGTGTCCTTGGCATTATTGAGGCAGCTCCTGAACGGTTTTCTTGAACACCCGACCGCGGTGCTCGTAATTTTCAAACATGTCGAAACTGGCACAGGCCGGCGACAACAGCACGACGTCGCCCGGCTGTCCGATGGATGCGCTCTGCTTCACGGCATCCTGTAATGATGGTGCCCGGGTCACGGGGAACGCGATACCTACAGCGGCGCTGATCTTGTCGGCAGCCTCACCGATCAGGAGCACATGCCTGACCTTCCCGCGCATGGCCTCGACAAGGGGGCCGTAAGAGGCTCCTTTGTCTCTCCCCCCCAAAATCAGAATCACGTTGCGCTCGAACGAAGCCACAGCCTTGACTGCGGAATCGACGTTCGTCGCCTTGGAGTCGTTGAAGTACGAGATACCGCGAACCGAGCCGACATATTCGATCCGGTGCTCCACGCCGGGAAACTCCCCGACTACTTCCGCCAGTGTGGCGCTGGGAACGGAGTACTTACTCGTGATCGTCATCGATGCGAGCACGTTTTCAACGTTGTGCTCACCGCGCAGGAGCACATCAGAAGCAGACATCACGGCCTGCCCATCGAGGTACAGCATGCCGCCGAAACGAAACGCTCCGGCGACCACTCCATCAGTGCGACTGAAGAAGTGCTTTTGGGCTCGGATGCCGTCCGGAGGCGGGAAAACATTCGCGTCGTCTTGATTGAGCACGGCGATGTCCGTCTCCTTCTGATTCTCGAAAATGCGAAACTTCGAACGTCGGTAAGCGGCGAAGTCTGCGTATCGGTCGAGATGATCCGGGGTGACGTTAAGCAGCGCGGCTACGTGAGGACGAAACGTCACAATAGCGTCCAGCTGAAAACTGCTGACTTCGATCACGTTGATCGTGGTGGGCGTCGAGGTGTCCACCAACCCGCACATCGCTGTTCCGATATTCCCTCCCACCTGCACGGTCTTTCCTGCGGCCTTGAGAATCTCCCCCACCAAAGTGGTTGTCGTAGTCTTGCCGTTCGACCCTGTGATTCCGATGATGTCGCCCTGCAGGTATCGCGAGGCCAGTTCGAGTTCGCTGATGACAGGAACTCCTTTCGCACGCGCGGCCTCCAACGGGGGGATATTCAACGGCACACCAGGGCTGACAACGATTTCATCAGCCTGGAGAAAGTGTTCGACAGTGTGCTGACCCGCTTCCCACGGAATCCCGAATGCGTCCAGTTCACCGGACCCAACGGGCTTTCCGGAATCGGTCACAAAGACTGATTTCCCGCGGCTCTTCAGAAGCCGTGCCGCCGCCACTCCACTTCGTGCCATACCCACCACAAGAATCATCTCAACTTCAATGTCGACAGGCTGAGCAATGCAAAAATCAATGCTCCAATCCAAAACCGGATGATCACCTTCGATTCCATCCATCCCATCAGTTCGAAGTGATGGTGAATCGGCGCCATCTTGAATATCCGCTTTCCTCGAAGCTTGAATGAGGCCACCTGGAGCATCACGGAAAGGGCCTCGATTACGAACACGCCACCTATAAACGGCAGCAGCATTTCCTGCTTGATCACAACCGACACGGTTCCGAGCGCTCCTCCGAGGGCGAGCGACCCCACATCTCCCATGAAGACTTCAGCCGGGTGCGCGTTGTACCAGAGGAATCCCAGGCTTGCGCCGACCATCGAGCCGCAGAAGATCGTCACTTCCGACACCCCGGAAATGTTCTGGATGTCGAGATACATCGACAGTTTCTCGTGCCCGGAAAGGTAGGTGAGAGCCGTCAATGCCGTGGATGCAATCAGCGTGCAGCCGATTGCCAGGCCATCCAACCCGTCCGTAAGGTTGACGGCGTTGGACGATCCCACGATCAGAATCGCCACGAAGATCAGAAACGGCACATATCCGAGAAAGAACAATGGCCCGGATAACAACGAGTCGATCACGAGGTCTGGATGCAGGGATTTGAAGAACGGCACCGTCAGTGTCGTCGAATACATGTGGCGCCTGGCCAAATACAGCAGGAACGTGCCGATCAGAAAACTGACCATGAACTGTAACGTGATCTTCTGAGCCGCGGTCAGGCCCAGATTTCGCTTCTTACGAATCTTCAAATAGTCATCGGCGAACCCGATTCCCGCATACGCCAGTGTCGACACCGCAACCAGCCAGACAAAAGGGTTGCGCAAATTAGCCCAGAGGAGAGTCGGAAGAAGGATAGAGACCGCAATGAGAACCCCGCCCATCGTGGGCGTGCCCGCCTTTGCCTTATGAGACTTCGGCCCCTCTTCTCGAATGTGCTGGCCGATTTGAAACTCCTGCAGGCGGCGGATGAGCCACGGTCCCAGCAACAGGCTGATCAGGAGCGCAGTGAGTGTAGCGCCGGCAGTGCGGAAGGTCACATATTGGATAACGTTAAAAGCTTTCAGCGGCGACCAGTACACACCGAACGGATTGAGGAATTCATAAAGCAGGTGGTAAAGCATTACACCTCCACGCTCGAGAAAGTACGTCGGAGCGCATTCAATACCTGCTCCAGTTTCACCCCGCGTGAACCCTTGACCAGTACAACGTCTCCGCTTCGGACGGTACTTGCCACAATCTCGCCGGCTTCGTCAGAACTGGCTGCGAACCGAAGCCGCGACTCCTCAACGCCTGCTTCACGGGCTCCTTCAAGGACAGATCGCGCTTCTCCCTGGACTCCGACGATCAGAGCGGCGCCCGCCTTTGCCGCCTCCAGCCCGCAGGATCGATGCAGTTCTGCCGCTGTGGAGCCCAGTTCGAGCATCTCGCCGGCGACGACAATCTTCCTCTTGTAACCCTGCAGCTTGCCCACGAAGCGAATCATTTCAGTCAGCGCCTTCGGGTTCGAGTTGTAGGAATCGTCGATGACGTCGAATCCTTCTTTAAACCGCACAACTTCCCCGCGCTTCTTCTCCGGTCTGATCCCTGCGATTGCACCACTCACGTCATCCCAGGAAATTCCGTGCAAAATCCCTACGGCCACCGCAGCCAAAGCGTTCGCGATGTTGTGCTGTCCTAGAAGGGGCAGGACGAAATCCGTGTCACGGCCCGAATGGCTGACGGTGAACGCGCTGCCTCCAAGTCCGAGATCTCGAACGTGATGAGCCTTAAAGGTCGCCTGCGAATCGATCCCGTACGTAACAACCGTGCCGGAGAACTTTTCCGCCATGGCCCGGACGAGTGAGTCGTCGTTGTTGAGATATGCAACTCGAGGCGGAACGAGACCCGCCAGAAGTTCTGCTTTGGCCTCTGCGATCCCTTCAATCGAATCGAAGAATTCCAGGTGGACGGGATTGACGTTGGTGATTACACCTTCATTAGGTTCCGCGATCGAGGCGAGTTTTCGGATTTCGCCTTTCGCAGACATCCCCATTTCGAGCACGGCCATTGTTTGAGAACGTTCGATGCGCAGAAGGCACAGCGGCAGACCGAACTCATTATTGAGATTCCCGATCGAGCGCATGACGGTGAACTTCTTTGACAGGACCGTGGCAATCATCTCCTTCGTCGTGGTCTTGCCGGCACTGCCCGTCACTCCGACAATCGGGCCGCCCCATTGCCGTCTCACGAAGCGGGCAAGATCCTGCAGCGCTTCCACGGTTGATTTGACCCGCACGACACCCACGGTGGAGGAAGGCTCGATCGCAGCTGTCTCAACGACGACTCCCGCTGCCTTTTTTTCGACCGCCTGCCTGAGGAAGTCGTGACCGTCGAACCGCGGTCCCCGGACCGCAAAAAACAGCTCTCCCGGATTCAATGTTCGGGTGTCGATGGAGTAACCGCGGGCGGTCACGTTCCCCGGCCCGGCCAGCGTTCCACCAATTGCTTTAGCGACTTCTTCGAGTTGCAAGTTCATCTAACAATTCTCGCGCTATGGCGCGCTCATCAAACGGAAATGATTTGTCTCCAATAATCTGGTAGGCCTCGTGGCCCTTTCCTGCCAGAAGGACGGTGTCTCCTGCCGAGGCCAGCCTCAATGCATACCGGATCGCTTCTCTGCGATCCGCCACCACCTGATAGTTCTTTCCTTCGATACCGCCGGCGCGGACCATCCCGATTTCAACCTCATTGATGATGGCGAGGGGATCTTCGCTGCGAGGATTGTCGGAACTCACAACTGCAAAGTCGCTCCCCTTGATGGCGACTTCGCCCATCAGCGGGCGCTTCGTCCTGTCACGGTCTCCGCCGCACCCGAACAGCACGATGAGGCGTCCCGGAGTGATCTCTCGAGCGGACTGCAGCACACGGGCCAATGCATCATCGGTGTGCGCAAAGTCGACGATGACTCGAAAGCTCTGGCCGGCATTCACGGCTTCGAAGCGTCCAGGAACCCCCGGCATACTGGTGATTCCCGCGCGGATCACCTCCGCAGGCAGCCCAAGACCAATCGCAGTTCCGATAGCCGCGCCGATGTTGTACACGTTGGGTTTCCCCAGCAGCTTCGACCGGACCTGAAGGTCTCCCAGTGAGGTTCTGAAGACGGCATCCATGCCTTCCCCGCTGTGCATCGAATCGAAGTGCGTCGGACTCACGTCGGCCGCGGGATCCAGTCCATAAGAAATGACGCGGGAAGGCGCGATTGCCTTCAATTCAGCAAAACAAGGATCGTCGAAATTGAGAACCAGTACTCGAGGTATGGTTCCATCAAGCCCGGTG
>Ga0111539_10011189_pt1 | contig 11277 bp, 8 predicted proteins | sample RhiMethybrSRZTD1_FD_79667 | JGI IMG/M metagenome (GOLD analysis project Ga0111539, IMG submission 79667) | Populus rhizosphere microbial communities from Tennessee, USA - Rhizosphere MetaG P. TD hybrid SRZTD1 (version 2) (version 2) | ecosystem: Host-associated > Plants > Roots > Rhizosphere >...
GCTGCAAAGACCATCCAGGATTTTTATCTAGCCGGCAAAAAGAACGAAGCCATCGCCGCTGTCCCGGATGAGCTGGTCGATGAGATTGCGTTGTGCGGTCCGCGCGAGCGAATAAAAGATCAACTTGCGGTTTGGAAGGAAGCAGGCGTCACGACCCTCATTTGCGGAGCCAGCAACATTGAAGCAATTAGGACAATGGCGGAGGTGGTAGCTTAAGAGGCCACAGAGTTCGAGATGGTCTTTTAGCGCAGAGACGCAAAGGGCCGCAGAGACGCAAAGAATCCTAAGCGGTATCGGGCGCAAAACCCAGGCGCTGCAGCAGGTTGCTGAAGCGCGGGTCTCCTCGAAGCGGCTCCAGCCGCGGGTCGATGTTGGTATAAATCATCCATTCGACACCTTGATCGTGGGCACTTTCGAGGCAATTAAACGCTTCATCAGTTTCACCCAACGCCGCGTATATCAGCGCTATATCGTAAGGTGAGACATAACGCTTTTGGGACAGCGCGATCAACTGAGCAAGGATCTCCCGCGCGCCGGCGTTGTTGTCTGACATTGCATACGCGTGCCCAAGAGCGGCAAGAGCATCGATGCTCTCACCGGTGACCTGTCTGGCTTTTAGAAACTGTTCCTCGGCATCCCCGAACATCTCAAGCTGTTCATAGGCGCGGCCAAGATTGATCCTGCTCGCAAGAAAGTTGGGATCAAGCTCGAGGGTTTTGCGAAAATGCACGATAGCTTCGTCGTTGCGTCGCGCGAAGTACAAGAACTCCCCGATGCTGTCCGCTATGGGCAACGACAGAGGATCGAGTTGTTGAGCTATTTCGATCCTCCTCAGCGCATCGTCAAACCGACGGTGAAACGCCATAAAATAGGCGTACCAGTGATGAGCGCTCGCGTAGTTTGGATTGAGCTCGATCGCCCGTTTGAAGTCACGCTCCGCATCAGCCCATCGCAGCAGGTGCATGTCCAAATGCCCAAGTGACGCATGCACTTCGGGGAGCGTATTGTCGATCTCCAACGCTTTCAATGCCGCCTGGTGAGCCCGGGCAAAAGCTTCCCTGGATGTCATTGCGGTGACCCCTACGTCTCCAAGCTTGGTGTAACAGTCGGCGAGCCCGGCGTGAGACAGCACGTACTCGGGGTCGATCTCAAGGGCCTGATTAAAACACTCGACCGCTTTGTTCAGCGACTCCTCGGTTCTCTTGTTCCAGTAATAGCGACCCTTCAAATAGAGACTGTAGGCTGCGGTGTTATCCGTATAACGTTTGGTCAGGCGCTCACGCTCGTCGCGGGTCAACCGTAACGCGAGCGCGGCTGCGACTTTTTCTGATATCGAATCTTCAACCGCAAATATGTCGGTGAAGTCTTCATCGAACTTGCCTGTCCAAAGCGAGCGGCCGTCCTCTACTCTCACAAGACGCGCGGTGATGCGAATCCGGTCGGCCAGCTTTTGTATGCAGCCTTCCAGCACCGATTCGACGGCCATTTCTCGTCCGATGATGACCGAGTCTTGCTCCAGATCCGTATACTTGCGGACCGAGCTTGTCGGTCTCACAACAATCTGCTTGATGTCGCTGAGTCTGGTTATCAATGCGTCGGCTATTCCAAGCTCAAGATATTCATCTCTATGCTGGGGATTGATGGGTCTGAACGGGAGTATCGCGATCCCCGCCGGAACTGGTTTAGCGATCTGAGTGTTCGCTTCGCTTTCGGTTTGCCTGACATTCGCCGGAGGCAACAGTCCGACGCGGCGTAGAAGATTGTCAAATCTCGGATCCGACCGAATAACGTCGAACATCGGTTCGACTTTCAGGGTGAACAGGTCAACCGAATGTTTTTGAAACGCGAGTTCAAGCCAGTCGAAGGCACGATCCTGGTCTCCAAGGCCTGAGTAGGCTACAGCATAGTGGTACGGCGGAACGTGGGTTTGCTTTGCCTGCTGGTCCAATTGGGCGAGCACCCTTTGAGCATTCTCGCGGTTGCGCGCCGCGGCATAGGCGAATGCGAGAAATGCCAGCGCCTCGGTGTTGCCAACGGAAAGCCGGGTCGCAGTCTCCAGTTTGTCGATCGCCTCCGCGTGCATGCCTTTTTGTGTAAAGGATCTTCCGAGGTTGATATGCGAGAGCCAGAAGGTTGAATCAAGCTCGAGGGTTCGCGCTTCCTGCTCAATGACGCGATCGTACTCGCGAGCATAGTAGAAAGCTCGTCCCAGATCCGCGCTGATGACCAGGGAGAGCGGATCAAGCTCGGCGGCCAATTCCAATTCTTTTATGCTCTCGGCGCAGCGCCCCATCGCGGTGAGGTGTTCCGAATACCAGTGGTGCGCGGATGGATAGCCCGGATTAAGCTCGATGGCTCTCTTGAGCTCGCTTTCCCCTTCCTCCCACTCCCAGTTGTGAAGCATTGCGTGACCGAGCGATGCATGGGCCTCGGCCAGATCTTCGTCAATCTCCAAAGCCTTTCGCGCGGCCGCCTTCGCCTTCGAGTACCCGTCCTCGGGAGGCAGTGCTTCGCGAACCACAAGCAAGGTATGCGAATCCGAGAGGCCCGCGTAGGCTAACGCGAAACTCGGGTCTCGATCTATCGCCTGCTTAAAGTACTCGATTCCTCGTCTGAGCGATTCAACATCTCGCTTGTTCCAGAGATACCGTCCCTTCAGGTATGCGTGGTAGGCCTCGACGTCCGTGGTGTATTGTCGGGCGATCCGGGTCTTGTCCCTGCGGTTCAGCTTTAACCGAAGCTTCTCGGTAATTTCTTTGGCAATCTCTCGCTGGACTTCAAATATGTCCGACAGTTTGCGATTGTATTGTTCGCCCCAGAGTTGCGAATCGCTGCTCACGTCAGTCAGCTCCGCGGCTATGATCAGCCGGTCTTCAGTCTGGCGTATTCTGCCGGTCAGCACCGCTTGAACACCGAGCTGGCGGCCGACAAGTCGTGGGTCCGGGTCCTGGCCCTTGTATCGAAACACGCTGCCGCGCGCGGTGACTCGAATCTTTGGTAGCTGTGAAAGCTGGTTAATAATAGTCTCGGTGATACCATCGCTCAGGTATTCCATTTCGGGATCGCCGGAGACATTGGCAAGCGGCATGATAGCGAGAGATGTAATCGCCTTTCGCTTGGGCTGGCTGTTCGAAGATCTCCCTGGGGTGCGGCGTCCGATCGCTTTCGCCCCGGCGCCGTCGAGCCCGATTTTGCGCACAAGCGTCTTAAAGCGGCGGTCGGGCCGGATCGGATCAAGGACCGGATCGTGCTTTAGCCATATCAACCAGGGATCGCGTTGCTCGAACGCGTATCCCAGCCATTCGAACGCCTTTCCCCGGTCTCCCAGACCCGCAAAAATTGCCGCCACTCGGTAGGCAGAAACATTTCTTTGGTTTGCGAAGTCGTGCAATTCATCAAGGACCGCTCTGGCCTCCTCGTTCCTCCCCGAAACTGCGTAAGCATGTCCGAGCAGCGCTAAGGGCAACGTGCTTTTGCCGTGGAGGCCGGCAGCCTCTTTGAATTCGACGGTAGCTTCCTCGTACATCTCCTTTTGTTCATACGCCAGTCCAAGCTGCCAATGCGCATAAGCAAAGTTCCGATCCATCTCCAGCGTCTTTTGATATTGAGTGATTGCCTCGTCGTAGCGGCGGTCCAGATACATCAGCAAACCCAGGTTGGCGCTAATCGTCAGGGAGAGCGGGTCAAGCTCACCGGCGCGTTTTTCTTCTGAGATAGCTTCATCGAGCAGTCCCTTTGCAACCAGATAGACAAACCCGTACCAGTGATGCCCGGTCGAATACCCCGGCTTTAGTTCGAAGCAAGTCTGAAACTCGCGATGCGCGGCGGGCCAGTCCCAATAATAAATTGCCAGACAATAGGCAAGCGATGCGTGAGCTTCCGCCAGAGCGCCGTCGATCTCCAGTGCTCGTGTCGCCGCTTCGCGCGCTCTTGGGCAAGCCTCGTCCGACGGCATCGTTGCTACGCCAAAGGACCCCAGAATAATGTAAGAGTCGGCGAGCCCCGCGTACGCCAGCGCGTAACCCGGGTCGCTCTCAATCGCCTGCTTGAAATACTCTATGCCTTGTCTTACGTCTTCATCTGTTCGCTTATTCCAAAAGTATCGACCCTTGAGATAGGCGTGATATGCGTCTGTATTTTCCGTAAAGCGTTTTGTAAGCCGCCTTCTCTCTTCGGTACTTAACCGGAGCAACAGCTTTTCGGAGATCTCCTTTGAGATTTCTTCTTCGACTCGAAAGATGTCGGCAGGCTCACAGCTATAGGATTCGGCCCACAAAAGAAAGCCGCTGCTCGCGTTTACCAATTCGGTCTTGATTACAAGTCGATCGCCTCGTTGAATGACTCGTCCGGTTAGCACCGCGTGCACACCAAGATCTCGCCCGACGCTCCGAGGATCAACCTGCCGGTTCTTGTAGCCGGATACGGTGCTCCAGGCCATAACCTGCAGATCGGGCAACGCTGCCAGCGAGTTGATAATGCTTTCGGTGACTCCGTCGCTAAAGTAGTCCATGCCAGGATCGGCAAGAGTGTTAGCCAGAGGCAGAACAGCGAGAGAATAGATTATCGTTTGCGACTCACGAGAGCCCGAGTCTTTTTGCGTGACCGGAACAAGTTCTGCCCTGCTCGTTGATCGTTCAAGCGCGTCTTCGAACTCAACCCTTTTCTTCAAGTCTTTGAGATCGTTAAGAAGCGTTCGCGCATCTTGATAGCGGTATTCGCGGTCCTTTCGAAGCGCGGTGCTGATTATCCGATCCAAAGCTTCGGGTGAGTTTGACGTGAGCATCGAGGGTGGAGGTGCTTCGTGAACCAGTATCGCCGCCAGTACGTCGGCGGATGTCGGGCCCCTGAACGGCGCAGTGCCGGCGACCATCTCATACAGCACTACGCCGAGGCTAAACAGATCCGAGCGCGCGTCTAATTCCTGACCCCGCGCCTGTTCCGGCGACATGTAACTTGTAGTCCCGAGTACGACCCCGGTCTCGGTGCTGATCGCAACGGCTGTATCTGCTTCAGGGCTGAGCGGTGGTGCGTATTGCTCGGTTAACTTGGCGATGCCGAAATCCAAAACCTTTACATAACCATCAGGACGGAGCATCAGGTTTTCGGGCTTGATGTCACGATGAACGATGCCCGCGTCGTGCGCCGCGGCAAGCGCGCTCGCGATTTGACAGGCGATGTCCAGCGCCCGCGATAAATCGAGAGGGCCCTGCGCGAGCCGGCGTCGCAGCGTTTCTCCTTGAATGTACTCGGTGGCAATGTAGTGCGCGCTGGGATCGTGCCCGATCTCGAAGATAGTAAGAATATTCGGATGATTGAGAGCCGATGCGGCGCGGGCTTCCTGTTCGAAGCGGCGCAAGCGGTCCTGGTCTCGAGTGAATTCGCTGGGCAGCACTTTAAGCGCGATCTGGCGGCCCAATCGCGTATCTTGCGCGAGATAAACCTCTCCCATTCCTCCCGCGCCTATCATTGAGAGAACCTGGTAGGGACCGAGGCTTTGCCCTACCGGCGAGTGAGTCTGATCTTTCAGCATCGTCGCTGCGACTTCAAACGCGGGAGACTCAATAAAGTTCTCCGCGCGAGATTCAAATGCTAGCAAAGAGTCCAGCTCGCTGCGCAGCTCCCCATCGTCCGAGCATACACGATCCAGAAATATCGCCCGCTCGCCGCCTTCAAGCGCTAGCGCCTCGTGGTAGAGTTTTTCGATCTCGCGCCAACGTTCAGGCCTCATCTCGGTCTTTCCCACTCATCTCACGCAACAACCAGACTTTTGCAATCTTCCAATCCCGCATAACCGTGTCTGAAGAAACCTCGAGGACGTGCGCTGTCTCTTCCACTGTCAGGCCCCCGAAAAATCTCAGTTCTACGACTTTTCTTTTTCGATCATCAACGATGGCAAGTGCGTTTAAGGCGTCATCAAGCAACACCAAATCGGCATCCTGTCTTGGAGATACCTCGAGCGCATCATCTAACGTTACCTTGCGCTTACCGCCGCCTCGCTTTTGATAGTTACGCGAACGCGCGAAGTCGACCAATATCCGCCGCATCAACTGGGCAGAAACGGCAAAAAAGTGCGCGCGATTCTGCCACTGCACCTTCCGCATATCGACCATGCGCAGGTAAGCCTCGTTTACCAGCGCCGTCGTCTGCAGGGTATTGGCGGCCTGCTCTCGAATCATGTATCGCCTGGCCATCTTGTGTAACTCGTCATAGACCAGAGGAATGAGCTCTTCGAGAGCAGAGCGGTCCCCCTGGCTCCAGGCTAGAAGTAGTTGGGTTACTTCATTTGGCGAAGGCATCAGGTCCTCGCTGCGCAACGTCAGGTCAATCGTGAGCGTGAGGATTATAACCTGATCCTATCGCCAAAGGAATTTCTCTCAGGGGATGCAAGTTTTCGCGGTCGGTTCCCGCTTTAAGCAAATGAAGGTCTGAAGCTCACAATGATTTCAATCTACCCCGGAGGTCTACCAATGAAACGAATAGTCGTTTTCTGCGCGGCAGTCTTGCTTGTGGCAGTTACCACGCGCATCCCCGCGCTTTCGAGAGAAACTGCCGTCAGCGAGGCTCCTTTCGAAGTGTGGATTCTTGATCAGTCAAATACCAGAGACGAAAACGGAAACGGAAGCATCATCGATAGCGTGGATAGCGGAGGCACTCTCTATATCTATCAAGGAAGCGATCTAAACGGGCAATCAGCGAGCCAGGCAACGCCTGAAGTAATCGATCTGGGAGCCGGGCCGCGCAACTTTTGTGTTGCTCAGACCGGGACGGCGCCCACCCGTCCTCACATGTTGTTCTTAAACGAGGCAAACACTCATGTCGTGGTTTCGTTCGTGGCTACGGGTCACGTGCTGTTCATCGACGCAGCCACGCGTACGCCGGTGGCTGCCGTAGATGTTGGCACTCAAGCACACGCCGCGGTTCCGTCGGAAGATGACACTTTCGTAATCGTTGCCGACCAGAACGGGAAGAAGCTGCATCGCATACTCACTGACTACTCGACCAACACATTCACCTATGATGCAGCGGGCACGCTCGAACTGGCAGTGGGCACTACCCCAAACGGCTTGCCGCGCGAGGATCCGGTGTTGAGACCGGATAACGCTCCAATCTGTCCCGACTTCGATGAGTCCGGACAATTTGCATTCGTAACGCTTCGAGGTGGTGGATTGTTTGTCGTGGACACATTCGCGACGCCAATGGCGATAGTGGCGGAGTATGACAGGGCGACTGTGCATCCGAACGGCTGCGGCGGTTTGCATACGAAGGGCAAGATGTACGTAGATGCGGGCGGCGGCACTCCAGCGAATCCGCTCGAGTCTGATTTGTATACTTTTCCTCTCTCCGGTTACTCGAGTACGCCGAATCCGCCAAACACGCCTGCTCCGACGGTTGTCTTCAGCCGCGATAGTCTGGGATTTGTGGATTCCCACGGAATTGCGTTGACCAAACACGAACAGTATCTGTGGGTCGCGGATCGCGCGGCAAATCGCATTGTAGTTGTTGAGACCGAGACTGACTCGGTGATCAATGAGATTAATCTGGTGGGGGAGGTGAGTGGCGATCCGGCCCCGGACTTGATGGAAATCTCACCGAGCGGCAACCGTGTCTTTATGGCGATGCGGGGATCTATCCCATTGACGGGCAACGCCGCGAGCGTAAACAACGCCGTCGGAGCGACTCCCGGTCTGGGTATTGTGCGAGTGGAGCAGGGTGGCCGCAGCGGGGTGCTTCAAGCGATCGCACCCATCAGCCACATAGTCAACGGTGTCGAGCGCGCCGATCCACACGGTATTGCGGTCAGAGTGAAATAGAGAGGTTGATATGAACAACTATGTGTTTATCGAATCGAGAGACCCGTTCGAGTCAAGCGACGCACGATTCGTCGATACCGCAACAAGCTTGAAGCGGAACGGCAACGACGTGACGGTGTTCCTCGTGCAGAATGGTGTCCTTGCCGCGCGCGCCAACGCGGTCGGTTCTCATCTGCCGGAGCTCGCCAGGCGTGGAGTCCGCTTGCTTGCAGACGACTTCTCTCTTAGCGAACGCGGTATTCAAGCGGTGGAGTTCAGCCCCGGCGTTCAAGTGTCGAGTATCGATGCTTTGGTCGATATGCTGGCTCGGACGGATACCAAAGTCATCTGGCACTAGATCATTGAAATGCCACAGACCTGCATGGACGGTCCTTCGTGATCGCCCCCGCTCTGCCGAAGCGCTGATCACGGAGGGCCGCCTGCAGACTAGCAGTAAAACTCACATTACATCTGGAGGCGAACATGGCTGAGAAGACTTTGACAATAGCCCTTATGAACCCGCCGTACGAATCAGCGAATTCGACCACGGCTTTTCGCATAATCGCGTCGGCGCTGAAGAAGGGAATTAATGTGAATGTATTTGCCTACGAAGGAGCAGTAAACCTTGCATTCAATGAGCAGGCTCCTCACGCAAACCCGGTCAAAGGGACGACGGTCGAAGAGGAAGACCATCCTACTACAAAGCGTTTTGTCACCGCGCTCCTGGAGATGGGCGCCGGCGACCCGCTGCTGAACTGGATCAATTGCGGGTTGTGTGTGGACGAACGAGGCGCCGGCAATGCGGTTTCAGGGGTGAAACGCGGCGGGCCCGGCGATTTTCTAAAAATGGCTCAGGAGTCTACAAACACGCTGGTGATCCCGACCAGATAGGAATTTTCGTTACTCCGTGGGTGGTTAGATTGTCCAATTGGAGGGAATCATGAGGATCTTGAACATTGTTGAATCCGCTTATCGCGCCACGCTCGAGGAGCAGGATGACACTATACTTTGGTTAAGCGCCGCGCTGAGGAATGCAGGCGGCGACGTGTCCATACTGCTCAGGGCAAATGCGGTGAACTATATTGTGAATCAGGAGTGTCCGGCGCTGGCGATCGGTACCGCCCGTATCAATCATCCGGCCAGGCCAACCGAAGACCTCGCCCGGCTAAAAGAAAAGGGAGTGAGTGTCTACGCGGTACAGGACGATTTGGAGCAGCGCGGAATCAACGCCCAGAACTGCATCGCAGCGGCCAGGCTTATTCGAAAAAGCGAGGTTGCGGGGTTAATGGAGGAACACGATCAGATCTGGCATTGGTGAACTGGTGACTCACAGTTCGAGCATTTGTTTGATCTGATCTTTACTCGCCGAGACGCGGACTGGCCGGTTTGCGAACGCTGGGTTGATCGGCTGTTGCCCGGATTCGTCCCCGAGGTTACCGGTGTGATAGCCGATCGTATAGCTGGGGTCCTTGAGCAAGTTTCCGGTCAGAACCGCGATGACGTTTGCAGATGACTCAATCACGCCTGCCGCTGCGAGTCGCTTGATCCCTGCCAGGGTTGCTGCGGAGGCAGGCTCGCTGCCGATTCCATCGGCGCCGATTATTGCTTTTGCATCGGCTATCTCCTGCTCTGTGACTATCTCGACAAGTCCGTTAGTACATTGCAAAGCTCGGAGAGCTTTTTTCCAGGACACCGGATTTCCGATCCGGATGGCGGTCGCCATTGTCTGAGGAGTAGCAACCGGCTGAAGTTGCGAGTGGTCGGCTGAAATAAACAGTTGATAAAACGGCGATGCCCCTTCGGCCTGGATTACGGCCAGCCGCGGCATTCGATCGATAAATCCGAGCGTCGTCATTTCGTGGAGGGCTTTGCCGAATGCCGAGGTGTTGCCGAGGTTTCCTCCTGGCAGAACTATCCAATCGGGAGCTTGCCATTCGCACTGCTCCATCATCTCGATGATGATGGTCTTCTGCCCTTCGAGACGAAACGGGTTGATTGAATTCAATAAGTAGAGATCGGTCTCGTCGGCCAACTCGCGGACCAATCGCATCGCGTCGTCGAAGTTGCCTTCGATTTCGACAACCTGTGGACCATACTCAAGCGACTGCGACAGCTTGCCGTAAGAGACTTGATCGGCGGGTATAAAAACGAACGCCCGAAGCCCCGCTCTCGCGGCGTACGCGGCCATCGAGGCAGATGTGTTGCCGGTCGACGCGCAAGCTACTGCTGTCGCCCCGACCGCCACCGCTTGCGTGACACCGGTGGTCATCCCGTTGTCTTTGAATGAGCCGGTGGGGTTCATGCCCTGATGCTTGAACCGAAGCAGGTCGAGACCGGCGTATTTGGCCGACCGGATCGCGTCATAAATTGGAGTATTACCTTCGGCGAGGGAGACTACTTTCGACGGATCGTTTACGAAGGGAAGTAGTTCGCGGAATCTCCAGACGCCGCTTCGGTCGATCGGGGCTTGTGAGGTCTTGCGTAGACAAAAGTTCTGTTTATGGTTGGCGGCCGAAGACTCCGAGTTGAAAGTGTAAGAGACGTCCAACAATCCGCTACAACGCGGACAAGTGTAGACTCTTTCAGTGATCGCAAGATCAGTCAAACAGTCGGGCTCAATGCAACGAAGCCTGGCGTCTGGTTCGACTGAGGTCGTTTTGGATTTCTCGATAGACCCGGTCACGTCCAAGAGTCCTTTTGATTCTGGATTTTCTGACCTCTCTGTCAGGCAGGTTATACAGTCTGTCAAAAAAAGACCAGCCGATGCTTTCGCTCCCGCAATAAACCAACGGCAAAGCGTGTATCAGCACTTTTGAGTAGAGTTCCATTGCTTTGACTGGATTTGAATTGAGGTCGGAGTTCTCGCTTTGCCAGAGCTTTATCATTTGCTCGGCCTTGGCCAGTTCGTCGGCGGTGTCGCAGAGACCCTTTACGAGATGATTCGCAGGCCGAAAGCTGGCGCGCCTCTTGTCGTACTTAAAGGCGATCGCGAACCGAGGAGAGCAGGCTCGACAAAGGCCGTCGAGAAACTCAAAAGTGGTTAGTCCAAGCAGCAACTCTAGGGTGCCATCACCATCAAGGTCCTTAACTCCCATCTCGGCGGCGTCTAGAGGATAAGCAGAATTGGTGAAAAGAATCTGAAAATGCGGTTTGAGAGCAACCACCCAAGACACCCCGTCTCCCGGTCCGCTTTGTTCAACGATCAATTGCTTGTTGCCATCACCAAGCACCGACACTAATGCGATTTGCGTGTAGCCGCCCAAGGGATGCCGCACCGCATCGAACTCTCGGATAACCTTGCCGTTCTTCTTCAGCACGGCGACTTCACTCTCAGCGATGTCTTCCTCTACTCTGACCTGTTTTGGTTTGATCGTGATCACATAACCAGCGTACGAAAGTCTGTGTTTTGTATAGGGAATCTAAACTCTTTTGATTCGGGGGCCGCGCTGGAAGTAGATTCGGGCTGTGCCGGGACTTGGGGAGTCGA
>Ga0111539_10011191_pt1 | contig 11276 bp, 9 predicted proteins | sample RhiMethybrSRZTD1_FD_79667 | JGI IMG/M metagenome (GOLD analysis project Ga0111539, IMG submission 79667) | Populus rhizosphere microbial communities from Tennessee, USA - Rhizosphere MetaG P. TD hybrid SRZTD1 (version 2) (version 2) | ecosystem: Host-associated > Plants > Roots > Rhizosphere >...
CGCCCATTCCGCCCACGGCCAATCGGTCCACCAGTCGACTGGGCTCTTATCGACTGGTGGACCGATTGGCGGTGGGCGGAATGGGCGCGGTCTACTTGCTTCTCGTAAGCCTCGTCGATTCTTTCCGCCAAGTAGACCGCGCCCATTCCGCCCACGGCCAATCGGTCCACCAGTCGATAAGAGCCCAGTCGCGTACCGACGACCGCTCCGCCGATGAGATTTGCGAACATCTCGGAGGATGGTGGAATCCGTACGGGCTGCTCGAGGAAGTCTGCTCCGCCGCCGGCATGCGCTCGAAGCAGCGATTCGACTTCTGCTTGAAGAGGTAAGTTTCCGCCGCACGCTCGGGCGAGATAATGGGCTCGGCTTTCCGGCGGCAACTCCAGCGCAGCTCCGAAGATCTCGACCGCGCTTCCCGCGGCGGTCTCATCCCGATCGCGCATTGCCGATCTCTCGGTAGAGCCACGTTTGCGCGAAGCTCCAATGACGAGTTGCCGTACGCCGGGAGAAGCCCATGACGCACGCACACTCGTCGTGGGTGAGCCCACCGAAGAATCTCATCTCCACGATTCTGGCCGCTTCGGGATACTGCACGGACAGGTTGGACAGCGCATCTTCGAGCTCCAACACGAGCTCGTCCGCGCTCTCCGAGCCCACCATCAAGGCTTCATCGAGATCGAGCTTCGTTTGCCCCGAGCCTCGCTTCTGGCTTCCGCGCCGCCGCGCGTGATCCACGAGGATCCGGCGCATGGCCCGGCTCGCGACCGCGAAGAAATGCGCGCGGTTCTGCCACTCACACCGGGTTTGGTCTACCAGCCGGAGATACGCCTCATGCACCAGCTCGGTGGGCTGCAAGGTGTGGTCCCGACGCTCGTTGCGAAGGAGTTGCGCTGCAGCTTGGCGAAGATCGTTATAGACCAAAGACAGCAGATCATCGACCGCGTGCGCCGATCCTTGCGTCGTTTCGAGAAGGAGCGAGGTCGCATCGGGGTGGTTTGCCGTCGCCGCCAAGGCTTGACTCCGGAAAGATCACTGGGAATTCATCTTGATCAGTGCGACTGCCGGAATCACAAGGCTCGAAGCATATACATTTCTGTTTTCCGGCGGGCAAGGCCGGCCATCGTATCAGCTTGATGCTCTGATCGCAATACGACCGGCGACCTCCCCCTGCATTTTCAGCAGGGGGAGGTCGCCCCATTGCGGGTGTTTTGGTTGAACTAGGACGAGATTTCCACCGAGGTTCTCGAGACTTCGCCGCCGGTAGGAGACATTCGAATCTGGATGCGAGTCTGGTTCGCGGGAATGACGTCGGCGTGCCTTTCGACCTTTTCGAATCCATCCGCTTCGACGCGAAGAAGATGAGTTCCCTCCTTCACACCGGAGATGCGGTAGGAACCTTCATCATCCGTCGCGGTACTGCCCAAAACCGCTCCGTCTTCGGAATCCAAAACGGTCACCGATGCTCCCACAATCGGCGTGTCATCGGACTCATCTTCGGACGTCCCATTATTGTTCCACACGTTGCCATAAATCGTTCCGGTCGTGGATAGATTCGCAACCCGGAGAACGGGATGGAATTGAAACCTCCGGATGTCGTTCGCCTTCTTTGCGGAGGCGGGAATTGGCTTGAACGACTCGCTCACGTCGAAATCGAGGAGAAGCTCGGTCGTGAGACTTCCGTCCACCACCACGGGCGGCGAGATGAAGACCTTGAGCCCGCTGGATTCCCCGCTGGGAATCTTGAGATCGAAATCGCGTCCGTCGGTGAGCGTGACCGATGCTGAGCTGATGATGAGACGAATTTGATCGATGGTGCCCGAGGGAACCTCGGTTTCGACGAGCTCTTTGGTGACGCCGCCTTGCAGGTCGAGAAGATTCACCTTGAGAGGTGCATCCTCGACATCCAGCGTATGGAATTCGTCGTCGACGCGAACGACGACGCTCTCGATGACGACTTCCGCCTTCTCGATACTCGAAAACGGATACGGTGCATCCGTCAAATGAATCTTCAGTTTGGCGGCGCCGCTTCCGGGATTGTTGCTGGAATCGTCGTCGGAGCATCCCGCCGTCGTTGCCATGAGCGCAAGAGCGGCGAATAGGGGGAGAAAACGCTTCATGTCAGTGCCTCCACAGTTGTCTGAGCCCCGCCCCAGGAGCCTCAGTCGAAGTCAATTCATTGAGATTACGAGGCCAAGTCTATGATGGTTGGTGGTGGCGCTGCGAATGGAAAATACAGCCAGCCTGGGATTTCGAGGTGAGCTGCCACTGCGACCGAGCTTGACGGAGAGCCAGTGTCGATGAATGCAAAAGGAAGCAAGAAAAGCCTCGGTGCGTCACGGACAGGGCGGCCGCTCAGGTTCCCTTGGTGATGGTCAGAAACGTCCGCGCCGCGATCTTGTGTTTCACGGTGTGAGTACCGTCCGGCCAACGCACGTCGACTTCGTCCACGGTTTGAATGGAGCCCAAACCGAAGTGGGCGCGCGAATCGTGGCAGCTCAGGAATGATCCGTTCGACGCGATGTCGCGCCGCTGCACCTGGCCTCCTGCCTTCACCGTGATCCGAGTGCCGATGGGCGGCGAAGGTCCTTTCGGGATCACGCAAGTCACTACGAGCCACGATCCGCCGGGGCTGTCGTTGCGCAGGAGCGTGGGCGGCGCATCCAGATTCGAAATCAAGATGTCGAGATCGCCGTCGTTGTCGTAGTCGCCAGTGGCCAGCCCGCGGCTCGATTCAAGGACTTGGAATCCAGAGCCGGCTTGCGAAGTGACGTCGCGAAACTGCGGGCGGGCAGAGCGGCCATCGTTCGCCATCAACGTGTTCTTCTGGCGATACGTTCCCATGATCTTGGGATGCGCATCGATCTGCGGATAGATGTGCCCGTTTGCTTCGACGAGATCGAGATCGCCGTCATTGTCGAAGTCGCCGAACGCAGTGCCCCAGGACATCGGCATGTAAGTGATCGGCCCCACGCCGGTCTCTTTGCTCGCATCTTCGAATAAGCCTCCGCCTATTGCCCGAAACAGTGTGGAGAAGTCTTCCGAGAAATTCGTGACGTACACATCGAGCGGGCCTTTGCCGACGACATCGGCCACCGCAACTCCCATGCTCGCTTGGGAGCGGCCGTTGCCGTCCAACGAACATCCCGACATGATCCCGACTTCTTTGAACTTCCCGTCTTCCTCTTGGCGATAGAGATAATTTCCATCGGAGTCGTTGGCGACGTACAAGTCGACATCGTCGTCGCCGTCGAAGTCGGCGGCGCAGGCGGCAAATCCAAAGGCGAGGCCACGATCGGCAAATCCGGCAGCGACCGTCGCGTCGGTGAAGCGGGTGCCGTGCTCGGAACGAAAGAAATGATCCGGGGCACCTTCCAAGCCGAACGGACCGAACGCGACTTTCGCCTTGCCTTTCCAATCCAGAGTGCGTTTCGCGTGAAGAACATCGTCCCAGGTGCAATCAATGTAAGAGCAGACGTAGACGTCGAGATCGCCGTCGGTATCGGCATCGAAGAACGCGACGCCCGTGTTCCAAGCGGGAGATTCCAGGCCGACCTTGGCAGCCACGTTCTCGAACGTTCCGTCGCCGCGATTGCGATAGAGAATGTTCGGGCCGAAATTGGTGATGAAGAGATCGGGGCGGCCGTCGGCGTCGAAATCAGCGACAGCGACGCCGCATCCCCATTGACCTTCGCCGCCCACGCCGGCGCGCTCGGTGACATCCTCGAACGTTCCGTCGGGCCGGCCGCGATAGAGGGAGTTACGCCCGCGTTCGACGACCTTTGATCCGTCGAGCAGCCACGCATTCACGAGATAGACGTCGAGGCGGCCGTCGCCGTCGTAATCCAAGAAGGCAACGCCCGACCCCGCGGAATCCAAGAGATGATCTTTGCCCGGTCGGCCGGCGTGCAGCACGGAGGTCAATCCCGACTGCGCCGCAACATCGACGAAGTGGAATGCCGCAACCGGCACGGCTCCGAGCGGAATCACACACAGGGTGCACATGGCGATCGCGGCGAAGCGATGTTGCGTAAGTGTCGCGATCGCCATCCTGCGAAACTGTATCGGCAGACTCGTTCCTCTATTTCTTGGGCATCAATTCGGAATAGGTTGCCTGCACCTTCTTCCATTCGGCGTCGAGCGCGTCGGCTTTCGGCGACCCGGCCATTCCGGCGATCGCCTTGGACGATTCGAGAAATGTCTTTTTCGCGGCGCGAGTGACGATCACATAGCCTTCGTCGAAGATTCCCTGTGCTTCGCCGGCGGCATTGTGGTGATGTCCGCCCTCGAGCAGGCGCTTGCGGATTCCGGCGACCGAGTTATCGCCTTCCGTGGCCAGCTGTCCGACATCGGTGGCCAGATTCTCGATCGCAGCTTGCGCGCCCTTGGTGTCGTTGGCCGCGATGGCCTTCTTCGCGCGCATCAGCTCGACCTCGGCGTGCGCATTCGTCGCCGCCAAAATGGAGCGAACGAGATTCGCTTCCGTTTCCTTCGCGCCCAGGATGACATCGGCCAGCGTTTTGTAAGTGGCCACCATCTCTGCGGGAGTTTCGGGCGCGGAGGCGGCATGCGCGACGGTGAGACTGAATGCATTCATGGTGGCGGTTGCAATCAAGATCCAAACGAACGAAACAAGCGAAGCGGCCAACGGGGAGTTGCCTCGCGCGCTCATGGAAAACCTCCTGCCGGGCGAAGCCGGCTTTTTTGAGACGAGCGGGCAGGAGGTTAAGGAGAGGGCGCGGCAATGTCCAACGGATGCTCGGAATTATCAGCGGATTTGTGAGATGAGTCTCAGGAGGGAAAAAGGAGAAGGGCGCGAGACCCTGGTTCTCGCGCCCTGGATGAAGGAACCGCGGTCGTGAGCGCGGTCCCTCGCGGATTACTTCACACTGCTAGGCGGCCGAGGTCCGGATCCTCCACTTGTACGGCTCAAGCGGATCTCTTTGCTGGTCGTGTTCGCGACGGTGACGTCTGCGCTCAGGTCCACGGGATTGAATCCCGTCGCTTCCACGTGAACCAGATGAGATCCTGCGCTCAGACCCGACACGCTGAAGAAGCCTTGGTCGCTGGTCGCCGTTCCACCTTCCCTCAGCGACGAATCGGAGCTCATGACGTTGACCGACGCACCGACGATCAACGTGTCATCCGAAAAGTTGGACGGCGTGCCTGCGTCGCTCCACACGTGACCGGCAACCGTTCCCGTTTGAGAAACGTTCGCGGCGCGCAGCACGGGATGGAACTTGAAGCGGTTGATGTCCTCCGCCTTCTTCGCGGAAGCCGGAATGGGCTCGAACGATTGGCTCACGTCAAAGTCGAGCAAGAGCTCAGTCGTGAGATGTTCGGAGACCTGCACGCTGGGCGATACGAAAACCTTGAGCCCACTTGATTCGCCGCTGGGAATCTGGAGATCAAACACGCGGCCATCGCTCAGCGTAACGCTGGCGGAGCTGATGATGAGACGGATCTGATCGATGTTGCCGGCCGGCATGACCGTATCAACGAGCATTTCTGTCACGCCATTCTGCAGACTGAGCAGATTCATGGCGACCGGTGCGGCATCGACGGGAAGCGTATGGAACGCGCCGTTCATGCGAACTTCGACGGCATCCACCGTGATGTCGGCGGACGAAAGCGAGGAGTACGGATAGGGCGCGTCGGTGAGACGGACGCGTAGGGTTCCCTCGCTCTTGCTGGACTCTTCTTTCGGCGCCAGCAGATTCGAGCTGGAATCGTCATTGAAGCACCCGGTCGTCAGTGCGACCAGTGCCAGCGGAAGTACGGGAAGAAAACGCTTCATGTCGAAAGGCCTCCAGGGCTGCAGTTGCAGATGTCGGTATGTTTGTCCCGCTAAAGACCGGGACCACCGGATGCACAGGCATATGCAGCAGTCGTACCAGATGCGGATCGCGTGGTTTCTTAGCAATGTGATGGCATTGCATCGCTTGATCGAACGCAAGCGTCGTCGGGCTGAGGGAAGCCCCAGGGCCGTGTGGGGGAAAAAACCCCAACAATCGTGGGAGCCGGCGATGTTGCTGATCCGGTGAAGTCCCTCTCCTTATATATAGAGAATGCCGCGGCATGCTTCTCAAGCCCCATTTCTTCCCCGTCGACAATCTTGAATGTGGAACCCAAGATCTCTGCGAAGCGGCGTTTGCTTCTCGGGACTCGAAGCCGGCAGCGAATTGGAAACGGCACGCCGCATCCAAGCGAATTGAAAGATCCCAAGCCTCCTGTCGAAGAAACCTATCTTCCGCAAACACGACGCCGCGGGATCGGCATTTGCCTTTCGGGCGGGGGATATCGCGCCACCCTCTTTCATCTGGGCGCCCTGCGCAGGTTGAAGGAACTGGGCCTTCTTACTCATCCCGAGCTTCGCACCATCAGCTCCGTCTCCGGCGGCAGCATTACCGCCGCGCAGCTCGCGACAGCGATGGCGCGCCATCCTCAAGAGTGGCTGACGCGATGGGAGGAATTCGTCGAGAAGCCGCTCGAGGACTTCACTCGAACCAACATTCGCACGAGGGCAATCCGCAAGCGCCTCCTTCCGTGGAATTGGAGGAATTCCTCCGCCGCGGTCGAAGAGCTGGCCAAGCAATATGAGAAAGGCCTCACCGATCTTCGATTGCGCGAGCTGCCGCCTTCTCCCGAGTTCGCCATCTGCGCCACCGAGCTTGGCTTCGGCGTGAATTGGGAATTTCAGAAAGACAAAGTCTCGGACTATCAATTGGGAGTAGCGCCCACCCCCGAAGATTGGAAGCTCGCGAAGGCGGTGGCGGCCTCGAGCTGCTTCCCGCCGATCTTCAATCCGATGAGGATTCCGGCGGAGAACATGAAGTTCCGCGGCGGGACGGCGCGACGAGAACAGAAGGATGCTTGGGATCAGATCATCAAGAGCATTCCGCTGAACGATGGCGGGAACTACGACAATCTCGGAACGGAACCGGTGTGGAAGGATCATCAATTAGTGATCGTTTCCGATGGTGGCGGGCTTTTCAAAGGGGAATCCGACCGAGGACTTGTCTGGAGAGTGCAGCGCTATGTCGCCGTGGTTCAGAATCAAGCGCGCGCGCTGCGCAAGCGCTGGCTCATCTCGAATTTCAAAGCCGGCGTGATGGAGGGAGCGTATTTCGGTGTCGGAAGCGCGCGATCACGATATGGAGAGGGAGACTCGCTCGGCTATTCCAAAGACTTTGCCGAAGACTTCATCGCCGAAATCCGAACGGATTTGGACGCGTTTTCGGAAATGGAGATCGGCGTGCTCATGAATCATGGATACCTCTTGGCGGACAAGGCGGTGACGACGCATGTCGGCAAGCAATGGCTGCCGAGCGAGCTTCCTCCGCTACGAGTCCCGCATGCGAAGTACTTGCCGCCCGAGAACCCCGAAACGGACCTGGCCGCAGTCTTGATCAAGAGCCAAAAGCAAACGTTATTGGGCCGGGGCTAAGGATTGGGGCCGGAGTGAACGGCTTTAAATTTATCGGCTTGCCACCCTCGAATTCGGGACTCTCGAAATGCTAGGATAGCTCCGACCTTGAGGTCTGGGTCGAGAGTCGTGTCAGCTCGAGAATCGTGATGACGATTGACGCGCTGCCATTGCAAATCGGCCTCGTGCTTGTCGCGGTGGCCGTTGCCGTCGCACCCCTCCTGCGGCGATCGGGAAAGACTGGCCGACTGCTGGCCTTGGGCATCCTCGTCCTGGCCGCGATCGGAGCGATGACCTGGGCCCGCGCGTCGAATCGACGCCTTTTCTCTTCCCAGCAACTCGCGGCGGGACTTCCGAAGCCGGCGCAGCCTTCGCAACACTTCGTTACTTCCGCCACGTGCAAGCCGTGCCATCCTTCGCAGTACTCCACCTGGCACGACTCCTTCCATCGCACCATGACGCAGGCCGCGACTCCCGCTGCAGTCCTTGGGGATTTCGAAGGCGTGCATTTGCAATCACGCGGCAGAAACTATGTTCTCGAACGGCGCGGTGACGAGTATTGGGTGGAAGCCAATGATCCCGACTGGGAACGCGACCTGATCGACAAAGGTTACGACCCGGGTTCCGCGAAGCGCCCGCGGCGCGCCATGTCGCGCATCGTCATGACGACTGGCTCGCACCACATGCAAACGTACTGGACGGCCAGCAAGAAGGACGGACGTCTTTTCAATTTCCCATTCGTCTGGTTGCGGGAGGAGGGACGCTGGGCTCCGCGCGAAGACGTCTTCTTGAGACCGGCCGATTATCCGCCGCAATACGGCACATGGCACAACAACTGCGTGGAGTGTCATGCAACAGGCGGCGAGTCCGGCCTGGATCCAACGGGAAGCATCTATTTGCCGGAAGCAGCGGAGCTCGGAATTGCTTGCGAGGCTTGCCATGGCCCGGCGGAAGAACACATTCGCCTGAATCAGAATCCCTACCGTCGCTACTGGTATCACCTGACCAAGAGCCACGATCCGACGATCGTCAATCCATCGCGCCTTCCGGCGGAATCGGCCACCTCCGTTTGTGCGCAATGTCACTGCATGAATGTCTTTCGAACGGATCCTCGATTCCGTGGAGAGCGCTTTCGGGCCGGCGGTGACTTGAAGAAGACGCGCATGATCCTGCGCACGAGCGATCGCAACATGACGGCGGCGGAGCGCGTCGATTGGCCGGATCTGTCGCATCACATCGGCAAGCAGAATGCGACGTTCTTGGAAGAGCGCTTCTGGCCGGACGGACAAGCGCGAGTGTCCGGGCGGGAAGCGAATGCCATGCTGGAATCGCCGTGCATGAGAACCGGCCAGCTGACTTGCTTGACTTGCCACTCTATGCACCAGAGCAATCCCAATGACCAGCTCGCCGCCGGAATGGAGAGAAATGAAGCCTGCTTCACTTGCCATGCGGAGTATCGAACGCAAGTTCACGAGCACTCCCACCATGCTGCCGGATCCGACGCGAGCCTCTGCTACAACTGCCACATGCCGCACACGACTTACGGATTATTGAAGGCGATTCGAAGCCATTTGATCAGCAGCCCGAGCGTGGCGAGCAGCGTGGAGACGGGACGGCCGAACGCCTGCAACCTCTGTCACATGGACCAGACTCTGCGTTGGACCGCCGATCATTTGCAGGAGTGGTACGGCCAGCCACCCGTTGCGCTCACGGCGGATCAAGAGACGGTGTCCGCCGACGTGCTTTGGGTTCTCACCGGCGATGCCTGTCAACGAGCGCTGATTGCTTGGCACATGGGGTGGGAGCCCGCGAAGGAAGCGTCGGGCGAAGATTGGCTTTTCATCTATTTGGGTCCTCTGCTCGATGATCCGTACGCATGCGTGCGCTTCATCGCCCACCGCTCGCTGCGTCGATTGGAAACGTTCCAAGACTTCCAATATGACTTCGTGTCTTCCGCGGAAGAGCGCAAGAAGGCAGCGGCGCGCGTTGCATCGCATTGGGCTTCCATTCGATCCGGGGAAATGGGTGAATTGAACCGACATGGTCCGATGCTTCTGGTCAATGCTTCGGGCACGCTGAACGAGCCTGTTCTTGCTCGTCTCGCACAGATGCGCGATGACCGCATCGTGGACTTGAGAGAATGAGCGTTCGAACCGCGAAAGCGGATCCCACCGCGATGCCGAAGGGCAAGGAGCCGCCGGTTGCCGGCGAAGGCGCGGCGACCAGCGCACGCCGGCACTTGCGCTTGGGTTGGTGGTCGCTTCTTTTCTTTCTGTCCCTCGGCATTCTCCTCGAAGCATTCAATGGTTTCAAAGTTCAGTGGTACATGGCTGTCGCGAATCAGACGCGGCGCGAGCTTTGGACATTGAGCCACGCGCACGGGACGCTTCTCTCGCTGGTCAACATCGCGTTCGGTCTTACGCTGCGCAGCGGCTCCGCTCTGACTTCGGGAAGTCGCAAGTTGGCCTCACGCTGCCTACTCGGCGCGACCATTCTTCTTCCGGCGGGATTCTTTCTGGGTGGGGTCGTGTTCTACGCCGGCGATCCCGGACTCTTCATCTTGCTGGTGCCGATCGGCGCGCTCTTGTTGCTTGCGGCAATTCTGATGATTGCGCGGCGAGCGAACTGAAGCGCAGCTACCGCGCCCGAAGCACGGTCACCTTCTCCGTCATCGTCTTCCCGCCGGTTTCGAGCGAACAAAATACACGCCTGCGGAGGGTGGAATTCCGCTCTCTGTTGGGACATCGAACTGCGATCGATACACGCCCGGCTCGAGGTTTCCGTTGGCCAGGTCCAGAATGCGCCGTCCGGCCACGTCGAAGACAGCGAGATTCGTTTCGCCGGGCTGGCTCAGGCCGACCCCATCCTGGGGAGCGGGTTATTTGCGCAAGCGCCGATCGTGCATTACGTTGTCTCGACCTTGAAGGAGAGCGCAGCAATGGAAAAGCGGAAGCTTGGAAACGGTTTGGAAGTGTCGGCACTGGGCCTGGGCTGCATGTCGATGAGCTCCGGCTACGGTCCACCGGCCGACAAGAAAGAGATGATTTCGCTGATTCGGGGTGCGGTCGAACGAGGCATCACGTTCTTCGACAGCGCAGAAGCGTACGGTCCCTTCGCGAACGAAGAGCTCGTCGGCGAAGCGCTGGCTCCGGTTCGCGATCAAGTGGTGATTGCGACGAAGTTCGGCTTCAAATTCGAAGGCGGCAAACAGATCGGTGTGGACAGCAGGCCTGCGCATGTCCGAGAGGTCGCGGACGCGTCTCTTCAACGGCTCAAGGTCGACACCATCGACTTGTTCTATCAGCATCGCGTCGATCCCGACGTCCCCATCGAAGACGTCGCGGGTGCGGTCAAAGATCTCATTCGAGAGGGGAAGGTCCGGCACTTTGGCCTTTCGGAGGCCGGCGTGAAAACGATTCGTCGTGCACATGCCGTGCAGCCGGTCACGGCACTGCAGAGCGAATACTCGCTTTGGTGGCGAGAGCCGGAAAATGACGTGCTGCCGGCGCTCGAGGAGCTGGGGATCGGGTTCGTTCCCTTCAGCCCGCTCGGCCGAGGCTTCCTCACCGGGAAGATCGATGAGAACACGACATTCGACAGCACGGACTTTCGCAGTACGTTGCCGCGCTTCACGCCGGAGAATCGAGAAGCGAATTCTGCCTTTGTCGATTGGCTGAAGAAGTTCGCCGAACGGAAGAAGGCGACGCCGGCGCAGATTGCGCTGGCTTGGCTCCTCGCTCTGAAACCGTGGATCGTGCCCATTCCGGGGACCACCAAGCGTCATCGTCTCGACGAAAACATCGGAGCCACGGCGATCCAATTGACCGCCGCCGATTTGCAGGAGATCGAACGC
>Ga0111539_10011192_pt1 | contig 11275 bp, 9 predicted proteins | sample RhiMethybrSRZTD1_FD_79667 | JGI IMG/M metagenome (GOLD analysis project Ga0111539, IMG submission 79667) | Populus rhizosphere microbial communities from Tennessee, USA - Rhizosphere MetaG P. TD hybrid SRZTD1 (version 2) (version 2) | ecosystem: Host-associated > Plants > Roots > Rhizosphere >...
AAGGACGTCAGCGGCGTCCGGAACTCGTGGGCGACGGTGGCCACGAGATCGGTCTTGAGCTCGTCGAAGTGGCGGAGGCGCGTCACGTCCTGCAGGGTGACGGCGACGCCGGTGATGGCGCCCCCCGCGTCGTAGAGCGCGCTGCCGCGGGGCAGGAACTGGCGCTCCGTGCCCCCGACTGCGAGGCGCACGACTTCCTCGTAGCCCTGGGAAACGTAGGGGCCGCGCCCGGCCAGCACGTGGGCGCGGGCGCGCTCGATGGCGGCGCGGGGGGCGGGATCCACGTCGCCCAGGCGCGCGGCCTGTTCGTCGCGGGGCAGGCGAAGGACGCTGCGCGCCGCCTCGTTGGCGGCCAGGATGCGCCCGCTCGCGTCGAAGACGACCACCGGATCGGGGAGGCTTTCGATGGCGGCGTGGGAGGCCTGGCGCGCCTGGACGACGGCGCCCAGCGAGCTCTGCTCGAACTCGGCCAGGCGCTCGGCCATGGCGTTGAAGTCCACGGCCAGGGACGCGATCTCGTCCGTGCCCTCGACGCGGGCGCGGGCCGCGAAGTCCTTCTCGCCGATCCGCCGCACCGCATGCGTCAGGACGTTGAGGGGGCGCAGGGCGAGGGCGATGGCGCGGCTCGTCGTGACGACGCCCAGGCCGAGAGCGATCACGGCCGCGGCCAGGGTCGCCGTCTCCAGGCGGCGCGCCACCGCCTGGGCGTGTTCGCTCTTCCGCACCATCGCCGCCTGGTTCATGTCGAGGATGCGGTCGGCGATCTCCTTGAGGGCGAGGAAGCGGGGCTGGAGCTCGCGAAAGTACACCTCCGCCGCCGCCGGCGGAGGGCCGGCCGCGAAGGTGCCGACGCGGGCCTGGTAGTCTTCCCAGCGCCGACGCAGCTCGGCCGCTTCGTCCTTCTCGCCCGGCTCGGTGAGGTTGCCTTCCTCGACCTCGAGCTCGGATTCGAAAGCGCCACGGTTGTGGGCGATCTGCGGCGCCGCCGTCTCGGCATGCCCGGCCACGATGAAGAGGACGGCGCTGTCGATCCGCTCCGCCGCCTCCTTCATGCGCTGGGCGGCGAGCACGCTGCGGTAGTTGGCGGTGAGGATGTTCTGGGAGGCGGTGCCGAGCGAGCGGAGCGTCTGCAGGGCCAGCGCCCCCACCACGAGCACGGCCACGACGAGCGGGACCTGGGCCAGGAGCAGCCGGGCGCGGAGCGTCACGGCTCGCTATCATCCTCCTCTTCGGTGGAAACGACGTAGAGGTCGAACCCGTCGGCCTCCTCCACCATGCGGTTCACGAAGTCGCCCACCATTCGCTTCCAGCGCGGGCGCCGCGAGCGGCCGATCATGATGTAGGCGACGTTGTGCGACCGCGCGAAGTCGAGCAGCGCCGCTACCGGGTCTCTTCCCTTCAGGCGCACGACCTCGGCTCCCATCTCCTTCGCCTTCTCGATGTTCTCGAGCAGGTGGCGCTGGGCGGCGGAATCGATGCGGTCCGGAGACTCCGCCGGCGTCTCCACGTAGACCACGAACCAGTCCGTGTTGAGGCGCCCGGCGAAGCGCGATCCGCGGCGGAGCATCGCCGCGGCGCGGGGCGAGAAGGACGACATGCACACCATGACGCGGCCGCTGACGTGGCGGGGCTTGGCCGTCCCCGTAGGCAGGGCGGGCGCCCTCTCCACCGACTCCGCCACTTCGCGCAGGGCCAGCTCGCGCAGGCTGCGCAGCTTCTCCGGCGTGAAGAAGTTCTCCAGGGCATGGGGCACCTTGTCCGCGGCGTAGATCTTTCCGGACTTGAGGCGGTCGATGAGGTCCTCGACCGAGAGGTCCAGGTTCACGACCTGGTCCGCTTTCTTGAGGAAGCGGTCGGGCACCGTCTCGCGCACCTTGACGTCGGTGACGCGCTCGATGAGGTCGTTGAGGCTCTCCAGGTGCTGCACGTTGAACGCGCAGATGACGTTGATGCCCGCGGCCAGGATGGCCTCGATGTCCTCGAACCGCTTGCGGTGCGTCGAGCCGGGCGCGTTGGTGTGCGCCACCTCGTCCACGATCGCCACCTGCGGATGGCGGGCGAGCACGGCGTCCACGTCCATCTCCTCGACGGTCACACCGCGGTACTCGATCTTCTTCCGGGGTACGACCTCGAGCCCCTCGATGAGGGCCGCCGTCTCCGCGCGCCCGTGGGTCTCGATGAACCCGAGGACGACGTCGATGCCGCGCTCCTTCAGCCCGTGGGCCTCGTGCAGCATGCGGTAGGTCTTGCCCACGCCGGCGGCGGAGCCGATGTAGACCTTGAGGCGGCCGCCCTTCGACCGCTCGACCAGCTCGAGGAAGTCCTCCGGCCGGGCGCGCGCCATTTTCAGGAAGATCGAGCCATGGTGCCGAGGACGCGCGCCACGTCCGACAGTGTGCGCCGGCAAGCGGCGGTGGCGGGAGCGCCGTCGCCCCAGAGGTCGAGCCAGGCGACCTGACGCTGTTGAACCACGATCGCGACCCTCGCTCCTTCGGCCGGAAAGGACGGGGCCCGGCGCAACGTGGACTCGGCCACCCCCGGCGCGAGGAGGGTATCAGTGTCCACCACCTGCGGCGGTATCGGCTCCAGGCCCGCCGGGTGCGGAGCCGAGGCCACGACCCGGCCGTTGGGATCGCGCAGAACGAGCGCGCGCACGGGCAGGGTCTGTCGCGCGCGCTCGAGCACGCGCGCGAGCTCGGTCTCCACCGGGCCGCCTTCTTCGAGCGCGGCGAGGGTCTGGTGGAGGAGATGGGAATGGGAGCGGTACTCGCGCAGGGCGGCGATGCGCTGGGGCGAGCCGAGCGAGGCCGCGACCAGGCCGCACACGGTCAAGCCCGCGAAGGCGAAGACGTCGTGGTTCTCCTGGATGCGCAGGCTCAGATAGGGTCTGGTCAGGAAGAAGTCCAGGCTCAGGGCGGAGGCCAGGGCCGTGGCCACGCCAGCCGCGCGTCCGCCGAAGGCGGAGATCACCACGGTGAGGACGACGAAGGCGAAGCTCAGGTTGGCGGCGGCGACCGTCACGCGGAAGGGCGTGAGCGCGAAGCCGAGGAGTATCGCGAGCAGCGGTCCCGCCCCGAGGTAGACGAGATCGTCGTTCGCCGCCGGCGCGCGCGTATCCATGGGGCGGGTCAACGTTGGAGTGCTCATGGGCGTGACGCGACGGGCGCGCGGAGCTCGCGGTCGACGGCCAGATTCAGCTCGAGGACGTTGACCGTGGGCTCCCCAAGGAAACCCAGGGTCCGGCCCTCCGTTTCGCGGTCCACGAGGGCTTGGATCTCGGCGACCGTCCGTCCGCGGGCCTTGGCCACACGCGGCACCTGCCACCGCGCACCTTCCGGGCTCAGGTGCGGATCGAGCCCGCTGGCGGAAGCGGTGACGAGCTCCGCCGGAACCGGTCCCGGCGCGTCCGGGTTCTCCTTCTGGAGCCGCTCGAGATCCGCCTTGATGCGGTCGCGGAGCTTCTGGGACGTGGGGCCGAGGTTCGAGCCCGAAGAAGCGGTCGCGTCGTAACCGTTGCCCGCGGCGGACGGGCGCGGCTGGAAGTACTCCGGCTTCGCGAAGGCCTGGGCGATCAGCGCCGACCCGACCACCGTGCCCGCGGCATCGATGACGAGGCTGCCGTTGGCCTTGGCGGGCAGGAGGACCTGCGCGAGGCCGGTGAGGGCGAGCGGATAGGCGAGGCCGGTGAGGACCAGGGTCACGACGGTCATGCGCAGGGCGACGACGATCTCGCACTGCGGCCACCAGCGGGGTGTGTGGCTGCGTGTCATGTTCCGATCTCCTTACGTCAAGCCCACGAGGCTCAGCACCACGTCGACGGCCTTGATGCCGACGAACGGGATGATCACGCCGCCGACGCCGTAGATGACCAGGGAGCGGCGCAAGAGCGCGGCCGCGCCCATGGGCCGGTATTTCACGCCCCGGAGGGCCAGGGGAATGAGCACGACGATGATGAGCGCGTTGAAGATCACCGCGGACAGGATCGCGCTCTCCGGCGAGGTCAGGCCCATGACGTTGAGGGGCGCGATCTCGGGGAACACGGCCATGAACAGCGCGGGCAGGATCGCGAAGTACTTGGCCACGTCGTTGGCGATCGAGAAGGTCGTGAGGCAGCCGCGGGTCATGAGGAGCTGCTTTCCGACCTCGACCACTTCGAGCAGCTTGGTCGGGTTCGAGTCGAGGTCGACCATGTTGCCCGCTTCCTTCGCGGCCTGCGTGCCCGTGTTCATGGCGATGGCCACGTCGGCCTGGGCCAGCGCGGGCGCGTCGTTCGTCCCGTCTCCCGTCATGGCCACGAGCTTGCCCTTGGCCTGCTCCGCGCGGATGAGGCGGAGCTTCTCCTCGGGCGTGGCCTCGGCCATGAAGTCGTCCACCCCGGCCTCTTCCGCGATGGCCTTGGCGGTGAGCGGGTTGTCCCCCGTGATCATCACGGTGCGCAGGCCCATCGCGCGGAACCGGTCGAAGCGCTCGCGCAGGCCTCCCTTGACCTTGTCCTTGAGGTGCACGATGCCGAGCACGTGCGCGCCGTCCGAGACGGCGAGGGGCGTGCCGCCGGATTGCGAGATGGTGGTCACGACATCGACCAGCGCGGGCGGCATCGACCCGCCCAGGCCTTCGACGTGCCGTCGCACCGCGTCCGCGGCGCCCTTGCGCAACACGCGGCCGTTGAGGTCGGCCCCGCTCATGCGCGTCTGGGCCGTGAAGGGCACGAAGTGGAGGGGAATCGTGGTCAGGTCGCGCGCGCGCAGGGCGTAGCGCTCCTTGGCCAGGACCACGATGGACCGGCCCTCCGGAGTCTCGTCGGCCAGGCTGGCGAGCTGGGCCGCGTCTGCCAGCTCCTCGGCCTTCACGCCGGGGGCGGGGATGAAGTCGCTGGCCATCCGGTTGCCCAGCGTGATCGTGCCCGTCTTGTCGAGCAGGATGGTGTCCACGTCGCCCGCCGCCTCCACCGCGCGTCCGCTCATGGGGATGATGTTCTTGCGGATGAGGCGATCCATGCCCGCGATGCCGATGGCGGAGATGAGACCGCCGATGGTGGTCGGGATGAGGCAGACGAGCAGGGCCACGATGACGGTCACGGACAACCGCAGGCCGGAGTAGATGCCGAACGGAACGAGGGTCACGCAGGCGATCAGGAAGATGATCGTCATGCCCGAGAGCAGCACGTGCAGGGCGATCTCGTTTGGAGTTTTCTGGCGCTTGGCCCCTTCCACGAGGCCGATCATGCGATCCAGGAACGACTCCCCGGGATTCACGCTGATGCGCACGAGGATGCGGTCGGAGAGCACCTTGGTGCCGCCGGTGACGGCGGAGCGATCGCCGCCGCTCTCACGGATGACGGGCGCGGACTCGCCGGTGATCGCGGACTCGTCCACGGAAGCGATGCCTTCGATGACCTCCCCGTCACCGGGGATGATCTGGCCCGCCTCCACCACGACCACGTCGCCCTTGCGAAGCTCCGACGCAACGACCGGCTGCTCCTGGCCGTTGCGCAGGAGACGCGCCATCGTCTCTTTGCGCAGGCCGCGCAGGGCCGCGGCCTGGGCCTTTCCTCGGCCCTCGGCCAGGGCCTCCGCGAAGTTCGCGAAGATCACCGTGAACCACAGCCAGAGGGCCACGTTGAACGTGAACCAGGCGGGAGCCGCTCCCGCGGGATGGGTGAAGAGGTCGCGGAGCCAGATGATCGTGGTCAGGACGCTGCCCACCTCCACCACGAACATGACCGGGTTCTTCGCCATCACCGCCGGCGAGAGCTTGACCAGGCTGTCCTTGACGGCCTGCCGGACGAGCGGGCCGTGGAAGATCGAGACGGGTTGCGCTTGCGTCATGACTCAGTAGACCTTTCCCGCCTGGGCGACGAAGTGCTCGACCACCGGGCCCAGGGAGAGGGCGGGGAAGTAGGTGAGCGCCCCCACGATGAGGACGACGCCCACGAGCAGGGCCGCGAACAGCGGTCCGTTGGTCGGCAGCGTTCCGGGGCCGGGCGGCGCCACCTTCTTGCCGGCCAGGGAGCCCGCGAGGGCGAGGGCGGGCAGGATCATCCAGAACCGGCCGAAGAGCATGTCCAGGCCGAGGGTGGTGTTGTACCAGGGCGTGTTCGCGCTGATGCCCGCGAAAGCGGAGCCGTTGTTGGCGGCGCCGCTCGAGAACGCGTAGAGCATCTCGGTGAGCCCGTGCGGGCCGTTGTTGTTGAGCGACGACAGGCCGTAGGGCGCGACCGCCGACCATCCGGTGAAGAAGAGGATGATGAACGCGAAGACGAGCGCGTAGAGCATCGCGTACTTCACGTCCCTCGTCTCGATCTTCTTGCCGAGGTATTCCGGCGTGCGGCCGACCATCAGCCCCGCGATGAAGACGGACAACACGGCCATCACCAGCATCCCGTAGAGGCCCGCGCCCACGCCTCCGAATACGACCTCGCCGAGCTGGATGTTGAAGAGCGGCACCAACCCGCCCAGCGGCGTGAAGCTGTCGTGCATCGAGTTCACGGCGCCGCAGCTCGCGTCGGTGGTGACGGTCGCATAGAGCGCGGAGTTGGCGATGCCGAAGCGGACCTCCTTGCCCTCCATGTTCCCGGCCTGCGTGACGGGGAGGCCGTTCAGGATCGGGTTGCCGGCCGCCTCCGCCCAATACGCGACCGTGACACCCGCGAAGAAGAGGAACGTCATGGCCCCGAACAGCGCCCAGCCCTGCTTCTGATCGCGGGCCATCCGGCCGAAGGTGTAGGTCAGGCCGGCCGGGATGAGGAAGATCAGGAACATCGACAAGAAGTTCGTGAGCGCGTTCGGGCTCTCGAACGGATGGGCCGAGTTCGCGTTGAAGAACCCGCCGCCGTTGGTGCCGAGTTGCTTGATCGCTTCCTGCGAAGCCACCGGCCCCATCGCGATCACCTGCTTGGCGCCCTCGAGGGTCGTGATTTCCCGATACGGCGCCAGGTTCTGAAGCATGCCCTGCGATACGAAGACGAGCGCGAAAACGAACGAGAGGGGCAGCAGGATGTAGACGGTGGCCCGGGTGAGATCGACCCAGAAGTTGCCGATGGTGCCGTCCGCCTTCCCGTCACCGTGACGGGTGAGGCCACGGGCGAGGGCGATCGCGATGCCGATCCCGGCCGCGGCGGAGATGAAGTTGTGCCAGGACAGGCCCGCCATCTGGCTCAGGTAGCTCATCGTCGCTTCGCCGACATAGCCCTGCCAGTTTGTGTTCGTGGTGAAGCTGGCGGCGGTGTTGAAGGACGATCTGGCCTCCACTCCGGCGAGCTTCTGCGGGTTGAAGGGCAGCACGGCCTGCAGCCGCTGGATCGCGTAGGTCACGAGCATGGTGAAGGCGCTGAAGGCCAGGACGGCCAGGCTGTAGGTCGTCCATGCCTGCTCGTGACCGTCCACGCCCGAGAGGCGGAGGACGAGCCGCTCGAGCCATCCGAGTGGCCCGAACAGGAAGTGCTTCTCGCCTTCCATCACGCGGTGCATGAAGGCGCCGAGCGGCTTCGTGCAGGCGAGGATGACGCCGAAGAAGAAGAGGATCTGGATCCAGCCGTTGAGGGTCATTGTTCAATGGCCCCCCACCCTATCCCTCCCCACGTAGGGGGAGGGCAATGCCGTTCCACGTATCGCGCCGCGCATTGCCTCAAAACCTTTCCGGTCGCAGCAGCGCATACAGCAGGTAGCCGAGCAAGAGCAGCGACAGCACGAGGCCGACCACGTATTCGAGGCTCATCGGGTCCTCAGAGCCGCTCCAGGCCCTTGACGTAGAGCCAGGAGGCGATGAAAAAGATCAGGGTCAGGCCGAGATAGGCAAGGTCCTTCATCGATCGATCCTCACTTCGTGCTCATCGCTCTCGGCGGAGGACCGAATTGGTTCGGCGGGCGGTCTGCCGGCGAGGTGATGGGCGGCTTGCGACGCGTGGCGCGCAGGAGCCAGACCGTGAACGGGACGGTCACGGCCAGCGCGATCACGCTTTCGAGCACGACCGAGGCGGTGGTACGTCCGGCGCCCGGCCAGGCGATCAGTTCGACGAGCGGGAGCAACATGCCGTCCCTGATTGCACGCGGCCTGCCGCGCCTGTCGGCGACGAATCACATGTGAGTCATCGGCTTGGCGGCAGGCGCTCGCGAAGTGGTTCGTGCGGATTGCACGATTTCGCACATGTGTATTGCACCTTGCACGATCGCTGGATCCCGACTCGCTGGCCTCATACGCTCGAAGTCGATCGTGCCCGACGACTGCGACCGGCTCGCTCGATGAGCGCTGAATCGACCCCCCTCGACACGCCCGCATTGCCGCCACCGCCGCGGCGAGGACGGCGTGCGTCCACGTCGATCCAGCCCCCGCCGCGCCGCCAGTGGTGGCGGATGTGGCTGGTGGGCCGCCCGCTACCGACCGCGGACGCGCCGCATCAGGCCATAGGCAAGGCGGTCGGCCTGGCCGTCTTCGCGTCGGACGCGCTTAGCTCCACCGCATACGCGACGCAGGAGATCCTGCTCGTCCTGGCCCTGGCCGGCACGGCCGCGTTCCACTTTGTCTTCCCGATCTCCGTCGCCATCGTCATCCTGCTCGCCATCGTGACCATCTCGTACGAGCAGACCATCCACGCCTATCCGAGCGGGGGAGGCGCGTACATCGTCGCCCGCGACAACCTGGGCGAGCTGCCGGCCCAGATCGCGGGGGCCGCGCTCCTCACCGACTACATCCTGACTGTCTCCGTCTCCGTGTCCTCGGGAGTCGCCCAGCTCACCTCCGCGTATCCCGCGCTCTTCGCGCATCGCGTCGCTCTCTCCATCACGCTCGTGCTCGCGATCATGGTCATCAACCTTCGCGGGGTGAAGGAGTCGGGGCGCATCTTCGCCGTGCCCACGTATTTCTTCGTGTTCGCGATGTTCGTCACGCTGGGCACCGCACTCTTCCGCTACCTCACGGGCACGCTGGGGCACGTGGTCGACCCGCCGCCGTTCGAGGTGCACCGGCAACTCGGCGCGGCCACGCTCTTCCTTCTCCTGCACGCCTTCGCCAACGGGACCACTGCCCTCACCGGCGTGGAGGCGATCTCCAACGGCATCCCCGCCTTCAAGGAGCCGCGCAGCCACAACGCGGGCATCACGCTCATCTGGATGTCCTGCATTCTCGGCGTGCTGTTCCTGGGCATCAGCTACCTGGCGGGGCCGATCGGAGCCGTGCCCTCGGAGGCGGAGACGGTCATCTCGCAGCTCGCGCGCACCACGTTCGGCGGCCGGGGACTGCCGTACCTCGCGACGATCGGCGCGACCACCCTCATCCTGGTCATGGCCGCCAACACCGCCTACGCGGATTTCCCGCGCCTCTCCGCCCTGCAGGCCGCGGACGGGTTCCTGCCCCGGCAGCTCACCTACCGGGGCAGCCGGCTCGTCTACTCGCGCGGCATCATGGTGCTCGCGGTCGTGGCCTGCGCGCTGATCGCGATCTTCAACGCGAGCGTCAGCCAGCTCATCCCGCTCTACGCGATCGGCGTGTTCCTGTCCTTCACGCTCTCGCAAGGCGGGATGACGCGCCGCTGGTGGAAGATCGGCCACCTCGCGCCCGGAGCCGAGGTCCACGAGCGCGGCTCCGTCCTGAAGCACGACCCGCGCTGGCGCCTGAAAATGATCACCAACGGCGTGGGCGCGGTCCTGACCGCGATCGTGGCCGTGGTCTTCGCGGTGACGAAGTTCGCGGAGGGGGCCTGGATCATCATCATCGTGATCCCTGCCCTCGTCTCCGTCCTGTTCGCGATCCACCGCCACTATCGCGAGCTGGCCGTGGAGCTGTCCCTCGAGGACTACGGCGCGACCCCACGCGTGATGCGGCACCGCGTCATCATCCCGATCAGTGGCGTGCACCGCGGCACCGTCGAGGCCCTCCGTTACGCGAACGCCCTCTCCGACGACATCACCGCGGTCTACGTGTCGCTGGAGGCGGAGAACACGACCAAGGTGCAGCGCAAGTGGGGCCTCTGGGGCAACGGCGTCCGGCTCGTCGTGCTGGACTCACCCTACCGGCTGCTCCTCGAGCCGCTCCTCGAATACATAAAGAAGATCGCGACACTGCGCCAGCCCAACGAGACGCTCACCATCGTCGTCCCGCAGTTCGTGCCCCGGAAGTGGTGGCACCAGCTCCTGCACGCGCAGACCGCGATGCTCTTGCGGCTGGCCCTCGTGAACTACTCGGGGATCGTCATCACGAACGTGCCCTACCGGCTCGGCAACGGGCGGACGGGCTAGCCCTTCAGGGCCGGCGGCGGGGGCGGAGGATCGACGCGCGTGGCCGTCGGGATTTCGACCGGGGCGGGGCCGCCGCCGCTGGTCACGTAGAAGACGGCGGCCGTCCACGTCGGCACGAGCCCCACTACCGGGACCATTTCGGCCAGGAACGACGGCAGGAACGCCCAATGCCAGCCGAGCAGGTACGTGAGGGCCACGGCCACGGCCACGTCCACGGCGTCGTTGACGGGGGAGAGGAACCCCTCCATGAAGGCGGGGAAGACGACGATCTCCGCGAGGTCCGCGAGCATCGCGATCGCGCGTGCGGCGCGGATGCGCGCGGCGGTCGGCGCGACGTTCCCGGAGAAGCTCGGCGGAAGAAGGCCCACGCCCGCCGATCGTAGCATCGCGCCGCCGCGGATGCGGCGGTGCAGTCAGCGCAAGGCCAGGAGGCCCGATCGCCGGGGGTTCAGCACGACCGCGCCCGCGCGGTTGTCGAAGTAGATGGCCTCGAACAGTGCGGTGGGGAGCAGGCCGTCCTCCAGGCGTGGCGTCACCGTCTCGCCCAGGAGGGCGGCGTCCACCCGCGGGATGGAGGCGCGGCCCGCGCGAAGCGGGCCGACGGAAGCGAGCGTCACGACAGTGGGTCCGTCGAGAGTCGTCAGCGTCGCCGAGGCCGTGCGCCGGAGACGATCGCCCGCCTGCACGGCGCGGAAGAGCACGGGTGACGAAGCCGCGGAGTCGAGGACGAGCCGCAGCCGGCCCTGATCGGGCAGGAGCGTGTCGATCGCGGGGCGGTCGTCGTGCCAGTAGACGGGCAGCCGCTCGCCCAGGTCGGCCTCTCCCACTGTGCCGTCCGCGTCCGCGACGAGAGAGGCGGACTCGTAGTCGATCCACCAGTTGGCCTGGCGCAGGAGGTCCTGTCCCACGACCCCGAGCGGCCGCGGATTCAGGTCGGCGAGCGAGGAAAGCGGCGTGCGGATGAGCAGGACCTCGCGCTGGATCCCTCCCAGGTCGAGGGTGCCCCGGACGAGGGTCGCGGACCCGGCGGCGACCGCCGTCTC